>Ga0209253_10006163_pt1 | contig 10389 bp, 8 predicted proteins | sample FrelakmetBRP12BR_FD_187145 | JGI IMG/M metagenome (GOLD analysis project Ga0209253, IMG submission 187145) | Freshwater lake sediment microbial communities from the University of Notre Dame, USA, for methane emissions studies - BRP12 BR (SPAdes)... | ecosystem: Environmental > Aquatic >... | reverse complement strand
GTGCGGGCGTCACCGCGACGTGGCGCAAGCCGCGGGAGCGGCGTCAACCTTGCGCCACCTATTCATCCCCACTGATCACCAGCAATTCTTCCCCCTCCCGCACCTGATCGCCCACGTCGTACAGAATGCTCTCCACGATGCCGGCTTGGGGGGCGGTGATCGTGTATTCCATTTTCATGGCTTCCATGATCATCAGCGGATCGCCCGGTTCCACGAGGTCTCCTTCCTTGACCAGCACCTGGGTGATGGCGCCTGGCATGGGGGCGGTGAGGCCACCGGTATCGGCGGCGTCTTCCATGCCCTGCAAGGGATTATGCACCGTGAGTTGATGGCTGGCGCCTTGGGTAAGGATGATCATTTCATGACCTTCGCGTACCAGGGTGGCGCGCATACGCACCCCGCCCAGATCGGCCAGCAGATCGCTGTCGGCGTGCAGTTCGCCACGTACCGCCAGCGGCCCGCTCGGCAGATCCAGCAGGGTATGATCGGGCCGGTAGTGGGCGGTAACGCTGATCGCCTGGTCGCCGTCGTGAAAGTGCAGGATATGGTAATTGTCATCGTTCAGTCGCCAGCCACTGGTGGCATGCCAGGGTGACCAGGGGTCGGCGGACTGCTTGGCCTTGGCGGCGGCCTCGCCGTCTACCCGCAACAATCTGCCCAGGCAGGCCAGCGCCAGCACCTGGTCGGAGACCGGTTGCTTGTCCGGGAACAGCGCGGCGCGATGGTGTTCGATAAAGCTGGTGTCCAATTCCGCCGCGGCAAAGGCTGGGTGTGCTGCCAGGGCGGATAGGAAGCGCAGATTGGTGGTGACCCCCACCACTTGATAGTCGGCTAGCGCCTGACGCAGGCGGCGCAGGGCGTTATCCCGGTCCTGGTCCCAGACGATCAGCTTGGCGATCATGGGATCGTAATGCACGCTGACTTCATCGCCCTGGCGCACCCCGGTATCGATGCGCACATGGGGGCCTTCAGCGGGGGTGCGCAGGTGTCTGAGCCGGCCAGTGGCGGGCATAAACTCACGTGCCGGGTCCTCGGCGTAAATCCGTGCCTCGAAGGCATGGCCGTTGATGACGAGTTGCTCCTGAGAACAGGGCAGTGGCTGGCCGGCCGCTACCCGCAATTGCCATTCGACCAGATCCTGGCCGGTGATCATCTCGGTGACCGGATGTTCCACCTGCAAGCGGGTGTTCATCTCCATGAAGTAGAAGGTTCCATCCTGATGGACGATAAACTCCACGGTACCCGCGCCCACGTAACCGATGGTCTTGGCAGCGGCCACGGCAGCCTCACCCATCTCGTGCCGGCGTGCCGAGGTCATGCCGGGCGCAGGTGCCTCTTCCAGGACTTTTTGGTGGCGGCGCTGCACCGAACAGTCGCGCTCGAACAGATACACCGCGTTGCCTTGGTTGTCGGCGAACACCTGGATCTCAATATGGCGGGGTTTGAGCAGGTATTTTTCCACCAGCACGCGATCATCGCCGAAGGACGCGGCGGCCTCGCGTTTGGCGGAGGCAATGGCCTCCTTGAGATGACTTTGTGAGTCCACCACCCGCATACCCTTGCCGCCGCCGCCGCTGGATGCCTTGATCAGCACCGGATAGCCGATTCGGTCGGCGGCCTGGAGCAGCGTCCCGTAGTCCTGGGCCTCGCCGTGATAGCCAGGCACCAGCGGTACCTCGGCCTTTTCCATGAGGGTCTTGGCCGCACTCTTGGAACCCATGGCGCGGATCGCGGCAGCAGGCGGGCCGATAAAGGTCACGCCGGCTTCAAGGCAGGCCGCGGCGAATTCGGCATTCTCGGACAGAAAGCCGTAGCCTGGATGGATGGCCTGCGCGCCGCTCTGCCGGGCGATGTCGATGATCAACTCGCCTCTGAGATAACTGTCGCGGGCCGGGGCCGGACCCAGCAGGTAGGCCTCGTCGCACATGGCCACGTGGCGGGCGCTGGCGTCGGCCTCGGAATACACGGCCACGGTGCTTATCCCGAGGCGCCTGCAAGTATGGGCGATACGGCAGGCAATCTCGCCCCGGTTGGCAATCAAGATCTTGTCGAACATAGCGTTAAATTCTCTTACACATTCGATGTCCCGCTGTTAAAGGGGAGCAGGGGGGATTTTAGTCCTGACACCAAGCCGGTTTACGTTTACTCAGGAAGGCATTCAGCCCTTCCTGGCCCTCGCGGCTGGCGCGGATGGTAGCGATGCGTCGGGCGGTGTCCTCGATGACCGTATCATCCAGGGGGCGGTCACTGACTGCCTGGATGAGATCCTTGGCGGCAACCATGGCGGCAGGACCGTTGCCGGCGAGCGTGTTGAGGAGTTCATCCACCCGGCTGTCCAGTTCGGCGGCGGGCACTACGTCGTGAACCAGGCCGGTGCGCCGGGCCTCCACCGCATCGAAGCGTTCCGCGCTAAGGAAATAACGGCGTGCCTGGCGTGCTCCCATGGCGCTGACAACGTATGGGCTGATCACTGCCGGGATCAGGCCCAGCTTGACCTCCGACAGGCAGAAAGTAGCGGTATCAGCGGCGATGGCAATGTCGCAGCAGGCGACCAGGCCCACGCCACCGCCATAGGCCGCCCCCTGGACTTTGGCGATGGTAGGCTTGCCTAGACCGTTCAGGGTGCGCATCAGCTCGGCCAGGCTGCGGGCATCACGCAGGTTTTGTTCCTCCGAGTAGGTGGCCATGCGGCGCATCCAGTTGAGATCGGCGCCCGCGGAAAAACTCTTGCCCCTGGCTGCCAACACGACCACTCGCACTGCGGTTTCTGCTTCCAGGCGGCGCAATTCGGCGGTCAGTTGAGAGATCAGGTAATCGTCAAAAGCGTTATGCAACTCGGGGCGGTTGAGGGTCAAAGTAGCGACCCCCGCGGTATTGAGTGCAGTCAGTATCGTGGCTTCAGTCATGCGCAATGTCCAGTCTAAGGTGCGGCGCGAAGACGCGAAGAAACCCAGCGTTCGTTACGTCTTTGCGGCGACGAGTTCGCTACATCCGGAACACGCCAAAGTCGGTCTTCGCGATCGGCTTATTGAGGGCGGCGGAGATGCCAAGTCCCAGCACCAGACGGGTATCGGCGGGAGTGATGACGCCGTCATCCCAGAGCCGGGCGCTAGCGTAGTAGGGATGCCCCTGGGTATCGTATTGTTCCCGGATAGGGGCCTTGAAGGCTTCTTCGTCCTCCTCGCTCCAGGCCTTACCCTGGCGCTCCAGCCCGTCGCGCTTGACCTGGGCCAGTACGTTGGCGGCCTGCTCGCCGCCCATCACCGAGATGCGGGCATTGGGCCACATCCACAAGAAGCGCGGACTGTAGGCGCGTCCGCACATGCCGTAGTTGCCGGCTCCAAAGCTGCCGCCGATGAGCACCGTAAACTTGGGTACGCTGGCGCAGGCCACTGCCGTCACCAGCTTGGCACCGTCCCTGGCGATGCCGCCGGATTCATATTTGCGGCCCACCATGAAGCCAGTGATGTTTTGCAAAAACACCAGGGGGATGCCACGCTGGCAGCATAACTCGACGAAATGGGCCCCCTTCAGGGCGGATTCCGAGAACAACACACCGTTATTGGCGATGATTCCCACCGGGTAACCGAAGATATGGGCGAAACCGCATACCAGGGTGGTGCCGTAGAGCGCTTTGAACTCGTCGAATTCAGAGCCATCGACGATGCGGGCGATCACCTCGCGCACGTCATAGGGCTTGCGGGTATCCGCCGGAATCACCCCGTGCAGTTCGGCGGGATCGTAGAGCGGCATGCGCGGTGCGTGCAATTCCAGGCCAGGGTGCTTGACCCGGTTGAGGTTGGCGACGATGCGTCGGGCCAGTCCCAGGGCATGGGCGTCATTCATTGCGTAGTGGTCAGTAACGCCGGAGGTACGGCAATGCACATCGGCTCCGCCCAGATCTTCGGCGCTCACCACCTCGCCCGTGGCGGCTTTCACCAGCGGCGGGCCGCCCAGGAAGATGGTGCCCTGATTTTTGACGATGATGCTTTCGTCGGCCATGGCCGGGACATAGGCGCCGCCGGCGGTGCAGGATCCCATGACCACTGCGATCTGCGGGATGCCCTGGGCGGACAGGGTGGCCTGATTGAAGAAGATGCGCCCGAAGTGATCCCGGTCTGGAAACACCTCGTCCTGGTTGGGCAGGTTGGCGCCGCCGGAATCCACCAGGTAGATGCAGGGTAGATTGTTTTGTAGGGCAATCTCCTGGGCGCGCAGATGCTTTTTGACCGTCAGTGGATAGTACGTCCCACCCTTGACCGTGGCGTCGTTGACCACCAGCAGGCATTCCTGGCCCTTGACCCTGCCGATGCCGGTGATGATGCCCGCGCTGGGCACATCGTTGCCGTGCATATCCCAGGCCGCCAGTTGGGACAGCTCCAGAAACGGCGAACCCACATCCAGCAGGACCCGGATACGGTCCCGTGGCAGCAGCTTGCCGCGGCTAGTGTGGCGTTCGCGGGCCGCCGGGCCGCCACCCTGTTTGATCAGGGTTACTTTCTCGCGAAGATCCGCGACCAGGTTGTCCATGCCCTGGGCGTTGCGGCGGAATTCCTCGGAACGGGTATTGAGTTTGGTTTTTATGTTATTCATGAAATTCGTCTCTTCACTACTGATGACCGCCCCTACATCCCCTCCTTGACAGGCAGGGGATTTATTGAACCTCCCCCCTGGCAAGCGCAGATAAAGGGCGGCTTAAGCTGCAATCGCACGACCAATGACTATGCGCTGCACGTCCGAGGTGCCCTCGTAGATCTGGCAGACCCGCACATCCCGGTAGATGCGCTCCACCGGGTAATCGCTCAGATAACCGTAGCCGCCGTGCACCTGAATGGCGGCGGAACAGACCTGTTCAGCCATCTCTGAGGCGAACAGCTTGGCCATGGAAGCCTCTTTGAGGCAGGGCCGGCCGGCGTCCTTGAGGCTCGCCGCGTGCAGCACCAGTTGGCGGGCCGCCTCGAGTTGCGTCGCCATGTCCGCTAGCCGGAAGTTTACCGCCTGATGCTCGATGATGGGTTTGCCGAAACTTTCCCGGTCCTTGGCGTAGGCCAGCGCTGCTTCGAAGGCTGCCCGCGCCATACCCACGCACTGGGCACCGATGCCGATGCGGCCGCTCTCCAGATTGGCCAGCGCGATTTTGTAACCCTCGCCCTCGGCACCCAGCCGGCAATCGACAGGGAGACGCAGATCCTCCAGGATGATCTGGGCCGTATCGGAGGCATGCTGGCCCATTTTGTTTTCCACCCGGGAGACGATGTAGCCGGGAATGAGGGTGGGAACGATGAAGGCGCTAATACCTTTCTTACCGGCCTGCGGATCGGTTATCGCAAACACGATGGCGATGTCGGCGTGCTTGCCGGAGGTGATAAACTGCTTCACCCCGTTGAGGATGTAATGATCGCCGTCGCGCACCGCGCGGGCACGGATGGCGCCGGCGTCGCTACCCACATGCGGCTCGGTGAGGCAGAAAGCGCCCAGGTATTTACCTTGGGCCAGCGGTTTCAGGAAACGCTCTTTTTGCTCGACGTTGCCGAATTTAAGGATAGGTCCGCAGACCACCGAATTGGTGACGCTGATGATCGTGGAGCAGGCCCCATCGCCAGCGGCGATTTCCTCCAGGGCTAGGGCGAAGGACACATAATCGGAGCCCGAGCCGCCCCATTCCTCCGGCACGATCATCCCGAATAAGCCCAGTTCCGCCATTTCCTGCAACGCTTCGCGGGGGAAAATGGCCTGGCGGTCCCACTCCGCGGCAAAGGGCGCCAAGCGGCCGCGGGCGAAGTCGCCGATGGCCTCCCTGATCATTTCTTGTTCTTTGCTGAGGATCATAGATTTAAATCCGCTCCACGGCCAGGGCCGTAGCCTCGCCGCCGCCGATACACAGACACGCGATGCCGCGCTTGAGATCATATTTTTGCAAGGCATTCAACAGGGTCACCACGATGCGGGCGCCGCTGGCGCCGATGGGGTGTCCCAGGGCGACGGCGCCACCGTGGATGTTGACGTTGTCATGCGATAGATCCAGATCCCGCAAAGCCACCATGGTGACACAGGCAAACGCCTCGTTGATTTCATAGAGATCCACATCCCGGGTGTTCCAACCCATTTTTTCCAGCAATTTGTGAATGGCGAATACTGGCGCGGTGGTGAACAGATACGGCTCTTGAGCGATGCCGGCATGGCCGACGATCTTGGCGAGCGGCTTGATACCACGCCGCTCTGCTTCAGACAGGCGCATCAGCACCAGCGCGGCGGCGCCGTCGGAGATGGCGCTGGCATTGCCGGCGGTGACGGTGCCATTCTTGCGAAAAGCGGGCTTGAGGACGGGCAGCTTATCGATCTGTTTCTTGAAAGGCGCCTCGTCGTTTTCCACCACGGTTTCGCCTTTGTGACCCTTGACGGTGACCGGCACGATCTCGGCTTTGAAGGTGCCGTCCTTGATGGCTTGCTGGGCACGGGTGAGGGAAGCGATGGCGTAATCGTCCTGAGCTTGGCGGGTAAAGCCGTACTTTTCGACGATATCCTCGGCGAATTCGCCCATGAGCTTGCCCTTTTCGTAGGCATCCTCCAGGCCGTCGAAAAACATGTGATCCAACACCCGGCCATGGCCCAGGCGGTAGCCAGCGCGGCCCTTCTCCAGCATATAGGGAGCGTTGCTCATGCTCTCCATCCCACCCGCCACCATGATATTCGCGTTGCCCAAGGTGATCAGATCATGCGCCAAGATGGCGGCCTTCATACCAGAACCGCACATCTTGTTGATCGTAGTGCAGGGGGTGGCGATGGGAATGCCGGCGCCCAGGCTGGCTTGGCGGGCCGGGGCTTGGCCCAGGCCGGCGGGCAGCACGCAGCCCATGAATACCTCTTCAACCTCCGCCGGCTTGATGCCGGCCCGCTCGATGGCGGCGCGGATGGCGGTGGCTCCCAACATGGTAGCCGGCGCGGCGGTGAAGGCGCCCTGTAGATCGCCCATAGGGGTACGGGCGGCACCAGCGATGACGATCGGATCATGGTTCATGGTGGTCACCTCCTAGATGGTTTCCTGAAACAACTCCCGACCAATCAGCATGCGGCGGATCTCCGAGGTGCCGGCACCGATCTCGTAGAGCTTGGCGTCGCGCAACAGGCGACCGGTTGGATAGTCGTTGATATAGCCATTGCCACCCAGGGCCTGAATCGCTTCCAAGGCCATCCAGGTAGCTTTCTCAGCGGCATAAAGGATGGCGCCGGCGGCATCCTTGCGGGTGGTTTCGCCGCGGTCACAGGCGGCGCCCACCGCGTAAACATAGGCTTTACAAGCGTTCATGGTGGTGTACATATCGGCGAGCTTACCCTGCATGAGCTGGAACTCACCGATGGGGGTATCGAACTGTTTACGCTCATGAATATAGGGGATAACCGCGTCCATGCAAGCATCCATGATCCCCAGCGGTCCCCCGGCCAATACCGCGCGCTCATAGTCCAGGCCGCTCATCAGTATCCGGACACCGCCGTTCACCTTGCCCAGGATATTTCCCTCGGGCACTTCACAGTTCTGGAACACCAGCTCGCAGGTATTGGAGCCGCGCATGCCCAGCTTGTCTAGTTTTTGGGCGGTAGAGAAGCCCTTGAAACCCTTCTCGATGATGAAGGCGGTGATGCCCCGTGGGCCGGCAGTAGGATCGGTCTTGGCGTACACTACCAGGGTATTGGCATCGGGACCGTTGGTTATCCACATCTTGCTGCCGTTGAGGATATAACAGTCGCCGTGCTTGTCGGCGCGCAGGCGCATGCCGACCACATCGGAACCAGCGCCCGGCTCGCTCATGGCTAGCGCGCCCACATGTTCGCCGGAGATGAGTTTGGGCAGATATTTGTCCTTCTGAGCGGGGGTGCCGTTGCGGCGGATCTGGTTAACGCACAGATTGGAATGGGCGCCGTAAGAGAGTCCCACGGAGGCGGAAGCGCGGCTGATTTCCTCCATGGCCACGATGTGGGCCAGATAGCCCATGTCGCTGCCGCCGTATTCCTCTTCCACGGTGATGCCCAATAGGCCCAAGTCACCGAGTTTGCGCCACAGGTCCATGGGAAATTGATCGGTTTTGTCGATATCGGCAGCGCGCGGCGCGATTTCCTTGGCAGAAAAGCTCTGTACGGAATGGCGTAGCGTGTCAACGGTATCGCCAAGGGCAAAATTCAAAGCAGGTAAGTGCAACATGCTGTCTCCTGATGGATACAGTTAAAAAGGCAGGTATCTGTAATTATGTAATTAAATACAAATAATATTATATTACGTTTACGTAAACGTCAATATTTGAAAAAGATAATAAATCTATATTTGTCAGGTAATTAATAGATATTTAATAATTTTAAGGTTTATTTTTAATTGTTTGATTTAAAATACGTTTTATATTTTTTCAAGTTAGCCCTATCGGCGGCGCGTTGGAGTCACGTTGCCATCCTGCTGGAGCCCGGCGTTATTCGCGGCCGGCTCTTTCCAGGGGAATTCTTTTTCCATCAATAGCCTAAGACACTCTGCCTCGGCGGTGTCGATTTCGTGCAGTACTGCTTCGATGTCGCGCTGTTGCTGCTTGAGGATGGCCCGCCGATCGCTGAGAATCTTGATGAAGCAGCGTAACTGTTTTTCTTCGCCGAGCGCTGAATCAAATAGTTCGAACAGTTCACGGGTTTCGCCAAGGCTGAAGCCGAGCCGTTTGCCGCGCAGGATCAGTTTCAGGCGGGTCCGGTCGCGGTTGCTGTAGATACGTTTGCGGCCCTCTCGCTGAGGATCTAGCAAGCCTTGATCTTCATAAAAGCGGATGGCGCGTGTAGTTACCGCAAATTCTTTTGCGAGGTCGGTAATGGTATATTGCGTTGCTGCCAGTTTAGTGGTCATACGTAAAATAATATCTTTTGTTTCCCAGACAAAAACTCTTAATTTAAACTATATCACGTTTACGTAAACGTAAAATCATACAAAAAAACTTGCTAAATTGAGATATTGTTGTACGCGAGGATACCGATCAATAGCATGTTTCGGCACGGGTAACTGTCATCATGGGTAGAAATTTTTGGGTTGGTCAACAAGAGTTTGGGCCAAGCAATTGGACCGCGGGTGCCATCACGCCCCATGTGGATGTCGATGAGGACGAAGAGGGCGTGCAGATCTTCGTGGAGTTGGCGGGTGTCAGTGAGCAGGACATTCAGCTTGCGCTGGATAGCGGTGTGCTCACCGTGTTCGGAGAGAAGCACCCCCATAACAAGCAGGAGTGGCAGCGTAATCGCTATTTGGCAGAGCGTTCTTTTGGCACTTTCCGGCGTTCCATCAATTTGCCTTACGGCCTGAATGAAGATGCCGCCGAGGCCGAATTTGACAATGGCGTACTGTCAGTTCGCATTCCATGGTACAAGGAGATAGATACCCCACGGGGCAAAAAGATTTCCATCAAACCGCGTTAGAGATTCCGCGCCATGAGCGCGGAATCTGAGCTTGAAGATGATCTTGGGGTAACCAGTTTAACGGTTGCGCCCGTATTTTTCGTGGCTCGACACCCAGTCAGAGGAAGAAATGGCGGAGCCCAGCGAGAGTTCGCCCGCCATTACCACGCCTGCTATGATTTCGGCGAGTTTGTGGACCGACCCTTTGCCCTCACAGCCTAGAATCCTGAGGCACTCCCTCTGAGTGGGCAGTTTGGTGCCGCCGCCATGGGTCGCTACGATCAGGGAAGGGATCGTAAAGGAGATGTACAGATCTTTCTCCGGCGTGGTGAGTTCGCAATACTCGATACCCGCCGAGGACTCCGAGACGTTAGCGACATCCTGGCCCAGCGCGATGAACATGGCGGTGATGGCATTAGCCGAATGAGCGCCGTTGTTGTTCGCACCGGAAAGCAAAGCTCCCACACTGGCCACGCCGCTATGATACGCGAGGCTCTCCGGTTCCACCCGCATTTGCTGGATGAGGGTATCGCGCTTGATCACGGCTTCCGCGGTAACACGCTTGCCGCGCGTTCTCATCGTATTGATTTGAGAGGCTTTCTTATCTGTCGCGAAGTTGGATTCCAGATAGAAATGCTTGATGCCCTGGTATTGGTCCAGAATCCAGCTACAGGCGGCGAAGGTGGCGCGTCCCACCATGTTCTGGCCGGCGGCGTCGCCCGTGGAGAAGTTGAAGCGCAGGTAGGCGAACTTGCTGGCCAGGAACGGATCGATGTACTGGAGCTTGGCCACCGTGGAGGTCGCTTCAGCTTCTTCGCGGATCTTGTCGAAATTTTCCTTGATCCAATGCGTGAAATCGCGGGCGCCACGGGCATCCTCAAAAACGAAAACCGGGGCGCGCTGCATGGCGTCGGCGACCACGGTGCACTTCACGCCCCCACAACTGTTCAGCAGTCGGATGCCCCGATTATA
>Ga0209253_10006162_pt1 | contig 10391 bp, 9 predicted proteins | sample FrelakmetBRP12BR_FD_187145 | JGI IMG/M metagenome (GOLD analysis project Ga0209253, IMG submission 187145) | Freshwater lake sediment microbial communities from the University of Notre Dame, USA, for methane emissions studies - BRP12 BR (SPAdes)... | ecosystem: Environmental > Aquatic >... | reverse complement strand
TGGAAGAGAAGCGCAAGCCATAGCTCGAAGGATCAAGCGGGCGGGGGCCCGAAGCACGGGAGGCGGCGCCGTTGCGCCGCCTCTTTTTCATCGACCCGGGGAGGCCCGCTACGGCTGGAGGTTGTAGACCTCGAAGCCCGTCTCCTGTGGCGGGGTCGCAAATCCGCCCTTGATGCCCAGCTTCATCTTGGGCATCAGGACGCCGTCGCGGAACCGCTCCCAGTTCTCCTTGGAATCGTAGACCACCACGACCGTCCAGCCGCCGGGCGACGGGCCAGCCGCGTGGGTCAACTGGCCCTTCGGCAGGCTCTTCCTGCTGGGATGTGCCGCGGTGATGGAAGCCTCGTACTGCTCCTTCGTGCCGCCAGGAAAGTGATGCACGATTGCGTACGCCATTGTCGTTCCCCCTGAATGGCCCTTGGTGAGGCCGACCGTTTCGGCTCCGGACCGTCGAGTGGAGGTCTTGCGGGCAGGACGCGACCGGTCAGCGGCAGCTTGGGGCGTAAGCGAAGAATGACCTGAAGGACTCGAGGTCGGCGCCGGGTCCGGTCTTCAGCGACCCCCCTTGCCGGCCAGGGCGCCGTACACCATGGCGCGTAGCTCCGCGTGGTACGCGGCCCGCTGGGATGGCGCCTGGATGAAAACGATCCCGATGAGCCGCTCCTTCGGGTCCATGAAGTAGCGCGGTCCGGTGATCCCGCCCCAGAAGATGTCGCCCGTGCTGCCCGGGAAGACGGTTCCGACGTCCGACACCCGCACCGGGTTGAAGAGGTTCCAGGAGTAGCCGTCGCCGGGGTGACCGGCCCCGCGCATCCCGCCGACCTGGTCGGCCATCGCCCAGCGCACCGTGGCAGGGGAGAGCAAGCGCACCCCGTCGAGTTCCCCGCCGTTCATGAGCATCTGCAGGGGCCGGAAGTAGTCGCTCACGGTGGAGGCCATGCCGGCGCCGCCGGAGAAGCGCTTCGGCTGGCGGGCGAGGTCGAGCCAGTCGAAGACCCAGGGGTCGGGGTCGGTGGAGAGCGGCCTCGCCAGGCGCGCCACGTCGGCGCCCTTCACCTGAAAGCGCGTGTCCTTCATCTTGAGCGGGGTGAGGACGAGCTCGTCGAGGGCGACGTCGAGCGGCTTTCCCGTCACCCGCTCGACGATGTGGCCGAGCAGGTCGGTGGCGATGGAGTACTCGAACTGGGTGCCGGGCGGGTAGGCGAGCGGCAGGGTGGCGAGCTTCTGGAGCATCTCGTCGGCCGTCATGTTCTCGACCCGGTCGATGCCCAGCTCGCGGTACCGGTCGCGGAGCGCGTTCTTCGGGAAGAAGAAGTAGGTGAAGCCGGCCCGGTGGGTCATGAGGTCGTGCACCGTGGGCTGCCGCGCCGGGGTCACGAGCTCGGTCGTGGCGTTGCCGGACGCGTCCCGCTTCTCGACGGAAACCTTGAGGTCCTTGAGCTCGGGGAGGTACGTGGTGATCGGCGCCATGACCCGGATCTTGTTCGCCTCGAAGAGCCGGAGCGCCGCGATGGTCGTGATGAGCTTGGTCGAGGAGGCGATGGGGTGGATGGAGTCGGTCGTCATCTTGACCTTGCGATCCTTGTCGGCCCAGCCAACGGCCTCGACCATCACGACCTTGCCGTCCCGCGCGACCAGCACGACCGCGCCGGGGATCCGGCCGCGCTCCACGTCGGCCTTCAGCCACTCCGGGATCGCGGCCAGCTTCTTCGCGTCGATCTGGACGCTGGCCGGCGGCGCGACGGCCTCGCGGCCGAAGGAGGGCGCGGGAACGAGAAGCGCCAGGAGAAGCCACAGCAGAGCTCTCTTCGAGGTCATTCGAGTCTCCGGGTGAGAGGGGGGAGGCGCATTCGAGGGGGATCTAGGCAGGCGCCCTGGCGCTGTCCACCCGCGGAGCCGCCCGCGCCAGCACCGCCTCGCTGGCCTCCCAGAGTGCCCGCCCCACGCCCGCGTCGGCGGCTCGCGCGTCGACCTCCTTCGGCGCCATCTTGTGCAGGTAGACCGCGGTGCGCCCCTCGATCGCGCGGCTGCAGGCGAGGTGGAGCACCGGCTCGTCGGCGACGAAGGGGTCCTGGAAGAGGAGGCGCATCACGACGCCGAGGGGCGCGCGCAGGGGCGCCGGAAGCTCGCGTGCGATGTTGGTTCGCATCGCCCCGGGGCAGAGCGCGAGCACCGCCACCCGGGGGATTCCCTCCACCTGGAGTCGGCGCGCGAGCTCCCAGGCGAAGGTGGAGAGCATGAGCTTGTAGGTGCCGTACCAGGCGAGCACGCGCCTGGGGGAGCCATCCCGGGGGCCGTCCAGGCTCTCCAGTGCGAGGTCGGCGCTCCATCGGTGCGCCTCGGAGGAGACGAAGATGACGCGCGGCACGTCGCCGTCCCGGCGATCGCGGGGCAGCAGGCCCTCGTCGAGCAGGCGCGTGACCAGGGCGAAGGAGGAGAGGTAGTTGACGACGAACATCTCGTCGAGCCCCTGGGGCGTCGCCCGCGCCGCCGTGGGGACGATGGCGGCATTGAGGACCAGCCGATCGATCCACGCGCCGCGACGGGCGAGGTCCATGACGGTGCGGTCGATCGAGGAGAGATCGGAGAGGTCGACGTGCAGCGGCTCGATCCGGTCCGGTGGCACGCCGAGCGAGACCGCCCGGCGGTGGGCGCGCTCCAGGTCGCGGCAGTCGGCGAGCAGCACCCGCGCTCCGCGACGCGCCAGGTCCACCGAGGTGGCGAAGCCGAGCCCCGACGCCCCACCCGTGACGAGGGCGAGCTTGCCGTCCAGACGCTCGTCGGGGGCGAGCGCAGGGAGATTGCGCCGCACGCGGAAGCGGTCGAGCACGCCAGTGAGGACGGCGGCGATCGGGTGGTTCTGGTCGAGCCGGGCCATTGGGGCTCGACCAGGATACATGAGGCCTGCAATCAGATGCCTCCTCGGCGGTGACCCCGATGGCGCGTCGACGCGCCAGTTCGGGAAGGACATTCTCTGATGAGGCTTCGCCTGGAGAGGGAGCGGAGGTCGTGATGGCCACAAAATGGAAGACCATCTGCTGTCCCGTGGATTTCTCCGAGCCGACGCTGGCCGCCCTGACCGTCGCCGCGGATCTGTGCAGCCGGCTGGGCTCGAATCTCGTCCTCCTGCACGTCGACGGCGCGGGGAAGGTGGCCGAGGAGCTGGCCGGCGGCGAGCTCGTCGACACGGCGCTCGCCAGTTGGAAGGCGGACGCGCAGCGGCTGGGGGCGGTCGACGTCACCTTGCAGCGCGTGAAAGGTCAGCCCGAGATCGCCATCGTCGACCACGCGGCGAGGAGCGGCGTCGACCTCATCGTCATGGGGACGCACGGGCGCATGGATCGACAGAAGATGCTCGCGGGCTCCGTGACCGAGAGCGTCGTGCGAAACGCCGGCTGCCCCGTGCTGACCGTGCACCCGGGCGACGTTCGCTGAAGCCCGCCTGAAGAGGGGCCCCAATTGACGACTGGGACGCGCACCTGCAGCGCGGTTCCATGCGTTTGAGGGGGAAGCGACATGACCTGGAAGATGACTCGCCGTGATCTGCTCAAGGCGGGCTTCACCACCGCAGTCGTCGGCGCTGCTGGCGTTCCGCTCGAGGCCCTCTCCGCCGAGGAGACGAAGGGCTGGACATGGGACCGCGGCGTCTGCCGCTTCTGCGGCACGGGTTGCGGGATCCAGGTGGCCACCGAGGCCGGGCGCGTCGTCGCCGTCAAGGGCGACCCGGACTGCGCGGTGAACCGAGGCCTCCTCTGCGCCAAGGGCTACGCGCTGCCCCAGGTCCCCTACGCCGCCGACCGGCTCACCCGTCCGCTGCTGCGCATGAAGGACGGCAAGTTCGACAAGAAGGGGGACTTCTTCCCGGTGAGCTGGGACCAGGCCTTCGACGTGATGGCCGAGCAGTGGAAGAAGACCTACAAGGCGCTCGGGCCCACCGGGGTCGCGGTCATGGGCTCCGGCCAGTACACCATCCAGGAAGGCTACGCGGCGGTGAAGATGGTGAAGGCCGGGTGGCGCTCCAACAACCTGGACCCGAACGCCCGCCACTGCATGGCCTCCGCCGTGGCGGCCTTCATGCAAACGTTCGGCATCGACGAACCGGCGGGCTGCTACGACGACATCGAGCAGACCGACACGGTGGTGCTGTGGGGCGCCAACATGGCCGAGATGCACCCCATGCTCTGGGCGCGCATCGTCGACAAGCGGCTCCGCGAGCCTGGTTATCGCGTGGTGAACCTCACCACCTTCGGCAACCGCTCGTCGGAGATGGCCGATCTGGAGATCGTCTTCACTCCGAACACCGATCTCGCGCTGCTCAACTTCATCGCCCGGGAGATCGTGAAGCGGAACGCCGTCGACTGGGACTTCGTGAACGACCACTGCGTCTTCGCCGCCGGCCCCGCCGACATCGGCTACGGGCTGCGCACCGACGGCGCCAAGGCGTCACCTGCCGAGAAGGACGTCGTGGCCCGCGAGAAGGTTGTGGTGCTGACACGGGAGGAGGCCATCGGCCGCGGCCTCGACCCGTCGAAGCGCCACGAGCGCCCCCAGGACGTGAGCAAGGCCGGCGCCCACTGGCTCATCCCCTTCGAGGAGCTGAAACGCGGGCTCGAGCCGTACTCGCTGGACTTCGTGGCCCCGCTCGCCAAGGGCGATCCCGACGAGCCCCTCGACGTCTTCAAGAAGAAGCTCCAGCAGCTGGCCGACTGGTACGTCGATCGCGGCCGGAAGGCCGTCTCCTACTGGACCATGGGCTTCAACCAGCACGTGCGGGGCACCTGGGTGAACGAGCAGGCCTACATGGTCCACCTGCTCCTCGGGAAGCAGGCCAAGCCGGGCAACGGCGCCTTCTCGCTCACCGGGCAGCCGTCCGCCTGCGGGACCGCCCGCGAGGTGGGCACCTTCTCGCACCGGCTCCCGTCCGACATGGTGGTCGACAACCCCGAGCACCGCGCCCACTGCGAGCACCACTGGAAGCTGCCGCCAAAGACCCTCAACCCCAGGCCCGGCTCCCACATCGTCCAGATGATGCGCGACCTCGAGGACGGCAAGATCCGCTGGCTCTGGGTCCAGGTGACGAACCCGTTCCAGTCCACCGCCAATGCCAACCACTGGGTCCCGGCGGCGCGGGAGATGGACAACTTCATCGTGGTCTCCGACGTCTACCCGACGCTCTCGTCGAAGGTGGCCGACCTCATCCTCCCCGCGGCCTTCATCTTCGAGAAGTGGGGCGGCTACGGAAACTCGGAGCGGCGAACCCAGTTCTGGCGGCAGCAGGTGCTCCCGCCCGGAGAGGCGCGCAGCGACGTCTGGCAGATGATGGAGTTCACGAAGCGCATGACCATCGGCGACTGCTGGGGCCGCCAGCCCGTCCCCGGTCTGAAGGTCGACGGCTACGACGACGGCTTCCTTCCCGACGTCCTGGCCGACGCCGAGCGGGCCGGCCACAAGCGCACCGATTCGCTCCACGACGTCCTATTCGCCACGCCGGAGAACCGGAAGGTGAAGTGGCCCGACCCGATCTCGGCCGGGAAGCCCAACTCCACCGTCGTCGCCGCCGGCATCGACTGGTTCCCGGAGAAGGCGCTCTTCGAGGAGTACGCCTGGTTCGGCCGCGGACACGGCCACGACCTCGCACCCTTCGACGTCTACTTCGGCGAGGAGGTGCGCGGCCTTCGCTGGCCGGTGGTGCAGGAGAAGGGCACGGGGAAGTGGAAGGAGACCCCCTGGCGCTTCAACGAGAAGTACGACCCGTACGTGAAGGCGGGAAGCGGGATCGATTTCTACGGGACGGCCATGAAGTCTCTCCCCTCGGGCAACCTCGACCAGGTGACCGAGCCGACCAAGACCTCCCTCCTGGGAAAGGCCAAGATCTTCTTCCGGCCCTACGCCACGCCGGCCGAGAGCCCGGGGGGCGAGTGGGACCTCTGGATGTGCACCGGCCGGGTGATGGAGCACTGGCACTCCGGGTCGATGACACGGCGGGTGCCCTGGCTCCACGCGGCGGTCCAGCAGGCCCTGCTCTGGATGCACCCGAAGGACGCCGAGTCCCGGGGGCTGAAGCCGGGCGACGTGGCCTGGGTCGAGTCGCGGCGCGGGAAGGTGATGGCTCGGGTCGAGACGGGCGGGCGCAACCGGATGCCGCGCGGCACCGTCTACGTTCCCTGGTTCGACGAGGGGGTCTTCATCAACCGGGTCACGCTCGACGCCACCGATCCCATCTCCAAGGAGACCGACTTCAAGAAGAGCGCCGTGAAGGTCTACAAGGCCACGGCAGTGGCGGGGGTGACGCCATGAGGACGACCCTCCTGTCCTCCCTCGCCGCCGCGTCGATCCTCGCCGCTTGCGCGACGACCAAGCCCGTCGGGATCCCGGCTGCCGACATGGGGCTGCAGAGGGGTCCGGTCCTCGAGACCGCGGTTCCTCCGAAGCTCGTCGTGAACAACACCGCGCCGGGCGACGCGCCGTTGCCCGCCAGATCCTGGGCCGGGGTCGCTCCGGTGGTGCCTCACGCCATCGCCGACTTCGTCCCCATCGCGGTCAAGGAGAACGCCTGCACCGGCTGTCATTCCGTGGCCGCGAAGGAGAAGGGGGGCCCCACGCCCATCCCACGCAGTCACAACGTCGACGACCGGAACGAACCCGGCAAGGTGGCCACGAAGCTCATGGAGGCACGCTACGTCTGCGTCTCCTGTCACGTGGAGAGCACCGGCGCGAAGCCGCTGGTCCGGAGCGACTTCAGGCCATGAGCACCAAGGTCTGGTCGAAGCGGTGGGTGATGATCGCTTGCCTCACGGGCATGCTGGTCGGCGTGGCGGGCTTCACCTTCGACTACGCCGCCGGGCTTTCCTACCTGAGCAGCGAGCCCAAGGCCTGCGTGAACTGCCACATCATGAACGACCAGTTCGAGTCGTGGCGGAAGGGGCCGCACCACGCCGCGGCCACCTGCTACGACTGCCACCTGCCGGTGACCTTCCCGGAGAAGTACCTCGCGAAGGGTCGCAACGGCTGGCACCACTCCGTGGGCTTCACCTTCCAGCCGTCCAGCACGGGCAATCCGGACGAGAACCTCTTCTTCCAGGAGCCCATTCGCATCAAGCCCGGCAACAGCCAGATCCTGCAGGACAACTGCCTGCGCTGCCACGGCGACCTCGTGGAGGAGGTCGTCCGCGGCAGCACGTGGGCCGACGACGCCATCCGCTGCGTGCATTGCCACCGAGGGGTGGGGCACGGAGCCTCGAGCTAGGGGAGACCATGGACAACGCAGGCAATCGCCGGCCCGTCGGCGCGTACATCGGGATCGCGGCAATCGTGGCCATCGTCACCGCCGGCGCCACGGCGCTGCTCGTCAACATCGTCCAGCGCAAGCAGGAAGCCAAGAGCACCTTCGTGAAGCTGGTCGAGGTGACGGAGAACGAGGTCGACCCGGCCAAGTGGGGCACGAACTGGCCGCGCGAGTACGACGGCTACAAGCGGACCTCCGAGCCCACCAACACGAAGTATGGTGGCGGCCTGAAGAGCTCGGAGGGAGCGCCGCCCCCGGAGAAGGCCGTGCGGGACCCGTGGCTGACCCGTGTCTTCGCGGGCTATCTCTTCGCCGTCGACTACCGGGATCGTCGCGGTCACGCCTTCATGCTTCAGGATCAGGAGGCGACGAAACGGAACGTGAAGGAGGAGGCCAAGCAGTCCGGAAACTGCCTCCACTGCCACGCCTCGATCATGCCGCTCTACAGGAAGCTCGGGAAGGAGGCGCTGCCCCAGGCTCCCGAGGCGGAGCAGATCCAGAAGGGACTCGCGCTCGTCAGCGACATGAACTACTGGGACGCGCACAAGCTCCTCGAGCAGACCACGGGCGGTAAGGCGCACCCGGTCTCCTGCGTCGACTGCCACACCCCGAACACCATGGAGCTGCGGGTGACGCGACCGGCCTTCATCACCGGCATCCAGAAGCTCGCCGCCTCGAGTGCCCCCGTGCCCCACCTGCCCAGCATCGAGAAGTGGCGCCTGGGGGACAGGAAGGCCCCGTACGATCCGAACGTCGACGGGACGCGCCAGGAGATGCGCTCGTACGTGTGCGGTCAGTGTCACGTCGAGTACTACTGCGGCAAGGGCGTGACCATCTTCTTCCCCTGGGCCGAGGGGCTCAAGGTGGAGCAGATGGAGCACCTCTACGACAACATGCAGGTGAAGGGGAAGCGCTTCAAGGACTGGACCCACGCGGAGACCGGCATGGAGGTGCTGAAGGCCCAGCACCCCGAGTTCGAGCTCTGGAGCCAGGGCATCCACGCGAAGAGCGGCGTCGCCTGCGCCGATTGCCACATGTCCTTCAAGCGCGAGGGCGCGCTCAAGGTCTCCGAGCACTGGGTGCGCAGCCCGCTGCTCTCGGCCAACCGCTCCTGCGCAACCTGCCACCCGTACAACGACGAGGAGCTGAAGGCCCGGGTCGTTGCCATCCAGGACCGCCACTTCGAGCTCATGGGCCGCGCCGGCGGGGCCGCGGTGAACATGCTCGACGCCATCGTGGCGGTGCGGAAGCCCTACGACGAGCGGAACCGCCCGGCCGCCGCGGCGAAGGCACGGGAGACGCTGGAGAAGAAGGACGGGTTCGCCAAGCTCCCGAAGGAGGAGCAGGAGAAGATGATCGGCGCGGAGACCAGGGCGAACCTGCTGGCCATGTGGAGAGAGACGGTGGAGAAGACCCCGGCCCTCACGGAGCTGGGTGAGCTCCAGCGGCAGGCCCAGTGGCGGCTCGACTTCGTGGCCGCCGAGAACTCCATGGGCTTCCACGCCCCCCAGGAGATGGCGCGCATCCTGGCCGAGTCGATCGACCTCTCGCGCCGGGCGGAGATCAAGGCCGCCGCGGTGGGAAAGCTCACGAACTAGCAACCCGACATCGGGACCGACCCTGATCAGGGCGCCACCGCTCGCCACCAGGCGAGCACGATGGGCGCGACGGCCAGGAGCGCGAGGGCCGGCTGGCGGAGCGATCGTCGCGGCGGCGCCATGCGGCGTACCGCAAACCCCTCCGTCACGCCAACGGCGAAGCCCAGGAGGTGCGCCAGGAGGTCGGCGCGCGCGCCGGTGCCAAGGAGCCCCAGCAGCGCCACTCCGACGCCCAGCGTCAGCCACGCGCCACGACGCGGCACCTGAAGGACGCTCAGCGTGCCGAGCGCGCCAAAGACCGCCGTCGAGGCCCCGATGGACACATGTCCGCCGGGCACGACGAGCGCCGTGAGCATGTTCCCCACGACTCCGGCGGCGAGCGCCAGCCAGCTGGCGAGCGCAGGGCCGAGCCGGCGCGCGACTGCAGCCAGGAAGACGGCGATCGCCACGGCGTTGGCTGCGACGTGCGCCAGGTCGGCATGCAGCGTCAGCGCGGTCGCGGCGCGCCACCACTCGCCCTGCAGCATGCGCGCGGCGTCTGCGCTCCCCCGCTCGAAGAGGCTCCCCGTCGGGCCCAGTCCGACGTGAACGCCGAAGGCGAGGATCGCCAGCCCTGCGGCCACGCCGGCGAGGGACCTTCCGTAGTCCGGTCTCTCGATCAGCTCCGGTCGCGGCGGGTTCTCGGCTTCCCACGCGGCGAGAGCCGCCTCCGCCGCGGGGGCGTCCACGTCATCGACGACGAGCGCCCAGCCCCCGTCGGGAGTCGGCTGGATCGCGTGGGCGATGCTCATGGCATCGAGGACGATGCTCCGGTCCAGCACGGCGTCATGGTCACGCCCTTCGCGCAGCAGCGCCATGCCGCGAAGGTGAGGGGTTTCACCGCCCTTGTCGAGCGCGACGGTCAGGGCCTGGCCGGTGCCAGCGCGCCGGTCTCGTCGACGATGACAGGCATGCGCCCCTTCCACTCCTCCCAGGCCCTGGGGTCGGTCACCAGCTCGCACATGAAGTGCGCGACGTTGGCCATGGTGGTGCGGCCGGGGGAGAAGAGGCTGTTCACCAGCCCCGCGTGCAGGGCGTACCCGGATGTCTCGCCCTCGAGGAGCGTGTCCGGCCGGACCACCACCCACTGCACGAACGGGTGGCCCGTCCCGATGGACTGGCGAAGGAAGTCGGCGGCCAGCTGGTTGTCCCTGGCCGGTGGGAGCAGGCTGCGGAGCACCCAGAGGAACGCCCTCTCGAAGGCGCCACGACGCGCGTCGAGCTTTCCCGGCTGGTGAACCGAGACGCTGCTCATGAGGACGAGCTTGATGGGCCTGGCGGGCTGCGCCGCCTCGATGGCCTGGCACAGCCTGGTGGTGGCTCTGGTGACGAGGTCGCGGGGCGGCCCCAGGACGCCCCGGACGCTGAGCACGTGGCCGAGGCACGAGACCACCGCGGTGCAGCCGCGAAGGTGGTGCCGCAGCTCGTCGTCGGAGAGCGACAGCAGGCTGGCCTCGACCACCTCGACG
>Ga0209253_10006161_pt1 | contig 10391 bp, 6 predicted proteins | sample FrelakmetBRP12BR_FD_187145 | JGI IMG/M metagenome (GOLD analysis project Ga0209253, IMG submission 187145) | Freshwater lake sediment microbial communities from the University of Notre Dame, USA, for methane emissions studies - BRP12 BR (SPAdes)... | ecosystem: Environmental > Aquatic >... | reverse complement strand
CCGAATCCCCAATACTCGTGCGAGGGACGCGCATAGCAATAGGCACAACCATGAAAACAGCCGCGATAGGGATTGACGCTCCAGCGAAAGGGAAGATCAGGACTGTCATTGCGACTCAGGATTTCACGGCTGGCGTCGTGAAAGATCTCCACTGTTGCCGCTGGAGCAGGTTCCAACAATTCACGATGAGACGATTCAAAGGGATTCGGAGGATTCGACACCGTTCGCATCGTAATATCGTGGCGACACGGATAGCGATTGTCAATCCAGGGGAAACCACTCTACCGCCGCGCCGCACTTTGCATCACGCGTTTCGTTGACTCTGCCCAAACCCGATGCTAGATTCCTCAAACTTTCTCAGGAGTACCACGTGTACGATCTACGCCAGTTGCGGGACCATCTCGACTCAATTCGCGAACGCCTCGGCCGTCGGGGAACCGACGTCCCGTGGGACACTATGAAAACGCTGGTTGAGGAACGCCGAAATCTGACCATGCAGGTGGAACAGCTCCGCAATGACCTCAAGAAAGGGTCTGACGAAGTGGCCCGGTTGAAACGGGCCAAGGAGCCGGCTGACTATGCAGTGACCTCCATGAAGCAGCTCGGCGATCGCATTCGTGAAATTGAAGGAGCCCTGCGCGGGGTTGAAGAATCCCTGGCCGATCTGAATTTGCGTATTCCCAACGTGCCGCATGAGTCAGTGCCGCCCGGACAGGATGCCTCGGATAATGTCGAGATCCGGCAATGGGGGGCCCATCCCTCCTTCGAGTTTCCGGCGAAGCCCCATTGGGAGCTCGGTGAAGCTCTGGGCATCCTGGATTTCGATAGGGCGTCGAAGCTCGCCGGCGCCCGTTTTGCCGTCATGACCGGCGCCGGAGCCCGGCTTGAACGCGCCCTCATCAACTACATGCTAGACCGCCATACGACTCAACACGGGTACCGGGAAGTACTCCCTCCCCTGCTGGTTAACCGGGCAACGATGACCGGCACAGGGCAGCTGCCAAAGTTTGAAGAAGATCTGTTTCGCCTGAAGGACGAAGACTACTTCCTTATTCCCACAGCTGAAGTGCCGCTCACGAATCTTCACCGGGATGAGCTCCTGGATGAAGATGCGTTGCCGATCCGCTACACCGCTTACACTCCATGCTTCCGCCGCGAAGCCGGATCCTATGGGAAAGATACCCGCGGCTTAATCAGGCTGCACCAGTTCAATAAAGTCGAACTCGTCTCGTTCTGTCCTCCGGATCAGTCGCAAGCTGAGCTTGAGCGCCTCACCGGTCACGCAGAAAGTATCTTGCAGGGATTAGGGTTACCCTATCGCGTGGTGACACTCTGTTCCGGAGATATGGGATTTTCAGCGGCCAAGACCTACGACATCGAAGTCTGGCTCCCCTCACAACAACACTTCCGTGAAATCTCCTCCTGTAGCAACTTCGAGGGATTTCAGGCTCGTCGCGCCAACATTCGCTATCGCACCAAGGGCAATAAGAAAGACTCCAAGACAGAGTTCGTCCACACTTTGAACGGATCGGGGCTCGCAGTGGGCCGGACCCTTCTGGCGATTCTGGAAAACTTCCAGCAAGCGGACGGGAGCATCGTCGTCCCCGCGCCACTCCGCTCGTATATGGGAGGACTTGACTGCATCAGAAAGTAGTGCCACATATCTTCTTACGGCTCGGAGGGGTGACGGAGCGGCCGAACGTGCCAGTCTTGAAAACTGGAGATGGGGCAACCTATCCGCGAGTTCAAATCTCGCCCCCTCCGCCATAGTTCTCCCTCCATTGCCTACAGCTCCTTTCCACCTCACTACCCCCCAGCATGTACGCCAATTTTAACTAGATAGCGCCTGCCATAAACATGATAGTTCGGTTCATGTACAGCGCATAAGAAACTGTTTTTATTTATTTTTATCACATTATTATTGATCGCTATCAGATCGTGCATATTCTGAAACCCCTCCCTCTTTCGGTTGGCTAGCTCCTACCTCTACGGTATTTCCCGCCCGCCCCATCTCACCTATGCTGACACCACGCATTCACATCCTGATGTGCATGCTGCATACGTCGGGAAATGGCGCCAGGAGCGGTCAAGGACAAGGAGGGGGCAGATGCAGAAACAAATCGGCAAGATCGGAGCCATTCGCCGGGAAATCCGCGGAAAAGCCTGCACGTCCTGTGGTGGGCGCATCTATCAAATAGTCCTTCGCTCGTCCCTGACCCCGGAAGACGCGACACTCTTTGCACGATGCACACGATGTCAGCATCCCAGAGGGATCAATAAGGACTTCAGGAAGGTCCTCTGGATGTAGCGCTCAACTCCGCAACACGCTCTACGTATCACAGGAGATAGAATGATGCCGCTAACACAATGGACTCGCTATCGACAGACGCGAGCCCAAAAGAAGAAAGCCTTACACTTACTCGCATTAAGCGGAGTCGTTCGACCAAGCACGCTTGAGCTCCGATACGTCGCACCCCCCCGTCCGTAACTCACTCGATTCATCCCCGACTGAACAACCGGGCATTCCCCAGAAGGCTCTCGACATGGCAGCTCTCCCATCGCTTACAAGCGATGCTCAGCCTAGTCACTTGGCACAACACCTGTACTCAACGGCTCTTGCGCTCATCGCAGAGTCCAGACGCTGCATCCAAAAGCTCCATTGGGACAACAGGTCAACTGCATAACTGGGGTCGAACTTTTCACCTGATCATTCAGACCTTTCACTTGTACCTCTACACCGGCTGAGGTAATATCAGCCCGCTCGTCAGCGGACAGACACCCACAGCAACTGGTCGTGGAGAGGTGGCCGAGTGGCCGAAGGCAACGGTTTGCTAAACCGTCGTAGGGAGAATATCCTTACCGAGGGTTCAAATCCCTCCCTCTCCGCCATCCAGTGCGATCGCTCATCATCATGAACATCACAGCTGCCCCCTTCATATCCACCCGTTTCCAGCTCAACAATTTCTAGTTGTGTGAAGTGAAGTCATATCGTAAGGTAGATCGATTCGATTGCGATCATTGTCACCATTAAGAAAGGACGCCTCATGCGAATTCTCGCACTGTTTGCCGCAAGCCTCGCCCTACTGAGCGGCTTCCCCGCGTTTGCCGGATCGGGAGAGCCGACCAATGACGACCAAAAGACTTTGTATGCCCTCGGACTAGCGATCAGCCAATCACTTGGCACCTTCGCGCTTTCCGAAACGGAACTGGATTTTGTGAAGTCAGGACTGACCGATGGAGCCTTGAAGCGCACGCCGAAAGCCGACCTCCAAACATTCGGTCCGAAAATCCAGCAACTTCAGCAAGCCCGGGCCACTGTGATCGCTGAGGGAGAGAAAAAAACCGGCGCAGCTTATCTCACGAAAGCGGCGGCTGAAAAGGGCTCCATAAAGACAGATTCAGGAATCGTCATTACACCCATCAAGCCTGGAACCGGCGCTTCCCCCAAAGTCACCGACACCGTCAAGGTGCATTATCACGGCACACTGCTTGACGGCACCGTCTTTGACAGCTCCGTGAAACGTGGCGAACCAGCCACCTTCCCATTGAGCCAAGTGATCAAGTGCTGGACTGAAGGCGTGCAACACATCAAGGTCGGCGGCAAGAGCCGCCTCGTCTGTCCGGCGAATCTGGCCTATGGAGACCGTGGCTCACCCCCCGCCATCAAGCCGGGCGCCACGCTCGTCTTCGAAGTGGAGTTACTGGAAATCGTCGCCGCGAAATAACGACTGCAGTATTCACGGGGCGGTGACTTGCATCACGGGTCACCGCCCCTTCATTTTCGCGAAAAGATCGCACGATACCTTCAATTGGCCTTGACCCAATCACGGCTTCTGCGGTATCGTCCACCACCTTCCAGAAGTGAGCCCCCGTTGCGTGCCGAGGTAGCTCAGTTGGTAGAGCACAGCCCTGAAAAGGCTGGTGTCGACAGTTCGATTCTGTCCCTCGGCACCACAGTTCATGCCTTGAAGCGCTGAACTGCTTCAAACGGGAAGTCTCCGGCCCTCGGGGGCTTTCCTTCGCTCCTCGCTGCTTCGTTGCCGCGCCTGCTCACTCCCCTCCCACAACTGACCAGCGATGCCGGCGCAGGTCTTTGCCGTTGTATCTCCGATCTAAACCTGCTACGGTTTAACCAGGTTTAACTCATGAGGTACCCAATGGGCAGAAAGACCGCAGTCTTGGGATTTTCGGTCACCCCGGAGATCGCCGCAGAGTACGAACAACTCACGGCCCGCCAGAAGACGACCAAAAGTGAGCTCTTTCGACGCATGGTGGAAGCCTACAAGGACCGTCTCGCCGAGGAAGAGTTCTTCGCGATGCAGCGCAAGATGGCCCGGCGAGCTCGACGGCGGCGGGGCCCGTTGACCGAGGAAGAGGTCGCCCGCATCGTGTTCGAAGACCGCTGATGAAGGTAGTTTTCGACACCAACGTCTATGTCTCGGCCTTCCTCATCCAGGGGAGCCTCGCCGAAGAGGCCTTCCTCTATGCTCAACGACAGCAGGCGACGCTCTTTACCTCCGTTCCGATTTTGACCGAAACCGCAGGCGTCTTCCGAACCAAGTTTCAGCAAGGGGAGGAAGACGTTGCAGCCGCTCTCAGACTCATCGGACGTGCAGCGACAATCGTCAAGCCTTCTGTCAAGATCACGGTTCTAGAGGACATTCCGGATAACCGCATCCTGGAATGCGCGGTTGAGGCCAACGCCGATCTCATCGTCACCGGTGACCACCACTTGCTTCGACTCAAGACATATCAAGATGTGGCCATTGTTCGGGTGACGGATTTTCTCCGACTCTTCCCGGAGAACCCCACCTCACCAATTAACGTGAAAAAGAAGAACGCCGGACGACAACGAAGATCCCGCACGCAGCGAAGCCAGTGAACCTTCGAGATTGTTCGATTCAACCGAATTGAAGCGGTCAGATACGCCAGACTAATGAAGCTCCCAGCAGCAGCCTACTCCGCCGAAGTAGCCACTTCGGCTACGAAGGCCGGAAGCTGCGAGGTATCCTGCGGAATTCTCCGACCCGTCGGCCAGAGCCTTTGGGCGGCGTGGCGAAGCCGCTATCCTCCTTCGCCAAGGCTACGGAGGGTTCTCCTCGCCTTCATCCCCGTAGCTTGATAAAACTGAACAGAGAAACACGATAATGCCCCCCGGCACCTTGTACCACGTTGAACGAGCGCCTAAACTACAAGCGATATGACAGGCACTGATCCCGGTCATCGCCGGCCGCTCCTTCGCAAACTCAGTTTCTTTCTGCTCGGGATGGCGGTGCTCCTCACCGTATTCGTCTTCTATTTCCAAACAAAACACGCGTTCAAACACATCCTTGTTCCGATCGTAGCTGCCGTCTTGCCCGGTGAGCTTCACGTACAGGACGGGTCTCTCAGCTTTCCTGCCACACTCACACTGACGGGGTTCTCGTACCAACAACCCGACGTCGGTCTGTCGTTGAACATCGATCGGCTTCTTATCCGGATCTCCGTGATGGCATGGTTACGCGAACACCTCTTCCTTGTGGAAGAACTCGACTTGATAGACGGACAGCTCCGCATGACCTCGCGAATGCCATCGTCGACGCAAGGAGACGCAACAACAACGGCGGGCAACCCTGCGGGGATGGTCCCATTAGCGGTTCAACACGCACGTCTGGACGACATCACCGTTTCGATCCAAAGAGAACATGATGACTGGACGGCACGAAACATGACCCTGGCGATCGACGATGTCGGCCCCGGCCGAACCGGAACCATTGCCTTGCGCAGCAACGTCTCGTGTGAACGCACTGAAAGCCAGATGCGCTGGGCCGGTGAGCTTCTCATGACCGGCACGCTTGAAGAAAGCCGCGACAACCGGCAGCTGAAGTGGGATGTATCGAATACGCTGACGGTCCGTGAATGGCCTCAACAGGTAGCCATACCAGGTTCCGGAGCAATCAGGCTCGATCAGACGATAACGGGCCACTATGACTTCACGCAGAAGACCGCACAGGCCGATTCGTCGTTGACCCTTCGGCAAGGTGATACTTCCCTCGGCGCATTATCCCTTACCTTTTCGCGCAACCACTCAGCCGACGGGCCGGTCATGGATCTTGGGTTGCAAATTCAGGAAGTGACCGATGGGGCCCTCAATCTTTTAGTACGAACCGATGGATCGGTGAGTCTTCGTTCGGCACACATGAGCGGATTCGTGGATGTGCATGCCATCGGGGAGCAGTACCAGATTCGCTCCCTATTCACAGGACAGAATCTTCAGGCTGTCACGGGAAAGGGAACGACCCCGCCGCTGGATGTCGATCTGGTACAGACAGGGATATTCGACCTGCGCGCTCGCACTGCCACCTTGGACGTATTCGAGTTGCGCGTGGCGGAAGGCGATCGCGTCCTGCTGGCGGGCGAACTGAACCATTCGCTGACCATCCATCTCGGAACCGGAGTGGCGGAACATCAGTACACCTCCGCTCAAACTATCCCACAGGCGGATTGGAAGCTGTCGGTCAACGGGATCGGCGTTAGAGAGGTACGCCAATGGGGTGAGGTCTTCGGCTGGAAGGGATTACGCGGGGTGCGTGAAGGCCGGTTGGATGGCACGGTGGCTTTGTCCGGCCGTGACAACGGCGATGCAATAGATCTGGGCGCGCGGCTGACCATCTCTAAAGTCAGGATGACGAATGCGGATTCAGCTTCGGACCGCGCATCGTTGCAGTTCGATCATGAGATCCATGGAACCGTTACCAATCTGACGATGCTCCAGTTGCATGCCTGGATCATGACGGCCTCAACCAACGCCCGGTCTGTGGGCGTAATACGGCTGTCCGGAACCATAGACCTGGGGAAGCCCACAAGAGGTCCGCAGCTGGAAGGATCGATTAGACTGCAAGACCTGCCAGGTGAAGCCTGCAACCCGCTACTGGCCCTCTGGACCCAGGTTCGCATCGATCGAGCCGTCCTCAACGGGACCGCCGAATTTAAAACGACCGGAGACCTGCTCCGTTGGGACATCAATCTCCGTGGTAATCAGATGCGTCTGCGGATTTCCGAGCTCCATGACACGACGGCTCCCCTTGACCTGCTCGTCACACAATCCGGCAGTTACAACCGCACGACCGGTGTCCTTCAATTGGATAACGGAACTATGCAAGAGCTTGACCGGTCCCGCCCTGTCATGATCGCTGCATTGGACAAACCCGTTCGCTTTGCTCTTGCAGGCAAGAGAGCGGATACAAAAACTCCTCTTTCGCCGGATGGCCAGGTCGCCACCATTTCCGTAGAGGCGCATCATGTCGGAGTGGATCAGCTGAAAGCGCACCTGGCGGTCTGGAGCATCTCAGCGTTGGATGGAGTCCACACCGGCTTCATTGACGGACGTTGGATCGCTCAATGGCAGGGAGGCACAGGCACGCTCTCGGTGACCGGCACGCTCGATGTCGCAGACCTGCGTCTCGATGCGGGATCTCTGCACATCAGCAGGCCCATGGGCCTTCGAAGTAGAACGAAGGCCACGATCCTGGAATTCTCTCGCATCCGGCTGGAGTCTGTGAACCTAGCAGCGCTGGCAGGAACGAAAGTGATTGCGGAGGCGGGACTCAAAGGCCAATCCACCGTCGACGACGGAGCGATGGATCTCGCATTCACATTCAAGACCGACAATCTGGCAAAACTGCTCGACCGGATCGGACTCCTCAACAAAGAGCAACGCAATCGCTTCACAGGAGGCAGCCTGTCGGCTGAAGGACGTCTGACCGGCCGCGGACAGCAGTCACCCCTTTCTGCACAGGCAACAATTCACGCGCGCGAATTGCAATTCCAGATTCCGCCGGATCACCCCCTCACCTATTCGCTCCTCGCGCAAGCGGCCCTGGAACTCAATGCGGCAAGAACGGACATCGAGTTCAAGCAAATCGCCGTAACGGTGGAGTCGCGAGGTAAGGCAGCAGGGTCACTCAGTGTTGCCGGAACATGGCCCCTCTCCCCGTCCCGACAGGGCGGCGCCATCACCATCGGCGTGAAAGACCTGGACGCCGCACCACTAGCGGAAATATTCAGAACATTTCCGGGTCGAGATCATGGCCCCTTACGACTCACAGCTAATGTCGCCATAGCCGGGAATGCTGCCGATGGAATTCTCTCGGCTCAAGGTCAGGAAACTCTCGGACCGATTCGTCTCGCCCGCAACAGGAACAGCGGAGAGCCTAATGAGACCACCCTTCACATCGAGCATAACCTCAGCCGACATCATGATGACATTCGGGCAACGGTTCTGGCGGTGACCGCCGACCGTCCCGGCGGCCGGGCTGATCGCGTGACTGCCAGCGGCACCGTGAGGCTCGCCGGGCCGCCAGGCGCACAACTCCGAGGGGAGATTGCCTCGCTCGATGCCGCCTGGTACGCATCGTTGTTCTCAAACCCCGAACCGATGCCGCCGGCTCAGTCCAAGCCAACCGTGGAAAGCGGCAGCACACGCCCCCGGGGACAGTCGAACACCCCGGCGATGCTCACCAACCTGGATGCCGAGATGTCGATAGGATCCGTTTCCTACGGCAACCTGATGATCGGGCCCGGTCGTGTGACCGCAAAAGGAACCGGGGACCGGTTGGAAGCCACGCTGGAAGCAACGGGTTTTGCCGAAGGCCGAGTGAATGCGAGCGTGCAACTCTCCCGACAGGAGGGGCACCAGGAACTGACCTGGTCCGGCGAAGGCCAGGGGTTGCGCGTCGACACCATCATGCAGGCAATAGAGCCAGGCCGTGAGGCCCGCCTGAAAGGAACCGGATCGTTCAGCACGTCGGGAAGAGCTCTGCTGAATGAAGATCCCGTCAGAACGCATCTGACGGGAATCACGAGCATCAACATCGCAGACGGACAATTCTTGCGCGCCCCGGGCCTTGAATTTCTCTCAACGTACACGCACATCAAAGAACTAGCGCACATGAGATTTGATAGCTTGCAAGGCACCATGCGCATGGACAAGCAATGGATTCATCTCGAATCCGTTGCTGTGACTGGATCGCTCGCCAATCTCAACGGCAACCTGTCGTTCTCGCCTGACAAGACAGTCGATGGGCTGATTTTTGTGGAAGTTGGTCCAGCGCTTGGAAAAAAGATTAAGATCCCCTGCATGTCGGCGCTGCTCAAAACGCCTGAGGGATTTACGGCCTTACCGTTTGCCGTCCGGATCAAAGGCTCGACGGAACAGCCCACATTCAGCGCAGATACCGCGGGGTGGAACTATGTCACAGGCAGCATGACATCCATGGCAGGCACGATGAAAACCCTCCTTCGAGGCTGTCGCGAGGACCACGCACAGTGAACGCACCGGCAGATCCGGTATCGCCTGGGAAAGACAAAGAGCCTTTCCGGGTTTTCTGTGGGTATGAGAACGATCGCGCACCCTCGGCTTGACGCGATCCACGCCTCATCATCCCCCTCCTTCGTAAAGAGGGGCAAGGGGAGGTCGAAGACTGGGGGGCCATGCGGACCAGCAAGGCTGGCGTGCGCGCACGCCAGCCTGCGGAGACTCGACCCCACCTCACCTCCCCTTACGAAGGGGAGGCATCGGAAAGGGGAATACGACACGATATACCGAGCTCCAGGCTCTTGACCCACTCGATTTCCTGAAGCACCAGACAAAGAGCTTCCCCGGTAGCAACCACAAACGACCCGCCGGGAATCATCGATCAAGACCATGGGGACATTGAACCACGTGCGCATGAGGCATGCCGCAGAAGCGCAGGCCTATCGGCAGGATACGGATATCGGGTTACTTCAGGTACTGCGACTCGAACCGCGCCAGCAGCGTGCCGCTGGCGTCATACAAGTCCAGGGCTTCTCCGACGATCTTGTGGCTCGCGGTCCCTTCGAGCACATGGAGAAATTCCTGCTCCTGGTCCATCACCCTGTCGCAGAATTTCCTGGTCGTAGCCACGTCCGTGAACCGCAGACTGTTGTCCTTGACGTCAAAGCGGCCCAGGAACTGGTTGCAACCGGCGAAGCCCCGCAGCTTGTTATCTCCAGGCATCAGCATGAAATGCGGCTCGCGCTGGTTGTCCTCGACGACAACGGGTTTCCCTGCAAGCTCGACCGGCCGCCAATAGGTGTTCGTCAGTGAGGCGTGGCTGAACGCCTGCCGCGCACAGGTTTCATTGGGCCACACACGGTCAAAGCGTTCGACGACCGTCGCGTCTTTCAGCGCCTCGCCCTCTCCGACCGGACGGCTCGTCAAGCGTCCGTCGAACGTGACAAGCAGCGGTTCACCGGGAGTCCGTCGCGCACCAAGATACGCCCGCTCCAAGGCAAGGTAGCCCTCCTCCTGTGCGACCGGAACGCGCATGCCTGTCCGGCATTCGGTGAACGACGCGGTATCAGCCAGATAGCTGAACATGCCGCGAAGG
>Ga0209253_10006160_pt1 | contig 10391 bp, 9 predicted proteins | sample FrelakmetBRP12BR_FD_187145 | JGI IMG/M metagenome (GOLD analysis project Ga0209253, IMG submission 187145) | Freshwater lake sediment microbial communities from the University of Notre Dame, USA, for methane emissions studies - BRP12 BR (SPAdes)... | ecosystem: Environmental > Aquatic >... | reverse complement strand
ACTCTGGCAGGTCTTTTGCCAGGCAGCTTACGTCAGCTTCTGTTTGGATGTGGGCAACGATACCGCCACCCAATTTAACGCCAGGAGCTACGTCAGCATTCACAAAGTGGAGTGGCACTTTAACGTGGATTTTTTCAGTTGCACTTACGCGTTGAAAATCTACGTGCTGAATAGTGTTACGTACTGGGTGCATCTGGAAGTCACGTAATAATACGTTTTCTTTTTTACCATCAACGATCAGGCTTAACACTGAAGCGTGGAATGCTTCGTGACGGAATTGCAAGAACAATTCTTTTGCATTTACTTCCAATGTGACTGCTTCTTTACCACCACCATATACTACACCTGGCACAGAGCCAGCGCGACGAAGGCGGCGGCTCGCACCCGTACCTTTAACATCACGTTTTACTGCATTAAGTTCAATAGCCATTTTACTACTCCTAAATTTAAAACATCATTACTGCTGGGCTTTTGACAGCCTTACTACACAAGAACTGCTTTCCGCGACCAGAAAGCAGGGTTAAAAACTTTTTAGTCCATGAATAATGAACTTACAGAATCCTCGCAGCTAATTCTGCGGATGGTTTCACCTAATAATTCCGCTGCACTTAATTGACGTATTTTTTTGCAATTGGCAGCATCGGCACCAAGCTGGATGGTGTTGGTTACAACCAGTTCATCCAGCTCTGAATTCATGATGCGCTCGGCTGCTCCGCCTGATAAAACCGGGTGTGTGGCATAGGCAACCACTTTGATCGCGCCATGTTTTTTGAGCGCCGCAGCAGCTTCGCAAAGTGTGTTTGCAGTGTCCACCATGTCATCCATGATGACGCAGGTACGGCCGGCAACATCACCGATAATGTTCATCACTTTGGCAACGTTAGCTTTTGGGCGACGCTTGTCGATAATCGCCAGATCGGAACCTAATTGTTTTGCGCATGCACGCGCGCGCACAACACCGCCCACATCTGGCGAAACCACGACTAAATTCTCGTGATTCTGTTCCAGCAGGTCAGCCAGTAAAATTGGCGTTGCATAGATGTTATCAACCGGGATGTCAAAAAAGCCCTGAATCTGGTCAGAGTGCAGGTCCATGGTTAAAACACGGTTAACGCCTACGCCAGTCAGCATGTTGGCAACCACTTTAGCTGTAATCGCAACGCGAGCTGAACGAGGACGACGGTCCTGGCGTGAGTAGCCGAAGTAGGGAATGGCTGCGGTGATGCGGCCTGCAGATGAGCGACGTAGCGCATCTACCATGACCATGACTTCCATGAGTGTGTCATTTGTCGGGTGGCTGGTTGATTGCAGCACAAAAACATCGCGGCCACGTACATTTTCAAGCAGTTCTACTGTAATTTCACCATCACTGAATGTGCCAACATGCGCACGTCCAAGCTCTATGCCTAGATACTTGGCAACCTCTTGCGCAAGCGCAGGGTTCGCATTACCAGTAAATACCATCATGTTGCCGTTGGACGCCATCTGATTTCCTATCGTTGGGATTTAATTCACACCAGCGAGAAACAAAAAAAACTTACAAAAAATAAAAGCGCGTAAATCTATAGAATCTACACGCTTGTCATTTTAATCCATGCAGGCTGCTGCCTGCATTTTAAATTCTGGCTGGGGAAGAAGGATTCGAACCTTCGCATGCCGGAATCAAAATCCGGTGCCTTAACCAGCTTGGCGATTCCCCAATATTTAATCAGCATGATTTTTTATCAGAATAAACTGATAAGTGCTTTCTAAAGCTAACAAGTTAGCTAGAAACACTAAAAGGGTGCTGATCCAGCCCTTTTGCGACAAAGCCACGAAATTTTTCCGGTTTTTGTTCGCATATGTCGTTTGCTATTTTTTCTGTAGCAACTTCTAAAAATACTGAAGCGCCAGAGCCACTCATTCTAGCATCTCCGAACTGTTTAAGCCATGCCAAACACTCAGAAACCGCAGGGTAGCTATCGCAAACTACTTTTTCAAGGTGGTTTGTAAACTCAGCTTTAATGTTTCCATTGACTGAATTTTCAGTGCTTAATTTAGCCATCCCTGAAAAGCCCGACATTGTCTTAGGAATCGCATTCTTTGTCAATTGCTTATTCGCAAAAATTTGTGCGGTTGATACGTGTGCGTCCGGTGTGAGTACAACATAGTATGCTTTGTGCAGGTTGACGGGTTGCAGTTGCTCGCCTATGCCTTCAGCCCAGGCGTTGGTTCCGTAAATGAAAAATGGCACGTCTGCGCCTAATTGCAGGCCGAGGGCGAGCAGTTCGGTGCGGCTTAAATTTAGTTGCCAGAGGCGGTTCAAAGCGAGCAGTACCGTTGCTGCGTCAGAACTGCCGCCACCCAGACCTGCTCCCATGGGGATGTTTTTTTCAACATACATTTCAACGCCAAGTTTGCATTTTGTGTGCTGCTGCAGGAGTTTTGCTGCACGGATGCATAAATCTTGCGCTTCAGGCACGCCTGCAACTTCGTTCACGCGCCTGATAGCGCCATCTGTTGTCGGTTTAAGGTAAATCGTGTCGTAGCGATCCAGCAGGCGAAAGACCGTTTGCAGCAGATGGTAACCGTCAGCGCGCTGGCCGACGATGTGCAGAAATAAATTAATCTTTGCTGGTGCCGGAAAAGGTTGAAAGTCTTGCATGGGGATAAATTTAGGTAACGGGTTTTGAATTAAGGTTTTTGAATTAATTTTGCAGGGACTCGACCTTGAGCCACGATTCTATTAACAGTTTCAGATTCACCTTTTCACTCTTTAGAATGATTTTCCCAGGCAGCAGGTAGCCATTCTGTTCTGAATAGTTCTGGTATTCGATTTTCCAGCCATCCTGATTCAGTGTCGTCAGCAGTCCTTGTGCATCCCAGGTGCTGTCAAGAATGGCGCTGCCGCCGGATGGGCGGCCTAGCGACCAGTCGGCCAGCCCGGTTAAGGGTAATTGCCAGCCGAGCGCGGTTTGTGTCAGCGTCTCGGCATCGTTGGCGGACATGCTGTTACCGTTGGCGTCTTCCAGCGTGATTTGCCCGATGCTCTTTTTGATACTGGCTACTTGTCCGCCTAGTGGCGAGTAAAGTGCGATGTCGTCATTTGCAGCTTGGTGATTCCAGTGCAGGCCTCCGGAAAAGCCCTTGCCTTCGGTTTGTACGCCGATTCGCCCCTGTAGTGTAAAGTGCCGGATTTCTGCGATACGCTGCAAATGTGCCTGATGCATTGCCTGTGTTGCAGAGTCGGCGGTCGGTTTAACGCCGGGGCCGACTGCACAGGCTGAAAGCAGCGAGATCAAACCTAGCGCGATTAAATTTGATAAGGTTAAACTTGGCATGGTTAAGCTTGGAAAGTTTAAGCTAAAAAGGAGGGGAAGTCGCAAATGCATTGGTTAAGCCGGGTCGTAAGAGTCTGTGTGCAGATTACGATTTGTATTTATTTGCTGTGCTGATGAGTACCTCGTTATCGGGGTGTGCTGTCAATGCCTCACCCCAGATTTTTTTAGCGGCATCATGCTGACCTTTTAACCACAGTACTTCACCAAGATGAGCGGCGATTTCAGGGTCCGGATTGATGTCGTAGGCTTGCTGCAGATACTTGAGCGCCTTGTCCAGATTGCCTTTGCGATAGTGTGCCCAGCCCAGGCTGTCCAGCATGTAATGGTCGTTCGGGGAAAGTGACAGTGCCTTCTCAATCAGTTTGATTGCCTCGTTTAGTCTGATGTTACGGTCTGCAAATGAGTAGCCGAGCGCATTGTAGGCAGCGGCAAAGTCTGGTTTGGCCTCAATGGCCTTGCGTAATTCCGATTCCATCAGGTCGAACTTATGCAGGCGTTCAGCGGCCAATGCATAGTCATACACAAGATCCGGGGTGTTGGGTAAATTCTTAACGGCGCTTTCCAGTAACTCAAAAGCCTCCTGGTTGCGTTTGGCTTTTGTCAGCAACCCTGCTTGCGCCTGAATGACGATGATTTGCTGTTCTGTATTCAAATCCTCAATCTTATCCAGTGTTTCGATTGCTTTGTCTGTAGATTGTGTACGGGCCACTACGTTGGCGAGGCTGAGTTGGGCCTCAAGGTAGCGTGAGCCTGCCGGCACTTTTTGATACCAGGCAATGGCGGCCTGATCCTGCTGCTGTTTTTCTGCAGTCTGACCAAGGTAGATATAAATTTGATCGGTATCCTTAAAGTCTTGCATCAGCGCCTGTTTGAAATAGTTTTCAGCTTCTGCATAATCTGCCCCCTGATAGGCGAGCAAGCCAACGATTGCGGTGACATCGGCAAGATTTTTATCTTGTTCGTTCTGTGCGGTGCTCAGGATGGCAGGGAACTCTTGTTTGGCTGCGGCATACTGCTTTTGACTCACGAGCAGTTTTGCCAGGTTGATGCGGATTTCATTGGCATTGGGTTGGGCATCCAGGAATTCGCGATAAAAGGATATGGCGGTTTGCGGTGATTGGCGGAACAGTACCTGACCTTTGAGCAGGGCGGCTACATTCCAGCCCGGGTGTAAGGTTTCTGACTTGTCTAGCGCTTTCAGCGCAATATCGTCCTGACCTGCAACCCAGGCCGCCTGTGCGATGGCAAACTGGGCTTCAGCGAGATCGGGATAGGGTTTTGCAAGTGACTGTATCAGGCGTAATACGGCTTTTTTGTCCGTACTTCTGGATAACAGGTTGTTGAGGTACAGGAAGCCGCTTGCCCGCGTTTCTTCCCTGGAAAGCAGTTTAGCCAGATAGGGTTCGGTTTCGCTGAGCTTGCCTGAGGTAATTAACACTTCTGTTACTGCCTGCTGAGCCTCGTTGGATGAAGGGTCGAGTTCTGCCCATAATTTAATGGCGGGAATAATCAGTCCCGGCACGTTGCCATAGGCGGCCACCTTGGCGGCACGCTCTGCCAGACGGGGGTCTCTCTCCGATTTTGCCAGTTCGTAAAAGATGGCGCCGGACGTGCCCAGGTCGCCGCGCTGGCCAGCAATTTCGCCAGCCAGATATTTGTAGATGAAGTCGGAAGTCAGGCCATTTTCAGTGGCGGATTCAGCAGGAACGCTATTATTGGTGACTTCGGTTTTGGTCTGGTTAAATGATGCGCAGCCGTTGATCGCTAATGTGCCTGCGGATATCAGCGCCCAAGTCAGTGCTGTGAACATGAAAGATGTTTTTTTAATCGACAGTTTGTTTTTTTTGGTGCTGATTATTGGGCGCATAGTTTAAATTCGACTTTGTATTTATTATGTGGGGTTTCTGCTTCATTTATTTATTCAATAATCTGCTTTGGAAGTTTTTCACTGGATATCTAAGCTGCCAAATGGCAACCAGGCATGCGTATTGTTATTCATAACCATGATTAACACTGTATGATGCGCTGGTGTTTCTTAGTCCGTGACAGAGTCCGCAAGTTCCTCCATAATTATGGATTGACTTTAACCTAAGTCAAGAAAACTTTCCAGTAACTCGGTGCTCCTACAGGCCGATAGTATTAAGAATTTACATTTGTATTTTAATTGAACGTTTTAATTGAGCAGCTATGACTAATTTTACAGTAGAGGCAATTGAGCTGACCCGGCTTTACGGCGGGCGCGAAGCGGTGAGTAATGTGAGTTTTACCCTAAGCAAGGGTGAAGTGCTGGGTTTTCTTGGGCCTAACGGTGCCGGCAAATCAACGACCATGAAGATGCTGACAGGTAATCTGGCGCCTAGCAACGGCAGCGTGAAGATCTGCGGGATCGACATGATAGAAAACCCTAAAGAAGCCAAGGCTTTGATCGGTTATCTTCCGGAAATGCGCCCATTGTACAAAGAGCTTACCGTGGATGAGTACCTCACCATGGCGGCGCGCCTGCACAGGGTGAGTGCCAAGCATATTAAAACTGCAGTAGAAACTGCTAAAGAGCGCTGTGGCCTGGGTCACATGAGTAAGCGCCTGATAGAAAACTTATCCAATGGTTATCAGCAGCGCGTAGGTATTGCGCAGGCAATTATCCATCGTCCGATGGTGGTGATTCTGGATGAGCCAACCGTTGGCCTGGACCCGATTCAGATTCGCGATATTCGTGCTCTGATTCGTGAGGTGGGCGGCGAGCACAGCGTGATTATCTCCACACATATTCTGCCGGAAGTCGAAATGGTTTGTGATCATGTGCAGATCATCGACAAAGGTAAGCTGGTATTTAATGGTTCCATCGATGTGCTCAAACGCCAGAGAGTCGGTAACAAGCTATTGATTGGCTTGCGTAATCCGCCGGCTGCGGAAGCGTTGCTGCAAATCGCAGGGGTTTCTGAGGCTGAGATGTTATCTAATGGGTTGTTGCGAGTACGTTTTGCTGACGGAGCTGCGCCTGCCGATGCAATCGTACAAGCTGCTGTGCAGCAAGGCTGGGGCTTATATCAAATCGCCCCTGACCAAACGAGCCTGGAAGATGTGTTCATGCAGCTGACTTATCAGGAACAGGCAGCCCAGGAGCAGGCGGCAGCCTAATTTCAGGCGCGTGTACTTAATTTCGTAAGACGCTTAATCGAGTGATTTAAGGTTTATTTATGATTATCAATGTGGCAAGAAAAGAACTAAAAAGTATGTTTGCATCGCCCATGGGCTGGGTGATTTTGTCGTTGCTGATGTTTGCTTTTGGAACACAGTACCTGAACGGCGTAAATGACTATTTTGCAGTGATGTCCGGCGCGATGCGTCCGGCAGAGCGTACCGGTGTTACACAGTTCGTTGGCCAGTCGGTTTACGGCCTGGCTTCATTCATTATTCTATTTGCAGTGCCATTACTCTCAATGCGATTGATTTCAGAAGAGCGTCGCAGTCAAACCCTGCCTTTTCTGTTCAGTGCGCCACTGTCACTGACTGAAATCGTTGTGGGCAAGTTTGTCGGGTTGGTCGCGTTTTTGAGCATTCTGATCGTGTTCATTGTCGTGATGTTGTTCACCCTGAACATCTGGTCCGACATCGACTTCGGTTTCATTGTTGCCAATTCAATCGGCTTACTGTTGATGGTGGCAAGTTTCTCCGCGCTCGGCTTATATTTTTCAAGCCTGACACAGCAGCCGGTGATTGCGGCGATTCTGACGTTTATCACATTGTTTGCATTGATGATGCTGGATCGCTTCTTTGCAGGGGATCCTAATAATATTCTTGGCAGCCTGTCGCTTACGCGCCACTTCCAATCATTTTCGGGTGGATTGATCGATACCGGAGATGTCGCTTACTTTATTTTATTTACAGCTACATTTTTAACCTTAACAGTGCGTCGCCTAGATGCTGACCGCCTACGTGGATAGCCCGTATGTTTTATAAACCACGCGTGTTCTCACTTGTCTTTTATTTCGCAGGAAAACTTTGTTCAGTTGGGCGTATGAATAACTACGCCACTCCTTCACAAACCTTCCCTGCGAAACAAAATCCTACGCGATAATCACTCGTATTTACAAAACATACGAGCTTTGGAATTTTTAAGAATATGAATATTAATCGTAAATTACGTTTTCAGTTGTTGGTACAAAACTGGTTTTTTGTCGTGCTTTTCCTGATGCTGATGGTGTTGCTGGGGTATCTGGCAAGTCAATATCGTATCGCGAAGGATATTACACAGGCGAACCGTAATATTCTGACGCAGGGCAGTGTCAATGTGCTCAAACAGATGAAAGCACCGGTGAATATTACCGTGTTCGCAACGAAAGACGATGCTGCCAGCGGCGATGTTTTCCGCAAAGGTATTGTCGATTTCGTGGCACGCTACCAACGTGAGAAGAAAGATGTCCGCCTTGCTTTTGTTAACCCGTCCGAAGAGCCAAAACTGGCGCAGGATGCAGGGGTTAAAGTGGATGGTGAGGTGGTGGTTGAATATCAGAAGCGTGTTGAGCATATCACGCCGCCTTTCGCTGAACAGGAGTTCACAAATCTGCTGGTGCGGCTCTCCCGTACTAACCAGCGGCCTGTGATGTATCTGGATGGCCATGGCGAGCGTAACCTGATTGGTGTAAAGAATCATGATATCGGCGAGTTCGGCAAGCAGCTGGAAGCCAAAGGCTTTAAGTTTGCCAACCCTGATTTAACGATTGCTCAGGCGGTACCCAGCAATGGTGCGATGCTGGTAATCGCAAGCCCGCAGGTGGATATCAGCGAGATCGAGGCTAAAAAGATCAAGGCTTATCTGGAAGCAGGCGGCAATCTGCTCTGGTTGCTGGATGATGACAACCTGCGTGGCTTGAAAGAAGTTGCAGACTATCTGGGTCTGCAGATTTCTCCCGGTGTGGTGATGGATATGGCATCTGCCCAATATGGTGCAGATGCGCGCGTGTCGTTTGCGAGCCTTTATGGTGAGCATCCGATCACCACTAACTTCATGTTGCGCACCCTGTTCCCAGAAGCGCATGAAGTTTCAGCACAAGACTCCTTTGAACAAGGTTGGAAAGTCAGCAAGTTGGTAGAAGTTGCACCAAACGGTTGGCTTGACGCTGAAAAATTACCTAAAAATGCCAAGCCGGAATTTAATGAAGCAAAAGACAAACGTGGCCCTATCAATGTCGGCGTAGCGTTAGAGCGTGTTTACGGCAAAAAAGGTCAGCGTGTAGTGGTGATGGGAAATGCAAACTTCTTATCCAATACCTTTATCACCAACGGCGGTAATCTGGACTTTGGTGTGAATATCATTAACTGGCTCGCAGGGGATGATAATCTGATCACCATTCAGCCGATGCCGTTAAAAGATGTCAATGTCACGATTCCAGATACGGACATGGGGCGTATCGTGGCCTGGACGGTATTCCACGGTTTCCAGTATTTCATCCCGCTCGGGTTTATGATTGCAGGCTTCTTCCTGTGGTGGAAGCGTAGAAGAGCCTAGTTAGATCAGGCGTCTTTAAGGTCAGATGCTGTTAAGAGTTAAAAGAAGCTTATTTGAAGGGTTGGTATGAAAAAACGTTGGCTACTTAATTTGATCTTGCTTGCTGTTGTTGCGGGTTTGGTGACATTCTTGTACGTGCGTCCAAAGCCGGAGCAGGCTGAGCCTGCCACCTACGAGGTGTCCAATTACAAACTTGCTGAGTTCAATGCGATTAGTGTCGAGTTTCCAACAAAGGCAGCTGTTACTTTTGAAAAAGTGGATGGTTTATGGCGACTGACCGCGCCACATCAAACACGTGCGGATCAGGCTTCTGTGCAGCGTATTCTGGCCATTGTCGCAGCCAGCAGCCCAGTGAAACTGTCAGCCAGTGATATGGAGAAATTTGGATTAAATAATCCATCCATCAAGCTGAAGTTATTCAGAAATAAAGACCAATTCGAAGAGTTTTTATTCGGTACGCATAATCCGCTGACTGATCAGCAGTATGTTGCGCATCGCAATACAGTGTATCTGATTGCGAATACCTATGCCGAAGCTGCATCGACACAAACGATCGAACTGATAGACAAGGCGCCATTAAAGCCTACTGAAAAAGTGGCCGGTTTTGATTTGAGCCGACTGGAGCAGTGGGAAGAGTCACGATTGAATGTGGATATCGTGGATGGCCAATGGAAAGTTTCTATCGCTAAAGCCAAGCCTCAGCAGAATGAATTGAATGAGTGGCTGGATTACAACTGGGTGCACAATCTGGCGAAATCAGTTGAAATGTATACACCTGATCGCAAGAAAACCTATCCTTCGTTTGAAATCAAGATGGCGGACGGCAGCAAGGTACATTTTGACAAGATTCAAGAGTCACCTGAGCTGATACTGGCCCGTCCGGACGAGGGAGTTATGTATTATTTCCCGCAGGACGTTGGTTTTGTGATGTTGAACCCGCCAATTAATTTGCCAAACTAGTGATTTGATACTAGTGATTCGATCCGGCCCAGCCTTGCTTATCAGCCGGCTGGGTTTTTTTATGGGTAATAGTTTGTGGCTTAAAGGAATGTAAGCGTATGCCAGAACTTCCAGAGGTTGAAACAACCAGACTTGGCTTGCTTCCTTTGTTAAACCAATCTGTCGCACAGGTGACGATACGTAATGGATCACTGCGCTGGCCTATTCCGGCAGATCTGCCGGATATACTCACCGGTCAGAAACTTCTCAAGTTAACACGGCGTGCAAAATACATTCTCGCGCATTTCTCAACCGGTACTTTGCTATTACATCTTGGCATGTCAGGAAGAATATGTCTGCTGGCAGAACATGAGGGACCGCAAAAGCATGACCACTTTGATATTTGCTTTGCCAATGGGCAGGTGCTGAGGCTGCGTGACCCACGCCGGTTTGGAGCAGTGCTGTGGGCGGAGGGCGATGTCAATCATCATCCTTTACTGAATGCGCTTGGTCCGGAACCGCTTGAAGAGACATTCAATGCAGCCTATTTGCACCAGCAGTTAACCAGCAAGAAAGTGGCAATCAAGCTGGCGATAATGGATGGGCATGTCGTAGTGGGGGTG
>Ga0209253_10006159_pt1 | contig 10392 bp, 11 predicted proteins | sample FrelakmetBRP12BR_FD_187145 | JGI IMG/M metagenome (GOLD analysis project Ga0209253, IMG submission 187145) | Freshwater lake sediment microbial communities from the University of Notre Dame, USA, for methane emissions studies - BRP12 BR (SPAdes)... | ecosystem: Environmental > Aquatic >... | reverse complement strand
CGTCGGCGACTGGAAGGCGTTGCCTGCTCCGTCGGCAGGCGAAAAGGCGGTGCTCGACCGCAAGGGCATCGGTGCGGATCCCGCCGTGCGGCTCGCCTGCCAGGTGCGCCCGCAGTCCGACCTCGTGTTCGTGCCGCTCTTGCCGCCCAGCGCCGGGGCGGCGCAGGCCCATGGGCAGACCCGGTTCCGTGCGGGCGAAGAGCGCTACGTGGTCAGCATGTTCATCGACATGCGCGGTTCGACCCGAATGGGCGAAAAGCGGCTTCCGTTCGACACCGTGTTCATCATCAACCGCTTCCTCGCCGCGATCTCGCAGGCCGTCATCGAAGCCGGCGGCGAGCCGAACCAGTTTCTCGGTGACGGACTTCTTGCCTTGTTCGGGCTCGACTCGAGTCCCGCTGCTGCTTGCCGCGAGGCGCTGGATGCGGCGGCACGGGTTGCGGCAAACGTCGACAACCTGAACAAGTTGTTTGCGGAGGACTTGAGCGAGCCCATCGGCTTCGGGATCGGCATCCACGCCGGCGAGGTGATCGTCGGCGACGTGGGGTACCTCGACCGCATGGTATTCACGGCGCTGGGTGATCCGGTGAATGTCGCGGCGCGCCTCCAGGACATGACGAAAGGCCTCGGCTGCGAAGTCGTCCTCTCCGACGACGTGCGCGCGGCCGCGGGGCTTGCTCCGGACGCGTTGCCTTCCACGGAGGTCGCCATCCGTGGTCGCACGCAACCCATGATCGTGCGCACCGTCATCGACGCAGGAACACTGGCAAGCCTGCTCGACACGCGTGAGCGGGGCGTCCCCGCCAATTACGGGACCCAGCGCGCCTGATCGTTCGTGGCACCGGCAGTTGCGCCTGGGTGTCGCCTTCAGTGCTTCGCGGCCAACGCCGCCTGCGGGTCCTTGAGCCAGACAAGAACGAGCCAGCCGGCCGGGATGAGCACCATCAGATAGGTCAGCCACTCGCCGTAGACGCCTTCGGGACCATAAGGCTCGGTGACGATGTGCCAGAACTCGTTGTCGACGAACGGCACCGCGCCGGCTTCGAAGAACTCGTACAGCGTGAAGATGATCAGCAACACAAGAAGGAAGATGCCCCACCACGCGGCGCGGGTGGGGTGGTTCTGCGTCGCCTGGTCGATCCTGGCGCCGATGTGCGACCGCATCGTTCGCGCGGTCCGCCACATGTAGAAGGTCATCGATGCCACCATCACGGCGGCGGCCGCGGCCAGGAAGCCCTCCCACAGAGGCTTGTTCTCGGCCTGGGCGAAGAAAAGGCTGGCGACGAAGCTGGCGATCACGACCACCCCCGTGCCCCAGTACACCGCCGGCAGGAGGGTGCCGCGGCCGGTCTGGCGCAGGATGCCGGCGGTGATGGCGACGATCAGGAACGCTTCGATGCCTTCACGGAGGGTGATGATCGCGATTTGCAGCATGGCGCGCTCAGGCTGGTTGATCGGGAATCATAACGCGAATACGAATTATTCGCATAATCGACCCAACCGCGACGTCGCGCCAGGGGGGGCGGCTCGAATCCCGCCACCGCAATGCGACCGGAGTGCCTCCTAGAGCTCGATCGGTTGACCGTGGGGTGTCCGGCGCGCGGCTTCGTCCCATTCCCGGCGGCGCTGTTCCAGCTGCGCGTCGGTGACGATGCCTCGGCGGGCGGCAAGGCGCTCCAGCGCTGTCAACCAGTGGCGGTAATAGTCCTCGCCGGTATCCGGATCTCCGCGCTGCCGGACGTCGCCGATGACCTCGGACAGCGCCTGCGCCCATTCCTTCCAGGTGAACTCGCCTCGCTCGTGCAGCGCCAGCACCAGCGCAAAGGCGTGTGCTTCCCACGGTGCCTTGAACACCGGACCCTCGCCTTCAACGGGAACGCCGCGCAGTGCCGGCGGCAACTCGGGGAGTTCCTTTGCGAGTTTGGCGGGGTCGACTGGCGCCGGCTCGGATGCGACCATGTCAGCGCGCCTCCAGGTACGGCTCCCAGCAGTCGACATGGACGGCGGCGGCAGTCGTGTCGGATCCCCAGAGCTCGCTCGCGTCGAACCGCACCGCGTACAGCCATTGGGGTTGCTCGCCTTCGCCGCGCGCATTGGCGTCGGGGAACACGTGCACTCCGTGCACCTTGGTGACGATGCCGGACTTGCCGCGGCAATAGCGCGGCAACCGTGTGTGCGACGGCGGGTTGATGGAACGCGTGCGCACCGCGGCGCCGATCGCGAAGCGCGCCGTGGTGACGGTGGGGCGCACCGTGGCGCTACCCGCCGCAAGGACGGACTCGACGCGTTCCGCGGCCAGGGCCGTCACCGCTCCGGATGGGGGTTGCCGCATCCGTCCGTCGGCGAGTTCCTCCGCGGTGACGAGTCCGCGTTCGAGCATCAATTGGCCGAGCGCCGCGAGCCAGATCCGATAGTAGCTGCTGGCCAGGTACTGCGCGGGCGGCAGGCTCTCGCGAGCGAAGCGCGACTGGTCGAGATTCCATTGGCCGGTGGCGCCCATCGCCAGCGTCAATGCGAATGCGCGGCGCTCCCACGGCGCGTGAAACCATGGCTCGTCGGCCTCGGGCGCGACCGGGCCGAAGCCGTGCATTCCGCCCATGTCGTGGATGCCGTTCATGGTCGCTTCGGCACTTGCGGGTCCGGCGCGAGCGGAAGGCCGGTTCCGATCATCGAGTCGCGCGTGACCAGTGCGGCCAGCCGCTCTTCGCTCCAGCCGTCGGTTCCAGCGGGCCGTTGCGGCAGCACGAGATAGCGGATTTCGGCGGTCGAATCCCATACCTGCACTTCGATATCGTCGCGCAGGACGACGCCGAAATCCGCGAGCACCCCGCGCGGATCGATGACCGCGCGCGACCGATACGGGGCGGACTTGTACCAGACCGGAGGGAGACCCAGCACCGGCCATGGGTAGCAGGAACAGAGCGTGCAGACCACCATGTTGTGGGTGCGGGGCGTATTCTCGAGCGCCACCATGTGCTCGCCTTGGCGGCCCGTGTAGCCCAGCGATGCGATCGCCGCGGTGGCATCTTCGAGCAGCCATTTCCGGAACTCGCGATCGGCCCACGCCTTGGCGACGACGCGCGCGCCATTGCGCGGGCCGACCTTCGTCTCGTAGTTGTCGATCAGCCGATCGAGCGCCTGCGGGTCGACGTAGCCCTTCTCCACGAGCAGCGATTCGAGCGCGCGCACACGCAAATCCATCTCCGACAGCTCGGATCCGTGATGTTCGTGGTCGTGGTCGTGCTCGTTGTCGTGAGCGGATTCGCCGCGAGCTTGGTCATGGCCGCCGGCGTGAGCCTGCCCGTGCGAATGCCGATCGGACGGTGGATCGCGACTCATGCCAAGCCTCCCGTCACCCGACGGCCGACGCTCAGGCGCCGGATTTGGGCTTGCGCCGAGTACGCGTTCTGGGCGCGGGGACGTGTGCCTTCTCGCCGCCGCGACCGCGCGTCGCGAGGCTGTTGATGCCGAGTGCGGCGATGGACGCACTGAGTGCGGCGATCGTCGCGGTGTCACGGGCGAGGACGTCGAGCAGGTGGCCGAAGAGCTGCGGATTGCTTTGCTGGACGTAACGAACGATGTCGTAGATCTGGCTCGACGTCGCGCGCGCGGCATCCTCGAACGATACGGGGATCTCCGGCCAACGCGCCTGGGTGACGTACTTGGCAAATGCACCACCGCCCACGACCGCGAGCGCCAGTGGCCCGACGGACGCGAGCAGGCGGCCCAGCATGCGTGCGCGCAGCCGGATGTTCAGGCGATCGAAGGTGCTCGCAACGATGGCCGGAAGCGACGGAGCGCCATCGACGGGATTGGAGGCCTCCGGCAATGTGGCGCCCGCCGGCTCGGACAGATCTTGGGGCTTCGGGATCTTGTTCACGAGGTATCTCCTTGAAAAAGCGTGACCCGGTTACGAACCTTCGCCGGGAACAATGCCGCGTGACACGTGCCGGCCACCGGCGAACGCTGACGCTGGGGCGTTCGATCACTATGCCGTTGGCATGATAACCCAATCGGACCGACGGACGGCCCGGAAAGTTCCGCGAACCGTGGCGGTCCCGGTATTCCCGCGTCGGCTGCCCGCTCGTCGGGTCGATGCCTTCGCGCCAAATCCTTGATTTGGCACAAGTCAAAGCGCATATCCCGCGGCATAGACTCGCGTGTCGGGTCCTGCGGATGTCGACCGCGATCCGGCGTTGAAGGTGTGCCCGATGCACGAAATCCGGATCCATGGGCGTGGCGGTCAAGGCGCAGTGCTGGCCGGCGCGATCCTTGCGACCGCCTTCGTGCAGGAGGGCAAGCATGTCGTCGCGGTGCCGTCGTTCGGCTTCGAGCGCCGCGGTGCTCCGGTCGCGAGCTTCCTGCGCGTCGACGACGCGCCGATCCGGCAGATGACCAACATCTATCGTCCGGACTGCATTCTGTGCATCGATCCGACGGTGGGACGTGCCGTCAACGTGTTCGACGGCATCACCGAGGATGCGACGCTGGTACAGGCCGCGGCGCGGCCGCTGGCCGACCTTGCCATTCCGGAGCGAATCGCCTGCGTCGGACTTTGCGACGCAGTGCAGCTTGCGCTCGCGATCTTCCGGCGACCGATCACCAACACGATCATGCTCGGCGCGTTCGCGAAGACGACCGGCCTTGTCTCGGTCGATTCGCTGCGGTTTGCCATCGAGCACTCGAGCTTCCGCGACGCCGGACTCCGGCAGAACCTCGAAGCCCTTGTGGCGGGTTACGAGAACACGCACGTCCACCGCCTGGAACGGAAGGTGGCCGCATGAGCGATACGGCCGCATGAAGGCGCAGGCATATCCGTTCTTCGACACGACGGGCGTCCCCGACGATCTGTGCCCGATCGCGGTGAAGCCCAACCCGATGCTGCCCGGCGAGTGGCGCAGCATGAAGCCGATCGTCGACCGCGCGAAGTGCGTCAAGTGCGCGGTGTGCTGGCTGTACTGCCCGGTCCAGTGCGTCGTCGAGAAGCGGGCGTGGTTCGACATCGACTACGCGACCTGCAAGGGTTGCGGCATCTGCGCCACCGAATGCCCGCAACGCGCGATCGCGATGGTGGAGGAAGCCGCATGAGTGCTGCAGGTGACGCCATCGCGATCGCGCCGGAATCGGAGGCGAAGCGGGGCAGCACGATCGTCTGCGACGGCAACGAGGCGGCGGCATGGGCGGTCGCGCTCGCGCGCGTGGAGATGGTCGCCGTGTACCCGATCACGCCGCAATCGTCGCTCGTCGAATACCTGGCCAAGTTCGTGGCGGACGGCACGCTCGACGCCGAAATCGTCGACGCGGAAGGCGAGCACTCGGTGCTGTCGGTGCTGCAGGGCGCCGCACTCGCCGGCGCACGAACCTACACCGCCACGTGCGGTCCCGGGCTCGCGTTCATGTTCGAGCCCTACCTGCGCCAGCCGGGCCTGCGTTTGCCGATGGTGATGTCCATCGTCACGCGCGACACGCTGACGCCGCAGAGCGTGTGGGGTGGGCACCAGGACGCGATGTCCGTGCGCGAGGTCGGCTGGATCCAGATGTATTGCGAGACGGTGCAGGAAGTGCTCGACACGGTGATCATGGGTTACCGCATCGCCGAGCACCGCGACGTGATGCTGCCGGTCAACGTCTGCCACGACGGCAACTACCTGTCCTTCGGCGCCACGCGCGTCGACCTGCCCGCGCAGAGCGACGTCGATGCGTTTCTCGCCAGGCCGAGCGTCAACTGGCACGCGGCGCTCGACCCGTCACGGCCGATGGCCGTGGATCCATTGACCGGCGGCGCCGGGGGTCCGGGACCGCGGACATTCGTCAAGTACCGGAAGGGCCATTGCGCCGGGATGCAGAACGCGCTCTCGGTCATCGCCGAGGCGCACGCGGATTGGGAGCGGCACACGGGAAGGAAGCACGCACCTTTGGTGGAGAGCTACCGGATGGACGATGCCGAGACCGCGATCGTGACCATCGGCTCGATGAGCGGCGCGGGCAAGGATGCCGTCGACGAAGCGCGTGCGCGCGGCGTGCCGATCGGTCTCGTCAAGGTGAAGACCTACCGCCCGTTTCCCACCGACGCGATTGTCGGCGCGCTGGCGGACGTGCAGGCCGTCGGCGTGGTCGACCGCTCGGTGTCCTTCGGGTGGAATTGCGGACCGCTCTACCAGGACGTCGCGGGCGCGCTTGGCCGCGCCGGCAGGCAAGTGCCGTCGATGAGCTTCATCGGCGGGCTCGCGGGCGCCGATCTCACGACCGACCATTTCGGCCGCGTGATCGAGCGCGTGCGACAGCTGGCGCGAGACGGGCGCTCCGGCCCGACCGTATGGATCAACGAGAACGACTGAGATGAACCACCCCCACGCTCACTTTGTTCGCTGCCCCCCGAGGGGGAGCACAGCGCCCTTCGGGCGGCCGGGCGGGCGCTGAGATGAACCACCCCCACGCTCACTTTGTTCGCTGCCCCCCGAGGGGGAGCTGATTCCGTCATGCAACGGACCGACTACCTGATCATCGGCGCGAGCCACGCGGCGCTCTCCGCGTTGCACACGCTGCGGATGCACGACAGCGAGGGTGCCGTCACGATGCTGACCCGCGACGCGAGCCTGCCGTACTCGCCGACGGTGCTGCCCTATGTCGTTTCGGGCCGGTCGGCGGCCGAGCGCGTGTTCCTCCGGGACGAGGGCTACTTCCACGAGCAGAAGGTGCGGTATCTGCGTGGCGCGCAGGTCGAGACAGTGGCGGCGGACCGCAATACCGTGCGCCTCGCGGGTGGTGAGGAGATCGTCTACGGCAAGCTGCTCGTCGCCTCGGGGGCGCGGCCGGTCGTGCCGCCGATCCCCGGCCTCGACGCCGTCCCCTTCCACGTGCTGCGCACGCTCGACGACGCGCTGGCGCTGCATGACGCGCTGCCGGCGACGCGCGACGCGGTGGTGCTCGGGGCTGGCCTCATCGGCATGCACGCCGCCGAGAATCTCGCGAAGGCAGATGCCCGTGTCACGATCGTCGAGAGGGAACCGCACGTATTGCCCGGCTACTTCGACTCCGACGCGGCCGCGATGATCGCCAAGGCATTCGCGGCGGAAGGCGTGCGCCTCTACACGGGCAGGGAAGCGGTCCGCGTGGAACCCGCGGCGCGCGGCTGCAAGCTGGTGCTGGACGGCGGTGCCGTGCTTGACTGCGACCTGCTGGTTGTCGGCGTCGGCGTCGCCCCCGTGACCGATTTCCTCGCCGGGTCCGGTGTCGACCTGGATCGTGGCGTGCTGGTCGACGACACGATGCGCTCGAGTGTGCCGAACATCTGGGCGGCCGGCGACGTCGCGCAGGCGCGCGGCTTCTACGATGGCGCCAGGACGCTGAACGGCATTCTGCCCGACGCGGTGGAACAGGGCCGCATCGCGGGCATGGCGATGGCGGGCGATCCCGGCGTGAAGCCTTACCCGGGCGGCGTGCCGCTCAACACCTACACGTTCTTCGGCAAGCACGCGGTGTCGGTGGGCGTGCACGGCGACGGCATCGCCGGCGCGGAGATCGTGAAGACCGTCGACGCGGAGCAGGGCCGCTATCTGAAGATCGTTCTCGCCGACAACCGGCTGATCGGCATCTTCGGCATCGGCGCGGCGTTCGATCCCGGCGTGATGTGGGAGCTGATCCTGCGCCGCATCGACCTCTCGCCGATCCGCGAGCGGTTCCTGCGCGCGCCGCAGGAAGCCGCCCGCGTGCTGATGTCGCGGACGTGGAGATAGGCATGAGCGGCGCAGGGCCGTCCCACGGACGAATCGCCGCGGCCTCCGGGCGGTGGTGCCTGCCGGGTTGCGTCGTGGTGTCGGCCGCCACCCGCGCTCGCAGTCGGGCCCGTCGGGCCTTGGCTTCGCCCTGCTCGCGCGGGCGTCCCTCCGGGGGCAGCGCAGCGGCCGAGTTGGCCAATGAGGCCGCAAGTGTGGGGGCACACCGATGAGCGCCTATGCGACGATCGCCTTTGACGCCGCGCGCTGCGACGGCTGCAACGCCTGCATGATCGCCTGCGCGCGGGCCAAGGCGGAATCGGACGACATCGTCGACTCGCGCATCCAGATCATCGGCGACGACGGCAGCCATGAGCTCGCGGTGTGTCGCCAGTGCGGCGACCCCAAGTGCGTCGAGAATTGCCCGGCGGCGGCGCTCGCCAAGAACGACCTCACCGGCGTCATCGACTGGGACCGCACGAAGTGCGTCGATTGCCTGCTGTGCACCGTCGGCTGCGCCTACGGGGGTATCGTCCACAATGCGCGGGCGGCGAGCGTCGTCAAGTGCGACCTCTGCGGTGGCGATCCCGCCTGCGTGAAGGCCTGCGAATCCGGAGCGCTGCGCTACGTCACCACCGCTCGCATCTACAACGAGGTAGGCAATCTCGAGGATCTGTTCGTGCCGGGCCTGGCGGGCTGCCAGGGCTGCAACACCGAGCTCGTGATGCGCCACGCGCTGCGTCGCATCGGCCCCGACACCGTGCTCGCGACGCCGCCCGGCTGCATTCCGGGAATGGGATCGGTCGGCTACAACGGACTCACCGGGACCAAGGTGCCGGTATTCCATCCGCTGCTCACCAACACGGCGTCGATGCTGGCCGGCGTGAAGCGACGCTACAAGCGCATCGGGCGCGAGGTCAACGCGGTCGCGCTCGCCGGCGACGGAGGGGCATCCGACGTCGGCTTCCAATCGCTGTCCGGGGCGGCCGAACGCGGCGAGCAGATCCTGTTCATCTGCGTGGACAACGAAGGCTACATGAACACCGGCATGCAGCGCTCGAGCTGCACGCCCTACGGCGCGTGGACCTCGACCACGCCGGTTGGCGAGCATGGCCACGGCAAGACGCAGGATGCGAAGAACCTGCCGGTGATCATGATGATGCACAACTGCGCGTACGTGGCGACCGCTTCGACGGCATTCATGGAGGACCTCTACGCGAAGCTCGACACCGCGATCGCGGCGTCGAAGCGCGGCTTCGCGTACCTGCACATCTATTCACCGTGCACGACCGGATGGCGCTTTCCGTCGCAGGACAACATCGCGGTCGCGCGCAAGGCGGTCGAAACCAACTTCGTCGTGCTCTGGGAGTTCGACCCGGCCGGCGGCCTCCGGCTGACACGGTCGGTCGACGATCCGCTGCCGCTCGCCGACTATCTCGAAGTGCAGGGCAAGTACCGGCACCTCTCGCCGGAGCAGCTGGCGCACATCGAGGCCGGGGTCGCCAGGCGGACGGCGTTCATCAAGGGCCTCGAACGCAAGGTTCCGGCCTTCCCGGCTACAGAATCCGGTTGAACCAAAGCAACGAGAGCAGCGCCGACAGGATCGCGATCACCGCCGCCCCCGCGGCGAACAGCGCAGAGATCTCCATCTCCTTCTGCTCGAGAAAGAGCTTGGTGTTGAGGTTCGTGTAGATCTTCCGCAGATCGGTCGCGGTGCCGGCGTAGAAGTACTCGCCGTGCGTGATGCTGGCGATCTGCTTCAGCGACGACTCGTCGAGCCGCACGCGCATCGACCATCCTTCGGAACCGAGAATCTCCCCGTTGGGGGTGCCGATGCCGACCGTGTAGACGCGCACGCCGCGGTCGGCGGCCATGCGCGATGACTCGATCGGATCGGGGCCGGTGGTCGTCTGGCCGTCGGTCAGCAGGATGATCGCGGCCGAGGCAAAGGAACCGGGGTCGACGGGCTTCGGCGCCGCCGCCTTGCTTGCCGGGGCCGCCTTGTCGAGCGCTGCCGCCTTCGTCGCGTCGCGGCGCGGATTGGACGACCGCAGATCGAATTCGGCGTCCGGAAAGATCATCTTGAGCGCGACCAGAATTCCGCTGCCTACCGCCGTGCCGCGCTGCAGCTGGAACCGGTCGATGGCGGCAACGATGTCCTCGCGGCTGTGCGTCGGCGATTGCACGACCGACGCCGTGGCGGCGAACGAGACGACGCCGATGCGCGTCGACTTCGGCTGTTCGGCGACGAACGCGCGGGCGGCTTCCTGCGCTGCGGCGATGCGACTCGGCTTGACGTCGGTCGCGCGCATGCTGCCGGAAACGTCCATCGCCAGAATCACCGTTTCGTGCTGCGACGGCAGCGTGACGATCGCCGCGGGGCGCGCGATCGCGATCAGCATCAGCGTCAGCGCGACGAGGAAGAGGAGCGGCGGCACGTGCCGGCGGAAGCGCAGTCCCGCGCCCATGGCGTCCTTGACGAAGCTGAGGCTCGCGTAGCGCACCGCGGCCTTCTTCTTCCGGCGCAGCAGCAGGAGGTACGCGGCCGCCGCCAGCGGGACGAGCAGCAGCAGCCAGAGCATCTCGGGCCAGAGAAAGGTCACGCGCCCTCCTTGAAGGGGCACGCCGCGCTCACGTGTGCACCCCTAGATGCTGCGGCAGACCGCCGCCGGTGGCG
>Ga0209253_10006157_pt1 | contig 10395 bp, 6 predicted proteins | sample FrelakmetBRP12BR_FD_187145 | JGI IMG/M metagenome (GOLD analysis project Ga0209253, IMG submission 187145) | Freshwater lake sediment microbial communities from the University of Notre Dame, USA, for methane emissions studies - BRP12 BR (SPAdes)... | ecosystem: Environmental > Aquatic >... | reverse complement strand
CCGCGCCCTGCGGGTTCGGCCAGCCGAGCGTGGAGAACGGCACCATGGCGGAGGAGTACCAGGTGTCCAGCACGTCGGGGTCGCGCGTCAGCGGGCCGGTGCTCCCCGCGGCCTTCGCCTTCGCCGCTGCTTCGGCTTCGTTGCGGGCGACGAACACGTTGCCGCGCTCGTCGTACCACGCGGGAATCTGGTGGCCCCACCACAGCTGGCGCGAGATGCACCAGTCCTGGATGTTCTCGAGCCACTGGTTGTAGACCGCGAGCCACTGCTCGGGAAAGATCTTCACGTCGCCGCGCGCGACGGCGTCGAGCGCGACCTGCGCGATCGACTGGCCCGGATGCAGCGTCCCGGACGGCGCCGGCTTGCTCATCGCCATGTACCACTGCTCGGACAGGGTCGGCTCGACGACTTCGCCGGTGCGCCCGCAGCGCGGCACCATCATCCTGTGCGGTTTCTCCGAGACGACGAGGCCGGCGGCGCGCAGGTCCTCGAGCACGCGCTTGCGCGCGACGTAGCGGTCGAGCCCGCGGTACTTCTCAGGCGCGTTGTCGTTGACGGTCGCGGTCAGCGTGAAGATCGGTATCGGCTCGAGGTTGTGGCGCTTGCCGACTTCGAAGTCGTTGAAGTCGTGCGCCGGCGTGATCTTCACGCACCCGGTGCCGAACTCGCGGTCGACCATGGCGTCCGCGATCACCGGAATCGTCCGGCCGGTCAGCGGCAGCGCGACCGGCTTGCCGACGAGGGCGGTGTAGCGCGCGTCCTCGGGGTGGACCGCCACCGCAACGTCGCCCAGCAGGGTCTCGGGGCGCGTCGTCGCCACGACGACGCCTTCTCCTCCGTCCAGGGCCGGATAGCGGATCTCCCACAACCGGCCGTCTTCCTCCTCGGTCTCGACTTCGAGGTCGGACACCGCCGTCTGCAGCTTCGGGTCCCAGTTGACGAGCCGCTTGCCGCGGTAGATCAGGCCCTGTTCGTACAGTTGCACGAAGGTCTCGACCACCACGCTGGACAGCTTCTCGTCCATCGTGAAGTAGGTGCGGTTCCAGTCGACCGAATCGCCGAGCCGGCGCATCTGCCTGAGGATCGTTCCGCCCGAGAACTCCTTCCACTCCCACACCTTCGCGTTGAACGCGTCGCGGCCGATCGCCGCGCGGCTCGTGCCCTGCGCCTCGAGCTGGCGCTCGACGACGATCTGCGTGGCGATTCCTGCGTGATCGGTGCCCGGCAACCACAGCGTGTTGAAGCCCGCCATCCGGTGGTAGCGCGCCAGCGCGTCCATGATGGTGTGGTTGAAGCCATGGCCCATGTGCAGCAGGCCGGTGACGTTCGGCGGCGGCAGCTGGATCGAGAACGACGGCCTGGATGGATCGGCGCCGGCGTCGAAGTAGCCGCGCGATTCCCATACGGGGGCCCACCGCGCCTCGATGGCAGCGGGTTCAAAGCTCTTGGCGAGTTCGGGGCCGGCGGCAGCGATCGTGGTCGTCATGAAGGAAGCGCCGAAGGCGGCGTTGGGAAACCGCGATTCTAAGGGGCGGATCCCGCCGGACCCGGCGCTGCGGCTACTCGCGGGAGCGCTGGCGCGCGATCTCGGCGGCGACGGCGCTCGTCACCGACTCGCGGACCGCGGCCTCGATCGACGGCCGCAGTTCGGTGACGGTCGCGAGCAGCATCCGCACGAGCGTCGGCTGCAGTCGCTCGCGCAACTGGCGATCGAGTTCGGAAGCGAGCCGCGGCTGCAGTTCGCGCAGCAGCGCGTCGCGCGTGCTCTCTTCGACTTCCGCCCAGTCGATCGTCATCTGGGGGGCGACGCTTGCCTCGGGAGCGACTGTCGCCGCGGGCGTGACCATCGCCTCGGGCTCGAACACGGCTTCGGGCTCGATGATCGGCTCGGCCTCAATGATCGGCTCGGGCTCGCTGATCGCCCTGCGTTCGATGATCGGCTCGCGTTCGATGATGGGCTCGGGCTCGACGATCGCCTCCGCCTCGATGGCCATCTCGGGCTCGAACGCCGCTTCGCGCAGGCCCGGCGCCGGAGGCTGCACCGCCACGAACGGCGTGGCGGACGGCGACAGCATGGCCTCGATGTCGACCGCAGCGGGGGTCGGCATCGGAAAGGCGGTGATCGCGACCTCGTCGTCCGGCGCCGTCGCCTCGGTCGTGGCCGTGTCCGCGGCGGCAGCTTCTCTCACGGGCACATCCGGCGCGACCGTCACCGCTGCGGCCAGCTCCGGCAACGAGGTGTCGAGTTCGAGCGACGGCAGCACAAGCCGTTCGGTCAGCACCGGGATCGTCTCGTCGTCGGGCAGCACCTTGCCGCCCGGCTGGGTCAGCCGCTCGAGGTCGGTGATCCTCCGGCCGCTGGTCACGGCTGCCCTTCGTGCGCGACCGGCGTGAAGCCGTGGTCCTTGTACGCCTTGAAGCGGGAGCGCGCGCGTGCCCGGTCGGCCTCGTCGCGCGACACCACCTCGATCACGCGCTCGTAGCGCCCGAAGAGCGACGGGAAGTCCGGCGGCGCGTCGTCGTCCAGCGTCAGCAGCACGTCGCTCGCCGGCGCCGCCGCATGGTCGAGCGCAAGCAGGACCGGCGTGGCCGCCGCCAGCGGCGAGTTCACGTACACGTGCGGCACGAAGTCGAGCGCGGAGAAAGTCCAGAGCGTGGAGTCGTATTGCGCGAGCCGCTCCGCACTGCGCGCGTAGACGACGACCCGCTTGCCTGCCGTGCGCGCCTTCCGCGTCACGCGGCACGCATAGTGGACGCGGTGGTCGACGTTGAAGTGGAAGTCGATGCGCGTCACGCCGGCGCTCAGCCCGCCCGGTTGATCAGGAACTGCGCCAGCAGCGGCACGGGGCGGCCGGTGGCGCCCTTCGCGGCGCCGCCCTTCCACGCCGTGCCGGCGATGTCGATGTGCGCCCACGGGTAGTTCTTCGTGAAGCGCGACAGGAAGCAGGCGGCGGTCACGGCGCCGGCGTTGGCCGGAGTGCCGATGTTCGCCATGTCGGCGAAGTTCGACTTCAGCTGTTCCTGGTAGTCCTCGTCGAGCGGCATGCGCCACGCGGCGTCGCCCGCGGCCTTGCTCGCCGCCAGCAGTTCCCTGGCGAGGCCTTCGTTGTTCGAGAACAGTCCCGAGTTCACGTTGCCGAGCGCCACCACGCACGCGCCGGTCAGCGTGGCCATGTCGACCACCACCGCAGGCTTGAAGCGCTCGGCGTAGCTGAGTGCGTCGCACAGGATCAGCCGGCCTTCGGCGTCGGTGTTCAGGATCTCGATCGTCTGGCCGGACATCGACGTCACGATGTCCCCCGGCCTGGTCGCGTTGCCCGCCGGCATGTTCTCGCACGCGGCCACCAAGCCGACGACGTTGAGCTTGAGCTTCAATTCCGCAAGCGCGCGCATCGTGCCGAGGACACTGGCGGCGCCGCACATGTCGTACTTCATCTCGTCCATCGCCGCGCCCGGCTTCAGCGAGATGCCGCCGGAGTCGAACGTGATGCCCTTGCCCACGAGCACGACCGGCGCCGCCTTGGCGCCGGCCCCGTTGTACTTCATCACGACGAGCCGCGGCGGCTGCGTCGATCCCCTGGCGACCGCGAGGAAGGACCCCATCTTCAGCGCCTCGATCTGCTTGGTCTCGAGCACCTCGACGCCGAGCTTCCACTGGTGCGCGATCTTGCGCGCCTGCTCCCCGAGGTAGGTCGGCGTGCAGATGTTCGGCGGCAGGTTGCCGAGCCGCTTCGTGACTTCCATTCCGTTGGCGATCGCGGTGCCGTGACGCAGCCCGCGCTCCGCCGCCGCGTCGCGGCCGCGCAGCAGAAGGCCGACGTGGTCGACGCCGTTGGCGTCGGGCTCGCGCTTGCTCTTCAGCTCGTCGCTGCGGAACGCGGTCTCGCGCGCCGTGATCGCGAGCGTGCGCGCCTGCCATTCGACGTCGCGGCTCTTCACTTTCCAGTCGGTCGCGGCCAGCGCAACGTCCTTCACGGCGGTCCCGAACGCCTTCACGCTCGCGCGCACCGCGTCGGCATAAGCCTTCTCGTTGAAGTCGTCCCTGCCGCCGAGGCCGACCAGCAGCACGCGCGGCGCGGCCACGCCTTTGAGGCCACGCAGCAGAAGCTGCGTGCCGCGCTTGCCGCTCATGTCGCCGCTCTTCACGGCGGCCTTCAGCGCGCCGCCGGCAACGGTGTCGAGCGCCTTCGCGGTCGCGGTCAACTCGCCTTCGGCATGCACACCGACGACGACGGCATCGGCCTTCACGGTCTCGGGGCGACCGACCTTTGTGCTAAATTCCATCGAGGATTTCCCTCTGAAAAGTCGCGCGATGCGTGCTTCCGTCCCATCGGCGAGGCGTTCAAGGAATGCGCGGCGTGAGGGCCACTCTCGTCTGTTGCTCCTGGCGTCCGTGCACGGCTCCGCGAGCCGCCGCGAAGTATATAGCGCGGCCTGTCTCTCCCTGCCGGTTTTCCCCGGCATCGCGTGCGTCGGCGGATGATCTTCCGTCGCGCCATCATCGCGGAACTCACGAGCACGGCGAGCGCCGTGTTCACCGTGCTGTTCTCGATCCTCTTCTCGGTCGGCCTGGTGCGCATCCTCGGCCAGGCGGCAGGCGGCCGCGTCGACAACCAGGCGGTGCTGCAGCTCGTCGCGCTGACCGCGCTCACGTGGTTGCCGGTCATCCTGACGCTGACGCTGTTCATCGCGGTGCTGATGACGCTGTCGCGCGCGTACCGGGACTCCGAAATGGTCGTGTGGTTCGCGGCCGGGCAGAGCCTGCTGGCGTGGGTCGGGCCGGTGCTGCGCTTCGCGTGGCCGATCGTGATCGCGATCGGCCTGCTCGCGTTCTTCGTCTCGCCGTGGTCGCAGGCGCAGATCGAGGATGCCCGCACGCGCTTCGCGCAGCGTGACGATGTCAGCCGGGTCGCGCCGGGCCGCTTCATCGAATCGGGCGGCGCGAAGCGCGTGTTCTTCGTCGAATCCGTCGACTTCGACGGCGGCGAGGTGAGGAACGTGTTCGTCAGTTCCAGGAGCCACGGGCGCGAGACCCTGGTCGTGGCGGAGAACGGGATCATCGAGGTCGCGCCCAACGGCGACCGCTACATCGTGCTGAAGAAGGGCCGGCGCTACGAGGGCACCCCAGGCCAGCTCGAGTACCGGTCCCTGGAGTTCGACCGCTATTCGATCCGGATCGAGAGCCGGCCCGACCGTCCCGTCGGGGAGCGGCGCGCGAGGGAGCTGCCGACGTTCGATCTGATCACGCAGCCGACGGCGACCAACCTTGGCGAGATGCTCTGGCGCATAGGTGCCCCGGTGATGGCGCTGCTCGTCACGCTGCTCGCCATTCCGTTGTCGTACACGAACCCACGCGTCGGCCGATCGATCAACCTGATCATCGCCGTGCTCGCCTTCGCGGTGTACGTCAACGTGCTCAACACGGTGCAGGCGTACGTGCAGCAGGACCGGCTCAGCTTCGGCATCGGCGTCTGGGTGGTGCACGGCGCGGTGCTCGCCTTGATCGTCATCCTGTTCGCGCGCCGGCTCTTCCTCCATGGCCGGAGCCCGCTCCGGCACTTCGGCAGGCGCAGGGAGGCCGCGAAGTGAGGACGCTTCGGCGTTACCTCTGGCGCGAGATCGTGGTGGCCACGGTGTTCGTGCTGTTCGCGCTGCTGTCGCTCTTCATGTTCTTCGACATGGTCCAGCAGCTCGACGAGATCGGACGGCGCGGCTTCCAGCTCCACCACGCCTTCGCGTATGTCGCGCTGACGCTGCCGTCGCGCACCTACGAACTGATGCCCATCGCCGCCCTGATCGGAACCATCTACGCCCTGTCCAAGCTGGCCGCGAATTCCGAGTTCACCATCATGCGGGTGTCGGGCATGAGCACCGGCGCGCTGCTGAACAGCGTCCTGATCATCGGCCTCGGCCTCGTCGCGCTGACCTATGCCCTCGGCGAGTTCCTGTCACCCCCGGCCGAGCAGATGGCGCAGCGGGTCAGGCTCAAGGCGACCGGCTCGCAGATCAGCGTGCGCGACTTCCGTTCCGGCGTGTGGGTGCGCGATGTCCTGAAGGACCCGGGCGGCGGCGTCGAGGCCTTCCGCTTCATCAACGTCACGAATGTGTCGCCCGACGGCGGCACCACGCGCGAATGGCGGATCTTCGAATTCGACCGCGAGTACCGGCTGCGCTCGATCACGACCGCGGAGACGGGCTCGTACGCCCAGGGCGCGGGCTGGACGCTGACGAATGTCGTCGAGACGCGGCTGCCGCAGCTCGCCTCGGGAGCGGCCGAGCAGACGAGCGAGGGCACGCGCGTGATCCGTGACGCGACGCGTGCGTGGCGCTCGGAACTGCGGCCGGACATCTTCGGCGTGCTGATGGTGCAGCCCGAGCGCATGGCCGGCCTGGACCTCGCGCAGTACATCCATCACCTGGCCGAGAACCGCCAGCAGACCGAGGTCTACGAGATCGCCTTCTGGAGCAAGCTCTTCTACCCCTGGGCGGTGCTGGTGATGATGGCGCTCGCGCTGCCGTTCGCGTACCTGCACGTGCGCGCGGGCGGCCTGAGCCTGAAGATCTTCACCGGCGTGATGATCGGGGTGGGGTTCTACGGGCTGAACAAGCTGTTCGCGCACCTCGGGATGCTGAATACGTGGCCGCCGATCTTCGTGGCGGCGCTGCCGAGCCTCGTCGTGCTGGCGCTCGCGATGAGCGCTCTCTACTGGATTGAACGGCGTTAGTTAGCGACTGTCGTCGCCCTAGCTCAGGGGAGCTTGGGACGGCGGTGGCGCGGCGGCGGCCTTCGGTGGCGGCGAGCAGCGGAAGCTGGAGGTCGGCGCGCAGCGCCTCGTTTCTAACCCGCCGCGGCATGTCTGAGCGGCGCGCGCGCAGCGCGCAGAGCGCGTTCCGCGGCGCGACCTCCGGCTGAGCAGCGCAGCGGAGTCGGCGCAGCCGACCGCCGCCGCAGGCCGCCGCCGCGCCACCGCCGTCCCAAGCCGCGCAGTCGCGTGGCCGTGCAGGCGAGCAGGCGGATCGACGCGCTTCAGCGACCCTCGCCCTCCGCGTGCCGCTTCTTGCTCGCGAACGGATACGCGCCGCCGCCCTTGCCCGAGGGGGGAATCCTCAGCGACAGCACCATCGTGACCGCCAGGGTGACGACGGTGAAGCCGAGCGACCACGCGACCGGGATCTTGTAGACGTCGAGCAGCAGCATCTTGACGCCAATGAACACCAGCACGATCGCCAGGCCGTACGACAGCAGGTGGAAGCGCTCGTGCATCCCGGCCAGCAGGAAATACATCGCGCGCAGGCCGAGGATCGCGAACACGTTCGAGGTCAGCACGATGAACGGGTCGGTGGTGATCGCGAAGATCGCGGGGATCGAGTCGACGGCGAAGATGATGTCGACGATGCCGATCAGCGCGATGACCACGAACAACGGGGTGAAGTGCCGCACGCCGTTGATCACCGTGGTGAAGCGCTCGCCGTCGTAGCTCGGCGAAATGCGGAAGTGTCCGCGCACCCACTTCAGGGCCGGATTGGCCTCGAGGTCGGGCTCCTGCCCGGCCGCCCACCACATCTTCACGCCGGTGAACACGAGGAACGCGCCGAAGATGTACAGGATCCAGTCGAACTGCTGGATCAGCCAGGCGCCGACCAGGATCATGCCCGCGCGCAGCACGAGCGCGCCAAGGATGCCGATCATCAGCACGCGCTTCTGGAACTCCGGCGGCACGGCGAAGTACGTGAACACCATCAGGAACACGAAGATGTTGTCGACGGCGAGCGCCTTCTCGACGAGGTAGCCGGTCAGGTACTCCAGCGCCTTCGTGTTGGCGATCTCGCGCGACGCGTTGGCGTCCAGGTACCACCAGAGCCAGCCGAGGAAGACGAAGGAGACCGCGACCCAGACCAGCGACCAGATGGTGGCCTCCCTGATCGAGACGCGGTGCGCGCCCTGCTTGCTCATCGCGAAGAAGTCGACGAGCAGCGCGACGACGACGAAGGCCGCGAACAGCGACCACATCAGGGGACTGCCGATGGATTCCATGAATGCGCTTTCGAAAGCTGTTTCCGCGCTGGCGCGCCCGCGGTCGATTGTGAAAGCGCTGGAGTGGTCTGGCTAGACCGGGAACAAGGTCCTGGTCCGCGACGCCGGGCGGTTGCTGCACCAGATCCGCCGTATTGACGACATCGCAATGGACGCGGCTCGCGAGCCGCACCGGGAAGCTACTCCCCATCCGAAGCGGGGCGCATTGCACCAGCGTGAGACGGCCCTGTCAATGCGATTCCAGTTCTTGAGACTTAGGGAAAACGCCCGGTGCGAGGTGGTGCGCGGCGCCTTGGCGCCGCGGTCGTGGGAGGAGGCGAGGGCGGCCGGGGAACCGCCCTTGCGAGGGTGCACCAATGCGCCCCCGTTCTTTCAGCGTCGCGTCAGCTGCACTGCCCCGTGTGCCCGCACGCGGTGCAGAACTCGCAGCCGTCGCGCTTGATCATCGCGGCCGCGCCGCAGCTCGGGCAGACCTTGCCCTTCACCGGTGCCGTTTCGTGCTCGATGACCTTGACGGCGTCGGGCAGCGCGAGGATGCCGGCGGACTGGATGGCGCGGCCATCGTCGTCGAGGATGCCGAGCACCTTGTAGCGGTGCAGCAGCAGCGTCGCGATGTAGGCCACGGTGCTCGGGTACAGCGACGAACGGTCTTCGCCCGGCACCGGCGCCCAGAACTCGCCGTTCTGCTCGCCGAAGTTCAGCAGCTTGCGCAGCTTCAGGCCGATCCAGTTGGCGTCGACGACGCGCATGTCGAGCGAGATCAGCTTGCACAGGCCGTCGAGCACCTTCGGATACTCGCCGGCCAGCCAGATCGAGTACGGCCGGCGGCTGCCGTCGGGCAGGTGCAGTTCCTTCACGCCGAGGACGAAGTCGTCGCCGGTGTTGGCATTGGAGATGTCGACCGTCCAGCTCATCGTGCCGAGCGGGCCGGCCTTCGGTTCCTTCTTCGAGAACAGCGCGTTCAGCACCGGTGTCTGCTGCTGGTCGATGTCACGGAACGCGCCCAGCTGCTCGCAGCGCCAGCTGACGATGTTGGCGAAGGCGGCCACCACGCCGTTCTGGTAGACGCGCTCGCCGGTCGGCGGCATCGCGATCGGGAAGCCCTGCTCGTCGCGCGCCTTGGCGAGGGACTCGAGCTTCATCTTCAGCCACGCGCGGTCCTCGCTGCGCATGTCCATCGACAATGCCTTGGCGATGGCGCCCAGGCCGCGCGGCTGCTCGGCGCCGTTGACCCACACCTCGAAGGGCATCGGGCCGTGGCCGTTGTTCTCGACCTGCCCGATGAAGATCGCGAAGCTCTCCTTGCGCTCCGGGATCTCGACCATGTAGGTCCACGCCATGTTGCCTTCGGCGAGGTCCGGACGCCCGGGCCACTTGAGGCTGGCCAGCGCCGGCTGTGGCGCCGATGCGAGGCGGACGCGACGGTCGGGATCGTCCTTGAGGTCCTGCGGCGCGGCGTTGTGCGACTGCGCGGTTTCCTTCTTGACCTCGAGCACCGAGCCGATGACGTTGTTCGGCCGGTACGTGGTGATGCCCTTCAGGCCGGCGTGCCAGGCTTGCAGGTACAGGTTCTTGAATTCCTCGAACGGGTAGTCCTCGGGCACGTTCACGGTCTTGCTGATCGCGGCGTCGACGTACGGCTGCACGGCGGCGATCATCTGCATGTGGTCGCGCGCCGACATCTCGAGCGCGCTCACGAAGGCCGGCGGCAACTGGTCCTCTTCCCCGCCCATGCGCTTGTACAGGCGATAGGCGTAGTCCTCGACCGCGTATTCCTGCTTGGTGCCGTCCGGCATGCGCTTCTTGCGGACGTAGGTCCACGAGAACGTTGGCTCGATGCCGCCGGACGCGTTGGCGGCGAAGGCGAGCGAGATGGTGCCGGTCGGCGCGATCGACAGCAGGTGCGAGTTGCGGATGCCGTTCACCCGGATCTCGTCCTTCAGCTTGTCGGTGAGGCGCGATGCACAGTGCGGCTCGGCCAGGAACTTCCCGGCGTCGAACAGCGGGAAGGCGCCCTTTTCCTTGGCGTTGTCGACCGACGCTTCGTAGGCCGCGTCGCGCATCGTGCGCGAGATGTCGGACGCCATGCGGCGCGCCGGCTCGCTGTCGTAGCGCAGGTTGAGCATCGTCAGCGTGTTGCCGAGTCCGGTGAAGCCGAGCCCGATGCGGCGCTTGTTGGCGGCTTCCTGGGCCTGCTCGGGCAGCGGCCACAGGGTGGCGTCGAGCACGTTGTCGAGCGCGCGGATCGAGACCTTCGTCACGGCGCGGAACTTGTCCCAGTCGAAGCTCGCCGTGTCGCCGAACGGGTCGTTGACGAAGCGCGTGAGGTTGATCGACCCGAGGCAGCAGCAGCCGTACGG
>Ga0209253_10006155_pt1 | contig 10395 bp, 7 predicted proteins | sample FrelakmetBRP12BR_FD_187145 | JGI IMG/M metagenome (GOLD analysis project Ga0209253, IMG submission 187145) | Freshwater lake sediment microbial communities from the University of Notre Dame, USA, for methane emissions studies - BRP12 BR (SPAdes)... | ecosystem: Environmental > Aquatic >... | reverse complement strand
GCTCACCGCCCGAGACGAGGTAGATCACGTTGAACATGTTGAACGTCCATACGACGGAGAGGATCACCGCCGGGATGAGCGTCGGCTTCAGCAGCGGCAGCGTGATGCGCCAGAACTGCTGCGAGCGGGTCGCGCCTTCGACGGTGGCGGCTTCGTACATGTCCGCCGAGATCGACTGCAGGCCGCCGAGGATCACCACCATCATGAACGGGAAGCTGAGCCAGCCGTTGGTGGCGAGGCCCGTCAGGAACGAGGTGAACACGCCGTCGAACCACTTGACCGGCTCGCCGCCGAACATCTGGATGGCCTGGTTGACGGCGCCGAACTGCTGGTGGAACAGGGCCTTCCAGATCAGGGCGGTGATGTAGTTCGGGATCGCCCAGGGCAGGATCAGCAGGACCCGGTACACGGCCTTGAATCGCAGCCCGGGGGTATTGAGCGCCAGTGCGAGGACCATGCCGAGGAACACGCCGATGGCGACGTTCGAGACGGTCCAGCAGATCGTGATGAACAGCGTCCAGTAGAAGTTCTGGTAGTTAATGACCCAGCCCGAGGCCGTGTGCTTCGCCACCGCCGTGTCGCCGATGATGTCGACGTAGTTCTGCACGCCGACCCACAGGTCGCTGAGCGGCAGGTTGGTGTTGAAGATCGTCTGCCCGGTGAACGACAGCGTGATGCCGTACAGGAACGGGAAGAAGACCAGCACCAGCATGCCGAGCATCGCCGGCGTGACGTACAGGTAGGCGGCGCGATATTCGGACAAGGTCTCCCGCACCTTGCGGGCGGCCCCGAGCGCGAAGAACGCGAGGATCACGGCCCCGAGCGCGAAGTTGCCCCACATCGAGCGCTGGAACGGCTGGGTGAACTGGCCGATGGCCCGGGCGGCCGCCGCCGCGTCGGGCGCACCGTCGGGGCCGAGCAAGCCCCGCGGCCGCTGGAAGACATCGACGTCCCAGGTCGCCGGATCCGCGGCCGGCGCAGGCGCCGTGTCCGTGCCGAGGCCCGACACTCGCGCGCGCAGGTCCTGGAAGCCCTGGGCGATCCCGGCATTGCCCGAGGTCGCGAGATCCTGGAGACCGGCGCCGGCGCGCGCCGCGTAGAAGTACCAGGCGGCGCCGAACAGGCCCAGCGCCACGACGAACAAGATCCAGCGCGCAGGCCCGGCCACCTCGCCGCTGCGATTGACGAAGAACGCGACGGCCAGCAACAGCGCCACGGGCACGAGCACCAGCAGCAGGAGCGGAATCGGGGGCGGCTGCCGCGCGGCAGCGGCCGTGGCGACCGGGCTTTCCCGCTGCACGAAGCCGGCGATCTCGCCGTCCACTAGGTACGGCACCGTGATGCGCAGCACGCCGTCCGACGGCCGGCTGACGTCGATCTGCGGCTTGCGGAACACGCCCTCGGCGCGGTTCGTGTCCGCGGCGGCGCGCAGTTCCTTGCCGAGGTCGAACAGCCACTTTTCTTCCTTGGCGAGACGCCTCGGCAGCTCGCCCTGCGCATCCGCGGGATGCGTGGAGGCCAGCAGTTGCGCCCCCCCGATGCGCACGACGCGCGCGCTATCGTCCGCCGGCGAGCGCGCGATCCAGTCGGCGACCGCAGGCTGCAGCACCGCCGGATCGTCCGGGCTCGCGGCAAGGCGGGCCGTCACGAACTGCGCGAGCGCGGACGCCTCGAGAATCGCGGCGCGCGACTGGCGGCCTTCGCTGAGGCTCGTCGCCGCCTGCGAATAGAACCAGTTGCCGAGCAGCGCCGTGGCGAGCAGTGCCAGCAGCAAGCCGAGCGCCGCGGGCTGCAACAGGAAATGCAGCGTGCGCCGGACAGGCGTGTCGGCCTGCCGCTTCACGACTCGTGTGTGCGCGAGCTCGATCATCGTCCCTTACGCAGTTTCCCGATGCTGGCCTTGACCGTTTCCTGTGCTTCCTTGAGCGCCTGCTCCGGCGTCGCGGAGCCCTTCACGATCTTGTTCATCGCCGTCGTCACGGGCGACCACATCAGCGTCATCTCCGCGTAGTTCGGCATCGGGATCGCGGTCTCGAGCTGCTTGCGGAAGCCCTGGATCGTCGGGTTGCCCTTTACGCGCGGGTCGTCGTACACGGCCTTGTTGGTGGGCAGCTGGCCGCCCTCGGTGGCGAGCACCAGCGCGGCTTCCTTCGTCACGAGAAACGACGCGAACGCATACGCCTTTTCCTTGTTCGCCGAGCCCGCGGAGACGTACACGCCCTCGACCGTGAGCCAGGGCTTCATCGGCTTGCCGCCCGCCTCGTCCACCGTGGGCAGCGGCGCCACCGCGTACTTGATCTTGTCCTGCACCTCGCCGAGGAACCACGGGCCCGAGAACACGATCGGCGCCTTGCCTTCGTTGAAGAGGCTGGCGATCAGCGTCGAGGACGGGTCGGCCGGCAGGATGCCGTCCTGCTTGTACCACTTGAGCATCGTCTTGACGGCCGCGACGTTCTGCGGCGAGTCGATCGTGGGCACCGCGCCCGGGCCGAACACCTGGCCGCCGAACGCGTTCATCAGCGCGGCGTGGAAGAAGAAGTTCGAATACTCGTAGGCGAGGCCGAAGCGCCCCGCCTTCACGTCCGTCATGCCCTTGGCGAGCTTGACGAGTTCGCCCGTCGTCTTCGGCGGCGCCTTCACCAGCGCCGTGTTGTAGATCATCGCGATGCTCTTGTAGTTGAGCGGCAGTCCGTAGACCGTGTCGCGATAGGTCATCGCCTTCATCATGCCGGGCACGAGCTGCGCAGTGACCTTGTCGTCCACGAAGAAGTCGATCGGCTCGATGGTCTGTCCGGCCTCGACCCAGCCGCCGAGGCGGTCCTGCGCGAAGATGAACACGTCCGGGCCCTTGCCGCGCGGCACCGAGGCGGAGATCTTGTCGGCGTACGCGTCGTACGGCACCGCGAGCGTCTTGACGACGACGTCCTTCTGTTTCGCGTTGTACATCGCGACGACCTTCTCGAAGGCCGCCTTCTCGTCGCCGCGATACGCGTGCCACACCGTCAGGTCCGTCGCCGCCTGTGCCAGGCCGCCCGCCAGCAACGCTCCGGCCGCGACGCCCGCCGCGAGCCACCTGCCGATCCGTCCGAGTCGAGTCCGCGTCATTGCCTTGGCTCCGTTTGCTGGTGTGATGCCCGGCCCTCAGCCGGGCAGCCTCTGTTCCGTGTCCGGATCGAACAGATGGATCGCGTTGCAGTCCATCGCCAGTTCGATGCGCTCGCCGAAGCGCGGGATGTGGTGTGCGCCGAGCTTGGCGATGATGAGGTCCTCGCCGCTGCGCAGGTGCACGATCACTTCGTGGCCGATGGTCTCGACGATGTCGATGCTGCCGCCGAGATTCGCCGTCAACGTCCAGGAGTGCGCACCGATCTCGCCGACGTGCTCGGGCCGCACGCCCATCAGCACCTGGCGGCCGGCATAGGGCTTGAGGCCCGCACGCCAGTTCTCCGGCACCGGCGCTTCGAAGCCGCTCGTCGCGAGCCGAGTTCCGTCGCCACTCACGGTGGCCTTCATCATGTTCATGTTCGGCGTGCCGATGAACTTCGCGACGAATACGTTCTGCGGCCGGTCGTAGAGCTCGAGCGGCGTGCCGACCTGCTTGAGGTTGGTCTTGCGCTCCTTGCCCATCGGCGCGAGCACGGCGATGCGATGGCCGAGCGTCATGGCCTCGACCTGGTCGTGCGTTACGTACACCGTCGTCGTCTTGAGGCGATGCTGCAGCTTCGCGATCTCGGCGCGCATCTGCACGCGCAGTTCCGCGTCGAGGTTCGAGAGCGGCTCGTCGAAGAGGAACACCGACGGCTTGCGCACGATGGCGCGGCCGAGCGCCACGCGCTGCCGCTGGCCACCGGAGAGCGCCTTCGGCTTGCGATCGAGCAGCGGCTTGAGTCCCAGGATGCCGGCGGCCTCGTCGACCAGCCGGTTGATCTCGTCGGGCGCGACCTTGCGGATCTGCAGCCCGAATGCGATGTTCTCGCGCACCGTCATGTGCGGGTACAGCGCGTAGCTCTGGAACACCATCGCCACGTCGCGGTCCTTCGGGTGCACGTCGTTCACGACGCGATCGCCGATCACGAGCGTGCCTTCGCTCGGGTCCTCGAGACCCGCGATCATGCGCAGCGCGGTGGACTTGCCGCAGCCCGAGGGCCCGACGAACACCATGAACTCCTGGTCGTGGATCTCGAGGTCGAGCTGCTCGATGACGCTGACGTCGCCGAAGCGCTTCGCGATTCCCTGGAATGCAATTCGCGCCATTTTTCGTTGCTGCTCAGGTTTTCTTGATGTACACGCGGGCCGTACGCGGCGGCACGTTGACGGCGATCCGCCCGGCATTGACTTCCAGCTTCGCGCCGCCGACCGCGTCCTGCGCCTCGCCGGACGGGCCCCACGCCGCCGGAGCGTCCACGACCGACGTGATCTCCTTGCTGCCGCGATTGATGGCCACGACCACCGCATTGCCCGAGGCGGCGTCGCTGCGCTCGAACACGAGCAGGTCGCCGTCGGACGACAGCCGCTTGAACGTGCCGTCCGACAAGGCGCGATTCTCGCGGCGCGCCCGGATCAGCTTCTGGTAGTACGCGCGCAGGTCTTCGTCGCGCGTGAGACCCTTCCCGGGCAGCACCGCGCGCTTGCCCCAGGGCATGTCGCCCCGGTTGAGCGGCCACGTGCTGCCGGCGCGCGCGACTTCCTCGCCGTAGTAGATCGTCGGGATGCCGAGCGAAGTCATCTGCACGGCGACGCACAGCTTGAAGGCATCCTTGTCGCCGCCGAGGTTGGCGAGCGCCATCGGCTCGTCGTGCGACGAGAGGTAATGCGCGAGGTAGTGGCCCGCGCGCACCTTGTGGCGCTTCTCGAGATAGGAGGCGAACGCGATCGTGCGGCCCTTGCCCTGCACGAAGCTCTCGCAGCTTCCCTTGAAGGTGAAGTCGAACCCCGCGTTCATTTCGTCGGCGGCGAAATAGTCGTCCAGCACCGTGGCCGACCCGCCCCACACTTCCGCGAGCAGGAAGAAGTCGTTGCCGAGCTGCTCGCGCGTTTCGCGGCGGTGGCGCTGCCAGAATTCGTGTTCGACGTGCTTGACCGTGTCGAGGCGGAAGCCGTCGAGGCCGGTGCGGCGGGCGAGGCCGAGGTGCGCGGCGAGCAGGTAGTCCTGCACCTCCGGCAACTCGGTGCGCAGGTCGGGCAGCCCACCCACCTGGCAGTGGAGTTCGTCTGCGGCGCAATCGACGGGCTTCGTGCGGATCCAGTCCTTCGTCGCGGGATCGCGCAGGTAACGCGCGTCGTAGCCGACGTGGTTGTAGACGACGTCGAGCAGGACCTTCATGCCGCGCGCGTGCGCCGCATCGACGAGCGCCTTCAGGTCGGCCTCGGTGCCGTAATGCGGATCGAGCTTCGTGAAATCGTCGGCCCAGTAGCCGTGGAACGCGCAGTGCTCGAACCAGCCGCCCGGTACGGTCACGCCGACGGGTGCCTGCGAAGGTGGACAGAACTCGATCTGCTGCACCACGGGCGTGATCCAGATCGCCGTGGCGCCGAGGCTCGCGATTTCGTCGAGCTGCGCGGTGAGTCCCTGCAGGTCGCCGCCGTGCCAGCCGCCGGGATTGTTGCGATCGACCTTGTCGTCGTTCGCGCCGTTGCCGTCGGCGAAGCGATCGAGGATGACGAAGTAGAGAACCGCATCGGACCAGTCGCGTTGCGGGACGACTTTGACGATGCCGCGTGTCGAAGCTGCGGTGGTCGAACCGGGAGTCGAAGACGTCGCGCAACCGGCGAGCGCGAGCGTTGCCGCAAGGCACGCGCAGACCGCGACGGAACGCGCTCCTGCGCCCAGCCGCAAGCCAACGGCAATAGCTCCCCACCCAATCCGTGTGCGCATCGCCTGATGCCGACCTGATGTTGTAGTTCTGCCGCGTCCGCATGGCGCAGCTTTGACGCAGGGTTGCACGGTGCATCGCAAAAAATCAACCCTGAACAAATGCTTGCCAAACCCGCGCTAATCGCGGATTTCGCGGCTTGCGAAACCGCCTTTTTTGCAGTCTCAGAAGATCGTGTAGATGAGCGCGGCCAGCGCCGATTGTTGGCTCATCACAACAAGCCCGCCGAGCAGGACGAGGACCAGGATGATGGGCAGCAGCCAGACCTTCTTCCGGACCTTCATGAACCGCCACAGGTCGCGCAGGAACTCACCCATCTCAGAACGGCTCCTCGAGGCGCGTGACGTGGTCGTCCGGCACCCGGATTCGGTAGGTCGGCGCCCCAGGGTCGAACCCGGTGCGGTATTGCAGCCGGCCGAGGCGACGCAGCACCCAGCCCGCAGGCAGGAGGATGCCAAAGAACACGCCGCCGAGCAGCAACCACGTGTTCACCGTCGCCAGCACGCGTGCGACGGGCAGCAGGGCGCGGTGGATCGGCCAGACGCTCGGCGGCCAGATCCACGCCATCATCACAAGCACCCAGGCGGTAACGAGCGGCCAGAGCGGCTGCGGCCGGCCGGTCAGCCAGGGCCCGATGCCCCAGAACGCGATGACGATGAGCGCGGCGAGGCCGAGCGCGAAATAGCGCAGGCCCTTCGAGTCAGACCGGTCGAGGATCTTCATGGCGCGCGCATCCGGTGTGGCCCTCAGTCCGGTTCGAACTCGTGGCGTGTGGCCAGCAGCGGGTGATCCTGGCGCTGCCCTTCCCGGCGCAGCAGGCAGGGGCCGATCACGAGGGCGTCCATCGCCGTTGCCATGAAGCAGCGGAACGCGTCGGCCGGGGTGCAGACGATCGGCTCGCCGCGCACGTTGAAGGACGTGTTCACCAGCACCGGGACTCCAGTTTTGCGTCCAAATGCTTCGATAAGGTCGTAAAAAGCCGCGTTCGTGTGGCGATCCACCGTTTGTATGCGGGCACTGCCGTCGACGTGGGTGATGGCCGGAAGTGGCGATGCTACCGCGCGCAGCCGGTCCATGCCGTGCAGGCCTTGTCCAGCTTCGGTCTGCGCGACCCGCACCGGCGCGACCAGCAGCATGTAGGGGCTGGCGCGATCGAGATCGAAGAATTCGCCCGCGCGCTCGGCCAGCACGCTCGGCGCGAAGGGGCGGAACGATTCCCGGAACTTGATCTTAAGGTTGAGGTCGCGCTGCATCGCGGGATTGCGCGGGTCGGCGAGGATCGAGCGATTCCCGAGCGCGCGGGGCCCGAACTCCATGCGCCCCTGCATCCAGCCCACGACGGCGCCGTCGGCAAGGAGCCCTGCCACGCGTTCGGAGCGATCTTCGTTCGGCATGCGCTCGTACGGGATGTCCTGCTCGTCGAGGAAGCGCTCCACCTCGTCGTCCGCCCAGGCGGGACCGAGGTAGGCGCCCGACATCGAATCGGCCGGCGCGGGTTCGCGAACCGAGTCCGCGTTTCGATACCACGCGACCAGCGCCGCACCGAGCGCACCACCGGCGTCCCCGGCCGCCGGCTGGATCCACAGTCCGTCGAAGATGCCCTCGCGCGCGATCAGGCCATTCGATACGCAATTGAGCGCGACGCCGCCCGAGAGACACAGGTTCGACTCGCCGGTTTCCGCACGCAGTGTGCGTGCGAGGCGCAGCACGATGTCGTCGGTCACCTGCTGGATGGACGCGGCGAGGTCCATCGTCCGCTGGTCGACCGGCGCGTCGGGATTGCGCGGCGGCGCCCCGAACAGCGCGTCGAAGCGCTCGTTCGTCATCCTGAGCCCGGTCGCGTAGTCGAAGTAGCGCATGTCGAGCCGGAACGTTCCGTCGGGCTTCACGTCGACGAGGTGCTGGCGGATCGTGTCGGCGAAGCGCGGCTCGCCGTAGGGCGCGAGGCCCATCATCTTGTATTCGCCGGAGTTCACCTTGAACCCCGTGTAGTACGTGAACGCGGAGTACAGCAGCCCGAGCGAATGGGGGAAGTGCATTTCCCACAGGGGTTTCAGCTGCTTCCCGCGTCCGACCCAGGCCGACGCCGTCGCCCATTCGCCCACGCCGTCGAGGCACATCACGGCCGCGGATTCGAAAGGACTCGGGTAGAACGCCGACGCTGCGTGCGAGAGATGGTGCTCGCTGAACAGGATCGGCGGGATCTTCCCCCACGCGCCGGCCAGCGCCTCGAGCTGCCTGCGCAACTCGGACTTCAGGAACAGCTTTTCCTTGAGCCACACGGGCATGGCCGCGACGAACGAGCGCAGGCCGCGCGGCGCATTGGCCAGGTAGGTCTCGAGCAGCCGCTCGAACTTGAGGAACGGCTTGTCGTAGAACACGACGGCATCGAGGTCGCGCAGGCGCAGGCCCGACGCCTGGAGGCAGTACCCGACCGCATGCGCGGGGAACGCGGCGTCGTGCTTGCGGCGCGTGAAACGCTCTTCCTGCGCGGCCGCGACGATGCGGCCGTCGACCGCCAGGGCCGCGGCAGCATCGTGATAATATGCGGACAAGCCGAGAATTCGCTTCACGCGCGCTCCTTGCGAGCGTGCGAATCTACTCGAAAAGCACCCTGCAAGTCGCGAGGACCCCGTGAGCAGACAGCGCCTGCTCCTGCTGATCACCGTGCTGACGCCGCTCCTGCTGCTGGGGCTGGCGGAGGCCGTCCTGCGCGTCGCCGGCGTCGGCCAGCGCGAGCCGCTGTTCGTGCCGGTGGCCTCGGCGCCTGGCTACCTGCAGCCGAACGAGCGGGTGATCCAGCGCTTTTTCCCGGACCCGCGCCGGGCGCCCAACGTCTCCATCGACACCACGTGGTTCACGGCCCGCAAGACCGGGGGCACGCTGCGCATTTTCGTGCAGGGCGAGTCGAGCGCCGCCGGTTTCCCGTACGGGCGCTGGGCGTCTCCAGCCGCCCTTCTGCAGCAGCGGCTGCAGCGCGCCTACCCGGATCGCAACGTCGAGGTGATCAACACCGCGATGGCCGCGGTGACGAGCTACGTGCTGCTCGATTTTGCGGACGAGATCATCGCGCAGAAGCCTGACGCGATCTTGATCTACACCGGTCACAACGAGTACCTCGGCGTGGGCGGCGTGGGCTCGTCCTACGTCAGCGCGAGATCGCCGACCCTCGCACGGGCCGTGGCGGCCCTGCGGCACCTGCACCTCTACCGCGCGCTGGAGAAACTGGTGTCGTCCGCGGGCCCGGCGCCGGAGCCCGTCTCCAATGCCGACGGCACGCTCATGTCGCGCGTCGCGCGTGAACGCTCGATCCCGCTCGATTCGCCGCTGTACCGCCAGGGCCTCGACCAGTTCCGCGGCAACCTCGATCGCCTGCTACGGAAGTATCGCGACGCCGGCATCCCCGTGTTCATCGGCACGCTCGCGAGCAACGAACGTGACCAGGCTCCGTTCGTGAGCAGTGCGGCCGGCGGCGAGGATTCGGCCGCGAAGCATTACGAGCGGGCGCGTGCACTGGACGCCGCCGGGAAATTCGACGACGCAAGGGTCGAGTACGTCGCCGCAAAGGATCGCGACGAGCTGCGCTTCCGTGCGCCGGAGTCCTTCAACGCTTTGATCCGTGAGCTGGCCGCGGCCCGCGGCGCCACGCTGGTCGACGTACACGGTGCGCTCGCTGCCGCGGCACGCAACGGCATCATCGGCTCGGACCTGATGCTCGAGCACGTGCACCCGAACGTCGAGGGCTATTTCCGTCTCGCCAGCGCGTTCTATCCCTCCGTTACGCAGTGGGCCGGCACGCCGACGGTCGCGATCGACGATGCGACCGCTCGACGGGAGATTCCCGTGACGGAAATCGACCAGCTCGCGGGGTCATACCGGGTCGCGGTGCTGAAGAACGACTGGCCCTTCGTCGAGCGCCGCCGGGACGTCACGTTGCCGCCGCCGTCGAATCGAATCGAGGAGCTGGCGCAGGCCTGGTTTGCGAAGCGGCTCACGTGGGCCGACACGATGAACAACGCGATGGGCGCCTACCAGCAGACCGGCAACGCGACGGAGGCAGCGCGCGTGGCCGCGAACCTCGCCGAGGCGTTCGTGACACAGGACAACGTGCAGTACACGGCGGGGCGCCTCCTGCTGAGGGCCGATCAGCCCGGCCGAGCGCGCATGTACCTCGACCGCGCGATCCGTCTCAACGACGAACCCATCGAGTACCGGCTGTCGCTCGCCGAGGCGCAGGCCCGCACAGGGCACCCCGGCGAGTCAATCAAGACGCTCGAGGCGATTCTTGCGAAACATCCGAACGAGCAGCGCGCCAGTTACTGGCTCGCCGAGATGCACGCGCGGGAGAAGAAATAGGGAAAACAGGGGACACTCACCAGGTTTTCGAGAATCCCGAAAACCTGGTGAGCGTCCCCTGTTTTCCCCTTATCGCCAGAAGGGTGTGTCGTCGGCCTCGCCGAGGAAGAAGACCGCGATCGCGGCGCGCGCGAACGGCGCGTTCCGCTTCACGATATTCACGCGG
>Ga0209253_10006154_pt1 | contig 10395 bp, 9 predicted proteins | sample FrelakmetBRP12BR_FD_187145 | JGI IMG/M metagenome (GOLD analysis project Ga0209253, IMG submission 187145) | Freshwater lake sediment microbial communities from the University of Notre Dame, USA, for methane emissions studies - BRP12 BR (SPAdes)... | ecosystem: Environmental > Aquatic >... | reverse complement strand
CCCCTTGGGGTTTTTCGTGGTCACCGGCCCGGACGAGGTGTGCCAGACCTGCCTGGTGAGTTCTTCGTAGCGCCGCCGGACGTGTTCAAGTCGTTCAAGCATCCGTCACCGCCCTCCGGCCTCGAGAACCCCGGATGCAGACGACTGTGTGGCGGGCTCTTCCTCCCCGATTGCGGCACGCAGTGCCGTCAATGCCACTTCGAGCTGCGCCTCGTCCGGTTCACGCGTGGTAATGCGCTGGAGCCACAGTCCGGGCAGAACCAGAAGCCGGCCCCAGGACGACCCGGTGTGCCGTGCGGTCCACCGGATCACTTCATATGATAATCCGCCGATGAGAGGGATCAACGGAAGATGTACAGCCAGACGCACGCCGATCGTCAATGTTCCCAGCATGGCGATCAGCACGGTGTCAACAAGCGCGAACAACACGATTGCCGCCAGCATGACAATCAGCAGAAAACTGGTTCCACAGCGGGGGTGCAGACGGCTCTGGAGGAGTGCTGCGTGTACGGTCAGTGGCTGTCCGAGTTCGAAGGCAAACACCGACTTGTGCTCGGCCCCGTGATACGCAAACAGGCGCCGGACATCCTTCAGCAGGGATATGCCGGAGAGGTAGGCCAGAAACAGGACCAGCCGGACAAACCCCGCGGCGAGATTGAAGAGCAACGCCTCCTGGGCCACGTTGAACAGGAGTGTGGCGAGGAGGAGCGGTGTGACGAAGAAGAGTGCCACGCCCAGCAGCAGGGCCACTGCGACCGTGAGGCCGAGCGCCATCCCCTTTTTCTCCTCTGTGTTTCTCCCCGGGGAGGCGGCGGCCGCGCCGCCTTCATCTTCCATGGCCACCCGGGCGGAATAGTTCAGCGAGCGGATGCCTATGCTGAGCATCTCCACCAGTCCTGCCGCCCCGCGCAGCACAGGAAGCTTGAACGTCTTCGCCCGGTCTCCGAGTGCCGTGTACGGTTCGCGTAGAACCTCGATACGTCCGTCCCGCCTCCGAACCGCGGTTGCCAGGATACGCGGGCCGCGCATCATCACCCCTTCAATAACCGCCTGTCCCCCCACCTGAAGGGGCTGCTCGGGGGAATACCGGTGTTTCGTCAGTGCATTCATAATACTCTACAATACGGAATTCGGGAGGGAAAAACCATCACGCTCCGCCCTCCGATGGTGGAGCCGCGTCCAAAGATCCGGGCCGGGCCGAGCGCAGAAGGCGGGCCATCCCCCGCAGTTCACCGGGAACAAAGAACCGGAGCAGATAGAGCAGCACCGGGAAACAGAGAAGAAGAACAGTGTGCCAGGCGATGGTCCAGGGCCCGGCGTCAACGAACCTGGCCAGTGCATACAGCGCCACGGCCGCCACCGTGATTTTTGCCAGCCTGATCCATTCATAGGGGACAGGATAGATATTCCGGACCATCACGTACATCATGGCGGCCATAACGACATAGCTTGCAAGTGTTGCGTACGCCGCCCCCAGGAGGCCGTACGGCGGGATAAGGAGATAATTGGCCAGGACGTTGACCGCCGCCGCAACGAACGTAACCACAGGCAGCCGCGCCGTTTTCTTTTCGATGTATATGCCGGCGATCAGATTGTTATACACGCCCAGGAAAAGATATGCCAGGAGAATCACGGGAACAATATCCAAACCCACCCAGTACGGCGCCGCAATAAGGGAGCGCCCGGCGAAGATGTGCCAGCGCACAACGGGCTCAAGAAACAGACTGAGGGAGAGAAGCACGGCCGTGAGCGTCAGAACGACATACGTCAGGATGCGTGCGAACAGCGGGCGCGCCTCGGGGTCGTTCGCGTGCTGGAGAAAGAAGGGGCGCCACGCAAAATCAAACATCGACACAAGAAGCATCATGAAGATGCCCAGGCGGTAATTGGCCTGGAACACTCCCACTGCCGCCTTTCCGCTCAGGGATTCAAGAATCGGGCGGTTGATCACCTGAATCATCATGCCGGCAATCCCGGCGGGGACGGAGGGGAGGCCGAATTTCAGCAGGGCTCCCAGAAGGCCCTGGGGCCAGGAAAACGAGAGTCCGCGCAGGATCGTGGGGACCAGCAGGATCAACACGAGGACGGCGGATATGATGTTGCTCAGAAAGATCCCCTCAACACCGGCCCGGAACACGAAGAGGAAAAGGATGTTGCACAGCACATTGACGAAGATGCCGGCGACTTTTATGAATGCAAACGTGCGGGCCTGTGAAGCCATCCGGAGCGAGGCGAACGGAATAAGCGTAAGGGCGTCGAGGAAGAGGATCAGGGCTCCCTGTGCGACGATCCCCGCAAGGGCGTCGGGAACGTGGATCCACCGTGCAACAGAGGGTGACCAGAGCATCAGCGCCGTGGAAAAGAACAACGACGTGATGCCCACGGCGAGAAGCGGAACCGTAAACACCTGCCGGCGGTTGCCGGTTTCCAGCGTCGAGACATACTTCATGTAGGCGCCTTCCATCCCGTACCCGTACACGACATTCAGGAAGGCGATATAGGCGTACACCGTGGCCACGATTCCGAGATCTTCTGCGGGAAGGGCATGTGTGTAGAGCGGAGTCAGCAGAAAGGTGAGAAAACGGCCCAGGATCGTACTGATCCCGTAGACGGCGGTGTCCGTCCCGAGCCGCTTGATCTTTTCAAGCATGTGCGGACAATTCGAGAGAGATGTCGAGAGCTTTCACCGAGTGCGTCAGCGCGCCGACCGAAATCAGATCCACGCCCGTTTCGGCGACTTCGCGGATCGTCTGGAGCGTAATTCCCCCTGATGCTTCCACCTCCACGCGGCCGCCGATGATTGCCACCGCTTCGCGCATGGCGTCCGGCGCGAAGTTGTCAAGCATGATCCGGTGAATCCCGTCGCAGGAAAGCGCTTCACGCACATCATCCAGTGTTCGTGTTTCTACCTCCACCTTCAGCTGCAGCCGCCGTTCAACGAGAAAGGTCCGGCACCGGCTCACCGCGGCGGTGAGACTGCCTGCAGCCGCCACATGATTGTCTTTTATCAGGACCATATCATCCAGGCCAAAACGGTGGTTCACACCGCCACCCAGGCGAACCGCCCATTTGTCGAGCAAGCGCAGACCGGGTACCGTCTTCCGGGTGTCCATGATGCGTGCCCTGGTGCCCTGAACAGCGTTGACGTACTGCCGGGTGAGTGTGGCGATACCGCTCATGCGTTGAAGGAGATTCAGGGCCGTACGTTCGGCTTTGAGCAATCCGCGAACGCTGCCGCCGGCAGTTGCTGCAACGTCACCCTTCCGGACTTCTGACCCGTCCGGGCGAAGAAGCCGGAACTCGACGTCGGGATCGCAGAAGGCCATGACCAAGGCGGCTACTTCGAGACCGGCGATGATTCCGGGCTCTTTGCAGAGAAAGGCCGCGCTCCCCTGCTGGTCCTCCGGAAAGACGGCCTCGCTCGTGACGTCACCCATTCCCACATCTTCGAGAAGGGCGGCCTCGATCAGGCGCTGGAGGGCTCCGCTGTCAGTGTTGAGCATCATGGCGGGCGTGAGGCTCGTGGGCGTCCTCAGGGTCCACGAGCAAGATGGGGATGTCGTTGCGCACGGGGTACACTCTCGCACAGCGCGCACAGGTCAGCGTATTCTCTGCAGGCCTGTAGTCGAGGTCACCCTTGCATTTCGGGCAGCAGAGGAGATCCAGCAACTCGCGTTTGAGCATGGCTATTCCTTCATCGGATGAGCGGAAAGGGCCTTTTCAATATGCTCCAGGAACAGCGCCGGTGCGCGTGTGGGTTTTCCCGTCGCAATATTCAGGAAGCCGTGTATCGTGTACCCTTCCGCTATCACGTCCTCCTGCCGGTCTTTGTAGACCGTATAGTCGAGTCGAACCCGGGCAACGGGCTTTTCGCGCAACATGGTGACCACCGTCAGCTGGTCGTCGTAGCGTGCGGGTCTCTTGTATTCCGCGTGCGCCTCGATCACCGGAAGCTGGAATCCCATCTCCTCGAGCTGCGGATACGGCAGCCCGATGCCGCGCATCAAATCGGATCGCCCCTGCTCGAAGTATTCAAAATACACGCCGTAATAGGCGTGCCGCATCTGGTCCGTGTCGGCATACCGCACGCGTAGTATCGTCTCACATCGAATCATATCCTTTCCCCTTCCGTCAGTCTCCGGGTCCCTACCCGACCGTCACGCCCATCTTTGAAAACTTCTCGATGCGCCGTTCGACGAGTTTGTCCGGTTTGATTTTCTTGAGATGCTTGAGTTCTTCCAGGAGCATGTCTTTGAGTATCGTGGTCATCTGCACATGATCGCGATGTGCTCCACCCAGGGGTTCCGGGACGATGACGTCGATAATCCCCTGTTTCAGCAGGTCCGGTGCGGTGAGTTGCAGTGCTTCGGCTGCCTGCTCTTTGTAATTCCAGCTGCGCCAGAGAATGCTCGAGCAGCTTTCCGGCGAGATGACGGAGTACCATGCGTACTCCAGCATGAGGATCCGGTCTCCGATGCCCAGTCCGAGCGCGCCACCCGACGCGCCCTCCCCGATGATTGCCACAATGATCGGGACACGCAGCCGGGCCATTTCGAGCAGATTGCGGGCAATCGCTTCCGCCTGTCCACGTTCCTCCGCCTCGAGTCCGGGGAACGCTCCGGGTGTGTCCAGCAGCGTGATGACGGGTCTCCCGAATTTCTCGGCCAGCTTCATCAGGCGCAGGGCTTTGCGATACCCCTCAGGATTGGGCATGCCGAAATTCCGGTACAGGTTGGATTTTGTATCCCGCCCTTTCTGGTGTCCGAGGACCATCACAGGATGGTCGCCGATCCGTGCGAGCCCGCCCACGATGGCCTTGTCGTCTTTGAACAACCGGTCCCCGTGCAATTCAACAAAATCCCTGGTCATCATCTGGATGTAGTCCATCGTGTACGGGCGGTCGGCGTGCCGGGCGAGCTGAACCTTTTGCCAGCGTGTCAGCCCGGCATACACGCTCTGCTGTAATTGCCGTACGCGCTTCTCGATGCGCACAATTTCCTGCGCAATCTCCGGATTGTCGGCGTACTTCCGCATTTCCTCAACTTTCTTCTCCAGCTCGAGGATCGGCTTTTCGAAGTCCAGTATCATTTTCGCCATAATCGATCTCCGCTATCTCCTGAGTGCGTGCATAGCAGCTTTGAGAAGAATCTCCACATCGAGAAGGAGCGAATGGTTCTTCGCATAATACAGTTGATACCGTTCCATCTCCGTGCGGGAAAGGCCTTCCCGCATATTAATCTGCGCAAGCCCCGTGATGCCCCGGGGACCGAGATACGGGCCCACTCTCTCCAACGGTTTTGCATCTCCGGGCGTTCCCGTCTCTTCAGCCGGATCCGCCGGAAGCCCGACGAAGCTCATCCGGCCGTCCACAATGCGCGGTACGGCCAGCACCGCACGCGCAATGCGCCCCGGCGGACGGAGTGCCCCGAGCATCCGCAACAGAAGCACCACCGGATACGCTGTGAGGAGCAGCAGCAACCCGCCGGCCACATCAAAGAGGCGCTTCAGCAGGCGGTGCGACGGTTTGTGGATGTTGTACTCAATCTCCACAAGAGGAAGGGTTTCCAGGTCATCGATCCTGGTCTTGCCGATAATCGCCTCCAGACTCGTCGGCACCAACCGGAAATTCACGTTCCGGTTGTTGCTCCGCGATATCACCGCGAGGATCGCCGTGTACGGCAGTTCATCGGTGGAAAAGATCACGTCCGTGATCCCGCGTTCGCCGATGACCTTTCCGATGTTTTCGAGGCTGCCGACGATTTCGATCCCGGCGACCCGCTCCCCGATATGAGCACTGCTGGTATCGATAAACCCCTGAACGTCATATCCGTCGTCCACACGCGCGCGCAGCCGGCGCAAAAGCTCCTGCCCGGATACACCCGTTCCTACGATCAAGGTCCTGGTCCCGAACAGACTCCGCCTGCGGTCGCGGGGAGCGGCGCGCCTCGTCAGTGCGCGCAGCAGCAAACGCCACCCCGGGAGAAGGATGAGCGCCACAAGGCCGGAAATCACCACAACCGCCCGGCTGAAAGCAAACGTCTTGGCAAAGAAAACCGTTGCGGAGATGAGGATATAGCCGGTGAGAACCGCCAGACCGGCGCGTGCCGCTTTCAGACGGTGGGTGGTGTAGATCCCCAGAGACGATCCGACCAGCGCCACAAGCAGACCGGGAATTATCCAGGCCAGCGGATACGCATAGCTCGGAAACCGGAACACCCGGCCGAAGTAGAGAAACTCGGCGAACAACAGTGCGACCGCCACAAGAACCATATCCAGTAATGCAGGCAGCAGAGGTCGAACGGCACGTCCTGCGGCGGCCGCCGTTGCACGGAGGAGAATCCCCGCCCGGAGGAACACCACCCCTGAACGGGAACGGCTGAAGTGCTTCTCGACGAACAACTCCATGGCGCCGTAAAACACCTCGAGTTCATTGATGTTGCTCCGGCGTGTGCTCTCCCCTTTGAAATGAATGATCTGGGTGGAGTGCACATAGTAGACACGGAACCCGGCCTGCCGGACACGGAAGCACCAGTCCAGATCCTCCCCGTACATGAAAAATACCTCGTCCAGTCCGCCCACACGTTCATACGCCGCGCGGCGTATCATCATGAACGACCCGCTCACCGCATCCACTTCGTAGGTTTCATCGGGGCTGAGATACGTGAGGTTGTACCTTCCGAAGACCCGGGATGAGGGAAACAGCGCGCTGAGGCCGAAGATCTTTGTGAACGCCACCCAGGGTGTGGGGAAACTCCGGCGGCACGGGAGCTGAAAAGTACCATCCGGGTTGAGAATCTTGCAGCCGGCCAGACCCGCATCCGGATGCTCCTGAAAAAAGTGGAGCATCTGACGTAACGTGTCTTCCTGGACAATCGTGTCCGGGTTGATGAGAAGAACGAACTCTCCGCGTGCCTTTTTCAGGGCAAGGTTGTTGGCCCGCGCAAACCCGATGTTCTCGGTGTGCGCGATGACAGACACATCGGGGAACGTGGAGCGGACCATGGCCACGCTACCGTCATCGGATGCATTGTCCACAACAAAGATCTCGCCGTCAATCCCCTCCATCGCCCGGCGAAGAGAGGTGAGCGCGTTCTCCAGAAACTGCCGAACGTTGTAGTTCACGATGATGACGGAGAGCTGCATGCGGGTCAGAGCCTGTTGAACAGACTTTGCAGACGGAGCTTCCAGAGCATGAAGAACGCTTCGTACATGATTGCCCGGGACATTTTCGAATCGCCCGAACGGCGGTCGAGGAACACAATGGGAATCTCCACGAGGCGGAACCCCTTTTTCCAGGCCTTGAAGCTCATTTCGATCTGGAAGGCGTACCCGTTCGAGCGGATCCGGTCGAGATTGATCGCCGACAGGACATCCCGGCGATAGCACTTGAAGCCGCCGGTTGCATCGTGGATGGGGAGACCGATCATCAGCCGTGTGTAGATATTCGCAAAGTAGCTGATCAGCAGGCGTTGTATGGGCCAATTCAGGACGCGCACCCCGTTGATGTACCGGGATCCGATCACCAGATCGGCCGTCTCCGCGGCGCGAAGGAAGTTCGGGACCTCGGCCGGGTCGTGGGAGAAATCCGCATCCATTTCAAACACCAGCCTGTAACCGCCCCGGAGTGCGAACCGAAATCCTTCCACATACGCTGTTCCGAGTCCCATCTTGCCCGCGCGGACGATCAGATGGACACGCTCGCTCGATTGCTGCATCTTCCGGACCAGATCAGCCGTCCCATCCGGCGACCCATCATCAACCACCAGGACATCCAGACAGGGATCCTGCCGGACGATCTCCGGGATCAACCGGGGAATGTTGTCGGCCTCATTGAAGGTGGGGATCACCACGAGCGCGCGGCCGGCGCGATCTTCAGCGAATTCCATAGAATCCTTTGATGGCATCGGCAATGAACACCAGCTGTTCTTGAGTCAGTTCTGTGTGCATGGGCAGCGAGAGGACTTCAGCCGCAGCCCTCTCGGTTACCGGGAAATCCCCTTTCCGGCCTCCCGACATGGCGAACGCCTGTTGAAGGTGGAGAGGGACAGGATAGTATATGGCGTGGGGAATTCCCCGCTCCTTCAAATACGCGGCCAGTTCGTCGCGCCGGGGAGCGCGTATCGTGTACTGGTGAAAGATGTGTTCACAGTGTGGCTCAGTGGAGGGCGGCGTCACCGGTGTTCCTTTCAGGAGGGCCGTGTACTGTTCCGCGGCCTTCCGTCGTGCCGCGTTCCACGCATCCAGGTGAGGCGCTTTTACCCTCAGGATCGCCGCCTGCAAGGTGTCGAGCCGACTGTTGACACCGAGGATTTCGTGATAATAACGCACCGTAGACCCGTGTGCGGCAATCATCCGCATCCGGGTGTCGAGCGTCTGATCGTTCGTCACCATCATGCCCCCGTCACCAAAGGCACCCAGGTTTTTGCTGGGGAAGAAGCTGATGCATCCGATATCCCCGAAGCTGCACACCTTTCTCCCCCCGGAGGATGCACCCAGCGCCTGCGCCGCGTCTTCGATCACCCGCAGGCCGTGCTTGTGTGCGACCGCGAGGATGGGATCCATGTCCGCGGGATGTCCGTACAGATGCACGGGAATGATGGCCCTGGTGCGTGGCGTAATGGCCGCTTCGATCAGGCGGGGATCGATGTTGAACGTGAGCGGATCGATATCCACGTACACCGGTCTGGCACCGAGGAGACCGATCGTCTCCGCAGTCGCCACAAAGGTAAACGGTGTGGTGATCACCTCATCTCCGGGTCCGATCCCGAGTGCCATCATGGCAATTTGCAGGGCATCCGTACCGGAAGCGCACCCGGCGGCATACTTCACACCCAGATAGCCGGCCAGTGTGCATTCAAGCTCTCCCACATCCGGTCCGTTGATAAACTGACCCGAATCGAGAACACGGAGCACGGCGGCATCCACCGCGGGCTTGATATGCCGGTACTGTCCGACCACGTCCACCATCTGCAGTTTCATCTGCCGTCTCCTGTCTTGTTCATGCACCGGCAACGCCGCTTTCCCGACCATTGGGTCACGGGGACGTCTCGCATCCCCGGGCCAATGCGGCGCGACATGCCTTAGTGTCCCTTCCCGAGCAGCATGTGGAACACCGTGCTGAGGATGATTTTGAAGTCCATTCTCAGGGAAATGTTTTCGATGTAGAAAAGATCGTATTGCACTTTCTTCTTCACATCGTCTATCGTCTCATCGTACTTGAGCTTCACCTGCGCCCAGCCGGTGATACCCGGGCGGACGCGAAGGCGCCGGGGATACAGGGGGATCTCCTTCGTCAGTTCTTCCACGAAGACGGGGCGTTCGGGGCGCGGACCGACGAGGCTCATTTGTCCGCGGAACACATTGAGGAACTGGGGGACTTCGTCCAGGTGAAGCTTCCGCAGGATGCGTCCGACGTAGGTCACGCGCGGGTCTTTTTTCTCCGCCCAGCGGGGCCCGCCTTTCTCGGCGTCCTGGCGCATGGAGCGGAACTTGATGATCCGGAAACGCACGCCATCCCTTCCGACCCGTTCCTGGCGATACAGCGCCGGGCCTGGGGATTCGAGTTTGATAAGCACGCCGATCAACAGCCAGAGCGGCAGCCCGATCAACAAGATCAGCGATGCGGCGAAGACATCGATGCCCCGTTTCACGACGACTTCCCACGGGGCCATCAGCTGGGGGGATATCTCAATCAGCGGAAAACCGTAGATCTGGTTCGTGCGGGCCTGCCCGCTGATAATATCGTAAAGGTCAGGGACGATCTTCAGCCCGACGCCGTGACCGTCGCATTTCGACACGATATCCAGCAGCCGGTTGTGGTCTTTGGAATCGAGAGCGATCAGGACTTCCCGGGTCCCTTCGCGGGAAATGATTGCGGGCAGGTCGGCGATTTCCCCCAGGATGCGCGTGCCGCGGTCCCACTGGGGATTCCGGCGACGCTCCGGTCTCTCAATCCGCACGAAACCCGTGATCCGGTAACCGAGCGCCGGATACTTCTTGACCTTCTCGAAAAGTTCACGGGAACGCGCAGGGCTCCCTACAATAATGGTGTTGTGTGCCCCGATCCCGGCGATCAGCATGCGCCGCTGAATACTCCGGACCGCCAGCCGTCCGGTGGCGACCAGCCCCAGAAGGATGCTTCCGTAGAAGAGGATCAGGATGCGGGCGTTTGAACCGACCGATACTCCCGCATCATCTATGAAGATGACAAAAAACAGTATCAGGCATCCTAGCAGCGTGGTCTTGAATATCAGCGTCAGTTCGTCAAAACGGGAGGCTGCGTACCATGGCCGGTACAGGCCCATCACAAAGAAGATGAGGAGCCAGAAGACACAGACGGCAATCATCGGGGTGAGAAAATCCGGAATGGCACCCACGACGATCAGCCCGCTCCGC
>Ga0209253_10006153_pt1 | contig 10396 bp, 9 predicted proteins | sample FrelakmetBRP12BR_FD_187145 | JGI IMG/M metagenome (GOLD analysis project Ga0209253, IMG submission 187145) | Freshwater lake sediment microbial communities from the University of Notre Dame, USA, for methane emissions studies - BRP12 BR (SPAdes)... | ecosystem: Environmental > Aquatic >... | reverse complement strand
TCCGCGTGGCCGGCGACGAGATCGACGAGGCGATCATCGACTACGTCAAGAAGGAGTACAACCTCCTCCTGGGCGACCGCACCGCCGAGCAACTCAAGATGGCCGTCGGCTCCGCCTGGCCCTACTCCGACGAGCCGAGCGCCGAGATCCGGGGCCGCGACCTGGTGACCGGCCTGCCCAAGACCGTGGTAGTCAGCGCCCAGGAGGTCCGGGAGGGCATCGAGGAGCCGGTGCAGGCCGTCGTGGACGCGGTCAAGTACTGCCTCGACAAGACGCCGCCCGAACTGGCGGCGGACATCATGGGCCGGGGCATCATGGTCACCGGCGGCGGGGCCCTGCTCCGCGGCCTCGACGTGCGCATCGCCAGTGAGACCGGAACGCCGGTGATCACCTCCGAGCGCCCTTTGCAGACCGTCGTGCTCGGGGCGGGCGCTTGCCTTGAGGAGTTCGACCGGCTGCGGGAAGTGCTGTCCACGACCGGCCAGGAGTAGCCGTGCCCGCCGGGGCCGGCTCCGCGATGGGAGGCTTCCCATGTGGCGTCCCTCGGGGGTAGACCGCAGCATTTTCGCCTTCATCGGGTTGGTGCTGCTCTCCCTGGTGCTGGTTACCGTCGACCTGAGGGCTTCGGGGGAAGGCCTGGGGGGCACGCTGCGCGATGGGGTCCAGACGGCGTTCACTCCCGTCCAGCAGGGGGTCGGGTTCGTCACCCGGCCGGTGGTCGCCTTCTTCGAGGGCATTTCGGATCTGGTGGGCATCCGCGACGAGAACCGCCGGCTGCGGCTGCAGGTCACCGACCTGGAGCGCCAGCTGTCCGAGACGGAGAGCCTCCAGCGGCGGGTGGCCGAGCTGGAGGCGATACTCGCCATAGAGCCTCCCGGCGAGCTCGACACGGTGGCGGCCCGGGTGCTGGCCACGGGCGCATCGGACTTCGACGCCATCCGCCTCATCGACAAGGGCCGACGCGACGGGATCGCGGTGGACATGCCGGTGATCGACGAGGGCGGGCTGATCGGCCGGGTGGTATCCGTGACCGAGACTTCGGCCCGGATCCGGCTCATCACCGATCCGACCATGCGGGTGGCCGTGCGGGTGGAACGCACCGGCGAGACGGGCATCCTCACCGGGCGCGGCGGCGGGCTCCTGCAGTTGGAGATGTTCAACACCAACGCCGCCCTCATCAAGGGGGACCTGCTGGTGACTGCCGACGGCCGTTTCCCGGCCGGCATCCCGGTGGCCCGGGTCGCCGAGGACGCCGAGGCCGAGGTCGGGTTCTCGCTGATCACCAAGGCGGCTCCCGAGGCGGAGCTGTCACGGGTGGACTACGTCAAGGTGCTGGTGTTCACCAGCGACCAGGTCGGCTCGCCGGCTGGAGAGGATGACGAACCGGTCCAGCCCCCGCTGGAGACCACCACCACGGCCGGCACCGAGCCCGGGTCGGGGACGACCACCTCCCCGTGAAGTGGCGCAGGACGGCGGTGGCCGTCGCCCTCGTGATCCTGGGGGTGGCCCTGCAGACGACCCTGTTCGTCAGGCTGCGCCCTTTCGGGGCCTCACCGGCGATCGCCCTACTGGTGACCCTGGCCGTGAGCCGCCATCTGGGGCGGATCCCCTCGCTGCTCGTCGGGTTCGCTACCGGCCTGTTTCTCGACCTGCTTTCCGAGACCGCTCTCGGCCTGTGGGCCCTGGTGCTGACCACCGTGGCCTTCGCCACGGTCCGATTGCGCCGCCGCTTCGAAGACGACGTCACCCTGCTGATCCCCGGGGTGTTCTTGCTCTCGTTCGTCGGACTGGCGCTATATGCACTCCTCGGTACGATCTTTGGGGCGCAGACGCTTGCCGACGCTCAGGTGGTGCAGAAGATGCTCCTGCCGGCGGTGTACAACACGATCCTGGCGCCGCTCGTCCTTCCCCCGATCACTCGGCTGATAGGACCGCGGGGCGGGGGCCGCCCGGGGTGGGACCGGTGAGCCGCACCTGGCGCCTGGTAGCAGTAGGGGTGATCTTCGCCGGCCTGTTCACGGTGCTGGTGCTGCGGCTGTGGTACCTGCAGGTGAGCACGCTGGCTTCGGCTCTGGAGACGGCCGAGCAGCAGCAGATCCGGGTGGTGACCGTCGAGGCGCCGCGCGGGGACATCTTCGATCGCACGGGGACGGTGCTGCTCGCCGGCACGGTGGCCAGCCGGCAGCTGGTGATCGACCGCAAGCTGGTTCCCGAGGAGCGGGAAGAGGGGCTGATCAACCACCTGGCCGCCCTCCTGGCGATGCCCGCCGCCGACATTCGGGCCAGCTTCGACGAGGCCGGCGCCGGAGCCCGCTTCCCTCTGGGCGATGAGGTCTCCGAGTCGGTGGCAGTCTTCGTCCTGGAGCACATCGAGGACTTCCCCGGGGTCGTGGTGGAGCCGGTGCCGGTACGCGTGTACCCGGAGGGGGAGACTGCCGCCCACGTGATCGGCTACATCGGCGCTCCCGCCGACGAGGACCTGGACCGCCCGGGCATCACCGTCCGCGACCGGGTGGGCCGGTTCGGGATCGAGAAGGAGTACGACGGGTCGCTGCGCGGAACCGCGGGGCGGGTCACCTACCGGGTGAACGCCGGGGGAGAGGTGCTGGGGATAATCGACGAGGTGCCGGCCCGGGCCGGGGGCACGGCAATCACCACCATCGACTTCGCCCTTCAGGAGTTCGTGGAACAGGCCCTCTACGACGGAATGTCGCTGTCGCGGCGGGACGGCAAGGAGCCGGTGCGGGCGGCGGGTGTGGTCATCGACCCGCGGGACGGTTCGGTGCTCGCCCTGGCCTCGGTCCCGGCGTACGACCCGGGGCTGTTCAGCACGGGCAGCATCAGCAACGAGGAGTGGGCCCGGTTGCAGGAGACCGCGGCCCTGAACAACTTCGCCATCCAGGGCCTGTACCCGCCGGCCTCCGCCTTCAAGGTGGTGCCGTACACCCTGGCCCTGGAGCGCAAGATCTACCCCACGGTCGAGCAGGATCAGTACGCCGATCGCCTCGATCCCAGCGACCCCACCTCGTTCTACGCCGACGGCGACCTGCAATTCCCCAACACCCCCAGGCTCAAGGACTGGAGGGTCCACGGCCTGGTGAACATCCACACCTCCCTCCAGGTTTCCTCGGACAACTACTACTGGGGCATCGCCCTCAAGATCTGGGAGAACCCCGACTTCGAGTGGAGCGAGAACCTGCTGCAGGACTGGGCCCGCTCCCTGGGGTTCGGGGCGCCGACGGGGATCGACCTGCCCTTCGAGCAGGCGGGCATCGTCCCCGACCGGGAGTGGTTCCAGTATCACCAGGCCAACAAGACCGGGCTGGTGCGGCTCGAAGGCGCCTGGTCGGGCGGCGACCTGATGAACATGGCCATCGGCCAGGGGGCCATGGTCTGCACCCCGCTGCAGCTGGCCAACGCCTTCGCCGCACTGGTCAACGGGGGCACGCTGTGGCGGCCCTTCCTGGTCGCGGAGATCCGCAACACGGAGGATGAGACGATCCTGACCAATGTGCCCAGCGTGCTGGGCCTGGTCGACATCGCCCCGGAGACCATTGCCAGCCTCCGTGCCGACTTGCACGGGGTGGTCGCCTCGGAGAAGGGCACCGCCTACCGGGCCTTCCTGGAGTTCGGCGACAGCCTGGCCCGGGTGGGAGGGAAGACCGGCACCGCGCAGATCCGCCTGCCGGTCCGCCAATTGGTGGTCGACCTTTCTGTGGTGCCGGGAGGGTTGGAAGCCCGGCTGGTCTCCAGCTTGGCTCTGCTGTTCGGCGTCGATTCCGCCGAGATCCAGACCCAGTTCGACGGGCAGGAGGCCGGGGCCACCTTCGCCCTGCAGGTCGAGGTCACCGACGCCGCCGCAGAATTCATCGCCGACAACGCCGGCGACTTCCCGGGGGTCGTGGTCGAATCGATCCCCGAGGTGGACACGGCCTGGTTCGTCGGGGTCGCCCCGCTCGACGACCCCCGCTACGTGGTGGCGGTCGTCATCGAGGAGGGCGGCAGCGGCGGCAAGATCGCCGCGCCCACGGCGCGGGCCATCCTGCAGTTCCTGATGGGCGAGGAAGTCGACGCCATCCGCAGCGGCGAGGAGGCCGACTGATGGTCTCCGCAGCGGCACCTGGCCACCTCCCGCGTCGGCCCCGCTCCCGACCCGACTTCCTGTTGGTGCTGGGAGCCGCGGGGCTGAGCGCCCTCGGCCTGCTGATGATCTACACCGTGACCGCGCCGCGCAACGAGGCGGCCGGCCTGGATCCCGGCGGCGACATGGTGCGCCAGGCGTTCTTCATGGCGATCGGCGTGGTGGTCTTTGCGGTGGCCTCGCTCATAAGCGACCGGCAATGGAAGGTCCTGGCCCCCTACGCCTACCTGGTCACGGTGCTGTTGCTGGTGGCGGTGCTGACCCCGCTCGGCGCGCTGCGCTCCGGGGCGCAGCGGTGGATCCCTGTGGGCCCCATAGACCTGCAGCCCTCGGAGTTCGCCAAGCCCGCCATGATCCTGGCGCTGGCCGCACTGCTGTCGCTGGGGGAGGCAGGCCGGGTGCGCTGGGTCCGGATCGGCCAGGCCATCGGCCTCATGGCCCTGCCCTCGGCCCTCATCTTCGTGCAGCCGGACCTGGGCACGATGCTGACCTTCGGCTTCATCGCCATCGTCATGCTCTTCGTTGCCGGCACCTCGGTTCGTCAGTTGGCGCTGCTCCTGGTGGGCTCCCTGGTCGTCGTGGTGATCGCCTTCCAGCTGCAGATCCTCAAGGAGTACCAGCTGGACCGGCTCACCGGCTTCCTGAACTCGGGCGACGCCGAGCTCACCCTCAACTACAACCAGGTGCAGAGCCAGATCGCCATTGCCAGCGGGGGCCTCTTCGGCCGGGGTCTCTCCCAGGGCCTGCAGACCAACGGGGCCTTCGTCCCGGCCCAGCGCACCGACTTCATCTTCACCGCGCTGGCCGAGCAGCTGGGCTTCGTGGGCTCGGCGCTGGTGCTCGCTCTCTTCGCCCTGATCGTGTGGCGTCTGCTCATGGTCGCCGCCGCCGCCCGGGACCGCTTCGGGTACCTGCTCGGGGTCGGGATGGCGGCCATGCTGGTCTTCCACGTCTTCGTCAACGTGGGCATGACCCAGCGCCTCATGCCGGTCACCGGGCTGCCGCTGCCCTTCATGAGCTACGGCGGGTCGTTCTACCTCGCCATGTCGCTGGGCCTGGGGATGGTGCACGCCGTGTGGCTCCGGCGGTCCCCGGTGCCGGGCGAGCGGTTCCTTCTCTGAGGTTCTCCGCGGCCCGATCGGCCCGGGCCCCGGCGGGGGCCGCGCGGCTACGCTGGGGTCATGGACAGGAGGGACTCCCGGGGCTGGGTTGAGGTCATCTGCGGACCGATGTTCTCCGGCAAGAGCGAGGAGCTCATCCGGCGGATGGTTCGCTACCAGATCGCCCGCGTTCCCACCCAGACCTTCAAGCCGGCCATCGATGATCGCTACGGCCAAGCCCAGGTCGTGTCCCACAGCGCCCTCTCCGTGGCCGCCGAGCCGGTGGCCGACAGCGCGGCGCTCCTGCGGGCGGTGCAGGACCGCACCGTGGTGGTGGGCATCGACGAGGGGCAGTTCTTCGACATGGGGCTGGTGGAGGTGGTGGAGCGCCTAGCGGCAGCCGAGAAGCGAGTGATCGTGGCCGGGCTCGACCTCGACTACCTCGGGCGGCCGTTCGAGCCTATTCCCACCCTGATGACCCGGGCCGAGTACGTCACCAAGAGCCTGGCAGTCTGCCATCGCTGCGGCGGGGCGGGGATGTTCACCCAGCGGGTCATCCAATCCGACGAACTCGTAGTCCTGGGAGCGGAGGGAGCCTACGAGGCCCGCTGCCGCTTCTGCTACACGCCGGGGGAGTCCCAGCAGCAGGCCCTCGCTCTCTGAGACGATCCGCCGGTCTGGGGATCCCCCCGTGGTAACCTCCCCCAGCCGCCACCGGTCCTGCATTGCGACCGGCCGGCTACACCCGAACCGGACCGAACGGAGCCCAGCGGTGCCCGAACCCGGCTTCCCTTCCCGGCGCCGGCCGCTCTCTCCGGCCCCGGGCGTTTCGCGGCCGCGCTGCGGCTGCGACGCGATGGGCTCTCTCCGTCCCGTGCGGGAATGCACTGTTCAGGTAGCGGTGCCCCCCTCTCCGGGCGCCGGAGGAGTTCATCAATGGGTTTCCTGCGCAAGAGTCGCGCCGAGGTCGTCCGCAAGGGCGTGGGCGACCAGGCCATCGAAGAGAAGACCGTGCGTCGCGTCGGGCGCCGCACCGTCGAGATCCGCCGCGTCCGCGAGGTAGTCCCTCCGCCTGAGGCGAAGCCCAGGCCCGCCCGCGCCGAGCGGCCGCGCCCGCCCCGCCGGGAGCGGCCGCGTCGCGACGCCGCCCGGGTGCTCGAGCCGGTCATCCCGGTGCCGGAGACCGACAAGAAGCAGATGTTGATCCGGCGAACGCCCCATCAGACCCAGATAGTGGTGCTGGAGGGGGCCTTGCTGGTCGAGCACTACGTGGCCCGATCCGACCGCCGCTCGCTGGCGGGGAACGTCTACCTGGGCAAGGTGCGCAACGTGCTGCCCGGGATGGAGGCAGCGTTCGTGGACTTCGGCGAGGCCAAGAACGGGGTCCTCTACGCCGGGGATGTGCAAGCCGATCCAAAGGGGAACGGTGGGCGCCACCCGCGCATCGAGAAGGCGCTCAAGGTGGGTGACGAGGTCCTGGTTCAGGTTACCAAGGACGCCATGGGCAGCAAGGGGGCGCGGCTTACCAACCAGGTGAGCCTGCCCGGGCGCTACCTCGTTCTCGCCCCCGATTCCGAGGTCCGGGGCATCAGCCGCCGCCTTTCCGACCCGGAGCGGGACCGCCTGCGCCGCCTGGTGGCCGATCTGAGCCCGGAGGGCTTCGGGGTTATCGTGCGCACCGCCGCCGAGGAAGCCAGCGAGGAGGAGTTGCGGGCCGACGTGGACCGCCTGCGCCAGGTCTGGCAGGATCTCTCGGCCAAGATCCCCCAGGGTGGGGCCCCCCGCCTCCTCTACGAGGAGCCCGACCTGGTCATCCGGGTCATCCGGGAGCACTTCACCGGCGAGTTCCGGCGGCTGCTGATCGACGACACCGGCATCCACGACGGGGTCGTGCAGTACCTCGAGGCCACCGACCCCGACCTGGTGTCCCGGGTCCACCTCTACCGCGACGAGATCCCCGTGTTCGAGCGGTTCCACGTCCAGGATCAGCTGCGCAAGGCCCTGGACCGCAAGGTCTGGCTGTCCAGTGGGGGCCACATCGTGATCGACCGCACCGAGGCCCTCACCGTGGTCGACGTGAACACGGGCCGGTTCGTGGGCCACTCCTCGCTCGAGGAGACGGTGCTACAGAACAACCTGGAAGCCGCCGAGGAGATCGCCCACCAGCTGCGCTTGCGCGACATCGGCGGGATCATCGTCATCGACTTCATCGACATGGAAGTGACCCGCAACCGCGACGCCGTGTTGCAGAAACTGCGGGAGTCGCTGGCCAAGGACAAGACCCGCACCCAGGTGTTCGATGTGTCTCATCTGGGCTTGGTAGAGATGACGCGCAAGAACGTCTCCGAGGGCCTGCTCGAGTCGTTCAGCCGGGTGTGCGCCGAGTGCGGGGGGCGCGGCGTCCTCCTCTTCGAGGAAGCCGCCACCTCGGGCGGGCCGGTGCCCTGGGCGGAGGATGCGGAAGGCTGAGCGCCGCGGCCGGCGCGTCCTCTGCTTCTCGGCGGGCGCTAACATGCCGGGGCGTTCCCCCGTCCTGAAGGACTTCGAACCATGTACGCCATCATCCGCACCGGCGGAAAGCAGGCGAAGGTACGCGAGGGCGACGTCATCGACGTCGAGCGCCTTCACTCCGAGGGTGAGGTCAGCTTCACCCCGCTGCTCGTCGTCGACGATGCCGGCACGGTGTTCTCGCACCGCGACGTTCTGAAGGGAGCCCGGGTGGTTGCCCGGGTGGTGGGAGACTCGGCCGGCCCCAAGGTCGATATCTTCAAGTACAAGAACAAGACCGGCTACCGCCGCCAGATGGGCCACCGCCAGAAGTACACCGCCCTCGAGGTCACCCTCATCGAGGGGCCCGCCGGGGCCGAGCGCCGTGAGGCCGCCCCCAGGAAGGCGGCCCCGGAGGCCGCCCCGGAGGCGGGAGCCCCGGTGAAGGCGGCCCCGAAGGCGACGGCAGCCAAGGCAGCGACGGCGAAGGCGGCGCCCACGGCCGCAGCGGCGAAGGCGACGGCGGCGAAGGCGGCGAAGGCGGCGAAGGCGGCCCCGAAGGCCGCCCCAAAGGCGCCGGCGAAGACCAAGAAGGAGTCCTGATGTCGAAGACGAAGGGTGGCGGGTCCACCAAGAACGGCCGCGAGTCGGCGGCCAAGCGCCTTGGGCCCAAGGTCTTCGACGGCCAGCAGGTCAAGGCCGGGGCCATCCTGGTCCGCCAGCGCGGCACCCGCATCCATCCCGGCGACAACGTCGGCAAGGGCGGGGACGACACGCTGTTCGCCTCGGCGACCGGCCGGGTCGCCTACGAAGAGCGTCGCGGCCGCCGCCTGGTGAAGGTCGTTCCGCAGGACTGACGCCCGGGGCGGGTGATCGTTAGGCTCGTTCCCGGGAGTCGGCGGCGGCTCGGGGGACCAGCTCCATTCCGACGGGCCGGCGTCCGGCGACGCACGCTCCTGAGCCCAGGAGGGCCGTGTTCGTAGACGAAGCCCGTATCCGGGTGCGCGCCGGGGACGGCGGCGCCGGAGTGGCCTCCTTCCACAAGGAGCGAGGCAAGCCGCGCGGCCGCCCCGAGGGCGGCTCCGGAGGCCGGGGCGGCGACATCGTCGTGTTGGCCGACCCCCGGCTGGCGACCCTCCTCGACTACCGGCGCCACCCGCACCGGCGGGCCGGCGACGGCACCCACGGCCAGGGTGACCTGCAGCACGGGCGCCGGGGGGCCGACCTGGTGCTGCCCGTGCCTCTGGGCACGGTGGTGCGCGACGCCGCCGGCACCATGCTGGCCGATCTCACCGAGAGCGGGGCGCAGGTGATGCTGCTGGAGGGCGGGCGCGGCGGACGGGGGAACGCCGCCCTGGCCGGGGTGCGCCACGTCGCCCCGACCTTCGCCGAGCAGGGGGAGTACGGCGACGAGGCCGAGTTCATCCTCGAGCTCAAACTGCTCGCCGACGCCGCCATTATCGGCTTCCCCAATGCCGGCAAGAGCACCCTGATCTCCCGCGTCTCGGCCGCCCGCCCCAAGGTGGCCGACTACCCCTTCACCACGCTGGAGCCCAACCTCGGCGTGGTCGAGGTGGACGAGCGCCAGTTCGTGCTCGCCGACATCCCCGGCCTGGTCGAAGGGGCGGCGGCAGGCCGGGGATTGGGTCATGCCTTCCTGCGGCACGCGGAGCGAGCCCGTGCCTTGCTTCTGCTCCTCGATCCTTCGCCCCTGCAGGAGATCCCGGTGGCCCGCCAGCATGGGATCCTGCTGGAGGAGATGACCCGCCACGACGCCGCTCTCGCCGCCCGGCCGCGGGTGGTGGCGGTCAACAAGGCCGACCTGCCCGGAGCGGCGGAGTCCGCCGCGGCGCTGGAGGCCGCTTTGGGCCGCCCGGTACATCTCGTCTCTGCCATCACCGGCGCCGGCCTGCCCGCCCTGATGCATGCCGTGGCCGACCTCGTGGACCAGGCGGTGCGCGCCGCCCCCGACCGGCCCGGCTACCTGCTGCACCGCCCCGCCCCTCCCGGGTTCACCGTGCATCGGGAGGGGGATCGCTGGGTGGTGCGCGGCAAGGCGGCCGAGCGGGCGGTGGCCCTCGACGATCTCACCGTGCCCGAGGCCGCCGACTTCGCGGCGCAGCGCCTGGCCCGCGTCGGCGTGGACGAGGCCCTGAGGCGCGCCGGCGCGGTGGCCGGCGACGAGGTGCAGATCGGGGACCTGGTGTTCGAGTTCCAGGACGACCCGGGAGCGGCCGGGGGCCCCGGCGGGGCCTGAGGGCTCCTGGGAGGCGCGCCGGCCGATGCGTCAGACGGTGTAGGCGGTGGACGACGCGCTCCCGCCGCGGCCGGTCCAGTTGGTGTGGAAGAACTCGCCGCGCGGACGGTCGACCCGCTCGTAGGTGTGGGCGCCGAAGTAGTCCCGCTGGGCCTGGAGCAGGTTCGCCGGGAGGCGGCCGCTCCGGTAGCCGTCGAAGAAGGCGAGGGCCGCCGAGATCGCAGGCAGAGGGAGCCCCCATTCGGCGGCGCGCCCCACCACCCGCCGCCAGCCGGCCTGGCAGTCGTCCACGGCGGCGCGGAAGAAGTCGTCCAGCAGCAGGTTGGGCAGCCCGGGCCGGCGGGCGTAGGCGGCCCGGATGTCGCCGAGGAACCGGCTGCGGATGATGCACCCCCCGCGCCACAGCAGGGC
>Ga0209253_10006152_pt1 | contig 10397 bp, 9 predicted proteins | sample FrelakmetBRP12BR_FD_187145 | JGI IMG/M metagenome (GOLD analysis project Ga0209253, IMG submission 187145) | Freshwater lake sediment microbial communities from the University of Notre Dame, USA, for methane emissions studies - BRP12 BR (SPAdes)... | ecosystem: Environmental > Aquatic >... | reverse complement strand
CCAGCTGGTCGGCCCGCTCGGCCGGCGCCGAGATCTCGAAGCCGTCTTCGCCGGTATAGCCGGAACGGGTGACCAAACAATCGACGCCAGCGATCTCAGCGCGGGCGGCGGTCATAAAGGTCAGGGCGGCCAATGGCGGGGCCAGGCGGGCCATCACCGCCGCCGCTTTGGGACCCTGCAGAGCCAGCAGCGCGCGGTCCGTCAACTCTTCGATCTGACAGCGGTCGGCGAGGTGAGCGCGCAGATGGGCCGTATCCTGGACTTTGCAGGCGGCGTTCACGACCAGAAACAGATGGTCGCCGGCATTGACGATCATCAGGTCATCGAGGATGCCGCCCGCACCGTTGGTGAACAGCGCGTAGCGCTGGCGGTTAAGGCCAAGTCCGACGACGTCCACCGGCACCAGCGTCTCCAGGGCTGTGGCCGCGCCCGCGCCCGCTAACCGCACCTGCCCCATATGAGAGACGTCGAACAGGCTGGCGTTCATGCGGGTATGGTGATGTTCTTTGATAATCCCTGCCGGATAGTGAATCGGCATGGCGTAACCGGCAAAGGGAGCCATCTTGGCGCCCAGTTCCCGGTGCAAAGCGTCCAGGGGAGTCCTGGCCAGGTCAACGGCCTGGTCTTCGCTCATCAGCATCCTCCAGTGGTGATTGGTGTAGTGGTCAGTTCAGGTGTTCATAGACGGGAAAGCGCGCGCACAGCGCCAGCACCTGCTCGCGGATGCGCTCGCGGGTCTCGCCGTTCTCGATATCATCCAGGATGTCGCACATCCAGCCGGCCAGATCCCGCACCTCGGCTTCCTTAAAACCCCGCGTGGTGACCGCCGGCGTGCCAACCCGGATGCCGCTGGTCACAAAGGGCGAATGCGGGTCGTTGGGCACCGCATTCTTGTTGACGGTGATATTGGCCTGTCCCAGCGCTGCATCGGCCGCCTTGCCCGTGATGCCCTGGTCGATCAGATCCACCAGGAATAAATGGTTATCGGTGCCGCCGGAGACGATCTTATAGCCACGGTCAATGAAAACCTGGACCATCGCGCGGGCGTTGGCCAATACCTGCCGCTGATAGTCCTTGAATTCCGGCTGCAGCGCCTCCTTGAAGGCTACCGCCTTGGCGGCGATGACGTGCATCAGGGGGCCGCCCTGGGTGCCTGGAAAAACCAGGGAGTTGAATTTCTTCTCCAGCTCCGGATTGGCCCTGGCCAGGATCAGGCCGCCCCGGGGACCCCGCAGGGTCTTGTGGGTCGTGGTGGTGACGACGTCGGCGACCGGGGTGGGATTGGGATAGAGACCCGCCGCCACCAGACCCGCCACATGCGCCATATCCACGAACAGATAAGCGCCCACCTGGTCGGCGATAGTCTGGAACCGGGACCAGTCCATAATCCGGGAATAGGCGGAAAAACCGGCGACGATCATTTTCGGCTGATGCGCCAGGGCCAGCGCCTCCACCTGAGCATAATCCACTTCTCCGGTAGCCACATCGAGGCCGTATTGAACAGCGTGATACAGCCGGCCGGAAAAATTCGGCTTGGCGCCATGGGTCAGATGACCGCCGTGAGCGAGGCTCATGCCCAATACCGTATCGCCGGGCTCCAGCAGCGCCATGTAAACGGCGGCGTTGGCCTGGGAACCGGAGTGGGGCTGGACGTTGGCGTAATCGGCTCCGAACAGCTGTTTGGCCCGCTCGATGGCCAGGCGCTCGGCGATATCCACAAACTCGCAGCCGCCGTAATAACGTTTGCCGGGGTAGCCTTCTGCGTATTTGTTGGTGAGCACGGAACCCTGCGCCTCCAGAACCCGCGGACTGGCGTAGTTCTCGGAAGCGATCAGTTCAATATGCTCTTCCTGACGCCGCTCCTCAGCCCTGATGGCTTCCCAGAGCTCGTCATCAAACCCGGCAATCGTCTCTGCGCTAGTAAACATCACGTTCTCCCGCTACGATAAAATAACCCGGCGCCCGCCGGTAATGGCGGCAGCCAGAGCAGGATTATAGCAAGGCATAACCCCTGCTGACCGATGCTTCACAAAAGTCTGTTCCCGCCTGGCTCTCAGCGTTAGACTCCTTAGACGATTTTGCTGAAGGAATTTACCCCGCGGCGCGCCAGCGTAATCGCTTCGTATCCTGTCGCGGGTAATTGTTTGCCGAAAATCACCTTAATACTTTTAGAGGATTCGTTCAGGTCCTTGCCGCTTATGTACCAGAATATCCTGATCCCTATTGATGCGGCTGTAGAAAGCTCATGGCGCAAACCCCTGCCGGCAGCCATCGATCACATGCGTCATTTCCCAGCGGCAGTGCTCCACCTGGTGGCGGTCGTTCCGGAAGTGCCGCCGCAGCTGGCGTTTCTGCCTGAGGAATATACCGCCAGGATGGTTTCCCTGGCGACGGAGAAACTGGCGGCTATCGTCCAGGATAAGGTCCCCCCAGATATACCTGCCCGGCAATACATCCGGCAGGGCTGCGTGTTCCGGGAAATTCTGAAGACAGCCGCAGAGGTCAATGCCGATCTCATCATCATGGGTCCTCATCAGCCGGAGTTCGAAGATTATCTGCTGGGGCCGAATGCCTCCAGAGTTGTCCGTCACGCCAATTGCTCGGTACTGATCGTCCGCTGATGACCCACTAAACCCTCAAATTCGGCGATACAATGATTCCGTTTCGCTCACCAGAGGATGTTTCATGGGTAATGTTCCAAAGATGGATACAAAATATTGTAATGAGAGGTAGATCATAGCCTTAATAACCACTATAACCAGATCTGAAACACTGTCGAGGATTTGTGGCGGGCATCGTCTTGTTGCCGGTATGCAAACGGCGCGATGTCCGCCTGTTCAATCAGAGTGATTCCGCATGATGCAATTGTCACGGAATTTGACTATGCTAAGCCTGCTTTGACAGGGCGTAATCAGTCGTCCGCGCTCATGTAGGCGCCTGGCAGAGACTGGAATTAAACTAGTAATGGCCATTGCAGAGCGCCCGGCTGGTTAAACCTTTTTGGTAAAGCACGGTTTGTTTTGATCCACCTATAACCGAAGGAACTTAACTAATGAGTGATCCAAAAATTGACAGACTGAAGGGTAAGGCCAAAGAAACGATCGGAGAACTGGAAGGTGACGAGCAGCTAAAGCGCGAAGGACAGATCGAGCAGGCCTCCGCCGACGTCAAGGAGACCTTTGAAGAGATTAAGGAAAAAATCGGCGATGTAGCCGAAAAAGTGGGCGACGCGATAGGCGGCACGCTCGGCAAAGCCGGCGAAGTCGCCGAAGACCTCAAGGAGAAGGCCAGCGATGTGCTGGATGAGGCGATTGACAAAGCCAGTGAAGCCGCCGCCGCCATTAAGGAAAAAGTCGGCGAGCTCTTCGGAAGTAAAAAAGAGTAATACCCCAGGGTGTCCGGCTATGGCCGCTGATGAAACAAATCTGCCCTGATACGCTCGCGGAGCCCGCTGGACCCGAGCGGACTGGCAGATGGGGAGCGCATGGGGAAGATCGAGTCGCCACCCGGTTATGCCAAGGTGGCGACTCGGCTGATGTTTCGCGCTACTTGGTGATGCTCTTCGACAGCACGCTTCCGGCGGCATCGAAGACATAGCCTGACCTGGTTACGCCCGTGACGGTCAAGGCCTACGCGAAAGATAGGAGGTTGATTGGGGCTAGAAAAGGCGGGCGGGGGTGGGATGGTTTTCAGTTCCCATGTCGCCCGCGGGAACGCGGTCAACTCTTCCCAGAAGAGTCATTCAGCGGGGGCAACGACGCGCTTATAATCCCTGTTGGGAAACCCGGGGATTGACGCCAGTCTACACGTAAACACCCCAAGGACCGGGATCACTCAACCAGCGGCGTGCGATGGCAGCCGGCCCAGGAAGCTATCCCGAGACGATTGAAGCTATTTTGGCGGATTATCCCGACTTGGAACCGGCGGACATCCGCGCCTGCACCGCTTATGCTCACGCTGTCATTGCTCACGACTCGCTGGCTAGCGCGGATGTGGTCAGTGCATGAAATTTCTCATTGATCGGTGCGCCGGACATCCGTTGGCGGAATGGTTATGGCGCCGAGCCGCTGGGCCGGCAACGGCTTCAGGTAGTGGTCGCCGAACTGTTCCAAAACACCCTGTTGCCTGACCCGGCAAATCAGCCGATCTTATAATACGTCAGCGGCTGCTTTGCAGCGCTCGCCTCGATCCCCTGCCAACAACAGGTGACATGCCATAATGTGTTGCCCAGCGGTTTCCTGAGCGCCAATGCTTAGGGGCGCTTAGCAGGGGGGCAAAAGCATGAGAAAATGCTTTAGGTAGGACAACAGTATCGTATTTGGTTTTGACCATTGAACCCGCAGGGGCGTCCTTTGAAAACCCACTTACAGCAATTGCTCATTCAGGCCTTTGAACAGCTGCAACAGGACGGCCGGCTGCCCGCCGACCTGATCCCCCTGGCCAGCCTGGAGCGCGCCCGCGACCGCCGTCATGGCGACTTCGCCAGCAACACCGCCTTAAGTCTGGCCAAAACGGCCCGCCGCAAGCCTCGCGAATTGGCCGAGCAATTGGCCGCCGCCCTGCCGGCGTCCCCGTATGTGGCCCGCCTGGAGGTCGCTGGTCCTGGTTTCATCAATTTCTTTCTCACTCCCGCCGCCTATCACCAAATGGTGCGGGACATCCTGGCCCAACAGGAAGCCTATGGCCGCAGTGACCTGGGCGCCGGCAAGCGGGTGCAGGTGGAGTTCGTTTCCGCCAATCCCACTGGCCCTTTGCATGTCGGGCATGGCCGCGGCGCCGCCTTCGGCGCGACGGTGGCCGATCTGCTGGCGGCGGTGGGCTTTGACGTTCACCGGGAATACTACGTCAACGACGCTGGCCGGCAGATGCACATCCTCGCCACCAGTGTATGGCTCCGTTATCTCGAGCTGTGCGGCGAGCAGCCGCCCTTTCCGGCCAACGGCTATCGGGGCGACTATGTGCAGGACATCGCGGCCGTACTCCATCAGGAGCACGGCGACGCCTACGCGGCGCCGGCGGCGGCAGTGCTGGCCGGCCTCCCGCCGGACGAGCCTGCCGGCGGCGATAAGGAGACTCACATCGACGCCCTCATCGCCCGCGCCCAGACGCTGCTGGGCGACAACCGCTACCGCTATGTGTTCGAGCTGGGGCTAAACAGCATCCTGGATGATATCCGCGACGATCTGCAGGAGTTCGGGGTCACGTACGATGAGTGGTACTCCGAGCGCTCCCTGCTGGAACGGGGCGCCGTCAACCGGGCTCTCGAAAGGCTCCGCGAGGCCGGCCACATCTACGAGCAGGATGGCGCCCTGTGGTTCCGCTCCAGCGCCTTCGGTGACGAGAAAGACCGGGTGGTGCAGCGGGAAAACGGCCAGACCACCTATTTCGCCGCCGATATCGCCTACCATATGGAAAAATTCGAGCGGGGCTTCGAATGGATCATCGACGTCTGGGGCGCCGACCATCACGGCTACGTGCCCCGGGTCAAGGCGGCCCTCCAGGCCATGGGCGAAGATCCCGCCAAGCTGGACGTGCTGCTGGTGCAGTTCGCCATTCTCTACCGAGGCGGCGAGCGCGCCCAGATGTCCACCCGCTCCGGCGAATTCGTCACCCTGCGGGAATTGCGCCGGGAGGTGGGCAATGACGCCGCCCGGTTCTTCTACGTCATGCGCCGGAGCGAACAGCACCTGGATTTCGACCTGGATCTGGCCAAATCCCAGTCCAACGACAACCCCATGTACTACATCCAGTACGCCCATGCCCGGGTGTGCAGCGTGCTGAGCCAGTTGACGGCCCGCGGTCTGTCCCGGGACGAAGCCCGCGGCAGCACGGCTCTGGAGCGGCTGACCGAATCCCACGAAGAAGCTTTGCTGCTGACTCTGTCGCGCTACCCGGAAGTGCTGGAAATCGCCGCCCTGAACCACGAGCCCCATCAGTTGGCCTATTATCTAAGGGAACTGGCCAACGCCTTCCACGTCTACTACAACGCCCATACGTTTCTGGTGCAGGACGCCGCCCTGCGCGATGCGCGCCTGGATCTGATCCTGGCGGTCCGCCAGGTGATCCGCAATGGGCTTAACCTGCTGGGAATCTCAGCGCCGGAGGCCATGTGAGCGTTAAACCCGATTATAAGTCCCCTGCCCTGCGCAAGAAGAAACGGGCGGTTCGCCACCAAGGGCTGGTGGTGACCCTGCTCGCCGTAGTGGGCCTGTTCGGCAGCCTTTACGGTTATGTCAACAAAGAGAAACTCCTCGGCGACATCATGCCGGCCCCATCGCCGCCGCCGCAACCCGAGGCGACCAAACCGGCCGTAGCGAAACCGGCGCCGGTGGCCATCCCCGAAGCCGCCAAGCCCAAGTACGATTTTTACAAGCTGTTGCCCGAACGGCAGGTGGTTGTTCCCAAGGGCGATATTACCGAGCACGTGCCTGTTACCATTCCTAATACGGCGCCGCCAGCCCCTGACCCCAGAACCGCCGCCAAACCCGCCCAGCCGGCTGAGTCCCCGCCAAAGGCCCAGCACCCCACGCCGGCGCCTCAGAAACCGGCCGCAGCTTCCAACCCGGCGCAACCGCCGGCGGTAGCTAAAGCCGAACCTGAACCCACTCCGTCCTCCGCCAACAGACGTTATGTCATCCAAGCGGGTTCTTACAGCAACGCCGAGCAGGCTGACAGGATCAAAGCATCACTGGCCATGCTGGGCGTTCAAGCCAGAATTGAGCTCGTCAGCGCCGGCGGAGATCGAAAACTGCACCGGGTCCGGATCGGTCCCTTCAGTGACGCCAAACAGGCTGAAACCATGCGCCAGCGCCTCCGGAACAACAACATTCAGGCCATTACCATCAAGATCGGCGACTGACGCTCATCATGAACGTGCCCCAGACCGTCAGGGATTATCTGGATCAGCGCGGACTGCCTTATCAGTTGGTCCCCTACGCGCCGACCGAAACACCCCAGGAAACCGCCGGCATTTTTCGACGTCAAGGGAGATGCCCTGGAACAGCGCATCCAGGCTGTGCCCGTTAGGCGGTCGCTCAGTATCTGCCCAGAGCGCTGTCCAGATAGGCGACCAAGGAACCTAAGGATGTATTCGCCAGCCACAGACCGCCCGCGACGCCCAGGGTATTGGCCACCATATCGGTGAATTCCAGATAACGATAGCTCAGCCAGCCTTGAACCAACTCCAGGACGATGCCCAGCGCGACCAAAAATACAATCCACCGGATCCGGGCCGAAAACGCCTGGCGAAACCACAGCATGAGGACGGCATAAGCTAACAGATGATTGGATTTGTCCCAGGTCATCAGGGGCGGTTCCGGAGGGGCTGGCATTAGCGATAACGCCGTCACGGCCGCCACCAGCAGCCAGCCTACAGCCTGCCAGACGCGTGGAAATATCAGACGCTTTTCTTCGTTCATGATTCGTCAAAGGGTGGGGGTAAACTAGACAGCCTACGCTGTGCGTACTTTAAAGCAAATTGATATTCAGCTAAGGAGCATATCATGGGTCACCGACTCTCGAACATCTACACCCGCACGGGGGACAAAGGCGCCACCGGCCTGGGCACAGGCGAGCGTGTCGACAAGGACAGCCTGCGTATCGAAGCCATTGGTCAGATCGACGAACTGAATTGCGCCATAGGCTTAGTGCTGGTTCATCCGGTCCGCGACGCCATCCGGGAGATTTTAAGCGAAGTGCAGCATCAGCTGTTCGATCTGGGCGGGGAACTGAGCATGCCAGACTATCTGGCCATTCAGCCCGAAGACGTGGCCTTGCTGGAGCAGGAACTGGATCTCTTCAATGAAGAACTGCCGCCGCTGAAGGAGTTCATTCTGCCGGGCGGCGGCCCGGCGGCGGCGGCCTGCCACCTGGCGCGGGCCATTTGCCGGCGGGCTGAGCGCCGCCTGGTGACCCTGGCCCGGCGCGAGGATATTAACCCCGAAGCCCAGACCTATCTGAACCGGCTGTCGGATCTGCTGTTCGTGCTCTGCCGGATCCTGGCCCGGGACGAAGGCGGCACGGAGGTGCTGTGGCGGCATGACCGGACCCTGGTGCGCCGGCCGCCGGGATAATGAGTGAAAAACAGGGGGGGAACTGCCATGCCCTGGCTTATGTTGAAAACATAGCTATTTTGGATTATTAAAAACAATTTTGGAACCCTCACATTACCCCTAATTCTCTCCAGCCAGGGCAGGTGGAATAGGCTAAGTATCTGTTTTACAATAGCTTTCTGGTATCTGCTCGTCAGCTTGCTTATCCGCTGGTTGATAGCGCAGGCCTGATTCGGGACACGCTATCCCCGTGCCGTCCAGGCCGCAGTAACCGCCCGGGTTTTTCGCCAGGTACTGCTGATGATAGCCCTCCGCATAGTAGAACTCCGGAGCGTCTTCGATCTCGGTGGCGATAGGGCCGTAACCGGCCGCCGATAACACCCGCTGATAGCGGTCCCGGGAGGTTTCCGCCGCCGCCCGCTGCGCCGCGCCATAAACGTAGATCGCCGACCGGTACTGCGTCCCCACATCGTTGCCCTGCCGCATGCCCTGGGTGGGATCGTGGGCTTCCCAGAACACCTTCAACAGGGCTTCGTAGCTGATCGCCTGGGGATCAAACACCACCCGCACGACCTCGTTATGCCCCGTCATGCCGCTGCAGACTTCCTCATAGGTCGGATTCGGCGTATAACCTCCCGCATAGCCCACGGCCGTCACGTAAACCCCTGCTGTCTGCCAGAACTTGCGCTCCGCGCCCCAGAAACAGCCCAGTCCGAACAAAGCCAGCGCCATGCCGTCCGGATACGGCGGCGGCAGCGGACGGCCGTTCACATAGTGAACCGCCGCGGTGGGGATCGGATCCGGGCGGCCCGGCAGCGCCTTTTCCGGTTGAGGCGTCTCAACTTTCTTCTTAAACAGGAACATGGCGAAACTCCCAAGGAGGTTCTAGGCGCTAGGAAAAACCCTTACGTCCTGGCGTTGCGGCGCCAACTGGACCGATCGGTTCCGGTATCTGGTATGACCGGCGGCCACTGCTTCGAGTTGCGTGGCACTTCCCGAGCGGTGACTGTCAAACCGCTGAGGCTAGTTTAGAATAGCGGTAACAATTCACGGCTGTTATTTTGAGGATAATGTTATATGGCAACTGCGCGCTTCATCGGCACCGACACCTATGTCGCCACCGACGACCTGATGATGGCGGTCAATGCGACGATCACCCTGGGCCGCCCCCTCCTGGTCAAGGGCGAACCCGGCACCGGCAAGACGCAACTGGCTGAAGAGATCGCCACCGCCCTCAACCGTCCCTTCCTCCAGTGGCACATCAAATCCACCACCAAAGCCCAGCAGGGACTCTACGAATATGACGCGGTGTCCCGGCTGCGGGACTCCCAGCTGGGCGAGCAGCGGGTGCACGACATCGGCAACTACATCGTCAAGGGCAAGCTCTGGGAAGCTTTCGAGTCCGAGGTGCAGTCGGTGCTGCTGATCGACGAGATCGATAAGGCCGACATCGAATTTCCCAACGACCTGCTGCGGGAGCTGGACCGGATGGAATTCTACGTCTACGAAACCCAGCAGCTCATCGAGGCCAGGCATCGCCCCATCATCATCATCACCAGCAATAACGAAAAAGAGCTGCCGGACGCTTTCCTGCGCCGCTGCTTTTTCCACTACATCCGTTTCCCGGACCGGGAGACGATGGAGCAGATCGTGCGGGTGCACTATCCGGATCTCAAGCGACGCCTGCTAAGCGAAGCGTTGGAGGCATTCTTCGAACTGCGCGACGTGCCGGGCCTCAAGAAACGCCCCTCCACCTCGGAGCTGCTGGACTGGATCAAGCTGCTGGTGGCCGAGGATATTCCGCCGGAAGCCCTGCGCAGCAAGGATCAGCGCAAGATCATCCCGCCCCTCTACGGCGCGCTGCTCAAGAACGAGCAGGACGTGCATCTGTTCGAACGGCTGCTGTTCATGAACCGGCGCAAAGGGGTTTAAGATGCTGGCGGAATTCTTCTACAAACTGCGGGACGCCAAGATTCCGGTCTCCCTCACGGAATTTCTCACCCTCCTGGAAGCCTTGAACCAGCGGGTGACGACCCACAGCGTCGATGAATTCTATTACCTGTCCCGGGCAGCGCTGGTCAAGGACGAGCGCCATTACGACCGCTTTGACCAGGTATTCGGCGCGTTCTTTCAGGGCCGTGAAACCCTGTTCAACGACGTGGTCGGGGAGATTCCCGAGGAGTGGCTGCGCAAACAGTTAGAATTGAATCTGACCGAAGAGGAAAAGCGCCGCATCGAGGCCCTGGGCGGCTGGGAAAAACTGATGGAGACCCTGCGCCAGCGGCTGGAAGAGCAGAAAGGCCGCCATCAGGGCGGCAACAAGTGGATCGGCACCGGCGGCACGTC
>Ga0209253_10006151_pt1 | contig 10397 bp, 9 predicted proteins | sample FrelakmetBRP12BR_FD_187145 | JGI IMG/M metagenome (GOLD analysis project Ga0209253, IMG submission 187145) | Freshwater lake sediment microbial communities from the University of Notre Dame, USA, for methane emissions studies - BRP12 BR (SPAdes)... | ecosystem: Environmental > Aquatic >... | reverse complement strand
AGAAGGGAAGAGAATCGGGGAGGGGGGATTCGAACCCCCGACCCCAGCGTCCCGAACGCTGTGCGCTAACCAGGCTGCGCTACTCCCCGCGAAAACCTCACTATTATAGCGGGAAAAGAGAAATAATTAAAGGCCGATAGTCGGTGTCGCTTCCCGGGAGAGCATCTTCCGGCTCAATAGGATTTTGGCCGGGTGACGAATTGGGCCACATCCGGGGAGGGCAGAATCTTCCACGTCCCCCTAACCCCAGCGGCCAGCGCACCAAGCTCGAAGTGGAGCATGGCAATCCCGCAATCGAGCCTCTTGGATATCGTGGAAGCACTGAACGACCTGTCCGCTGCGATAGCGACCCCATCCTTTTCGACCCGAAAACGCCAGGGCTGCCGGTTCTGAGCGGACGGAGCGAGCCGGGCCGCCTCTAGGGCTTTTCCCATCCAGGCAGCGGCAATCTCCCCCGTCGCCAGCTTGGCCAGAGGCTTTCTCGACCGGGACTTCACCAGCCCGGACATTATTTTTTCCTGACTGTCCTTTTCTTCTGGAGCATATCCAACAGGAGTGACCGAGAGGACTATTTCGCCAGCCTGGATATCGACCTGGGAGTGAACACCTTCGGGCCGGAAAAAGCCGCCCACCCAGCAGGTCGCAAGTCCCATGGCGGTGGCCTCAAGTATGATTCCCTCGCCCGTGTATCCCGCTGCTTCCTGAACATCGGGAGAGTCCATCTTTCCGATAAAAGCGATGTACATGGGAGCGCCCTTGATCCGGCCATAGCGGCCGGCCAGGCCCTTGAAAACAGCTTCGGGCGACTTCCGGACCAACTGCGCGCGCACTCCGGGAAAAGGCCGGAACTCGAGGCAGACCTGGCCGAGGCGGTCCAGCTTGTCTGGTTCCGGCGCCTCCGCGATATACGTCCGTCGGGAAAGACGTTTGAATATCGCCGGGTACCAGCGCTCTACAGGAAGGTCCATTTTTGAGCTCCTTCAGGAGCCGGTATTATGCCAGAAGCCTTTCCGGGCTGCAATCGAACCGGATCTCGGATCGGACGCGCCCTGACAGGGCCAATTCTTGCTTTGACAAGAAGAGGCTGGACGGAGAGAGCGCCGGGTTGACTTGGCCGGACATAACCGGCAAAATGAATTCTCCCGATTCCCATCCTGAAGGAGTTCGAATATGAGGTTTTTCCGACGCTTCTCGGCCGTCAGCCTGGCCTTTAGCCTTGTCCTTGTCATTCAGGCTGACGAGGGCATGTGGATGCCCCACCAGATGAAGGACCTCGACCTTATGAAGATCGGCCTGCAGATGAACCCGGAAAGCCTCTTCAGGAAAGACGGCACCGGGCTGATGAGCGCTGTCGTCAACCTGGGCGGCGGCACGGGGGAGTTTGTCTCTGCAGACGGGCTCATATTGACCAACCATCACGTCGCCTTCGCCGCCATCCAGCGAGCCGCGACCAAGGAAAAAGACTACCTCGAAGACGGTTTCCTGGCCAGGACGCGGGGCGAAGAAATCCCGGCCCAAGGCTATACGGCGGACGTTCTCCTCGGCTACGAAGATGTCACAGACAGGATTATCAAGAATATCGGGGCCGGAATGAACTATCTCCAAATCTATTATGCCATCGAAAAGGCCCAGAAAGAACTCATCGCCGAAACCGAGAAGGAGGGACCGGACATCCGCTCAACGGTCGCCAGGATGTACTCCGGCAACCAGTACTACCTCTTTCGTTTCAAGCGGCTCAAAGATGTCCGGCTGGTCTACGCACCGCCCCAGGACCTGGGCAATTTCGGGGGTGAAGTCGACAACTGGATGTGGCCGCGGCACACCTGCGATTTTTCCTTCTTGCGGGCCTATGTGGCCAAAGACGGAAGGGGCGCCGACTACGGCTTTGAAAATGTCCCCTATAGGCCAAAATCCTTCCTGAGGATCTCATTGGACGGGATTAAGGAAGGGGATTTTACCTTTGTCATGGGCTATCCCGGCCGGACATACCGTAACTACACCCTGTCTGAGCTCAAATTCGACAGGGAATCCCTCCGGCGCCGGCTGGAGCAATTCAGGGACATCATCGCTTTCTACGAGAAGGCAGGCCAGGGCAACCGCGAGATCGAGATCAAGTATGCCAGCCTTGTCAGAGGACTCGCCAACTCGGTGAAAAACGCGCAGGGGAAGCTCGAAGGCATGGATAAAGTCGACCTTTTCACCAGGAAAAAGACGGCTGAGGAGGAGTTCATGTCCTGGGTCGGGCAGGACCCCGGCCGGCAGAAGCAATACGGAGACATTCTGGGCCCAGTCGACGCCTTTATGAACAGGTATGCGGAATTCGCCTGGAAGAACAGCTCTCTGAGTGCGATGACAGGATTCAGCGGGTCGACCCTCCTCTCCCAGGCCTATACGATATATCGCACCGTCGAAGAGAGCCAGAAGCCGGACACGGAGCGGGAGCCATCTTTCCAGGAGAGAAACCTGCCCTACATCAAGGAGAATATCCAGCTCGCCGAGCGCAGTTACGACCTGCCCACTGACCGCGCCTTCCTCAAGCACCAGCTGAAGAAGATGCTCAGCTCTCCGGAAGTCCAAGTCCCGGCGGCGCTTAAAGCTCTCCTGGCCAAGAAATCCGAGGCGGCGGTTGACGAGTATGTGGACGATCTCTATAACAAAACGATCCTGGCGAGTGCGGAAAAACGGCTCTGGCTCCTTTCCTTCGAACCGGACGAGCTGGCCAGGCTCGAGGACCCGATGATTTCGCTGGCCGGCGATCTTGAAAAGGAACTCAAGGGTTTGCGCGAGGAGGGCAAGGCCTTCGACCAGGAGCGCGCCGAGCTCAAAAAGATCTATGAAAAAGCGCTCCTGGAGAGGAGTCCGGGTAAGTTCGCTCCGGATGCCAATGGCACCATACGTTTTACCTATGGACCCGTCGCCGGCTATGCCCCCCGCGACGCCGTGCGCTACTGCCCGGTTACCACTCTCAGGGGAGTCATGGAGAAGAGCGCGGCCGAACCCCCTTTTCGCGTCCCCGACAAGCTCAAGGCACTTTTCCAGGCGCGGGATTTCGGCCGCTACAAGGACACCCGTCTGGATGACGTGGCCTGCTGTTTCCTGAACACGACCAATGTCACAGGCGGGAACTCCGGCTCGCCTACGCTCAACGCCAGGGGGGAGCAGGTCGGGATCATCTTTGACATGACCTATGAAAGCGTCATCGGCGACTACGTCATCATCCCCGAGCTCCAGCGCTCCATCAGCGTCGATATCCGCTATGTCCTCTTCGTGACCGATAAGTTCTCTGGTGCCGGTCCCCTCATCAAGGAGCTGGGTTTCTAGCCTAGTTGCCATGATCGCCGTCGACAGCCTGTCCAAGAGTTTCGGAGCTCAGCTCCTCTTCGACGGCATCAGCTTTAAGATCAACCGGAAGGAACGGGTGGGGCTCGTCGGCCGGAACGGCCATGGGAAGACCACGCTCTTCCGGATCATCGCCGGGCTCGAATCGGCCGATTCCGGGACCGTCTCGGTTCCCAAGAACTACCGGATGGGCTATGTTGAACAGGAACCCGCCTTCAGAGCCGAGACCGTCCTCCAGGAGGCGGCTCTCGGGCTTCCGCCCGTAGAGCGGGACAAAATCTGGAAGGTGGAAAAAATCCTCTTTGGTCTCGGCTTTGATCCCAAGGACCTTGATCGGCCCCCGCCGGAGCTTTCGGGCGGCTATCAAGTCCGGCTCAATCTGGCCAAGGTCCTTCTTGCTGACTATGACCTGCTTCTCCTGGATGAACCCAACAACTACCTCGATATCACGTCCATCCGCTGGCTGGGCCGTTTCCTGAGGAGCTGGCCGGGCGAATTCATTCTGATCACCCACGACCGCAGCTTCATGGATTCCGTGACCACCCACATCCTGGGAATCCACAGGAAAAAGGTGCGGAAGATCGCCGGGGACACGGGGAAGTATTACGTTCAGATCGCTCAGGACGAGGAGACCTACGAGAAGACGCGCTTGAACGACGAGCGCAAACGAAAGGAGATCGAGCTTTTCATAAGCAAGTTCCGGGCCAAAGCCCAGCTGGTCGGACTGGTGCAGTCCAGGATCAAGACTTTGGCCAAGATGGAAAAGCGCGAAAAGCTCGAGAAGATTGCGGCCCTGGATTTTTCGTTTTCCCGTAAGCCTTTCCACGGGAAGTATGCCCTCAACGCCTCCGACCTTTCCTTTTCTTATGAGCCGGAGAGGCCGCTGATCAAGGATTTCAACCTCAGCATCGGCGCCGGAGACCGGGTTTGCGTCGTCGGCAAGAACGGAAGGGGGAAGACGACTCTGCTGAAGCTTTTTGCGGGAGTTCTCCGGCCGCAACAGGGAGAAGTGACTCGGCCTCTCAACGTCTCCGCCGGCTATTTCGAGCAGTCCTATGTCGCCGGACTCGACGAGTCCAACACCGTGCTCGAGGAAATCACCAAGGCCGACCCCGAAGCCGACCCCAGGCGTGCCCGGGCTATTTGCGGTGCGATGATTTTTACCCAGGACGAAGCCTTAAAAAAAATCGCTATCCTCTCGGGCGGGGAAAAAAGCCGGGTGGTCCTGGGCAAAATCATCGCCTCACCCGTCAACCTGCTCCTCCTCGATGAGCCGTCGAATCACCTGGACATGGAGTCGAACGACGCGCTGCTCGCGGCCATCGACAACTTCGAGGGCGCTGTCGTCATGGTCACGCATAACGAGATGTTCCTCCACGCCTTGGCCGAGCGGCTGGTCGTCTTCCAGGGGGACCGGACCGTCGTCTATGAGGGAGGCTATCAGCGCTTCCTGGAAAGGGTCGGCTGGACCGAGGAGGATGACCTGCCGAAAGAGAGGCAGGTGGCCGAGTCGGAAGGGCCCCCCCAGGACAGGTCGAATCCCAAGGAGAAGCGCCGGAAGCGCAGCGCCGTCTTGACCGAGAGAGCGCGGATTCTAAAGCCTTTGGAGGACAAAATGTCCGGTACCGAAGCGGCCATCGAGACCAAAGAAAATGAGCTCGAGGACTTGAACAGAGCGATCGTCGAGGCCGGACGGGGGAAGCGGGGCTATGAGATCGTCGAGATCTCCAAGGCCATGCACCGCTTGAAAGAGGACATCGAAATTCTCTACAAGAAGCTGGAGGCGCAAAGCGAAGAGCATCGCAAGATCAAGGGGCGGTATGACCGGGAGCTGGCGGAGTTGACCGAATAAACAAGCCGCTCCGGCGGCTTGAAAGACAGACCGGTCTATAGTATAAACGCAGACGAGAGGAACGTGGGAGTCGTGAGCTGGTCGGCCCACCCGGGATGCCGTCTTCTCCAGCTTCTATCGCTTTTTCTCCTGCTCGTTTTTCTGGGCGACTGCGCCCGCGGGTCTGGCCAGCGCGGGCTGGTAGTGGCGGGTTCGACCAGCATTCAGCCGTTCGCCGACCATTGGGCCGAAATCTATATGAAGGAGAATCCCGGACGCGTGGTCAATGTTCAGGGCGGGGGCTCAAGCGCCGGGATTCAGGCGGCCCGTGAGGGCGCAGCCGACATCGGCATGTCTTCGCGAGAGCTCAAGCCCGAGGAAAAAGACCTGCTGGAGGTCATCGTTGCCTGGGACGGGCTGGCGATCATCGTCCACCCGGATTGCCGGATCAATGGGCTCAGCTTGGAACAAGTCCAGGGGATATTTTCGGGAATGATCGATAACTGGGCTGACCTGGGAGAACCCGGGCACGCCATCACTGTGGTCACCAGGGAGGAAGGTTCGGGGACGCGCGGGACCTTCCAGGAGATGGTGATGAAGAAGAGCCGGATCACCCCGCGGGCCATCGTCCAGGACTCGAACGGCACGGTCCGTGAGATCGTCGCCTATGACCCGCATAGCATCGGCTACATCTCTTTGGGACTGGTCAACGAAAAGGTGAAGGCCCTCCGCTTCGAAGATGTCGAACCGACCTACGAGAATATCGACCAGAAGAAATACCGCTTGATCCGTCCCTTTCTGTTTGTCACCGAGGGTCGCCCCAACCCGGCGGCCTTGGACTTCATCAACTTTATAATTTCCAGGCCGATTCAGGAACTCATTCGTCATGACGGCTTGATCCCGATCTTCAGGGAAGACTAGGCGCGCTGTCCGTGACACGATTAGAGCGGAAAGAAAAGCTCATCCAGATGTGCCTCCTGATGATCGCCTTCTCGGCGGTCTCGATCCTCCTCGTCATCACCGTTTTCATTTTCGGCGAGGGGACACCCATCATGTTTAAGTACGGTCTCAAGAAATTTCTCTTCAGCCTGGACTGGTATCCCCTGGAGAAGAGTTACGGCCTGCTGCCGATGATCATCGGATCCTTGTCCGTCACCGGGGGGGCTCTGGTCATCGGCGTGCCCTTCGGCCTGGCCTGTGCCGTCGTCCTGACGGAATTCTCTTCCAAACGCCTGCGGCGCCTTTTGAAGCCGATCATCGAACTCCTGGCCGGGATCCCCTCGGTGGTCTATGGGTTTATGGGTGTGGTCATCCTGATCCCGTTTATCCGCGACCGCCTGGGCGGGCCCGGCTTTTCTGTGTTGGCCGCTTCGGTCATCCTGGGCATCATGATCCTCCCCACGATCATCAGCATTTCGATCGATTCCCTGGAGGCCGTGCCCAGGAGTTACCGGGAAGGTTCGATCGCCCTCGGGGCGACCCGCTGGCAGACCACGCGGATGGTGATGTTTCCGGCGGCCAAATCGGGGATCATCGCCAGCATCATCCTGGGAATGGGCCGGGCGATCGGAGAGACCATGGCCGTCATCATGATCGCCGGGAATGCGGCCACGATCCCGCAATCGCCGCTCGACCCTGTCCGGACGCTCACCTCGAACATCGCCCTGGAGCTGGGCTATGCCGCCGGTGAACACCGCCAGGCGCTCTTCGCAACGGGCGTCATCCTTTTCATCATCATCATGATCCTCAACACCATCGCCAATCTGACATCGAGGAAAAGGAAGCCGTGAAAATATTGATCCCTCCCAGGACCGAGCAGAATGTCATGCGGTCCGTGCTCTGGTTGCTCACGGCGATCACGGTGTTCATCCTCTTCTTCATCATCTTTTACGTCATGAAAAGGGGCTTGCCCGTCGTTTCCCTGCAGTTCCTGTCCAGCAACCCTGCCGAAATGGGCAAGGCCGGGGGGATCTTTTCGACGATCGTCGGCACGATCGCCCTAACCCTGCTGGCCATCCTCATCGCCACTCCCCTGGGCGTCGGTTCAGCCATTTTTCTTACGGAATACACGCGGGAGAACTGGATGACCCGCGTTATCCGGTTCGGTTCGGAGTGCCTGGCCGGCATCCCATCGATCATCTTCGGCCTTTTCGGGTTTATCCTTTTCGTGACCAAGCTGGGGTTCGGCTGGTCACTCCTCAGCGGCGGGCTGACGTTGGCCTTCATGATCCTGCCGACGATTATCCGGACGAGCGAGGAAGCGATCCGTTCCGTCCCTTATGCCTACCGAGAAGTCAGCTTTTCGCTCGGCAGCACCAAGTGGCAGACCGTGACCCGGGTGGTCCTGCCGTCAGCTCTGCCGGGGATTGCCACCGGTGCAATCCTCAGCGTCGGCCGGAGCATCGGTGAAACGGCGGCGGTCATTTTTACGGCCGGGAGCTCGCTTCATCTCCCGACGTCGCTGTTTTCTTCCTCCCGGACCATGTCCGTCCATTTTTATATTCTCGCCAGGGAAGGGATCTCGATGAATAACGCCTACGGAACGGCGGCCGTCCTGATCATCTCCATCCTGTCCATTAACATTCTGGCCTACACTCTAATGAGCCGGTTCATGAGGAAATACTGCTGACATGGATAAGACCGTCATCCGGGCTAAAGAGTTTAGCCACTTCTTCGGCGCCGTGCCGGCGCTGAAAAAGATCAGCCTGGAGATCTGCCGGAATGAGATCTTCGGGATCATCGGGCCGGCCGGAAGCGGCAAATCCACATTCCTCCGGTGCCTGAACCGGCTTAACGACTTGATTCCGGGTTCACGGCCGGAAGGCACGCTCGAAGTCTGCGGACGGGACGTCTATTCTCCGGGCATAAGCGTCGTCGAGTTGCGCCGCTGGCTGGGCATGGTGTTTGCAACCCCCGTGCCGCTCCCCCGGTCTATCTTCGAGAACATCGCCTTCGGCGCCCGGATGGCTGGGGAGAAGAGCCGGGGACGGCTGGCTGAGCTCGTGGCGGACTGCCTGAAGAAGACAGCCCTTTGGGAAGAAGTCATGGACAGGCTGGAGACAAGCGCCCTCAAGCTCTCCGGGGGCCAGCAGCAGAGGCTTTGTCTGGCCCGGATACTGGCCTTGAAGCCGGAGTTCATCATGCTCGATGAGCCCACATCCGGGCTCGACCCCATCTCAACCATGAAGATCGAGGAGACACTGCGTAGACTCCAGGCCGAATACACGGTCATCCTGGTAACCAACAACACCAAACAGGCCGCCCGGGTGGCCGACCGGACCGCGTTCTTCCTCAATGGAGAGCTCATCGAGGTGGACCGGACGGACAAGATCTTCTCTGCTCCCTCGGACTCGCGTACGAACGATTACATCTCCGGGAAATTCGGTTAGAGAACGCTCCATGAGCATCATCGAGGTCAAGGACCTGGATTTTTTTTACAGCTGCTTTCAGGCTCTGAAAAATATCTGTCTCAACATCGACCAGCAGCAGATCACCGCCCTGATCGGGCCCTCGGGATGCGGCAAGACAACCTTCTTGCGGACGCTCAACCGGATGAATGACCTGATCGAAGGCGTCCATATCAAAGGCCGTGTCCTGATCGATGGCGTCGACATCTACGAGAAGCGGACCGACCTTCTGAAATTGCGGAAGAGGGTGGGTATGGTCTTTCAGCGTCCGAATCCATTCCCCCTGAGCATATTCGAAAATGTCTCCTACGGGCTGCGGGTCCACGGCGTGCACGATAGGAACGTCACCGAGGAGAGGATTCAGTGGAGCCTGGAATCAGTCCATCTGTGGACGGAGTTGAAGGATAAGCTTGAGCGGAATGCCCTCGGCCTTTCCGGAGAACAGCAGCAGCGGCTCTGTATCGCGCGGCTGATCGCCATCGAGCCTGAAATCCTGCTCATGGACGAGCCGTGTTCCGCCCTCGATCTCATTGCCACGGCCCGGATCGAGGACCTGATGCGCGAGCTGAAGAAGCAGTACACCATAGTCATCGTCACCCACAATATGCAGCAGGCCGCCCGGGTGTCCGATTTTACAGGCTATTTCCTGTTGGGAGAGCTCATCGAGTTCGGCCACACCGACCAGATCTTCACCAATCCTGCTGACTTACGGACGGAGGATTATATCACCGGCCGCTTCGGATAGGCGAGGGCCAATTGGCTCCAAACCACGCCGCTTTTGTCCCGGCGAGCCAAAAGCGGCTCGATTTCGGGCTCCGCTCTCTCCTCCTCCGGAGGAGATCCCTGCCCGCTCCACCCTCAAACGGGTTTGTCGCCAACAGTCCCTCGCCTTGGCTGGAAGAACAAATCCGCGGCCGCTACGATGCGGAGGGCTCAGATAGATGTTGATATCCGGAGGACAATGGGGCTAGAATAATAAAAGTGATGAGCACGACTCAGCGGACAATTTTTGCGCTTTTCATGATGATCCTGGCCCTGACTGGCGCCTGCGTGATTGCCGTTGAGGACCCGAGTGCCCAGGGGAAATTTTGGCCCGGGGGCACATTCCGGAAGAATCTTGACCTGGAATCCGGCGGAGCGGTGTCCCTAGATAACGGCAACGGCAACGTCGAGATTCTTGGCTGGAAAGACGAAAAGATCGAAATCTCCGCCCAGGGGAGCCGGGGGGCCGTCAAGTCACCCGGGATATATTTTATCGGCGATCGGTTTTCGCCCCCCGATGTGCATGTCCAGAGCAAGAACGATGTGGTAATAATCAGGACAGATGAGGCTGAATTTGAGGACCCGGACGATGTTGTGCATTATGTCCTTCGGGTCCCCCATTCGGTCAACTTGGACAGCATCCGAAACGGTAGGGGAAGAATCTCCGTCTCCGATATCTATGGCCGGGCGCTCCTGGATGCGGATGAAGGTGAGATCAAGGTCAGCAACTATTCCGGCTCCCTGGATGTCCGGTTGGGGAGTGGCTCGCTTGAAGCGGAGATCCTGGACCTCAGGCCGCAAGACAGCGTTCGCATCAAGGTAGAACATGGGGACATTCTTCTTCGGCTGGAGCCGGATGTGGCGGCTCGACTCATCGCCGAGGCCCCGGCGGGAAATATTCGGAGCGAGCTTGATCTCGGCCAGCCGCTTCCTGCCCACAAGGTCTCCCTTAAGCTGGGGAGCGGCCAGGCGTCAATAGAATTAACGGCCCTTGAGGGAGATATCCTACTTCGAAAGGCGGAAGAAAAGTCATGAACGAAGAAAAAAAAGACCGGCTC
>Ga0209253_10006150_pt1 | contig 10398 bp, 7 predicted proteins | sample FrelakmetBRP12BR_FD_187145 | JGI IMG/M metagenome (GOLD analysis project Ga0209253, IMG submission 187145) | Freshwater lake sediment microbial communities from the University of Notre Dame, USA, for methane emissions studies - BRP12 BR (SPAdes)... | ecosystem: Environmental > Aquatic >... | reverse complement strand
CAGAAGGTTGCATGATCACCATCCACCTGCTCTTCGATCCAGTAGTCAAGAAGCGTCACACCATCAGAACCAGCAAAACGCACATCCCCAAAATCAGCCCTACAGCGTCCTTCACAACTGACTTCATCGTCTTGCTCTGCGGAGTCAACTACATTGACTGAATAGCCGAGAAGACTTGTTTTGTAGTTTGTGTAGTGACTGTATGTTCCAGACCACCAGATAATCTTGAAGGCACTTGTCGAATTGATAACAAAAGTTGGGCGGCAGTTTTGGGCAGTTGAGTTTGAGGTTATTGCATTTTCGGTCCAAGTCATACCTCCGTCGTTTGTATAGTACTTGTATATTTCGAATTGCCCTGAACCTTCTTGCTTAGACAAGTAAACGATACTAGGGTCGTTATGATCTAAACACAACCCTCCTGAATAGATTCCGGTTAGTGCCGGGTCGTCACCTATGTATCCTCCGGCGCTGCAAATCTCACTGTTTGTCCACTGCAGGCCTGTCCATCGAGCATATCGATACCGATGGTCGGTGAGGGAAACCAGCTCAGAGAAAACAATGTGTGGAATTTCATTTGAGTCCAGCGCTATGTCCCAAGCCCAGGCATCATGGTTGCCAACTGCAGAACTGTTATAAATCATGTCCACAGTGGACTTGTCACTGATTGGCAGTTGGGACTCGTTTTTGATGGTTGATCCGTCTGCACGATGGAATGACCCATTCTCGTAGTAGCAGTACATAATGTCGAGATGGGATTGGGGATTGCAACTAAAGTAGCAATCACCAAAGGCAAAGTGGATTTTGTTTCGCCCATTCGAGACGACCTTGGTGTATGGGCTCGACCGCGTGAAGATTAGCATGTCTATTTCGTTTCCGAAAGTTTCGCCTCCGTCATGTGACTTGCGGTATACCCAGTAGCCTGGACCTGATGATGGCAAGCTTCTGTAGAAAAGATATATTGTGTCATTTTCATCAGACAGACGTACTGGATGAGGGTAGCAAATCTCGGATTTTGCCCCGGTAAAAGTGTACTCGTTGCTCCAAGATGAAATGTCTTCAGGGCTACTTGATATCCTCCATCTCATTATTGTGCCTGAATGCTCTGTGTAGAACGCGACAATTCTCCCATCAGACCGAAAAAGTATGCTTGGACAGGAATGGTCATCTTTGTCAAAATTATAGCTTAATGTGAAATGTTTAACCCTTTCCGTGCTAGGGTCATAACAAGATATTCCAACATCGCCATTGCCCCTCGTCCAACTAAAATAAGTCTTTCCCTCGTAGCAGACAGCTTTCGGATCTTGAAACCAACACCAACATCCATCATCGTTCAGAACGTTACTCTGCAGTACAGGATTGAATGTTTTGTTGTAGTTCACAACAATTTTAGCTGTGTAGTTTACACCGGCGCCTGTGGCACTGTATACAGTGTGAGCCTTTCGGTACTGCCAGCCATCTAACCAGTTAGCGTCGGCTGATACGTCCACAGGATGACCGGCGTTGTATGCGAATAATTCGCTTACTAGCAACGCAATTGCGAATGCCGAAGCCAAATTCATCCATAGACTCTTAGTAAATTCTCGTCCCCTTCCTCGTCAGATATCGAGCTATGAGTGCAGAATCCTACTTAAGGATTCAGGAACAAGCTTCTAGAAGCTGACATTCTACTCTATGTCGCAATCCTACACAAAGAAAACTTAAATTAGCTGATTTGGAATAGAGTGCAGGCAAAAAAAGAAAAGGGTAGGAACTAGGGGTAATGATACCAGTAGTTTGTGGCTACAACTATGAGGTCTAAGATGTCAATGGCTTTTCCGCCGGAGTTGGTCAGGTCATACTTGGAGGCTAGTGGCCACAACAGGTCACCTTCTTTCACGCCCAAATAGCGTGCAACTGCTGTTAGGTCGAAAATGTCCACAATCCCGTCTAGGTTCACGTCGCCCTTAATCGGTGACCAAGAGTAGATTACGTCTGGACCAACCTCAATCTGGCTTAGGCTACCTCTCTCGTACTGTAGATCTTGGCTACTTGGGTAGCTTAGGTTGGCACGTTGAATGAATATGCTCCCTGACTGTATGTTTTGCCATGGCATTGTTTCTTCGTTTTTCCAAATGTGGTTGCATGCTGCGACAAAGGTTATGCTTACAACTGTAAGGTTGCCAGTTACAGGGTCTCCTGATGTTGAGCCGATAAGAATGCCATTGATTTCGTCTGCAGAGATCGCTCCCGTTAGCCAAGCGTCCCATGTTACGCCAACATAGTCCAGCAGAGTTGTATTGAAGCGCATTTCAAACTCGAAGTCTTCAGCATAATAGGGTTCTGACAGGTTTACCTTCACTGTAAAGGGTTCGCCAAGCTTGCGGCACATAGCGGCCATTGAATTCGTTGAAAGTTTTGGTCTTCGGGCTGCTTCTTGGGTTCCCCAGGCGCCATGGGCAGGTTCGGGATCAACCCACTTGGACACGAAACACCAGTCCACATAACAGTATGTACTAGGGGTTTCTCCCTCAAAGAAAACCACACTCATGTCAACTGGCGGAACATTAGTCGTAACAGTCGCCTTTAGAACGCTGCCCTGATAGAGCTTTGATTCACTCGGCCTCAACGTCGCCATGTACGAGTGATAGACCGTAACGTCATCTAGTGTAATCATGGCAATAGTGGTGATGTTGGACTCAACCGTCGCGTAATGTGCTTTATTCGCGCCAGTATTCACAGTATACAGGTCTCCAGCCCGGTTATCCCAGAAGCCGTTTTCTCGCATCGAACAGAAGTGATGGGTATGGGTAGTACCCTGCGAAAGCCTGGCCATTGTGTGCAAAGCGCTGTTAGATCCAAAGGTCGTCAAACCTTCTACCAGTCCTCTTGGCGAAGCAATTCCGGTCAGAACGAGTTCGCTGCTGGCAACAGACACGTCGCCTTGCCTTACAACCCACTTACCCAAGTCAAGCGAGCCCCTATCAAAGTGGTCAAAGAACACGAATGTAGCGTCTCCATTGCTCGTCATTGCAGCAGACGCGTTTCCATAGTACATGTAGATCGTAACATCAGACGTGCTCAGATCGTCAGCGATTTCTACCCACAAGGTTGCGTGATCACCATCTAGTTGCTCTTCGATCCAGTAGTCAAGGAGCGCCAATCCGTCAGAACTAGTGAACCGTAGGTCTCCAAAATCAGCTTTGCATTTACTGTCACAGTATACAGTTTGCCCGGAATCAGCACCAGAACCATAGTAAACCGATATCTTCACCTGATAGCCGTTTCCTGCTCCTATAGCTGGATTAATGGTGTGACTCTTGCGGTATTCCCAGCCGGCAAGCCAGCCCGGAGCAGCCATTGCCCGTTGTGTGAAGCTGACACTGCTCAAGAACGCCAACGCAACTACGAACATCAAAAGAATCGTTGCTGAATAGTATTTAGATTTCCATTTAGTAATTCTCATATATTCCTCTCTCCTCCAATTTGCAACAATATATTGAACAAAGTAGCTATAAAAAGCTACTGTAACAAGGTTCTATATGACAAACACCAAGAGCCAAATAGTCAGAGCCAAAGACGCGAAACTCACGTATGACAACAATGAACCCGTCTGATCGTACGCTAAATAAACCAGAAAAGTGTTTAATACGATAACTTCCAAATTTGCACCTGAATGTAACAACAACGCAGGTGCGCCTCCTTGGCGATAACATTTTTATACATTCTTATCAAATACAATACAGTGCGCGCCAGTCTTTTGACTCGCCTTTCTCCTTCAGTTTGCGCGCGGCGAACCAGATTACTGGGCGCACTTTTACAGTTACCTACACGTACTGGATTATAGGTTGTGAAGTCACGGATTAGTATTTGAAGTTCCACATTTGAAATAATGACCCAATGTTCATAACAGATATTCGCCTGTAGCAACAATCAACTGACTTGGTGTCAAGCTTGACAGATGCCCTTGCCGAAAAGCTACTCAAGGCACTTGCCATAGTAGCACTTTTAGTAGCGTCTGCCAACCTAGTCCTCATTTCAAGAGCCCACACGCTTTTCCCAGAATACAAGGAATACGTACACACATCCATCAACACACCAAACGGCAACTTGACCTATCTTGAAAAACCCATGTTTCCAATATTCATCAACGATTCTCAAATACAAATCGGAAAAAACTGGAGCATAATCGCTCCATTAGAAGCAAACCACACATACCACACATACTGCTACGGCAAATGGATAAACAACGGCTCAGAACCCAAAACAGACTATGACATATACGCATACAACCCATTAGGAGAAATGGAAACATACCACACTGAGGCAGCTGGACTGCCCGAACATCTAGGAACAACAACTGACGACCCGTACTTCTCACCAAAGCAATCAGGCAACTACACTTTCGTCATAAGAAACGACCCGAGAGAAAGCAAAGGCGCACAAAACGCAACATTCATGATAATCGAAGACGTCCAACCCAACACGTGGCTAAAACACTACACAGTAGGAAAGGACGACTACGATCAGCCAGCGTTGAGAACCAGTTGGGCTTACGAATTTATGACTGAAAACCCCCACGTTGAAGTTGTAATAAAAGTTCCAGAAACCTCAGACATGTACGAAGCCAGACTATATTTAATGGCTGATCCTCAATCCAAAAACAAGAGCATCATAAACGACGTGCCATTAGCATGGGAACCGGGACTGTACGGCGACAGAAACGAAATGTACGGCGGCTACAATCTTCAAAGCAAAGAATATCGAGGACAAGCCTATGCAAGCTGCGAGTACTACGGACAAGACATGCTTCTAAACCATACGTCACCGCACAAAGGAAAAAGCCTCTATCACCTAGTTTTCATAGCAGAAAAAGGCTACGGCACAATAAACTTCGCAATCAAAACCAACCGTGAAAGCGCATCACTGAAGCCTCAAATCATCCCCAGCAGAGGTTACACACAGAACGAAACAGTAATTGCCTACACCTCAAACTCAACAAACCTTGCAAATGCAACCCTGCAATACTCAACCAACAACTGGCGCAACACTACAAGCATTCTCATGCAAATAGAGAACAACCGCACATGCACAGCAATAATCCCAAAACAGCAAGCCGGAACAACCGTCAACTACAAAGTCAAAGCCCTTGACATTTTCGAAAACATCTTGGCCGCAAACGGAAACTACACAGTTAAACATGCCACAACACTGAACATAACATCTCCCCAAACCATCACTCTGTCCCAAAACATCACTGTAAACGGCAAACTGACGCCGGAAACTGGCGACCGAACACTGACCGTCACCTTCACCCATACGAACATAACAAAACAGCTCACGTGCCAAACTTTTCCAAACGGAACATTCACAGCAAGCTTCAGACCCGAAACCCTTGGAACGTGGACAGTACAGGCTACTCTTGCCCAAGATGAGTCAATGTACGAATGCAGCAGTCCCCAACTGGCGGTCAAAGTCGAAGAGCCGTCAATACTTGCGAAGTACTCGCTATACATAGGCGGAGCAATAGGTGCCGCAGGGATAATTGGAGCAATCTTCTACTGGAGAAAAACCAGAGAATAGCCACCAGCGTTGCCCATGCTGGCGAATAGCGCGCGCCATACTACGCTAACCTACGCCACCAAATAACTTCCAAATGAATCATCCATAAAAACTAGCACGAGCGCGTTTTGCGCTTTTTCCTGGTGGATCGGGTCGGTCGCGAAGAACAGGAACACTAGTGCCGGGATCACTCCCGTCGCGCGCTGACTGGCACGTATCGCCATTAAACGATTGCTCCCTTCTCCTTACAAAATCTCGTCAGCACACATGCCTAGGCGCTGAACGGTGGGCGTTCACATTAGTAAAAAAAATAATTAAATAATAATGTGAGCAAACGTTTTGTTCACAGCCGCGTTCACAGCCCAGTGTCCAAATAAAAGTCCAAGAAAACCATTCCGCAATCACAGTCTGCGAGCGCGGTCACGGGCGCTCACAAAAAAGTTCACAACTGGCAATTTTCCCTTCCAAATATTCCTCCAAACAAAACCAGTTCCTGTTGAAAATTAACGCGCGCGATTTAACGCACATTCTAAGGCTTGCTGTTCCTCCTTCGCGAGTTCTTCCGGATCCTGGCGAGGTAGACAAAGCGCGCGCTCGAGTTAATGAGCTATTGCAGGCTGATGTTTTCTAAGAGAGTTTGGAAAGTGTGTAAGAATCAATGCTGTTGCTGTTGTCAGAGCGAATACTAAGACAAGAACATTCAAGGCTGGAAATTCTGGGTTAGTAAACGCAACTTCAAAGCACATTGTGTCTCCAGTCGTTTCTATGTCCAAGCCTGTTTGTGATTGAACAGTCCAAGTGCCGTAGACCATTTCCGCATGCTCTGAAGGCAATGGTATTTTGAAGAGTTTTGAAGCGATTCCTGAGGAATTTGTGACTGCTCTCAGAAATGTGGAAATGTTCTGATAGGAGTTCGTTGGACCAACTACTTCCAACGCCAGCGATTGGTTCCCCACTGGAACATTCTCGCTTTCAACTGCGACAAAGAGAAGTACCTCTTCATCTGGTGCAAAGTGGCCGCCAAATGCGTCCGAACCCTTTCCACCTTCTTGGGTGTATACGTCCAAGAAGAGACTGGGGCTAGGTTTTGGAGGGACTTCCCAGGCATTTGCTCTAAATCCATGGTCATGGTCAAGCGAAACACACGTGAAAGTAGCAATTGCTGAAACCATCATTATGTAAGCCAAACACTTGGCAAAGTCTGCGATAATCTTCAAGACTTGTTCGTCCCCTTTTGTACATTGAAGGCAAAACTAGTAGAAAAAGATTTCCGGAGAAACTGCCTAAGCCAGAGCATGTACGTTGATAAGATGAAGGGCATTCTACGGGCGCTAGTTATTGCGTTGTCCTAGCGCGTACCACATGCACGCAGCATCTACGAGAACCAAAGCAGAACTCTAATGACAACCAGCGACTGCACCCTGTAATTGACATCATGCACAAGCATTGATGTTGTGGGAAACTGCTCTAGAACCTACCACCAAAAAACTAATATTTGCAGAAAACAGTATCAAATACGCTCAAAAAGGGAGAAAGGAAAATGAAAATGAAAATATTCGTTGGACTCTTCATCATAGCATTCCTAGCGACATCAGTATTCGTAGTCAGACCTGCTAGATCAGCTCAAAACATAAGAACGGGCACATTCAGTGGCGGCTATTCCGTCGATCCAGTGAAGGTCGAGGTCTTAGATGAAACCGCCTTAGCTTCTTCACCTGGTGTTGTGCCGTTCAACGTTGACATGCATGACGCAGAGCAGGTCGCTGAAACAGGAGACGGGATATACGTAGCCGTCCTTGACACTGGGCTATTGTCGAACTACCTGACCTTCTTCCCGCCAAGCCAAGTCAACATTAAAACAAGCTGGGGCATCGGCTTCACCCACAACGTATGGTACGATCCAACAGGAACAGGCAACTGGTCAATAGAGTACATAGATGGCGTTGAATACAAATTCTCGTACGGGCCGCTCAAAAATGACCGTGGCTTCATAACCCACGACAATGGGGCACCTGACAAGTATGGCTTTGGATGGGGCTCTGGCCATGGCACACAAGTAATGAGTGAAATCACAGGCTTCCAATACAACAGCAGACGCGGTGACGGCGTGAACTACTGGGTTAGAGGAATTGCACCAAAGGTGACAATTATCCCAGTTCTGGTGCTGGACGATTGGATCGAATTCGCAGATGACGGCAACGGTTGGATGTGGACTGGTGGCACAGACGAGATGGTGGCAGCAGGAATCAGATACATCGGAGACCTAGCAAACACTTACAAAGTGAAAATCGTCATCAACATGAGTTTGGGAGGCTCGTCGCCAACACAAGTGGAGGAAGACGCAATAGACTATGCAATCAAACAAGGCGTCATAATCGTAGCATCAGCAGGCAATGAAGGGATGGCTGGAATGGGCTGGCCAGGAGCATTCCCACAAGTAATCTCAGTAGCTGCAGCAGGATGGACACAGGAATATATCGACTACTACCTCTACCCAGGCAACCCTAACGACTACTATTGGTGGACCAAAGACGTCCCTGAAAAATTATGGACGACAGACCCGCTCGGAAACAAGTTCCAAGTCTACCTAACAGACTTCAGCTCAAGACCGAACGCAACATTAGGGCAACATATATGGGATCTTGACGTTGCAGCTTGTGGTGCTGGCGTAAAAGGCCCATACAAAGGCTACGGCAGCGGCCAATGGAACTACTATTCAGTCTGGGGAACAAGCCAAGCAGCACCTCACATAGCCGGCATAGCAGCATTAGTCCTGCAAGACTATCCGAAAATAAACCAATGCGGCATGGAACTCCTTCTGAAGGCAGCAGGTTTGCTCAACCGATTGACGAAAGGTTTCGAAACCGAGCGATCAGCTAACGTCTTTGACACCTTCTCAGGCACAGTCTTGACCTACACTTGGACATGGAAAGACTACGGAGCAGGGTTAGTGCAAGCTGACGACGCTTTATGGGTCGCAAGATTGCTGTACGGAAGATGCAAGGGACCGCACTTCGGCAAGTAAAAACAAAACAAGAAATAAAAACAATTTCCCTTTTTCTTTTTGCACTAAAGCCCAAAATCGCACGCGCGCAGCATCAATGTTCTCGGTCTGATAGCCGTAGCAGTTCATCTTGAAAGTCGTGGTTGACTTGTAAAGGTGAAGCTCCCGGACTAGATTTCCTCATGCATTTGAAGAGAAATAGTATATATACTATTTTTCTGGCTATGCCTCTCTACTAGCACTCTCAGGCGCAGCAAGCAGGGGGTGGGAGGGTTGCTCAAGGAGAGCATGCGCTGATCTCTTGGTTCTAAACCTTTAGTTGTTTCTCTCTGGTGGCTAACGCCCCGCTAATGCATCCAGTTGACTGACTTGTTTCCGGGCATTTGAATTTCGCATAAACCTAGATAAGTTTAAATCTAATGACCTAAAGTATAAGATGCATAATATTCAGCGCAAAGGTGCACAGACAATGAGCGAAATGACGACTGAAATCCTTGAACAGAACCTCGGAAAAATCGTCCTCGTAAGACTCAAAGGCGGCAAAGGCCTACGCGGCCGACTCAAGGGCTTCGATCAACACCTGAACCTTGTACTGGAAGAAACTGAAGACAACACTGCCTCAGAAAACATACGCAAATTGGGCACAATCATAGTCCGAGGTGACAACGTAGTTCTAATTTCGCCACCTCCTAGGTGACACAATTGACAAAGGGAACCCCATCGCAAGGCAAGCGCCAAGGTCGAGTTGTCCACATCAAATGCAGACGATGCGGAAGACGAGCATACCATGTCAGAAAGAAACGCTGCGCAGCCTGCGGCTACGGAAAAACCGCAACCTTGAGCAAAGCTTACAGCTGGAAAGTCAAGAATCTGCATAGAGAAAGAATACGCTAGATTTTAGCATACGCTTGCAAGAGCGTCTTTTCGAAAACGGACTAACCCGCATCCCCCATGGTTTACAATGTTTCGCGCGCGCAGCATTTGTTTGGTTTACCTAGGGTTTCTTGGTTTTTATGGGGTAGCTGTCCATAAAGGTGTCACGACCCAAAACGTGAGATTGCTGCCAACATATGCAAAACTCGAATTCATGTACGTGCTTCTTGATTCTCCCGCTATCGCACCCAAGTCTACGTAAGCGTCTATTGCCACAACCGCGCTCTGCCAAGCAGATACATGAAGCCTGCAATTGAAAGCAGTGTCTGTGCCAACATTGCAAGCGTACCCATGAAGGAAGAGATAAAATGTTCCGTTGACCGGGCGCTTGTCTTCAACATTCCAAGCGCGAATGAGCCTCGGAACCTTCAAAGCAACATAACCATTGTAAAGATCAGCGTATTCTGAATTATTGTAACTGTGAGTCGCAACATAGTTCCAGTATGAGGCATTCAATGCATCATAATCAGAATCCGCGTGACCGTGTGCTACTACATAGTTGTCGTATCCTCGTTCTTTCTCACTAATTATCGAATTATAATTCATTACCACTCCGGCAATTACGAGAAGAAGTATGACGCACACAACTCCAAGAGCAAACGAAAGACTTTTGTACATTTGCATTTCAATTCCCCGTCACTCTTCTGTGGTTATAGAGATAAATAGCTTGCACACACACGTTACGGGTCTTTCGCTTTGTAAACGCAGAATATAGGTCTTTCAATGCCTTGAAACGAGCTTTGTTGCTTATCAGTCTGCTGTATTATAGTAGCCTTTGTCAACCTTGACAAAAATTAAAGGACCCTTACACCTAGCCAGATCCCTAGCCTTCCGCAAAGCACAATTAACAATCCCGACAATCTGTTCATGATCATTCGCAAACTTCTTGTTCTCGTCGCCCAGTTCCATCTTCAGCAAGTTCT
>Ga0209253_10006149_pt1 | contig 10398 bp, 7 predicted proteins | sample FrelakmetBRP12BR_FD_187145 | JGI IMG/M metagenome (GOLD analysis project Ga0209253, IMG submission 187145) | Freshwater lake sediment microbial communities from the University of Notre Dame, USA, for methane emissions studies - BRP12 BR (SPAdes)... | ecosystem: Environmental > Aquatic >... | reverse complement strand
GGCTGCAGATCGCAAATGGTACGCTTCACAGTCAGCAGCGCGCGGTTCAGCAGAGATGCCGACAGGAGGTGCGTAACGGTTCCCCCTCGTCGCGTCGCGATCATCATCGGATCGACCGGGTCTATCGGCCGACAGGCTCTCGAGGTAGCTCAGGGCATTCGTGGCCTAGATGTGATCGGCCTTGCGGCGCACGCCGACGTCGACGGCCTGCTGCAGCAGGCCGAGCAGTTCGGCGTGCGCCTGCTCGCCCTCGGCGACGAGAGGCGCGCCGCCGAGGCGCGCGAACGGCTGGGTGGGCTCCCGGCCGGAGGGCCGGCAGCCGAGGCCCGCGGAGGCGTGCGCCTGTTCGCCGGCGTCGAGGGCGTCGAGGAGCTCATCGAGGCGGCGGCCGATGAGGCGCAGGCCGGCGGCGCCGAGTTGATCGTGCTCAACGCCGTCGTCGGCGCCGCCGGCCTGCGCGCCACCCTCGCGACGCTGCGCCGGGGCATCACCCTGGCGCTGGCGAACAAGGAGAGCCTCGTCGCCGGCGGCCCGTTCGTGCTCGAGACCGCGCGCCGGAGCGGAGCTCGTATCCTGCCCGTCGACAGCGAGCACAGCGCCATCTTCCAGCTCCTCGAGGGCGAACGGCCCCAGGCGGTCGAGGAGATCCTCCTCACGGGCTCGGGCGGGCCGTTCCGCGGTCGTTCGCGCGCAGAGCTTCACGACGTGACGGCCGAGGACGCGCTGCGTCACCCGACGTGGGTCATGGGGCCGAAGATCACCATCGATTCGGCCACGCTGATGAACAAGGGCCTCGAGGTGATCGAGGCGCACTACCTCTTCGGCGTGCCCTGTGAGAAGGTCACCGTCGTGATCCATCCGCAGTCGATCGTCCATTCGCTGGTGCGCTTCGGCGACGGAGCGCTGCTCGCCCACCTCGGCGTGCCCGACATGCGCGTGCCCATCGGCTATGCGCTGAGCTACCCGGCGCGCGCCGACCTGCCGTTCGTGGAGCGACTCGACCTTTCCCGCCGTTCTCTGACGTTCGAGCCACCCGATACGGACGCGTTCCGCTGTCTTGCCCTCGCCTACGAGGCCGGCGAAGCCGGCGGTGCGGCGCCCGCTGTACTGAATGCGGCCAACGAAGTAGCCGTCCACGCGTTCCTCGAGGGAAGGATCGGCTTCCTCGACGTCGCCGCCCTGGTCGAGGAAACCCTCGGCGCGCTGGGCGCCTCAGCGTGGGCCTCGATCGACGACGTCTTCGCCACCGACGCCGAGGCGCGCAGGTTTGTGCTCAGGAAGCTCGGGCAAGCTTCCGAGTAGAATGTCCGAAGTGGATGATCGAACTCCCATTCCCCCCGAGCCTGGCAGTCCCGAACACGCCAGCCTCGAGCGTAACAGCCCGGAGCACGGCGACCCCGAACGGCCGCCGCGTCGCCGGCGCCCCGTGAGCGATTCGCGCCGCCGCGGCGAGGGCGAGCGCGAGGAGCAGGGATCCCTGCTCGGCCGCTACTCCTGGCTGCTGCTCGTCGGCCTCGCGTTGGCGCTGGTCTTCTCGAGCTGGGTGCTGGCCGTGGCCATCCTCGGCCTCGCCTTCTTGATCCTCGTGCACGAGTTCGGCCACTTCATCTTCGCCAAGCTGTTCGGCATGCGCGTGGAGAAGTTCTACATCGGCTTCCCTCCGGCGGCGGCCAAGAAGACCCGCGGCGAGACCGAGTACGGCATCGGCTGGATCCCCCTGGGCGGCTTCTGCAAGATCAGCGGCATGACGCCCGAGGAGGAGGTGCCGCCCGACACCGGAGACCGCGTCTACTACAAGAAGCCGGTGTGGCAGCGCAACCTGGCCATCTTCGGTGGGCCGCTCATGAACTTCGTCGCCGCCGCGGTGATCATCTTCGTCTTCCTGCTCGCCGCCGGAGTGCCCAAGGCGTCGCTCACCGTCGACTCGGTGATGCCCGGCACGCCCGCCGCGACCATCGGGCTGCAGCAAGGCGACACCCTCGTGGGTGCGAACGGCGAGCGGTGGACGGACTGGGACCAGGCGACGGCCTTCCTGCAGGCGCACCCCAACGAGACGGTCGAGCTGACCTACCGGACTGCGGATGGCGAGCGGAAGACGGTGACGGTCAAGCTGGTGACGAACCCCAACGACAAGCGCGTCGGATACCTCGGCGTGCGCGTCGGTGAGACGACGTCACGCCCGAACCCGGCCAGCGCCGCCTGGACTGCCGTTGCCACGACGGGCGACGTCATCTATCGCACCTTCGAGGGCTTCTACCTGCTCTTCACGGGCAAGATCAACCCGACCGGGCCCAACGGGGCAGTCGGGCCGGTCGGCATCGTCTCGGTGTCGCAACAGGCGGTGCAGCAGCACTGGTATCCCCTGTTCCTGGCCTTCATCAGCGTGAACCTCGGCATCATCAACCTGCTGCCCATCCTGCCGTTCGACGGCGGGCACATCTTCTTCAACACCCTGGAGCGCATCCGCGGCGGTCGCCGGGTCGACAGGCGCGTGATCGAACGCATCGTCGCCGTGAGCGTCGCCGTGCTCATCACCCTCTTCCTCTTCCTGACCTTCAACGACATCAGCCGGCTGATCAGCGGCTAGCGCCGTACGGCGGCGAGGTGCCCAGCATGGCAGTCCGAGGCACTACTGCTGTTGGTGGGGGAGACGCCTCGACTATTTGATGTGCAGCGAGGGCATGCGCTCGGCCAGCACGGCGAGTCGATCTCGCTGAAGGTCCCGACGCTCGCGCTCGGGGTGCGCTCGCAGCTCCGCGACGATGAGCGCCGTCCGCGGGGGGACGACCACGGCGTCGAGTTGCCCGACGAGCGGGGCGGGGTCCTGGGCGGTCGGCAGGAGGGGCACCGCGAGCACCCTGCGGCCGAGCTCGTAAGCCACGCCGAGTGCCCAGGTGACCCAGGGGTCGCGGAGGGTCTCCTCGCCGAGAAGGCAGAGGACCGCCGACGAGCGACCGACTCGTTGCGCGAGACTCGAGCGTATGTAGTGCGCCCCGACCGTGTCGAAGCGGTCGCCGACCAGTGAGAAGTCGACCGTCAGGCTGTGATCGTGCCGCAGCTCGCTCACGAGCGGCTGCGCGAGCGGGACGTCACGTTCCACGAAGGTGAGGAACAAGCGCCTTTGTCCCGCTGCCTCGCGCACCATCTCCTCGTCCCGTCCGGACTTGCCCGACTCCAGGGCGTTCGCCGCACCCGTCCCCGCGAACGTCCGCCCCGCGCTGTATCGGCACTCCCAAGGTCACACTAAACCGCGGTATGGGGAACTGGCGCGGGCGAGGGCCGGTCGGCGGGGCCCCTGGGAGTGCTCCATCCCTCGCTTGAGAGTCGTCAAGGAAGAGCGCGACGCCCGTGGCGAGGTGGGACACCATCGCGTATCCTCGGGGTGATGGAACGCAGCAGGACACGGCAGATCCACGTGGGGCCGGTCGCCGTCGGCGGCGACGCGCCCGTGGTGGTGCAGTCGATGACCTCGACGCCGACAGGCGACGAGAAGGCAACGCTGGACCAGATCGTGCGTCTCGCCGCGGCGGGTTGTGAGATCGTGCGCGTCAGCCTTCCCACAACTGAGGATGAGCCGGCGTTCGCGCACATCGTCGAGCACTCGCCGCTGCCGGTCATCGCCGACATCCACTTCGACTACCGGCTCGCGCTCGTGGCGCTCGAGCGCGGCGCGGTCGGTATCCGGATCAACCCCGGGACCATCGGGCCCGAGCGCGTCGTGAGGCAGATCGTCACTGCAGCCGGAGAGCGAGACGCGGTCATCCGCATCGGCGTCAATTCGGGGTCGCTGCCGCGACCGCTACGCGAACTGGCGCGCACGGAGCCGGTCGAGGCTCTGGTGCGGGCGGCCACCGGGTTCGCGGAACGCTTCGAGGAGTGGGGCTACCGCGAGTTCAAGATCTCGGTGAAATCGTCGAGCGTGCCCGACACCATCGCCGCCTACCGCTTGCTGAGCGAACGCACCGACGCCCCGCTGCACATCGGCGTGACGGAGGCCGGCACTATCTGGGGCGGGACGGTCAAGAGCGCCGTCGGCATCGGTGCGCTGCTGGCTGAGGGTATCGGCGACACGCTGCGCGTCTCGCTCACCGGCGACCCCGTGGAGGAGGTGCGTGTGGCGTGGGCGATCCTCGCGGCGCTCGAGTTGCGGCGGCGAGGGCCCAACATGATCTCGTGCCCGACCTGCGGTCGTACCGAGCTCGATCTGGCGGCCCTCGCCGCCGAGGTCGAGCGCCGCCTGCAGGCCTACACAGCGCCCATCTCCGTGGCGGTCATGGGCTGTCGCGTGAACGGCCCCGAGGAGGCCCGTCGCGCCGACTTCGGCATCGCCGGCGGCAGGGGGGAGGGGGTCGTCTTCGTGGCCGGCAGGAGAGCCGCGACCGTGCCCGAGGATCGACTTGTCGACGAGCTCTTCTTCCTCATAGATGAGGCGCTCTCTGAGCGAGCCGGGTAGCAGCGGGTGCTATCCTTGGGACTATTCGCGCATAGTATGCTCGTCGTGACCTTTGGTCTTCTGGCGGCCTCCTCTGCGCACCATTCGCGAGAATAGGAGTGACAGGTGGGGCAGGGCAACGCGCCTACGCGCAAGGTAGTCGTCACCGGGTGCGCCGGTTTCATCGGCTCACACCTTGTCGAACGCTTGCTCGAGATGGGCTACTCGGTGCTGGGAATTGACTCGTTCGAGGACTACTACGCCCGCGAGCTGAAGGAGGCCAACCTCGAGAGTGCGCGTCGCAACGGGCGCTTCCGGTTGCTGGAAGCCAACCTACTCGACCTGGCTGGCTTGGGGAGTTCACGCGCGGTGGAAGCTCTTGGTGAGCTCGTGGCCGACGTCGAGTACGTCTTCCACCTCGCCGCACAGGCAGGGGTGCGAGCGAGCTGGGGAGACAGCTTCAGGATCTACACTGACAACAACGTGCTTGCGACCCAGACGCTACTGGAGGCTTGTCGCTCCGCCACTCCGAGAAGGTTCGTCTACGCCTCCTCGTCGTCGGTCTATGGCGACACCGATGTCTTGCCGATGCGTGAGGACGCGGTCTGTCGTCCGGTGTCCCCCTACGGTGTGACGAAGCTGGCCGGCGAACAGCTCTGCCTGCTCTACAACAAGAACTTCGCTGTCCCGGTTGTTTGTTTGCGGTTCTTTACGGTGTACGGTCCCCGTCAGCGACCGGACATGGCGTTCCACCGGTTCATTCGCGCCATGCTCGAGGGGCGACCTATCCACTTGTTCGGCACGGGAATGCAGACGCGTGACTTCACGTTCATCTCGGACATCCTCGACGGCCTTGTCGCGTCGCTCGGTGCACCCAGTGGGGGCGTCTACAATCTCGGTGGAGGTTCTCGTGTCTCGCTCGCGGAGGCAGTGAGAACTCTCGAAGACTGCCTGGGCCAGAGAGCCTTGATCGAGGGCGACACAGAGCAGGCCGGGGACGTGGTTCATACCTGGGCCGATCTCTCCGCCGCGGCACGCGATCTCGGCTACGGTCCCCAGGTCGGACTTGCCGAGGGACTGCGGCGCGAGGCGGACTGGCTCACGTCGGCCCTTGCAGCCGGGACTATCTAGCGAACAGGCGGCCGCTGCGGCGATGCTGAGGTCAACGGCGTGACCGCGGTCGGAAGCCCTCTTTCAGCGATGAGACTCCCGCTGCGGCACTAGTGGAGCTTGCGGAGGCTCCCTGCGTCCTCTGTCAGAATACGGCTCATTCTCAGGGCGAGATACGCTCGAAACGCGAGTCTCTGTGGCGAGAGCTCAGGCGGGCCGACGGCCTCTTTGGCCGCCCGGACCACTGCCTGCGGAAGAAGACGCCTGAGCTTCCGTCCATGCGTCTTGCGGGCCCGCGAGAGGACCGACTGAGGGGTAGGCGAGCCGCTGCGAAGCAGTCGATCCAGGAGGAGCTGGAGATCGCCTTCCTCGAACAGCGACCGGGCGGAGGGATCAGTGAGCTCTCGTGCCATCTCCTCCACCGCCGCAGGCTGCGACAGGTATCGATCCGTGGGGTCAGGGGCTTCCTCGGAAGCGAATGGGATGTCCGGTCCGAGCGCACGCACGAGCTCCCGCGCGGCCGCCTTGTCCGTTCGCATCGCGTCGGGCATCCTGCGAACGGCGTACACGATGCGGCGTGATTGGAGGGGGCAGGCAAGCTCGACGTAGGCCGTCTTTATCTGCGTCAGTGCTGCAAGCACCATCGGCAGACGGAACTCGAGATACAGCCTGTCCCGATACTGAGCAAGGCTCTCTTCGCTGCGCTTCTTCAGTTGGCTCGGCCAGAGTTGGGCTGCCAAAGCGAGTCGTCGTACCGGATGCCCTGGTGCATAGTCGGTGACGGCGATCGCCCCTTCGCTCCTCCGCGCATCGGCTTCTGAGTACACTCTCCACAAGCCGAAGGCCTGGTCGCCGCGTACGACGCCCGGGGCTCCCATTTCGAAGAGGCGCCGCCAGATCTCGAGTCCGTCGGTGTAGCCGCCGAGGTGGTCGATACGCCCTTCGCCCGCGACGAGGAACCGGTCGAGCGTTTCGACTGCTCCGGCGGAAGTCTTGTCGAGACGCAAGAGGATGTGCTCGGTGTCGAGCGCCGTAGCTAGAGCCTTGGCCACCGCGAGGTCGGTTCCCGGTCTTCGCTCGGAAGCCTCGTCGCCCCACGTGATGCACGTCGGCTTGTGGCCCTGTTCGAGAAGGAAGAGCAGCGCAGCCCTGCTATCCCCTCCGCCGGAGAGCGGGAGCAGCCATCCAGAGTCGGCCAGATCGACGTGCGAGAAGGTTTCCCGGATCGCTTCCAGGAGGTGTTCGACGTGCTCGTGCTCGCTCCCGCGCTCGGGGCTGAAGACCACGGGCCGTGCGTCGATCTGGACCGACCAGCGCTTGCGATCGAGGGTGATCCGACAGTCGCCAGGGATGCACGTCAGTCGTCGATCCCATGAGGATTCCGGTCCGAGGCTACCTGCCGACAGCATCCACGCCAGGGCTCTCGGATTGGGCTCGAAGCTGGCTAGAAGGCTCACCAACGCACGCTGGGACGTTGAGACGAGAAAGACCTCATCGGTCTGCACGTACCAGAGGGTGCGGCTGGCGACGGGGTCCGTGAGCACCTCGACTATGTTCCGGTCGTACCGACACAGGGCGTACGAACCATCAGGACTGGGAGCTCCGGTGACAGACCAGTCCTCTCGATCGTCGTAGAGTGCGCCGAGGCAGACTCCGCCGTCCGCGAAGCGAACGCTTGTCATCGGGTTTACAACGACCGCGACAAGCCCCCTGGCCTCGATGAGCGTGGGGTCATGTGGCGTGATGTTCGGAGGCGACAGGCGTGTCGCACACCTTGCCAGGGTCTCAGCTGAGTTGGACGGGTGCGCTGCATCGCGTACGCAAGCGAGAATCAGACCGGACATCGCTCACAGCTCTGGAGACGACACCTTGGAGATCGTGTGGCGCAGCTTGCCCGTGGTCGAGACCTCGATCTCCTTGACGAACTCATGGACGATCTCAACGTTGTCTCCGAGCACTGAGCGGGCCTTGTGATCGATCTCTCGCAAGTCCGCCTCGACCTGCTGGCGTGGCGGCAGCTCGCCAAAGGGGACTATCAGTATCCGCAGCAGCTCCAGGCTCTCCTGCACCACCTGAAATCTGTCTACCCAGTCCAATCCCCAGAAGGGACTGGTAAAGAAGCCGCCTATGATCGTTCCCCCGCCGGGAAGCGCGAAGCTGTCAGACACGCGACCACTCACCTCGCTCAAGAGCGGCCAGAATCGCCCACAGCTGCAGGGATGCTCGGCCCACGCTGCCAAGTCGCCGATGCGGTATCGGATCAGCGGCATCGCAAGCATGGTCAGGCAGCTAACCACGATCTCCCCAGTCTCGCCAGGCTCAGTCGGACGCCCATCAGGGCGCAAGATCTCCAAGAAGTGCGTCGGCACGGCCACATGCAGCCCCTCGTGGTGATCACACTCGCTGGCCACGGTGGCTACTTCTCGCGATCCGTAGCGGTTGTACACAGGCGCACGGAAGACCCGCTCGATGGTGGCTCTCTTGGCCGGTTGCAGGGTGTCCGCCGAGGTCATGATGCCCACGGGTGAGTAGACGCTCAGACCCTCGCGCTCTATGAACCTGGCCAGCTCGTACAGGCTTCCGGCGTACGCGAGTATACGTTTGGGTTCGTATCTGTTGATCACCTCCACGTACTCACGCATAGCGTCAGGAGTCATTGCGAAAGCGTCCAGCCAGACTTGATTCCTGAGTCTCTGCCGAAAGCGCGCGCGAACCGAACCGCCGTGGTTCTGCAGATCACGCCGCGCACCCCAAAGTCCGATCTGCTTCTCGCCAAGCCTGCGCCCCGACCACTCGTCGAACAGGATTATCATCGCCCGTGACCAATCGTCTCGGGCGTCGTGGATGATTCGGATCGGCTCGCCCGTCGATCCGCCGGAGAAGCTGTAGCCCCACTTTCTTCTCGCCAAGTCGTCAGACGAGAGATCGTCGAAGTGCTCTCTGATCAGCTTCTTCTCGAGCAAGGGGACCCGGTCGAAGCGTGCCACGTCCACCTGCCCGCCGCCAGCTACGACTCCGGCCAGCTCCAGGACGCGGTGATAGTAGGGAACGTGCGTGTGTGCATGCTGTAGGAGTCGCGCCAGGAGATCCTTCTGAAGCTCCTCTACGGCATCTGGCGGCAGCCACTGCATGCGTCTGACGGAGTCGAGTTTCGAGAGCCTCCCATCGACAGTAAGGCGCAACTTGTAGAAGAGCGGATTAGTCATGCTTGTCGCGGGGACGGAATCGCGATGGCCGCTGAGGGGGTGGCTCGAGTCTCACCATCTCCTGCTCGAGGATGGTCAGCAACGCCTCCCGATGAGATTCGCAGCGGAGTATGTTGAGGAGCACGGGGATGCTGCTTCGTCGCGCTCGCCAGGCCGGCCAAACCCCCAGTCTCACGAGCCGGCGTTCGAAGCGTGACAAGCCAAAGAGCGTCGACAGGTATGAAAGCCGCCTTGTGCTGCAGAACCGCTGCCACTCACGATCGAGTGAGGCATCGGATGCGATGATGCCCGACAGGCGTTCGAGGTGGCTTGCGAAAGCCGAGAGGGCTCGACGATCCATGGGCTCGACGTCTGCTGCGGCGACGGATTGCGTGTACGGAAACAGGTTCAGCTCCGCAACACCTGCACGGTCGAGCACGAGTTGGACCAGGTAACCGTTGTGCCAGTCGGGATTCTGAGACGATGCAGGGAAGAGGAAGTTGCCGGTGCCGAAGATGATGGGAGTCCGGCCACGGATTTCGAGGCCGCTTGGAACGTGCTGGTGCTGAATGATCACTGCCGTCGCGCCTGCATCTGCGGCAGCGCGGGCGAGATCGGCTAGTCCGGGTCGAGGGAGTGGATAGAACTCGTTTCCTCCGTGGATGAGTACCACGACAATGTCGGTTCGGGTGCGCAGGTCGGTCACGTCGAGAGCGAGGCGGCATTCGCGCAGGGGCGCCGCGCCCGCCGTGTGCTCGGTGGCGATGGAGAACTCGTTCTCGGCGACGGCGAGAATGCCCAGTCGCAGCCCTCCAACCACAGTCACGAGCGACTCGCTGGCGCGTGCCAGGTCCAGACCGGCGCCAACGACCGACAGTCCCGCTGTCTGACAAGCGCTCAAAGTGTCGATGACGCCCTGGTCGCCCCAATCACGGACGTGGTTGTTGGCCAGACTCACCGCCCCGAAGCCCCCAAGACGCACGGCCTCAGCCAGACTGTGGTCGCCCTTCAGATGCGGCCCCGTCTTGACGAGTGGCCGTCCCTTGGCCGGCAGAGGCGACTCGAGGTTGACCACACTCAGGTCCTGGCCTTTGAGGAGGGAGCCGAATCGTCGCCAGGGGCTGCGCTGCCAGTCGTCGGGGCTCGGCAGGTCAGATGAGGACGGCCAGGAAAGGTCGCCGGCGAAGATGACGGATGCGCTTCCCTCCTCGTCAGGTCGCCTCTCGAACGCTTCGTCTTCAACGCACAAGTAGAGGAGCTCGCCACCCAGGCCGTCAGCCAGGGCCTCTGGAGCCAGCTTCACGTGGTCACCTCCAAACCGTCCCTACCGACACGTCCGATCCTGCTCATGAACGCATGAAGCTCCTCTGCGTGCAGGCGATAGTCGAAGTTCGACTCCGCGACTCGTCGGCCGGCCGCCCCAACTTCATTCGCCCTGCCGGCATCGGCCAGGACTTCGCATATCTTGCCGCCGAACGCGGCCGGTTCGTCGGGAGAGCACATGAAGGCGGATATACCGTCCTGGAAGTACCGCGGTATCTCGCCCACCTCGGTCGTCACAATCGGTCGGCCCGATGCCAGGTACTCGCCAATCTTAGTGGGGAACCGTGCCCTCGACTTCGTATCGTCGAAAAGTGGCACAAGCAGAGCAGTAGCGTGAGAGTAGAGTTC
>Ga0209253_10006148_pt1 | contig 10398 bp, 8 predicted proteins | sample FrelakmetBRP12BR_FD_187145 | JGI IMG/M metagenome (GOLD analysis project Ga0209253, IMG submission 187145) | Freshwater lake sediment microbial communities from the University of Notre Dame, USA, for methane emissions studies - BRP12 BR (SPAdes)... | ecosystem: Environmental > Aquatic >... | reverse complement strand
AGTTGCTGATCGTCAGTGCGATCCTGCTGGCCGTCGGGTGGATGCTGCCGGCTACTCGCGGGCTGGTGATCGGCGTGCAAACCCTCTGGGCGCACGGACTGGCCACGGTTCTCGTCCATACAGTGAAACATTTCCTCGGCCGGCCGCGGCCGAAATTTTCTACATCGGGCGATTGGTCGATCGCGCCGTCGCTGGCATCCGGGTTCGATTCCTTTCCGTCCGGCCATACGACGGCGACCTTTGCGCTCGCGGTTGTCTTGAGCCGCCGCTTCCCGTTGCTGGCGGCGCTGTTCTTGGGCATCGCGGCGTTCGTCGCGCTCAGCCGCGTGTTGCGCGGATCGCATTTCCCCAGCGATGTCTTCGGCGGATGGGTGTTGGGAACGGTGAGCGGGATGGTCGCGGCGAATCCTTGGAAAGACTGGATCCGGTCGGTTGAGTCCGCGTTGTATCACGCCGCAATCGGAACGGTGTGGGGGTTTTCACTCTTCTGGTCATTGGCCTTTGCGGTCGAGTCCGGGCCGGAGAGCCTGTTCCTCATCGGGGTCGGTGCTTCGCTGGTGGTTATCGGCGTTTTGAGTCGCATCCGCGGGCGATGGTCGAGCCACTTAGTTGCTACGACGAGATCGGCACAAGGACCGACCATGGCGATGGCTCTTGGGTTATCGCTGATGACCACGGCGCCGATTGTGATGGCGGCAGTCGGGCTACTCTGCGTTGCCTTCTGGCTCCGTGGAGATCAGGTACCGAGTGGCGTGGAAGGGTCGCGCTGGCTCCCTCTGCTCAGAGAGTGTGAGTTGGTGGCGGTGCTACTGCTGAGCCTGGCCATCCTCCTTGCCGGCCGCGGCATCTTCTCTCTGTGATGAGTGATGGGTGAAGAGTGATGGGGGGAGTCAATCGGATTCTTTTTTCACAGATCACTCATCACCGATCACCCATCACTGATCACACAATTAGTGGCCGAAGATCTTCGGTTCAAGGGCCGGTGGAGGCGGGAGCGCGCTTTCTGGAATGTTCACCATCGGCTCACTGGCCAAGAGCAGATAGCCGTAGCGTTTTAGGATCGGCTGGTATTTCTTGAGATCCCCCGGCAGTTTGCCCACAAACGATTCCGGCAACAGAATCATCGTGCGGCCAGGATGCCTCAGGGCCGTGCGGAGTTTCTCTTCTTCCCCCGATCCCACGAAGAGCACTTTGCGTCTGGCATAGAAGGCCGTCGAGGGTCTCGTCGCTCCGTAGGCGATCAGTTGCTCCCCCGGCGCCAGGTTCAATCCTGCTGCATAGGCCAGCTCTTGCTGCGGCGCGACGAAATACCGATTGGCCGCCGGCAGGACGAAGACCATCAGCACGATCACCACGCCGAACAGGGACCCGCTGGCCGCCCAAAACGCCGCGCCGCGCCTGGTTTCAGACAGACCGAAGAATCCCACCAACCCCATTCCCACCAGCAAGACCGTGGCGGCCACATAGGGTCCGCTGCCCAACGAGAGCTGCGTGGCCAACGGATATTCCTTCGTGAGCTTGCTCGCCAGCATCGTGTCGTAGATCCAGGGCAGAGAGGCCATGGCTCCTGCCAGAGCAAATCCCAGCCACATGACCAGGTGAACGGAGGCATTGACGCCTCTGGTCGACGGGTCCCGCACGCAGCGCGACCAATAGGAAGCGGTCAGGATCGCGGCAGCGGGAAAGAGCGGTCCGATGTAATGGGGGAGCCTCGTCGAGGAGAGCGTGAAAAATAAAAAGGTTGCGAAGATCCAGGCCGAGGCGAACCAGTCCAATTTGTCGGAATGTGGTGAGTGATGGGTGATGGGTGATGGGTGATGAGGCTCCTGGCGGGAGGCGAGAGGTTCGGGGCTAGGGGGGGAGATAATTTCCGCGTTCCCGATGGCCTCTAGCCCCGTGCCTCGTGCCTCGCGCCTGTCGGCTCGCCAGTTTTTATAGGCAGCAGGCCAGGCAAAAAGCAGCCAGCCGCTCCAGGGGAAAAAGCCGAGCAGCAATACGGGAATGTAAAACAAGAATCCGAAGCTATGCCCTTCCATCGGTTTGAGAAAGCGTCCGACGGTATTGGCTTGAGCCGAGTCGGTGTAAGCGCTGCCGTGGAGCCACCACATACCGGCATACCAGGGTAGGGCAATCAGGATGGTCAATGCCGTGCCAGCGAGGGGCCGCCCGTCCTGCCAGAATGGCCGCCACTGTTTCGTGAGCGACAGGTATAACGCGACGACGATCAGAGGAACCAGAAACCCCACCGGTCCCTTCGCCAGTGTCGCGATGCCCATGGCCGCATAGCTGACCCACATCCAGGGACGTCGCTCGCGCGTGGTCTGAAATCCCAGCCAGAAAGCGAAGAGCGAGAGCGTGGTGAAGAAAATCAGCACGCTGTCGGTCAGGGCCATGCGATTGAGCCCGATCATCTGGAGATTCAGCGCCAGCATCAGCGCACCGAGCAGCCCCGTATTCGCGTCGCGCAGGCGCGTGAGAAACAGGTAGAGCATCAGCACCAGGCCGAGCCCGAAGAGCGCCGACGGGAATCGCGCGGCGAATTCGCTGACGCCGAACGTCTTGTACGAGGCGCTCATCAGCCAGTAGACCAGCACCGGCTTCGCGTAGCGGGGTTCGTAGTTGAAGGTGGGACTCATCCAGTCGCCGGTTTCGAGCATTTCTCGTCCGGCTTCGGCGTTGCGGCCTTCGTCGCGATCCGTCAGGCCCAGAGCGCCAAGATTCCAAAAGAACAGGATGCCGCAGAGGGCCAGCAGTAACCCGATGTGACGAATATCTAGCGATGCGTGGGAAAGGCGAGGGGCGAGGGGCGAGGGGCGAGAAGCAGCTTCCCCACTCCCGCTAGTCTCTAGCCCCGTGCCCCGTGCCCCGTGCCCCATCACTGATCACCCTTCACGGGCGTGGCTGAATTCGGACGATAGATGAGCATCAGATTGCGGATATACACCACGGAGCCGATGCTCTGCCCGGCAATGAAGACAGGATCTTTTCGATAGATGGCATAGGCCAGCGTGATGAGGCCTCCGACCAGACTGAGGTACCAGAAAGAGACCGGCACTTTGCTGGAGGCGCTGCGTTCCGAGGCGAGCCATTGCACGATCCAGCGGCCGAAGAACAGGCCCTGGCCGAGAAATCCGATGGCAATCCAGATGGTGTCGAGGCTCATGGATAGGCCAGAGGCGAGAGGCTAGAGGCGAGGGGATGGGCGCCTTGCTTGGATGAGTTTGCCGATTCTCTTCCCCAGAGTGGTATATTCATTTTCAAGTGTCTCATATGTGGTTCCATTGAGATGGCCTGATTCATTCGCGATTTGCAGTTGTGTGCGTAATTCAGCGACTGAGCCTTTGGCAATGAAAAAATACCTGACGGCTTCCTTGTCGGTATCGCGTTCGTCTCCTTCGGCAAGATTACTTGCAACGCTGACAGCGCTGCGTCGTATTTGGTCTCTTAGGCCGAAGTCGATGCTTTTCAGATCGTGATTTGAAATTCTGTAAATCAACACGGCAAGGTCTTTGGCTTTCTGCCAGACAGCAAGATCTTTAAAGCCCTGATTTCCCACCTCTAGCCTCGCGCCTCTAGCCTTTCTAGTGTGCGATGGGTTACCCATCACCGATCACTCATCACGGTATTTATATCGTAAACAGCGATGTTGCATCCAGCGCACGGCGATCAGGTCGTAGAGGCTCTTGAAGAGGCGGTTGCCGACGCCGTATTTGGAAATCCCGTGCGCCCGGGGATGGTGGCTGACCGGAATTTCGGTGACGGTGAAGCCGTGCATGAGGGCCAGGGCCGGGAAAAACCGGTGCATGCCGGTAAAGAGCTGCAGTTTGTCCACGACGGCGCGCCGGAAAATTTTCAGGGAACAGCCGGTGTCGTGCACACGATCGCCGGTCACGGCGCTCCGCACCGCGTTGGCGATGCGCGAGGACAGCTTTCTGACGAGATTATCGTTACGGCTGGTGCGCCAGCCGCACACCAGATCAAATTGCTGTAGCAGGGGCAGCATCTTGTCGATATCGGCGGGATCATTTTGCAGGTCGCCGTCCAGCGTAATGACCAGCTCGCCGGTGGAATGTTTGAATCCGGCGTCGAAGGCGGAGGACTGTCCGTAATTCCGGTCGAAGTGCAGCACGCGGACGGCCGGATAGGTTTGTTGCAATTGGTCCAGCAATTCGCTGCTGCCGTCGCTGCTGCCGTCGTCCACGTACACCAGCTCAAACGGCGCCGTTGTGGATTCTTTGCGAGCCGACAGAACTTTGAGCACCCGTTCGGTCAGCGGGGTGAGGTTGTCCCGTTCGTCCTTGATGGGAATGACGACGGAGGCCCATGGGCGAGTGGAATTGGTCATCTTGCGTGGCGGCTCCTGCACGAACGGGGGCACAGGACCATAGTGGATTCCACATGCGCCGACAACACCGTGATCATCTGTTTCGTGAGCGGTGCGAGATTGTCCCGTTCATCCTTGATGGGCATGACAACGGAGGGCCACGGATGAGGTGTCGGGCTCATGAGGCGTGGGGCAGTCTTGATGAAGGTATCAACGTCGTCACGCCGGCATTCTAACGAATGGTCCGGAGACCGTCAAACGCAGAACCTCCCGATGTTGTGCCGGATGGGTCGTCGCATTACTTCACGACCAGCACCGTGCAAGGGGACAAGCGCACCAGATTTTGTGAGGTGCCGCCCCAGATGCGGCCGAAGATGTTGGAGTGACCGGTGAAGCCGACGACCAGGAGGTCGAAGCTCCCGTCTTTGGCAAACTTCGTGATGGCCTCTACGGGATGCCCGGGCACGACATGCGATGTAAGCGTGACTCTCTGCGCGGCCGCGGCCGCTTCTGCATCCTGCGTGACCCGGTGGAAGAAATCTCTGGCCTCCTGCTTCGCCTCGTCGACTTCTCCCATCAGTGCCCCGTAGCGGGGCAAGTGCTCCTCGATGGAGATTTCATGCAACTCTGCGCCGTCACGTGTCGCCAGGGTCAGCGCCGTGTGCAGTGCTTTCTTGGCGCCTTCCGATCCGTCGTTGCCTACCAGAATTTTTCGAAACATGGCCAGCCTCCATCGATGATGGTGAACTGTGACGTTAAGGGGTTGAACCCGACGCCGTCTGTCCGTCCGGTCTTTTTTCAGGCCAGCGTTCTTCGGCCGGTGTGCCGCCCGGATCGAACCATCGCTCGGCGATCAGCGTGGGGATAATCGCCGTCAGGATCACCACGGTCACCAGTGTCGCATATTGCTCGCGAGTGATCAGTTGATGCTCCAGTCCGAATAACGACGAGATGGTGCCGAAGGTCAGGCCGGTCGCCATCAGCAGCGTGGTGTACATGCCCTCTCTCGGGTGGAATCGAAACAGGCGCGTGAGCGGCCAGACGCTCACCAGCTTCGCGACCGTGTTGACGGCGAAAAACAGGCCGATCAACGCCATGGTCACCAGCACGGCCTTGAGACCGACCAACACGCCGGCTTTGAGGAAATAGAAAGGCGTCAGAATCGTCAGGGCGATGGTCCGCAAGCGGTGGGCCAGGTTTTTGTTGGCAAGAAAGATCGGGGCCAGCACGAGGCCGACGAGATAGGCGGGGAGCACCGCCTCGCTTTGAGCCGCGTTCGCCAGAGCGCCGAGGGCAAACAGAATCAGCAGCACGAATTTGAGTTCCGGCTCACTGATCCGCTTTCCGGCCCGATCGAAAAACCAGCGGGTGATGCCGGGCAGTTGCCAGAGGGTGAGTGCCGTCACCGCAAGGAAGACGGCCAGCCACCAGTCGTACCGCGCGAACAGCAGCCCCAACGCCAGCACCGATCCCAGATCGGTCACGAAGCAGGCGGCGAGAATGATTTTGCCCAGTTCGAGTTCATTGTGGCCGCGCTCGACGAGCACGGTATAGACGACGGCAACAGAGGTGGCGCAGAGCGCGATACCTGCCACCTGCGAGGCTTGAAGGGACCACCCGGCCACCCAATAGGCAAAAGCCATCACACTGAGACAGGGCGCCAGAAACGACGCCAGCCCGATCCCGAGCGTCTCCTTCCATTTGCGCTTCATGACATCGATATCGATTTCGGCGCCGGCGAGGAACGTCAGGACGACACTGCCGAATCCGGCGAGCGACAGGATCCAGGGCGTCGGTTGAATGCCGAACAGGTTGCCGCCGGCGATGCCGACGCAGATCTCCACCAGCGCGACGGACACGCCGATGCGCACGGAGATGAGCGACGCCAGCAAGGCCATGCCCATCCAGATCGCAGCGGTTTCCCAGGTCATGCCTGTAGTTCCATCGTGAATTATGCGACCGTCACGCGGCGATCAACATAGGTGGCAAACGTCGGATCGTTGGTGACGAAGATGACCGACCAGGGCTCGTCCTTGGAGCAGAGACGGCGCAGAATGGTTTCCCGCAGGGCTGGAATCATATTGTGCAAGGTGCCGTCGATGATCAGGACATGCGGCCGGATCACAATGGCGCGGGCGAGCAGGAGGCGCAGCGTCTGGCTCAAGGTGAACTGATCGCGGTGGCCAGTCACCTGCGTGGCCAGGCCGTCCGGGAAGTGGTCGATCTCATCGTCCAGTTCCACGAAATGCAGCGCCCACAGAATGTCGTCATGGGAGATGGCGGGGCGGCCCAGTGTCAGATTGTCCTCGATCGTCCCTTCGAGCAATGTGGGCTGTGAGTCCAGCATCAAGCCGCGATAGGGATCGATGGACTCAAGGCTGACCTCGACCAGATTCAGATCGTTGTAGCGAACCACGCCGCCGGTGGGCGGAAGCAGGCCGGCCAGGACCTTGGCGACGGCGGTTTTCTGTACGTTGGACTGGCAGAGCAGGGCGATCTTTTCTCCGGCGACGACCTCCAGATCGAGGTGTTCGAACAGCGGGGCCGAGTCCGGATGGGCGAAGGAAACATTGCGTGCGGTGATCGAGACCCCCTCCAGTCCGAAGTGTCCCATCGGCACAATCGCTTTGGCGCCGTGCGTATCCTGGGGGAGTGAAAAAAAGGCGTTCATTTCCCGGAAGGCCACGAAGGCGAAGAACATGTGGACCATGCGGCGCGCGAGCGTGTCCATGTTCAGGAGCAGCTGGCCCGCCAGCAGTTCGGCGGCGGCGAACTGGCCCACCGTGAGCTGGCCGGTGGCGACGAGCATGCCGGCGGTGGCGATCATGCCGGTGTGGCCGACGACTTGCCAGAGCGCCGCCGCTTTATATTGGCGGCCGGTCAGGAGGTCGGAGCGGCGTTGCCGCACGCGGGCATAGGCCTTCGTCAGGGCATCGGTCTTCTGCATGAGGTAGGGGCTGTGCCCGGCGGCGCGCAGGTGCGGGAGATTGGCGGCGATGTTCTGCATCCAGTGGTAGATCTCATAATTCAGTCGCGACATCTCGAGCGTAATCAGGAAGCCGCCCCGTCCGAACAGAGTGAGCAGGACGACGAAACCGGTCACCAGGGTGACGATGTAGAGCAGAAAATAGGGGTGGAAAAAGACCAGCATCGACATACCGATGCTTCCGACCACGGCCACATTGAAGAGGTCGGCGACCATGGCGACCAGGGCGCGGGTCAGCAAGTCGGCTTCGGCAAATCGGTGCGCATGTTGCGGGAGAAAGGATTCTTCCTGCAGCCGGGGCAATGTCTCGGTAAAGGCGATGGCGATGCGGGCATAGATGCGTTGTTGCAGGGTTTCCACCGCCCGCGCCTGCAAGATGCGGAAGGCGGCGACGCCGGTGAGGGCGCCGCCCACGACAAGCGCCAAGGTGAAGACCATGGAGGGCTGTACGGCGAAAGAAAAGGTGCTGACCAGTTCCTGCACGGCGATCGGCACGCAGAGCATGAACATACCGATGGCCACGGCGTGCGAGGCGATGATGCCGAGCATCTTCCGCTCGAGCCGGATCAGCAGTCCCAATTGGGAGAGGATGTCGTCGAGGATGTTGCGGAGCTGATACTGAGGGAATGCGGGATCCGGTGCGGCCATGAACGAAGCTCCTACCAGAGGGTGCGTAGGAGTTATCAGCCTGGGTGGAGACCGCAGGCGGTTCCGGTGAACCCCATCACCGTAAGGAATCTATCAATGCTTATATACGCTTGCAGTCCGGCCGTCAATTGATTGTAAAGTTGCGAGGTACGGCGAAATGTCTGGCTAGAGGTGAGAGGCTCGGGGCTAGGGGGCGGAGAATGTTTGCTCGCACCTCTCGCCTCGTGCCTCTGGCCTCACGCCTACTTCACCGTCGTGGCATCCGATGCCACGACGGTGAAGCGCATCGTGCCGATGAGGCTCATCTCGCTCACTTGTTCACCGGCGTGGATTTCGACTTTGTAGCGGCCCGGCGTCCAGCGCTCTTTCGGCGGGAGCAGTTTTAAGTACCCGCTCTCGTCCTCAAGAGCCATGTGCATGGCGTCTTCGCAGACAATTGTTTCCGGCTCCAGACCCGGTATCCCCTCCGGAAAGCATCGGCCGAATACCTTGAAGGCCTGATAGTGTTGATGGAGCGCGAAGACGATGAAGATGGCCGGCGTATCAGCGGGAAACTGTTCAGTCGGTTTGACCGGCACAATCTCGTGGGTCTGGCGAAAGCCCAGTTCTTCTTCAAATCCCTCGGCCATGGTGATGGAACGGAACATTCCCTGCGGAGGAGCATCGAAGTCATACGGTTTGGCGTCTTCCGGCCGATTCTGAAATTCGGGGACAGGAAGATTTTTTGTGATCGGCAGATCCCCGGCCCAGACGGGGGCTGGACCAGCGAGCAGGACCGCAAGAACCATGGGGAAGAGCCGACTCATACGCCAGGTCTGGTACACCCCCTGCGGAGTGAGAGTCAAGGGGAGCCCGCGCAGAGCGCGGGTGCTATCCGCAGTCGGCTCTCAAGCCTAGCGATCAGCCGTCAGCTTTCAGCGATCAGCCAGAGCAAGCTGGTCCCCTCGCTGACTCGGCTTTCAATCCGGAGCTGACGGCTGATCGCTGATAGCTCTTGATTCCCCGATTGCGGCGCTTTCGAGCCGTCTGCTACAATCCTCTCCACTTATCACGCATCACCCATCACTGATCACAAACGAGTTTGAAACATGCTACAAGACGCCGACGCATTGCCGCAGTTGATCGGGGACTATAAGCCACTGGATCAGTGGCAAGCCCATCTCAATACGTTGTTCTATCGCCTCAGGGGCGACAAGCTGCGGACCTATTACCAGACCTTTGCCTCAGCAGACTATCGGTTGGCGCATGCGCTGGCCGCGGATTATTTCGAGAAGGTCCTAAAGCGCGAGAAGGCGCGAGGCCAGGGGCGCGAGGCGAGAGGTGAGAGCGAAGTATCTCCGACCGCTAGCCCCGCGCCTCTAGCCTCTAGCCTGATTGTTCTCGAGCTCGGCCCCGGGAACGGCAATCTCGCCGCCTGTTTCCTGAGCCACCTGAAAGCGATCGACACAGCCGGGCAGGTCTATCCGCGCGTCACGTATGTGATGGTGGATTGGGAGCAGTCGATTCTGGATAGCGCCTTAGCGCATCCGGACCTCGCGCCTCATAGGGATCGCGTTGAGGTTCAGGTGGCCACCGTCGATCATCTGTCTGGCGTTGCCGACCAGTCCGTCGATCGGATCATCTGCAACGAATTATGGAACGACCTGCCGACCAAGCTCATGGCGAAGAACGCCGGCGAGATCGAGGAGGAATTCCTCCGTCCCAACCTGAGCGAATCGCTCCATGCCACTATTCAGGATTGGTCGGGCTTTGTCCGGGCCTTCGAGGCGAAGGATATCGACACGCTCAAGACCTTTCCGCCCTTCCTCGACGACCTGGTCTGGGAGAAGGAATACCGGAAGGTGGAGTGGAAAGATGTGCCCTACCGCAAGACCATCACCGAATTCCTGAAGACGATCGACGAACAAGTGCTCGTTCCGGTCAACCTGGGAGCCTTCGCGACGTTGAAGGAAGCCAAGCGATTGCTGGCTCCGGGCGCAATCGGATTCAGCGCCTTCGATGCCGGCACGGCGGATATGCAGGTGCTCAACGATCCGGACAAACCCTGCTATGGCCAGTTCGGCGGGCAGTACAGTTTCATGATCAATTTTGCCTTGGTCGAGGCGATTGCGAAACATCTGGGGTTGGGCGGGATCACCATCGAGCCGCAGCGTGAATTCATCGGCCGGTCGCTGAACACCAATGTGATCACGCTCATGGATCTGTTGGCGACCCATCCGTCCGCAGGACCGAAGTTGCAGCCGTGGGAGCAGGACCGCCTGGTGCTGAAAACCATCAAGGCGTTGAACGAGGCCTACGAAAGCCCCTATAGCCGCATGTTGGAGTTTCCGCTGCAGAAGAACATGCCGATGGAAGAGCGGGAGACGTTGAACGGCATGTTGCTCTCGCTCAAGCGCACCGGCGTGCCGGACACGGTGGCCTACCTGACCGAAGAAGAATT
>Ga0209253_10006147_pt1 | contig 10401 bp, 7 predicted proteins | sample FrelakmetBRP12BR_FD_187145 | JGI IMG/M metagenome (GOLD analysis project Ga0209253, IMG submission 187145) | Freshwater lake sediment microbial communities from the University of Notre Dame, USA, for methane emissions studies - BRP12 BR (SPAdes)... | ecosystem: Environmental > Aquatic >... | reverse complement strand
CGCTTCCTTGCGCGTCGCGATCAATCCGGCCAGCCGCGCGTAGCCGCCACGGGTGGTGTCATCGTTGAGCGAGAACGGGGTGTAATCCGAAGCCGGACCCATGCCGATGAAGCTCGCGTGCATGTCGTTGGTATGCAGGATGGTGAAGGTCTTCGCGCCGGCTGGTGCCGCGGAGAGGAATCCGGGCAGGAGCATTGTTACGCCGGCTGCCGCTGAGGCTGCCAGGAACTCGCGCCGGGAGATCGTATCGCGTGACACGTGATTGAAGGTCTCCCTCCCATCCGCTGTCACGGTTGGTTCTTCAGGCGTGCGTTTCATGGTTGTGACCTCTCGGGCTCTTGAAAGACCGTGGTGAAAGCCAACACACAAACAACGCGTCGGCGATAAGGTTTCGGGTGCGCGCGGCTTTTTTTATCGCGTTTCCTTTAACGATTCCAAAAAAACGGGCCGCGCCTGTCGGTGGACGGGAGCGGCCCAGTGGTTAACTCGCCTTCGCGGTCAGCGCGGCATTACTGCTTGCCGGTGTTGCTCGTCACTGCTTCCATCACGTTGTCGAGGTTGAAACTGCCAGGCTTCTGGCGCGGCGGGAACTCGCGGAAGCTTTGCAGCCATTGGCCGACGTAAGCGCCGGCAGGTGCGAACACGAACATGCGCTCGGCAAACCACTGGTCATAGCCCATACCGATATCACGGGCGAGTTCAAATGGGTCCATGCGCAGATTGGTCAACATCGGTGCGCGCAGTTTGGTGAACGGTTCCTGCCAGACGTGCAGGCCATGAGCGTCCTGACGCAGGAAGGTGATCTTCCAGTTGTTGTAACGCAGCGCCGCGACGCTGCCATCGTCGGTCCAGTAAATGAACTCCTTGCGCGGCCACTCGCCCTCGCCCTTGAACGCGGGCAGCAGGTTGTAGCCGTCGAGATGCACCTTGTAGTTCATTTTGCCGACTTTCCTGCCCTTCAGCAGGTCTTGCTTGACGCTGTTGTCACCGGCGGCGGCCAGCAGGGTCGGGAGCATATCTTCGTGTGCGCCGATGTCGTTGTTGATCGTACCGGGCTTGATGACGCCGGGCCACTTGATCATCGTCGGTACACGGTAGCCACCTTCCCAGTTCGTGGCCTTCTCGCCGCGGAACATCGTGGTGCCACCGTCGGGCCAGGAGAAGGATTCCGAACCGTTGTCGGTGGAATACATGACAATGGTATTCTCTTCGAGACCCAGTTCCTTGAGCTTGGCGAGCACTTGGCCGACATGGCCGTCATGCTCGACCATGCCATCGGCATAGACGCCGAGTCCGGTCTTGCCCGCGGATTCATTCTTCAGGTGCGTGAAGATGTGCATGCGGGTGGAGTTCCACCAGATGAAGAACGGCTTGTCCGCCTTCTTGGCGCGCTCCATGAAATCGAGCGCCTTGGCAGTGACTTCTTCGTCCACCGTCTCCATACGCTTCTTCGTCAGCGGGCCGGTGTCCGTGATCTTGCCACCCGCAATGCTGTGGATGACACCACGTGGGCCGAACCGCTTCTTGAAGGCCGGGTCCTTCGGATAGTCGACGTTCTCCGGCTCTTCCTCCGCATTGAGGTGGTAGAGGTTGCCGAAGAACTCATCGAATCCGTGCGCGGTGGGCAGCATTTCGTCGCGGTCGCCGAGGTGGTTCTTGCCGAACTGGCCGGTTACGTAACCCTGCGCCTTGAGCAGGGTGGCGATGGTCGGGTCTTCCTTCTTCATGCCCTCGGGGGCGCCCGGCAGACCGACCTTGGTGAGGCCGGTGCGGATGGGCGACTGGCCGGTGATGAAGGCGGCACGGCCGGCAGTGCAGCTCTGCTGGCCGTACCAGTCGGTGAACAGCGCGCCTTGTTTGGCGATGCTATCGATGTTGGGTGTCTTGTAGCCCATCACGCCCTGGTTGTAGGCGCTGATGTTGAAGCCACCGATGTCATCGCCCCAGATGATGAGGATGTTGGGTTTCTTTGCCGGTGCTGGGGCCGGTGCCGCCGCGGCGGGACTTGCGAAGACCGCCAAGCACGTCGCCAGCACGATCAGATTGAGTACTCTTGCCAGACTCCTCATATTGCCTCCTGTTGTGTGTTTTTTTCGGCGTTCCCAGAGCGTATGGCTCTACCTACACGTGTCCTTAATATCACTCGAAGCTCGCAAAGGTAGCAAGCTGGCACATCAAGCACCATTAACCTTGGAAAAGATCAGCCAATTCGTCCGGCGGCTGCCGGGTGGCGGTGTGAAGGGCGACGTCCTTAAAACCGGAATCCTGCGCCGAGGTAGAGCCCGTGCGACGCCATGTCCCAGACGAAGCCGTCGTTCTCGTAGTCCTGATAGAAGTACCGGTAGCCGGCCTTGGCCGTGAACATTTCAGAGACCTGCCAGTTCACACCCGCAATCGCCTGGTAGGTAATGTCCGAGCCCACGCCGAAACCACCGATATCGGCGTAGCCCACGAACGACCAGTGCTCTGCGATCGGGGCGATGATGCGGATGCCGATGACCGGATCCCACCAGCTCTCACTGGCGCTGAGACTCCTCGTGCCACCCGGGAGCAATCCGCCGGTGGTAGCAATTAGATTCAGATCGGTGTCGAGCTGGGTGTAGCGCGCCGCGCCGATGGCATCGATCTTGATGGCCGCATCCGACAAGCGATACATCGCGGCCAACTGATACACCTGCTCGGTCATCGTGGCTTCGAGATCGCCGGTGGCGCTGCCGATACCGCCCGGTCCCTGCCACGAGCTGGTTTTCTGGTCCTTCAGCCTGAAGTAGATGCCGTCGAAACCAAACCCCCACGGACCCTTGCGCGCCTCGACCATCATCATGAAGCCGCTGTCGAAATTCTCCAGGATGTCGCCAAAGCTCGCATCGACATCGGCGCTGACACCGCCGACGCCAGCCGTGCCGCTCATCCCCGCCCCGAACAGATACGGCGTGACTTCGAATTGCCACGAGTCCGATTGGGTTCCGGCCGCCTGCGCAGCCGAGGTCGCGAGCCCGGCCAGCACGACGGCTGTCACTGCCACCCGGCGCCAATTCTTCTTTGAACTCGTCGCTTGCTGTTCCATTTCCTCGTACCTCGTGAATTTGCGGGCCACCCGCGTGAATGGTCCGCGGTTCACCGGCGAGTCAGCCGGTTCATTTCACTTCCTTGATGTCGTCGGGCCGCCAGGTCTTGTTGAACCAAGGCTCGAGCGGGCCGTACAGGCGCAGGATCGTGAACCAGGCCTTGCCGGTGATCGTCTGCACCCAGTTGCTCTCCTTGCCAGCCGGCGCCTTCGGACCGAAGTACACGTCCACCGAGCCGTCGGCGTTCGCCTGCAGCCCCTTGCTCTGGCTGCCGACGGTCGGGAAGCGCTGATCGGTCTGCAGCATCGAGCGGGTCTGCGTGTCGTAGACGATGACCGACCAGAAGTCCTTCACCGGAATGTTCGGCGGCAGGCGCAGCCTGTAGGTCTTGCCGCCGTCGAGTGGCTGCCGGTTGGCGTCGACCGCTGTCCACGGATAGGTGGAGCCCTGGCCGACCACCTGCGTATCCATCGCCGGCGTGACGCCGGTGGCGAGAAAGAAGAACATCACCGCGGCATCGAGGTTCGGTACGCCCGGCTGCTTCTCGAACTTGTAGCCGCCGATGAAGGGCCGCTCCCACTGCCGGTCCTCGAAGAAGTAGGCCTCCTTGTCACGGGTGCGATAACCCAGCGCACGGCCGGTGGCGTCGCCCACCGCGGCGGCCTCGGCCAGGATCTTCTTCATGCGCGCGTCCGGCGCGAAGGGCTTGCCCTTCTCGATGCCGATTGAGGCCCAGATGCCGAGCGTGGTGGCGTCGATCGTGTCGGTTGGCTCCTCCTGCACGACCTGGTGCAGCATCGGCCAGAACGATGCGTCGGCGGGCGCAACCATGTTGAACGGCTTGCCGGACATGTTGACGAACTTCAATGCGGGCGGCGGGTTGCCCGCCTGCGCGAGCGGGTAGATCTTCGTGTGCTGCTTGACCGCGTCCACGCCCGGCTTGGTGTCGCCGTTCACCAGGAAGCTGCGCCACCCGGCCCAGGTGTGGAAGGTCGGACTGCGAACGACGTGGTAGCCAGCCGGCACCTTGCCCTGGTAGCCGGGCGGCAACAGCAGGTACTTGCCGCCGGCGCCCTTGTCGGGGCCGGTGATACCGAGGTCGGTGTTCCAGCGGTACCACATGTCGTCGATCAGGCCGAGCACCTTGGGCGGCACTTCGAGCACCAGCGGGCCCTGGCGCAGATCCAGCCAGAACCAGGTGTAGGGCGTGTTGTTGTTGGCGGTGAGCTCGATGGTGCGCGAATCGACGAGGTCCTCCCAGATCGGCACCGTGGTGTTGGCGGGCCCCATCTTGAGGATGTTGCTGCGGTTCGCCAGCTGGTTCACCGCCGGCAGGCCGAGCAGATAGCCCTGCACCGCGCGCTGGAAATCCAGGTTGTCGTAGATCTTCTGCGTGCTGGCCTGATCCGGCACGCCATCGAAGAACTTCAGCGTGCCAAGGCGGGTTTCCACCTTGTCCGGCATCGCGATGCCGGGCGGAACCGGGGTGGTGTATTGGTACGGCGCGGCCACAGCCGCCGTGGTCATGGCAGCAACAAGCGCTGCAGAGAAAAGTACGCGATTTTTCATGTTCAAGTTCCTTCCGAAATTATTCAATTCGACCGCGGCCCGGGCCACGCTGGTTGCTGAACCAACCACCCGCTAGTCCGCCATCGCGCGCTTATGGTCAACCTCCGCGCGGGCCTTCTTATCCTGTGCCTTCTCCGCCGGCTTCATTTCTTTTACCTCGATGGTCACCTTCGGGATGCGCCCGGTGAAGCGCGACTTCGCCTCCGCGCCGATGGCCTCGACCACGGGCGTGCCGAGGTCGATACCGACATCGGCCGTTTCATCCGCCGAGAAGATCGCCGCCTGGGTATGCTCGATCCGACCTTCGGCCACCTTCGCATCGTTCACGTACAAGGTTCCCAATCCGCCCTTGCCCATCCCGCCGCCGTCGTAAGCGAAGTCGAAGCGGATCGTGTTCTTGCCGGGCGCGAGCTTCTTGGTGGCCGCGACCGTGCTGCGCTGCAAACCGAGGAAGTTGTAGTCATAGGCCGGGACGCCGTTCTTGACGTACAGCGACCAGCCGCCGAAGCGGCCGCCCTGAGCAATGACGGTGCCGTTGCCGCCGTCCTTCGGCACCTCAACATCGGCGGTGATGGTCTTGGACTTGTTCTTCACGTTGATGAAGACGTTCTCCATCATGCCGGTCATGCCTTCGGCCAGGGTCAGCGAGGTGCGCTTACCCATGATGTCGGGGCGGCCAACAGGCTCCGCCAACATGCGCTCGAACAACCGGTCATCAATCGGCAGGACGTGGTACTTCTCGGCTTCCCGCATGAACAGCGCCTGCAACTCGGCGAGCTTCTTGGGCTGCTTCGCGGCCAGGTCCTTGCTCAGGCTGAAATCGGAACGCACGTCGTAGAGTTCCCACACGTCTTTCTGGAGAGGCCGGCGCATCTCGCGCTCCCACGCCGCCCGGTGAATGGTGCGCGCCAGCCAGCCGTCATGGTAGATGCCGCGGTTGCCGGAGATCTCGAAGTACTGCGTCGTGTGGCGCTCCCTGGCCTTGGCGTTGTCGAAGCTGTAGACCATGCTGACGCCTTCGATCGGAATTTGCGGCGTGCCGTTCACGACTTTTGGTTCAGGCAGGCCGGCCGCCTGCAGGATGGTCGGCGCGACGTCGATCACATGGCTGAACTGGGTGCGGAGTCCGTTTTTCGCCTTGATGCCCTTGGGCCAGTGCACCACCAGGCCATTGCGGGTGCCGCCGAAGTCCGAGGCGATCTGCTTGGTCCAGGTAAACGGCGCATCCATCGCGACTGCCCAGCCTGAAGCGTAGTGCGGGTAGGTCTCGGGGCCGCCCCACTTGTCCATCACCTTCAGCATGTTGGGGACCTGTTCCGGGACACCGTTGAAATAGGTGTATTCATTGAACATGCCGTGCTCGCCGCCTTCGGCGCTGGCACCGTTGTCGCCGGCGATGTAGAAAACGAGCGTATTGTCGGCCTGTCCAGTGTCCTCGATGGCCTTGAGCATGCGGCCGATCTCATGGTCGGTGTAGTCGAGATAGGCCGCGAACACTTCCATCTGGTGGGCGTAGAGACGCTTTTCGTCAGCCGAAAGCTTGTCCCAGTCGCGGATCGCAGAAGGTTTGGGCGCGAGCTGGGTGCCCGGCGGGATGATTCCCATCTTGAGCTGACGCGCGTAGGTCTCCTCGCGCATCTTGTCCCAGCCCTGGTCGAACTTGCCTTTCCATTTCGCGATCCACTCCTTGGGCACATGGTGCGGCGCATGGGTGGCGCCCGGAGCGAAATACACGAAGAACGGCTGATCGGGCGTCAGTGCCTTCTGGTACTTGATCCAGGTTGCCGCCTGGTCGGTCATGTCGGTCATGAAATGGTAATTCGGATCTCCGGTCAACTCGATTGGATGGGTGCCATCGAAAATGTAGGGCGCCCACTGATTGGTTTCGCCGCCGATGAAACCGTAGAACTTGTCGAAGCCTTGGCGCGTCGGCCAGCGATCGTAGGGGCCGGAAACTCCGGTTTCCCAGGCGGCGGTCTCATGCCATTTGCCGAAGGCCGCCGTGCTGTAACCGTTCAGGCGCAGCATCTCGGCCAGCGGCGCCGTCGCGTTGGGAATTTGGCCGGTGTTACCCGGCATGCCCGTCGCCATCTCGGTGATGAAACCCATGTTGACGGTGTGATGGTTGCGGCCGGACTTGAGCGCGGCGCGGGTCGGCGAACACAGAGCGGTGGTATGGAAATTGTTGTAGCGCAGCCCGTTCTGCGCCAGGCCGTCGAGGGTTGGAGTCGGTATCGGGCCGCCGAAGGTGCTTGGCGCACCGAAGCCCAGGTCGTCGATCAGGACGATCACCACGTTGGGGGCTCCGGCCGGGGCCTTGACCTCGAAGTGCATCGGCGTCTTGACGTTGCGGATATCGAGTTCCTTGGACACCGGACGCTTGGGCTCCGCGATCGGCAACACCGTGCGGTCGAGTTTGACCGGCGGCGGTGCCGCGAATGCGCCAGGTGCGCTGGCGATGGAGAATGCCAGCGCACCCACGAGTGTGGCGGCGCGGAGAGTTTGTTTGCGTGTGATTTTCATCATTACAATTCCCATAGGTGACTCTCCAAAGCGGTGATGTGTACGGTGCGTGCCGCGTGGCCCGATACCAACGAGGGTGCAGAGAATGATGACGGCTTGCGCGTGCTCATATCATTCCACCGGTGACAGCTAGGAAACAATGAAGGCGCGTGGTTAGCGCGCCTTCTTGCCTGCCGGATAGCGGGCGGTCAAAAGCGGAACAACATGCCGAGCTTGACGACCGGGAGGACGGCCCAGGTATCATCCTTGATGTTGTTCGCCTCGAGTGCCAGGTCGCTGGCCGACACCGTGCCGGTGGAGGTCAGCCACACGTCCGGCTCGTTGCGGTAGTAGGCACCGGCGTCAATCGTGAATCCGAGGTTTTTATTTGACAGGAAGTCCCAACCCACGCCGAAGTACGGCGCGCCCACGTGATGGCTGACCTTGCCGGTAAGCCTGCCGACCTCTGTGGCGGTATAGGTGTTGTTGCCGATCTGGTACAGACCAGCAACCTCGGGGGTCAGCTCGAGATTCGAAACCTGGTTGTAATAACTGAGGCCGAAGGTCAGCCGGAACATGCCCTGCCCCGGACGCCAGTCGAGTTTAACTTCCGGCACGGCCGTGCTCTGTTTGATGTCATAGTCGATGCCGTCGTATTTGAAATCAGTGTGGTAGGCGATGCCGGCGATCCCGAAGCGCAGATCGAGCGATGGCGACAGGGTCTGCCGGCCCTCGACACCGAAGCCGAGGTTGCTCACGTTGATGCCAACGCCGAACTCGGCGCGCGCCGGAGCGGCGGCCAGCAGGGTCGCGGCGGACACCAGCATGGCGGCTGTGTAAGACAGCGGTAGCTTTTTCATGGCTTATTCTCCTTGTTTTTTGCAGGAAAATTCAATGCAAGCGCCCTTACGCCCTTACCTTGCCGTACTGCAAACCATGCACGGCATGCTCCCCCCTGCGACGACCAAATGCGCAACGAACCCCCCAAGTGCGCACGAATGCATGATGTCGGGCTCTTGAAAACGAAGTATTCACGTTTGTAACGCTAGCAGCTGCCCTTACTGCCAAGCTTTGACGCAGGTCAATAGACGCACCAAAAATGGCGCGCGGCGTGCCGGGGCAGCAGGTCAAAGGGGCAAGAAAATGGCTGGACGCAGACGGCCAAAGTTGAGTGCCATCATGGAGCTCGCTGGGACAACTCGTGGTCACGGCCGGCTGTGGACTGCCATCGGCTGAACGCTTACCGCGTCCACCCCTCGCGGGGAACTTGACCGGTTCACCGTCTGGCCGAACGCGTACTCCGGCACTGGCAATGCAGCGAATCCGGCATCCAGAATGGATGGGTCGAGCTCGGCCGCTTCGATTGGCGGGTCCACCGCCAAAAAAACGGGCGGCTGACGCCGCCCGTAGGGGTCACTTCGACTGCGGGTATTGGTTACTTCTTCTTGGCCGGCGTCTTCACCGAGATGGCGATCGCCTCGCTGTACACGGCGGAGATCTTGTCGCCCTTCTTCAGGCTGTCGAAGGCCTTCATATCGGCCGGGACCTTGATGGTCGCGACATTGCCCTTCGGGCCCTGCGCCGTGAGCAGGCGGTTCTTAGTGTCGATTTCGAGCACGGTGGCGACGATCGTGCGGGTTTGCATGGCCGCCATGCCCGGCTTGGCACCGGCCGGGGCGCGTTCGACGGCGCTGGTCTGGCCGGCGACGGTGGCATCGCTGGCCTTCTCGAGCGCCGTGGCGACAGCGACCCGGTACTCGACCTCGACGATGTCACCCTTCTTGATCTGGGCAAAGTTGCGGACCTCGTCACCCGCGATCATAACGTGATCGACTCCCTTCTCGTCACGCAAGGTGAGCTCGCGCTCCTTCTTCTTGATGTTGACGATCGTGGCCTTGGCAGATACCGAGTCGGTCAGCACGATGGCGCCATTACTGGCGGCCGGCTTCTCGGCAGCCTTCTCGGCGGCCATGGACGCAACCGGAGCCGCCGCAAACACGGCGGCGACTGCAATGTAAAACAGATGCGATGCTTTAAACATGATGTAATCTCCTTGTTGATGTTTCTTGGTTGCAGTGTCGAATTCATGCTCCTCGGCGAGGACGCTGGCCACCCCTGCGCGGCGGCGAGTTGCCGATGATAGGCGGGGTCTGCGCCAGGTGCAACGACCACCGCCGCTTTAGTCTGCCGTGACCTTCACTGTGAGCAGAGGCCGACAACGTGCAAAGAGATCCCTTCTATAACCAAAGCCTGCAACGTACCTCGCTGTCGTGCTTTGACATAGGTCAATAGATGCCACAGCAATCCCGCGTATCGTAACCTCTGACTCGGCAGGGAGACCGTTTGCCCATGTTTCCCGTCTTGCCAACCACGGGGGTCGAATCCGGCGAGGACAGGGCTGCACCAGCAGTGCTGAACTTGTGCAGATACCGTGAATCGATTTAATTGATTGAATCCATTAAGGAGATCTGTATGCGCTCACATTACACTTTGGTTGCATTCCTAATTGCCGTACTGGGCTTTGCCGCCGCCGGCACGGCGCAGGCGGATACCTACCGCTCGCGCGCCGAGCGCTGGGAATTCACGGCGCAGATGCGCTACCTCGATGACAAGTCGATGTCATTCCCCGGCGGCTCGGAACTCGATGTCAACTCCGATATCGGCTGGGGCTTCGGTTTCGGCTACAACTTCAACGACCACCTGGCGTTGGGCGTCGACTTCGGCTGGAACTCGCCGTCCTATGACGCCACGATCGTCTCGGCGGACACACCACCGCTAGCCAGCCGCCGGACGGGCGGTGAGCTGTCGACCAGCAGCATACATGTCAATCTGCTTTACAATTTCATCGCCGGACCGATCACCCCTTTCGTTACAGCCGGAGTGGGCTCCACGTATGTTGACAGCAACGTCGCCTCCGGTCTGCCAAGCAGCAGCTGCTGGTACGATCCATACTGGGGTTATTACTGCGACACCTACCAGCCAACCTACAGCGACAGTCGCTTTTCCTACAACGCCAGCGTCGGTATGCGCTGGGATCTGGCGCGCGATGCGTTCCTGCGCGCGTCGGTCGGCATGCACTGGATTGATATGAACAACGGCGGCACCCAGGACTTCACCACCGGCCGCGTCGAAATCGGCTTCATGTACTGATACTGACCGGTGCCCGCCGACAGGCGCTCGGCGACATGCCGTACCAGCGGTGAAAGGCGCGCGTAAAACTTGCCGGCTCCGAGAAGCCGAGCAGCGGCATGATCGAGTCGAG
>Ga0209253_10006146_pt1 | contig 10402 bp, 6 predicted proteins | sample FrelakmetBRP12BR_FD_187145 | JGI IMG/M metagenome (GOLD analysis project Ga0209253, IMG submission 187145) | Freshwater lake sediment microbial communities from the University of Notre Dame, USA, for methane emissions studies - BRP12 BR (SPAdes)... | ecosystem: Environmental > Aquatic >... | reverse complement strand
CCGAAGGCTTGACGATCCTCAAGCCATGCCTCCGGCATGGCGATCCTCAAGGCCCGCAGGGCCGATCTGTTCCCATTCCGCATTTTGCATTTTGCATTCTGTATTCTGCCTTACCCAGGTGGGCCAGCGGAAAAACCGCTTGACAGAATTATCAGCCTTGCTATCATCCCATCGGTTAAACTTCCTCCGGATTAATAAACTGGGCATGTCCCGTATCTTTTGCTGGGCACCGCAGAGCGGAGGGGTTTCTCCGCGGGGGCTACCGTTTCAAGCTGAATCCCGAAAACCGGCGGGAGGGTTCCATGGAGCGTGACCTGATCTTTGGTTTGCAGGGAGTCCAGACCGGGCTGGTTGAATCCCGGACCTTTATCGAAGCGGGCCTCAGCTGGAGCCGGGGGGAGGCCCGGAATCTCCGGGAAGAGATCATCCGGCGTGCCCGTATAACCGATGAAGGCGTTGCCCTCCTGGACCGGTCGGTCGAATTCATCCTGAAGAAGCACGGGGTGGAGGAGGAAAAATCGCTCCCGGGCGCGGGCGGAGGAGAACAGGTTTTCGAAAGCCTGGGGGGAGGGGTCGCCCGCGAAGGCTTCTCCCCCACCCCCGAGGCCCCCAAGCCGCCCGATGACCTGGCTTCCACCCGGGTCACCCAGGAAGCTCCCGGGCGATACACCCTCCGCAGGGAACAGGGCCGCGGCGGGATCGGGAAAGTCTTTACCGCCTTCGATGAGCACGTCGGCCGGGACATCGCCATCAAAGAGCTTCTCCTGGAGCCCTCCGCCGGAACGCCCGGAACCCCCGGCCGCAAAACGGCGGAAGTCGCCGCCCGCCTGCTGCGGGAGGCCCGGATCACCGGGCAGCTGGAACATCCCTCCATCGTGCCGGTCTATGAAATCGGCCGCCGGGCCGACGGAACCCTCTATTACACGATGAAAATGGTCAAAGGGAAGACCCTGTACGAGGTCATCCGGGAGGCCGGCTCTTTCGAGGATCGCCTCAAACTGCTCCCCCATTTCCAGGATCTCTGCAATGCCATCGCCTACGCGCACCACCGGGGGGTGATCCACCGGGACATCAAGCCCCAGAACGTGATGATCGGGGAGTTCGGTGAGACGGTGGTCCTGGATTGGGGGCTGGCGAAACCGAAGGGGGCCACGGGGGCGGGGGATGCACGTTTTCAGCGAGAAATGCGAATCCTCAAGGAGGCGGCGGCGGGGAAATCGGTGGATGGAGAAGCCATCGGCACTCCCGAGTACATGCCCCCCGAGCAGGCCTGGGGCGACCTGGAGCGGATTGAGGAAGGGAGCGACATCTATTCCCTGGGAGCTCTTCTGTATGAAATTCTAACCGGCCGGCCCCCCTTTGAGGGAAGTTCCCCCTTCGAAGTCATCGGGAAAGTGCAGCAGTATGGAGAGGGGAAGCAGGCGCTGACCCCGGTCCGCTCGCTGGAGGAAAAGGTCCCGCCCGAGCTTTCGGCCATCACCGAGAAGGCCCTCGCCCCGCGGCCCGAGCAGCGGTACCCGTCGGTGAAAGCGCTGCTCGAGGAAGTGGACGCCTACCTGCAGGGAAAGAGGGTGGGCGCCTACCAGTATACCCTGTGGGAAATCGGGAAATTATTCATCCGGCGGCATAGAGCCCTCAGCGGGGCCATCGCCGCCATCCTGGCATCCATTCTGGTTGCCGCCGTGCTCGTCAGCCTGGCCTACCAGGAAGCGGCCCGGCAGCGGGACCTGGCCCGGAATAACCTGGCCGAGGCCTTCATCAAAGAGGCCCAGATGGCCGAAACCAACCTTCATTGGTCGCGGGCGGCCGCTTACTACGGGGCCGCCCGAAGGACCCAGGACCGCCTGGAAGCCCAGATCGGAGCCATCGAAAACGAAGAGCGGGCCGTGTTTCCCGACCTTCGGCTCTCGGGCCATGAGGAAAGGGTCTCTTCGGTTTCCTTTTCCCCCGACGGGAAAGTCCTTGCCTCCGGGGGTTACGATAAAACCGTGCGTCTCTGGGATCTCGCCTCGGGAAAGGAGACTTTCCTCCTCCAGGGTTATGAGAAGGCCGTTCTTTCCGTGGCGTTTTCTTCCCAGGGGGGCCTTCTGGCATCCGGGGCTGAGGATGGAACCGTAAGAGCCTGGAACGCGGATGCCCGCCAGGACCTCTGGCGGACCCGCGGGCACACCGGTGCGGTCCATTCGCTTTCTTTCTCCCCCGACGGGTCGACCCTGGCCTCGGGAGGCCAGGATAAGGCCGTGTGCCTGTGGGATGCGAAGACGGGCAACATGAATCGCCGGCTCGAAGGGCATGAGGGCCGCGTTCTGGCCGTTGCTTTTTCTCCCGGGGGAAGATTCCTGGCCTCGGGGAGTGCGGATAAATCCGTACGCCTGTGGGATGGGAAATCAAAACACGAGATCCGGAAGTTCAGCGGGCACAGGGGACCGGTGAGAGCCCTGGCCTTCTCCCCGGACGGAAGGCTCCTGGCCTCCGGGGGAAGGGATGATTTCATCCAGTTGTGGGACCCCTCCACGGGAAATCCCCTCGGGCAGATCCGGGGGCTCGCCGCCGCCATCCAATCCCTGGCCTTCTCCCCCGACGGGACCCTTCTGGCCGCGGGGAGTTCCGATAACCAGGCCCGTCTGTTTGATGTGGGGATGGAGAAGGAGATCGCCCGGATCGCCGGGCACGATGACCGGGTCACGTCCGTGGCCTTTTCCCCCGACGGAACCCGTCTGGCTTCGGGCAGCCTGGATGCCTCCGTTCGGCTGTGGAAAGTTCCCCCCCGAAAAGAGCCCTACCTGCTCACCCCCCATGAAAGGACGATCCTCTCCATCGCCTTTTCCCCCGACGGGAAAACCATGGCCTCCTGCGCCCTGGATGGATCCATCCGCCTCCTGGACTTGAGGACGGGAAAGGAGGTTTGGCCGCCCGCGGAGGCCAGGGCCGAGAGCCCCTTTTCCTCCCTGGCTTTCTCGCCCGACGGAAAAATCCTGGCCTGCGCGGGCCGGGAACCCGTGGTCCGGCTCCTGGACGTCTCCTCCGGAAAAGAATCCGCCTCCCTGAGCGGACACGGGGGCCGCGTGAGATCGGTCGTTTTTTCGCCCGATGGAAAGCTCCTGGCTTCCGCCGGCGAAGACCGGACCGTTCGCCTGTGGGATGCTCCTTCCCGGGAGGAGAAAGCCAAGCTGAGCGGGCACGAGAAACCCGTCAGCGCGGTCGCCTTTTCCCCCGACGGGAAAATCCTGGCCTCGGGAAGCCAGGACCGAACCGTGCAGCTCTGGGAGGTCTCCTCGGGAGAGAGAAAAACCCGCATCCGGCTGAACCACCCGGTCACCTCCCTCGCCTTCTCCCCCGACGGGAAGATCCTCGCGGTGGCGAGCCGGGACCGGGTCATCGGGTTGTGGGATCCCATCACCGGCAAGGAAGAGAAAGGGCTCGCCGGGCACCTGAGTTTCGTCAACTCCATCGCTTTCTCCCCCGACGGAAAGAGACTGGTCTCCGGGGGGAATGACGCCACCGCCCGGTTGTGGGATACGGCCGGGGGAAAGGAGATGTCCCGGTTTCACAACAGCCCCCGGGTCTCCTGCGTGGCCTTCTCCCCCGACGGGCAGGCGTTGGCCCTGGCCCACAGCGTGATCCGAATCGTGCGTTTCCGTCAGGCTGTCCCGCAGGAAGAACAGTTCACCCGCATCTTTTCCAAAGCCAGGCTGAGGCTGGTGGGTACGGAGCTGATGGAAGCGGTGGACGTCCCTTGAGGGAAAAGGAATGGGCCGGCCGGTTCCCCGGCCGGCCAAACAGGGGAACCCGATGACCATGACCCTCGACGAAGCCTTACGGAAGATCCGGGAACTGGAAGAGGAGCTTCAGCGCTCCAAAGAGGTCGCCCGGTTCGGGATGACCGGCACCCTGATTGCTGGCCCGGCGGGCGGCTCGCTGGCTCCTTTAACCGCCACGGGCACGGTGCTGGGGGTGGAAGAACTCATTCTCACCGTGGATGGACAGGGGAGAATCTCTTTCTTGAACGGCCCCATGGGTCTTTTCCTGCGGGCCAAAGACCGGCGCGCGGTCATCGGGGAATCGCTGGCCAAAATCGATCAGACCGGTCTGGGGCAGGGATTTTTTTCCGGCATCGTGGAGGGCGTCCGGGGCTCCACCCAGCCGTGGATCGTGGAGCGGGAATGCCCGGAACTGGATGCCTCCCTGCTGCCCCGGGGGCAGAGGGGCGCCCGGCTGAAGACCGTCCCCATCCTTCGGATGGTGGCCAACAGCGCCAAGGGGAGCGTCACCATCCTGATCCAGGAGGTGACCGAGATCAAGTGGCTGGAGAGGAATTTCGCCCGGTACGTCTCCCCGCAAGTCCTGCTCAAGATGTACGAGATGGCCGAAACGGACTTCTTCCGGCCGGAACGCAGGGAGGTCAGCGTTCTCTTTGCCGATCTTCGGGGATTCACCCGGATGAGCAGCGCCATGGGCCCGGAAGATGTCCACCAGGCGGTGAATTCCTTCTTCGCCGAAATGGTCACTTCGGTGAAAGAGTTCAGCGGGACGGTGGATAAATTCATCGGCGACCAGGTCATGGCCCTTTTCGGCGCGCCCCTCGCCCAAGCCCACCACGCTTTGATGAGCCTGGTCTGCGGCGTGGACATGCAGAAGCGCCACCTCCAGTGGATGGAGAAGCGGACCCTGGCGGGGAAACCCGCGCCGGGCCTGGGGATCGGGATTGCCACCGGAGAAGTGGTGGTGGCCAATGTGGGGACTTCCGACCGGCTGGAATACACCGCCCTGGGTCATACGGTGAACCTGGCCGCCCGCCTCTGCGGCGACGCCCAGGGCGGGGAGATTCTTACCGTGCCCAATACGTATCATGGCGCCCGGGCGGCGTTAAAAGACCCCAAACCCCCTCTGGAGAAAATCCCCCATTTGCATTTCGATTTCGTGGGGCGTAGAACCTTCAAAAACATCTCCGAGCCGGTGGAAGTCTTGAAGGTAACCGGCGAAGGATAAACGTCTCTGCCCCCCTGCCTTCCGCCAAGGAACGCTCGCTGGACGAGTAAAACCCAGGTAAATTCAAGGTGATTTCCCATGGGCAGCCCCGATTTCATCGGAGGCGAGCCTACGAAACAATTAGGGCCTCCTTTTAGCAAGCGGCCTCTCCCATCCCCTGACCAATGACTCGGTCCCGGGAGACGATTCGCTTCGCCTCAGGCAACCGGAGGCAACCCGGCCCCAGCCCTCCCCCGGGATGACCGAAAAACCACTCAAAAAATCAACTCAACCTGCCGATAAGATTACTGAAGAAATCGCAGGTTTGCTGGGAGCCTGGCAAGGAATCCGAATTCGGCCGGGAAATAACATGGAAGCAGAAAAAATTATGATCGTGGTGGACGCACGGACTTTCGGTTTTACTCTCCTGGGCAAAGTATCGAAAAATTTTACACACTATAAATATATTTAATAGAAAATAGAGTCAAATAAATGGATTAAATTAAATCTACCAATGTCCTTTTAAAGATTTAACTTTATGAATTTATTTAAAAAAACTTAAAATAAGGATTGGTTTCCCAAACGTTAAAAGGGACTGGAATGGATCTTGCATTATTTTTTACGAAAATGAGAAGGAAACCCTATATGCAGGATACGGACATGGAAGAAAAGAAAAATCTGGGGAGCAATCAACGGGGTTTCACCCTACTCGAAGTCATAATGGTGTCGATTCTTATCCTTATTCTTTGCGGCATCGCCTTTCAGGCATTTAACCGGATGTCGATAAACACCAACCTCCGAACGGCCGCACGGGATATCGCTTCGGATTTCCAGCTGGCCAGGCAGAGGGCGATGGCGGAAAATACGATCCTTACCATAACCTTTGACCCCGGCAATCATACTTACACGGTGCCCCAGCGCGGCGGCGGAACCCTGACCAAAACCCTGGCCCAGTACAGGGGCGGAATCGCAATCAACAGCATCACCATCCCCGGCGCGGCGGTTTCTATTCTGCCCCGGGGAACAACCTCTTCTGCGCCGGGCGACATTATTCTTGTCAACAGCCGCGCTTCAACGGCTACCATAAACATCAACGCTACGGGGAGAGCCAATGTCACTTTTGAGATGCATTAAAGGCATGAGCCTGGTTGAGGTCCTGGTCGCCCTTCTTCTGGTCGTCATCGGCGTCCTCGCCCTCATGACTTTGCAGCCGGCCGCCTGGAGGACCTCCAGCCGCTCCGATTATCTGGGCAGAGCGGGGGGGATCCTGCACCAGGAGCTGGAAGCCAATCGAATCTGGATCATGAATGAAACCAATGGGAATCCCTGTGCGACCAAAAATCCCCAAACTTATCCGCCCCGTTATGTGAATCCCAGCGGGCAGGCAACACCCCAACCCGGGGATGTGACCTTCACCGTCCTAACCGCCATAACCGATTTAGCCCCCGCCCAGCCCGGTTCCTGGAGGGTAACGGTTACCGTCAACTGGCCCGGCAACACGAATGGGATCACGGACACCATCGTCGTCGGGCGTCAACTCTCCTTAATGTGGCCACCGCTATGAATACGAAACATTTAAAGAAAAAAGAAGGATTCTCCTTAGTCGAGCTCCTCATGGCTGTTTTCATCAGCCTCTTGCTGCTGGCCAGCGTTTATTTTGCCGTGACCGTCGCACAGAGGTCTACCGCGAGCGTGGAAATGAAGGTCGTGGCCCAGCAGGACGTTCGGTCGATTCTCGAGGCCATGGCCCTGGAGATCGCCATGGCGTCGTATAATCCTACCTTTAACCCCGCCTTCTGGCGCGACCCGGCTAATTGTAACACCCTTGCGCCTGCCCCCAGTTGGCCCCCGCCCAACCAGGAGTGCCGGGGAATTCAGCTGGCCACGGCCAATTCCCTGAGCATCGAAATGGACCTGGACGGAAATTCTCAGATCTATCAACCGGGCAGCCTGGGGGATCAAAATGAGATCATCACCTATACCTACGATATGGATAACCAGCGGATCACCCGCCAGGTGAATTGTGGAGAGGTGATCTCCTTTTTGGGAGATTTGGCGGGGAGCGACAAGAGCGTAAGGGTGGTAAATGATGCCAACCAGAATTCCCTGTATGACCAGGGGGTTGATATCCCCGTGTTCCGGTATTTTGACATGACGGGCGCTGAAATCCTGGAAACCAACCTTCCCCGGGATATCCCCTTGATCCGGAGGATTGACATCAATCTCAGCGTGGAAACGGAGAGGGTTGACCCCAATACCCGGGCGAGAAGAAGAATGACCTATACCACGAGCGTGGTCCCGAGAAACCATGGATACCGCTAAAACGCTCTGGGTCCCGGGACCGTTCGCCGGGGTGAGAATATTCGGGTTATAAGGAAAGGCTCGGAGGAATACCATGAATTGGGTGAAGTTATTGAAAACTGACGGAAGGGCCGGGCATCGTCCCGAGAAGAAGCGAAAGCCGCTGCTTTCGCAAAAGAAGGGCTTTGCCCTGGTGGCCGCCCTGATGGCCATCTGGATTCTTACCGCGGTGGGGGTCCTGGTCTTTACCGTTTCCACCCAGGATGTCAGGATCAGCGGCCGGTTGTTTTGCGAAAAGAAGGCGTTTTCTTCCGCCGAGACCGGCCTCCACTGGCTGACCATAAATTTTGATTACAACGACCCCAATGCCTCGGGCGTCTCCTCTCAGAAACTCGACCCGAGCGCCGGTTCGCCCGTAGACCAGCATGACCGTTACACCATCGGGCCTGGCCCGAACGGGTGGTACCCCACCAGCGGCCCGGCGACCATCTGGTACGCCGGGTTCGATAATCAGTGGGGCCGGACGGTGAATATAGCCACGGTAACCGGAAGCAACGCCGCGTGCGGCGGCAACCTTCAGGTCGACGCCGGAGTGGGCTACGGGCCCATTTACACACACACGACCCGCAGATAAGGAAGGTGCAACATGCAAAAAATGATTAAAACTCTTTCCGTTTTCATCCTTTGCCATCTTGTTCTGATCTCCGGCGTCTGTTACGGGGACGAGGAGGAATTATTCTCCTCCCTGGTAGAACCCGATGCCCTGATCACCCTTGACCTGTCGGGCAGTATGAACGCGACCCCCTACGGGGATTACTTATACTCGAACTCCAGGGATGGAAGCGATAACTGCAATGGCGATAAAGCCTACGGCACATCCCAGGGATCCTACAAAATTCGGTGCGAAAGCGACAATTATGTCTGCTCCGCTTCATCGGCTTGCACCGAGCCTTATTATAAAGCGAATTTGAGCGGTGGTAAGTTTTCCAGTTGCCCCAGCGGCAAATATGACTGCCGGAAGGCGAACATCGCCAGAAAGGCCATTTTTTCCATCCTCGACGATAGCGGGGACGGGAAGCTCAAGGATGAGGATCAAACCAGCCTGGGGATCCGGCTAGCCTATATGAGGTTCAAATATTGTAATACGGTTGAAGATCCCGTAAGCTCACCAAATTACCTCTCCGGCTGTAATACCCTGCTGTACGGGTTCCAGGATATAAGCAGGAAAAACTATTACAAGGATCTTTACCAAACAATAAGCGACGACATCGATGCCGGCTTCGCCAATAAAACCCCCCTGCGGGCGCAGCTGCTGGAGTCGAAAGCTTACCTGAATGATACCAAGACCGGCACCAGCAAAAAAATTCCTCCGGACAACAAAGCAATTGCTGCCGATCCGAAAGCGGATTGCCGCAAAAAATTTGTTGTCTTCATTACCGACGGGTGGGACACCCTCGCCTGCGGGGGCGATTATAACAAGGACGATTGGGAAAGCGGGTCGTACAGCTACATGAGGAGAAGGGCAACCATAAAAGCGGCCAAAGAAGTGGCCGATGCCGGGTATAAAGTCTTTGTGATCGGTTTTGGGGCCGACATGCCCCAGGAGGATCAATATACGCTGGAATGGGCTGCTAAATTTGGGGGGACCAATAACTCCCTGGTGGACGATTCGGGGGATGCGAATGCCATATCCATTGCGGCTGATCCCTGTCAAAGAGAAAGCTGCAGCCCAAGTCAATTGGGTTGTACCAATGCTCCCAACGATCCCGGTTATAAAGCTTTAGGCGGTTACGCCTATCTCGCTGTGGATTCGACCTCACTCAATCAAGCGCTCCGGAAGGCCATGACTTACGTCAGGGAGGCCAGGTATTCCTTCACCGTCTCCTCCGTATCGGCCGCGAGGGTCACGGCGCAGAATTACCTCTATGAAGCTTCCTTCATCCCGATTGGGGGCGATCCCTTCTGGCAGGGCCATCTGAAAAAGTACAAGCTTGACGACACCAACGGAAAGGTCCTCCCGGCGATCCTGGACGCGGGGGACGGATTGCGCGGCACTTGGTCCAGGAATATGTATACCTATTTCGGGGGTACGATCAAGCCTTTCAACGCCGCCAACGTTAGCCCGACCCTTTTGGGGCTTTCCGACACGGACACGACCCGCCGGGATTATGTGGTGGGCTACTTCCGGGGCGAAAATACGAATTACACGAAGGAAAACTGGAGGTTGGGAGACACCTTTCATTCCAACCCGGTGACCATCGACCCCCCCTCCATCTATTTCAATGACGTCCGTTCCTGGAATGCCTTCGACTCTTTCCGGGCGGCGAATAAGAACCGGGACTGGCTCATCGTCCTGGGGGCCAATGACGGCCAGGTCCACGCTTTCAACGCCGGCGATTTGGCGGAAAGATGGAGCTTCATCCCCCCCAACCTCCTGCGCAAGCTCAAACTGATTTCCCATGACACCGAGGACGATCTTGCGAAATATCCGAAGACTGATCTGAAACACCAGTTTTATGTGGATGGCCCGGTGACCGTGGCTGATGTGTGGCTGGGCTCCGGGGACGGCTATGGCAAGACGGCCGACAAGTGGAGGACCATGATGATCGTCGGGCTGGGGAAAGGGGTGCGGGAATCGGATACCAATAGCGATCCTACCTACCTCTGGAGCTCTTCCCCCAGCTGCGATTCGGATTTTAGGAGAAAGTGGAATCCCCCGCACCAGTACTATTGCGGCTACTATGCCTTTGACCTGACCAATACATCGGCCACGACTCCCAGTTCCCCCCTCTTGTCGTCGCCCACTTCCCTGTGGCGCATAAATGTGGCCGGTCGAAGTCAGGGCCTGTACCTGGACGAGCCCTGGAGCAAGATGGCCATCGGCCGGGTGAAGGACGGGGGGATGGAGAAGTGGGTGGGCTTTATCGGGGGAGGATTTAGCGGCGATACTAACAAAAAGAAAAGAGATTATGACGACGATGATTTCGAAACGAAACAAAAAAGAGGGGGCAAGGGGCTCTTCGTGATTGAATTGAGCACCGGGAATATTCTCTGGAGTTATACCAGGGACGACGAGACCGACATGGATTACCCCATCCCCGCTTCCCCCACCGTTCTGGACTGGGACAATGAC
>Ga0209253_10006145_pt1 | contig 10403 bp, 5 predicted proteins | sample FrelakmetBRP12BR_FD_187145 | JGI IMG/M metagenome (GOLD analysis project Ga0209253, IMG submission 187145) | Freshwater lake sediment microbial communities from the University of Notre Dame, USA, for methane emissions studies - BRP12 BR (SPAdes)... | ecosystem: Environmental > Aquatic >... | reverse complement strand
AACCGTTTCGCCAATCGCCACGTCGCATACGCACCTCCCCCTATAAAACTCACTTTACCGTCCCATCGCAGCCATGGGCTGATCCTACAACATTGTCATTGCCAGTCGCTCCGCAACGCCACCACCCGTTCGCGCAGCAGCGCCGAGGTCGCCTGTTCCGGCGGCACCGGTTCGCCCACCACCAGTTCGATCCGCGACCAGAACCGCCGTGGGAAGTTGTTCATCGCCTTACCGAAGCGGCGGCTGAAGAAGCTGCCCCACAGTCCGCGCAGCGCCATCGGCACCACCGGCACCGGCGTGCGCTGGATAATCTGTTCGATGCCGGCCTTGAACGGACCGATCTCGCCATCCGCGGTCAGTCGCCCCTCGGGAAAGATACCCACCACTTCGCCCCCTTCCAGATAGCGGGCCACCCGATCGTAGGCCCGCTCCAGGATTTCCGGATTCTCCCGCGCCGGGGCGATGGGAATCGCGCCGGCGGTGCGGAACACGAAATTCAACAACGGAATCTTGAAGATCTGATGATCCATCACAAAGCGGATCGGCCGACGGCAACAGCCGATCACCACCAGCGCGTCCATATAGCTGACGTGATTGCAGGCCACCACCGCTGGTCCCTCCTCGGGTATATTCTCCAAACCCCGCGTCTTCAGCCGGTAACCGATGTTTACCAGGATCCAGACGATGAAGCGCATCAGGAATTCGGGCACCAGGCCGAAGATATAGACCGCCACCGCCGCGTTGAAGATGGCCATGAGCAGCAACAACTGCGGAATGTTCAGTCCCCGGTCCAGCATCACCACGGCGATGATCGCCGCCGCCACCATGAATACGGCATTGAGGATGTTGTTGCCGGCGATCACCCGCGAAAGATGGCTTGGCTCGCTGCGTTGCTGCACCAGGGCGTACAGGGGCACGATAAAGAAGCCGCCGAACATGCCGATCAGCACCACGTCCAGCACGATCCGCCAACTGCCCGGCTGGCTCAGAAAGGCCAGCACCCCCAGCAATTCCCCGCCAGCCGGGGGCGCCGCCGGGGTGGCGAAGAACAAGTCCACTCCAAACACGGTCAGGCCGATGGAGCCGAACGGCACCAGGCCGAGTTCCACCCTGTGCCCGGACATCCGCTCGCACAGCAGCGAACCCGCGCCGATGCCGATGGCGAACAATGCCAGCAGCAGGGTGATGACGTGCTCGCCGCCGCCCAGGGTCAGCTTGGTGAAATTCGGCAACTGCGCCACGTAAACGCTGCCCAGAAACCAGAACCAGGAGATGCCGAGGACGGACTGGAACACGGTGAAGTTCTGGTACGTGAGGCGGAGGATGTTCCAGGTCTCGCTGAGGGGATTCCAGTTGATCCGGAGGTCCGGGGCGGCGGGCGGCGCCGGAGGAATCGCCCAACTGCTGAGATAGCCGAGCACGGCCAGCCCGACCACCACGCCCGCCACCCAATGAGGACCCTGCGGCAAGGCGATCAGAATGCCCCCCAGGATGGTGCCCAGCAGGATGGCGAGATTGGTGGCCGTCTCGATCCAGGCATTGCCGCCGACCAGTTCCTCCGGCTTGAGGTGTTGAGGCAGGATGCTGTACTTGGCCGGTCCGAACAGGGTGGACTGGAACCCCATCAGGAACAGCAGCGCGATCAGCCAATAGACGTTGCCCAGGTAGAATCCCACCGCCGCGGCACTCATGATGGCGATTTCCAGCAGCTTGACCCAGCGGATGTAGCGCGACTTTTCGTACTTGTCGGACAGTTGGCCGGCGGAGGCCGAGAACAGAAAGAACGGCAGTACGAACAGGCCGGCGCTGAGGTTGATCAGGAGGTTGGAGCGGCTGGCGTCGGCGCCCGCCACCTGGAACGCGATCAGGATGACCAGGGCGTTCTTGAACACGTTGTCGTTGAACGCGCCGAGAAACTGGGTCACGAAAAACGGCAGGAAGCGCCGTTGCTTCAACAGGGTGAATTCGTTGCCGTTAGCCATGCGGCGGAGTTCTCCAGGGTCAGGATGGGGTTGGATGATGTTCCCCACTATAGAAGATTGTCCGTGGAAATTTTCGATACGCGGTGCGTTCGTTGCGGGCGACGGGTGGATAGTCCAGAAAATTCGGAGTCGAACTTCGAATATTCATGCTAGATGAGGCCGCTTCTCGGGTTGACAAGCAAATTGCACCCTATCCTAAAGGCGCCTGGACTTGGATTGAACGCGTAGCGGGTTCGATGGATGTACACTTTAGTAGCGATCAGAAAGGCTGGATCGTTAAGGAATCCAAACCATGCGTCCCAACACCCGCAATCTACTGACTGAAGAAGTCGCTGCCTGGCATCAACAGGGCCTGATCGATCGGCCCCTGTTTGAAACCCTGCTGCCGCGCTACGAAACGCGCGGCCGGTTTCTGGCGGTGCTGCTGAAATGGCTCGGCCTGTTCGCCATCTTGCAGCTCGGGCTGGCGGTGCTGGCCTTCATCGCCATAATGTCGGAATCGGCGCTGATCGCGGCGGTGTTGCTGGCGGCGGTCGGCGCGGGTCTATGGTACTTCGGGGTGCGGATGGCGACCGACCCCAGGCGGCTTCATCCCTTTACCGGCACGGTGCTGGTCACCGCCAGCCTCGCGGCGGCGTTCGGCACCTTCGTGCTGCTGCACCTCGCCGTGAACGGCGACGTCGAAGGTCGGACCCTTCCCACCATCATGCTGCTGACCGGCGTGCTCGCCGTCCTGACCGCCTACCGTTACCACCTGCGCTGGCCGCTGCTGTTCGGGCTGCTACTGTTCTTCCACGGGCTGGGCGCCTGGCACGCTTACGGCGGGCATGGAACCTATTTCGCGGATATTCAGGACCCAAAGCTGATGGCTGTGATTGCTCTGGCAGCGATTGCGCTGGGCGTCTGGCACGAACGGTGGTTGGAAAACGGCCCGCTGCGGCGCTGCGCCGGCTTCGGCGCGCTGTACCTGATCTTCGGGCTGCTGTATCTGAATCTGTCGTTGTGGTTCCTGACGATACCGCGCGGGCCGCTGGACTGGGTGTTGGTGTTCACCGCCGCCGGCATCGGGCAAATCGTCGCTGGTGCCCGCTTGCACGATGCCCGCTTCACCGGTTTCGGCATCGTGTTTCTGGCGATTGACCTGTACACCCGCTTTTTCGAGCAGTTCTGGGACCGGTTGTCGGCCGGCGCGTTTTTTCTGGCCGGCGGTGCGCTGGCCATGGCCTTTGGTTTCGCCTGCGAGCGCCGGGGCTGGACTCAAGCGGAGCGACGGCCATGAACCCGCAATCCCGTAACCGTCGGGTCCGCCGGGAATTGGACGAACTGTTGCGCGAAGGGCTGCTGGACGAGGCGACTCACGCCCTACTGCACGCGCGCTATCCGATCGAGGGCTGGGACTGGCGCTCGCTGGGCCGCTGGTTCCTGATTTTCGGCGCGGTCAGCGTCATGGCCGGGCTGGTCATCCTGGGCCGAACCCTGTTCGAGTTCACTCTAACCAAATTGGCGGTGCTGCTGGGTGTGGCGATGGCCGCCAGTTTCAGCGGCGCGCAATGGCTCAAGCGCACCCGCTCCACGCTGGTCTGGACCCCGCTGAGCCTGGAGCTGCTGGGCGGCCTGCTGCTGATCGGCCTGACCTTCACCTTGGGCGCGATCTACTCCACCGGCTCCGGCAATTGGCCGGCCCTGTTGCTGATTGACTTGCTCCTGCTGCTCGGTCTGAGCTACGCCCTGCGCAACGTGCTGCTGCTGATACTCAGCGCCGTGGTGTTCTTCTCCTGGTTCGGTGGTTTCACCGGCTACGCCTCCGGATGGGGCGCCTACTGGTTCGGGATGAACTACCCGCTGCGCTTCCTGATGGCGGCTATCGTCATGATCGCTGTCGCGGTCATCCACCAGCAGAGCGAAGCCGGGCCGCTGGCGCCATATCGGGGATTTTTCAAGGTCTGGCTGTCCGGCGGGCTGTTCTTCGCGGAAATGGCGCTGTGGCTGTTATCCCTGTTCGGCAATTTCGATCTGGCCAGCGACTGGTGGTATCGGGCCAGTTCCGCCGAACGGGTGCTGTTCAACCTGCTGTGGGCGGGCCTGAATGCAACGCTGGTCTGGCTGGGCGCGCGGTGGGCGATGCGGATGCTGACCGGCTTTGGCGCAACCTTCCTGATCATTCAGATATACACCCTGTTCTTCGCGCACCTGGCCGAGCATCTGGGCTTGCCGCTGAGCCTGCTGATCGCCGGCGGAGGTGCGCTGGCGCTAACCTTCTGGTTGGAACGGCGGCGACGCGAGAGTTTCGAATGAGTCCGCGATCATGGCAACCTCCTTCACCATGGTTACCCTATTTCCCGACATCTCCTGAAAAATCAGGGAGGATTCCATCGTGCGCTTGTTGCACACCTCGGATTGGCACCTCGGGCAAACCCTGCACGACTTCGACCGCGGTTACGAACATCAACGCTTCCTGGATTGGCTGCTCGATACTTTGGAAACCGAACAGGCTGATGCCCTGCTGATGGCTGGCGACGTATTCGACAACCCCAATCCGTCCGCCGCCGCGCAGAAACAGTTCTATAACTTTCTGACCCGGGCCAAGCGCCGCGTCCCCGATCTCGACATCGTCATCATCGCCGGTAACCACGACTCACCGGGGCGGCTGGAAGCACCCGCGCCGCTGCTCCAGGCCTTCGACGCCACCGTGGTCGGCTACGTTACTCGCGATTCCCAGGGTGGCATCCAACTCGACCGGCTGGTCGCGCCGCTCCGCAACCGCGATCGCGAAATCGCCGCCTGGTGTCTGACGGTGCCGTTCCTGCGTCCCGGCGACGTGCCGCGCGTGGAAACGGACGGCGATCCCTACCTGGAAGGCGTCGCCCGGCTCTATCGGCAAGCGCTCGAATTGGCCCTGAGCCGCCAGGAAACCGGCCAGGCCATCATCGCGCTCGGCCATTGCCACATGAGCGGCGGGCAGACCTCCGAGGACTCCGAGCGGCGCATCGTCATCGGCGGCGCCGAGGCGCTGTCGATCGAAACCTTCGATCCGGCTATCGCCTACGCCGCGCTGGGCCACCTGCACCGCGCCCAACAGGTCGGCGGTCAGGAGCGGGTGCGCTACTCCGGCAGCCCGTTGCCAATGTCCTTCAACGAAATCCGTTACTCCCATCAGGTGGTGCGCGTCGATCTCGACGGCGGCGCGATTCGGGAAATCACCGCCATTCCCGTCCCACGCCCGGTCGAACTGTTGCGGGTTCCCGAACAGCCGGCGTTGGTTGACGACGTTCTGGACTTGCTGGCGGCGCTCGATCTCCCTGATGCGCCGCTGGAGGCGCGGCCCTACCTGCAAGTTCGGGTGCGGCTGACCGCTCCCGAGCCGGGATTGCGCGCCAAGATCGAATCGGTGCTGGACAAAAAGCCGGTGCGGCTTGCCAAAATCGAGACCACCTATGGGGGCGCCGCCGAGGATGATCCGACCCGTGGCCCCCAATCGCTGGACGACCTGGCGCGGCTGCAACCGGACGATATCTTCAACAAACTGTACTGGCGGAAATACGGCGAGGAACCTTCAGTCGAGTTGCTGGACGCATTCCGGGAACTGCTGGTGCCATTCAACGAGGAACCCGCGCCATGAGAATTCTCGCCATTCGCGGCAAAAACCTGGCTTCGCTGGCTGGCGACTTCGCGATTCACTTTCACCAGGAACCACTCGCCTCGACTGGTCTGTTCGCCATCTGCGGACCCACTGGCGCCGGCAAAAGCACGCTACTGGACGCCCTGTGTCTAGCGCTTTTCGACGAAACCCCGCGCCTGACTCGCGCCACGATCAAGGGCGTCAGCCTGCCGGATGTCGGCGACGAAACCATCACCCCGCAGGACCCGCGCAATCTGCTGCGCCGGGGCGCCGGTGAAGGTTCGGCCGAGGTCGACTTCATCGGTAACGACGGGATTGCGTACCGCGCCCGCTGGAGCGTGCGCCGCGCGCGCGGCAAGGCCAACGGCAAACTGCAAAATACCGAGATGCTGCTGCAAACCCTCGACGGCGAGCAGCGTATCGGTGGGGTAAAATACGAAGTGCAGCAGGCGATTCGCGAGCGACTGGGGTTGTCGTTCCCTCAGTTCACCCGCGCCGTGCTGTTGGCCCAGAACGAGTTCGCGGTATTCCTGAAAGCCAATGACAACGAACGCGCGGAACTGCTGGAAACCCTGACCGGCCTGGATGTCTACACCGGCATTTCCATCCGTGCCTACGAACGCGCCAAGGCCGAGCAACAGGCGCTGGATACCCTGAAAGGCCAACTCGACGGCCAGCAACCGCTCGCAGCCGAACCGCGCGCCGAACTGGAACAGCAACTCACCACCGCCAGGGCGGAAACGGCGATACTTGACCAGCGCAAGATCGAACTGGACCGGCAATTACAATGGCATGAAGCCTGGGAAAAGCTGAAGCAGAACGAACGGCAGGCACTGGAAACCGTACAACAAGCCCGCGCCGACCAGGAATCCGCCGCGCCCCGGCAAGCCTATTTCGCCCGCGTCGAAACCGCGCAGGACGCCCGCCCGGCGGTCGCCGAGTTGGACCGCACCACTGGGGAGCTTGAGAAAAACCGTCAGGCGGTGTCCCACGCCGAAGGAAAATTGGAAATCGCGCGGCGTCTCCGCCAGCAAGCCGATGCAGCCCTGACGCAAGCGACCCAGGCGGTGGCCACCGCTGAAGAGGCCGTTCATCAGGCCAAACCCGACCTCGACCGCGCCAAGGCGTTGGATGCCGAAATCGAGGCGTTCGTTCCTGGTCACATAACAGCCGCCCAGGCATTGACCGAGGCCCGGCAGGACGAAGCCAAAGCGCAAAAAAACCTGGCCGACCAACAGGCCGCGCACCAGCAAGCCACCCAGCGCATGAAGATCGCCCAAGACTGGCTGGCCGCGCACGAACCGTTGCGCATCCTGGCCGAGGACTGGCCGCGCTGGGATCTCCTGCTCGGCGAAGCGGTTAAAGCGCAAGACAGCCTGCGGCAGGCGGAAAAAACGAGCGCTGCCAAACAGCGGGACGAACAAAAAAAACAGCAGGCCCGCAACAAAGCCAGCGACGATTTCACCAAGGCCGAAACCGCGTTACTAACGGCGGAATCCCGGCTTCAGAACGCCATTCAGGCACTGGCCGGCTTCGACGTGGAGGCGCTGGCCGACCGCCGCACCGCCGCCGAAACCCGCCGCGAACAGATCTCCGACGCCGAGCGGTTGTGGAGCGCGCTGGCTGGGTCGCTCGCCCGCCAAGCAGAATTGGACCAGGAAACCCATACGCTTCATGAAAAAATCACCCAGGCGGAAACGGCGTTATTCCAAACCCGCACTGAAAGACCGGTGGCCAGCGCTCGGCTGGAACAGGCGGAAAAGTCCCTCAAAACCGCCGCAACCGCCTGCGCCGAGAGCGTCGCAACCTTGCGGGAAAACCTGGAAGCGGGCTCGCCCTGCCCGGTTTGCGGGGCGACGGAACATCCCTACGCCGCCGGTGACACACCCTCCCGCGCCATGCTGGCGAGCATGCAAGCCGAAGTTGATGCGTGTCGCACGGCGGTCACCGCGCTGGACCGGCGGGAAGCCACCCATCAAGCCAGTCTCGACGGCAACCAACAGCGCCTCTCCACAATCGCCAGGGAACGCGACGTCCTGACCGCCGCCATCCACCGGGATACCGGCGCCTGGAACGCGCAACCGGTCGCGGTGGAACTCGCCACCGTGGCGCCCGCCGACCGTCCGGCCTGGTTTACCGCGCAACGCCAGACGGTTCAGGAACAACTCACCGCCATAGCCAGTGAAGAAACTGCCCAACGGCAGGCCAGCAAGTCCAGGGACGAGGCGCAAACGGCGCGGGACGGCTTCCAACGTCAGCAGGCGGCGGGGCAAGAAGCCTTGAACTCCGCGCAAGCCGCACTCGATCAGGCTATTCAGGCCCTACAGAACGCCAACGACCAGCAAGCGGAAGTCGCGCGCCAGTTGAACGAGCGCCTGACCGCGCTGGACGCCGCTTTCCCCGGTCAGAACTGGCGACCGGACTGGCAGGCCGATCCCGCCGCCTTCCACCAAAGGCAACGGGAACAGGCCGCGCTGTGGAGCAGCCAGAGCAAAACGGTCGATCAGCAACAAACTCATCTCGGCGCGCTCGATATCGAAATCAAAAATCTCATCGGGATCGTCGCCGAAAAAACCGCGCAACTCGGGCGAGTTGCCGCCGACTTCAAACAGATCGACGACACGCTCCGGGACAAGCGCCAGCAACGACAAACCATGTTTGGCGGGCGACCCGTTACGGACGTGGAAGCGGAACTTGCCAGGGCGGTGATCGACGCCAGGACCCAGTTCCAGACCCAGGACGGGGTGGCGAAAAATGCGGCGCAAGCTCGGGCCAGCGCCGAAGCGGTCCTCGACCAGGCCCGGAGAGCGCTGACAGACAGCCAGGATGCAGCAAAAAAAGCCGATGCGGAGCTGACTACCTGGATCGCCGCGTGCAATGCCCGCCATCCCGCCGAACCGTTGGATTCTACTCAACTCCGCGCTCTGCTCGCCCATGATAGCGCCTGGTTTAAGCGGGAACGGGAGGAGCTACAGAAACGAGTCGATGCCGTCCGGGAAGCGGAGGCGACCCTCCGGGAACGCCAATCACAACGGGAGACGCATGAACGGCAACGAGCCACAGCAACAGCAAATTCGATGGAGATCGTTCGTGCCGAACAGGCGCAAGCTGTTGTTGATTGCGAACAGGCCCGGAAGCGCGCCACCGAGGTGGAAATCGCCCTGCGCCAAGACGACGAGCGCCGTGCCAAAACGGCGTCCCTGCAAGCCGATATCCTCCAACAGGAGGCGAAAACCCGCGTCTGGGGGCAATTGAACGAATTGATCGGTTCCGCCGACGGCAAGAAATTCCGCAACCATGCCCAGCAGTTCACCCTCGATGTGCTGCTCGGCTACGCCAATCGCCACCTGAGCGACCTGTCCCGCCGGTACCGATTGGAGCGGGTCAAGGGCACGCTCGCCCTGATGGTGGTCGATCAGGACATGGGCGACGAAATCCGCTCGGTGCATTCCCTGTCCGGCGGCGAATCCTTTCTGGTCTCGCTGGCGCTGGCCCTCGGTCTGGCCTCGCTGTCCTCCAACCGGGTGCGGGTCGAATCGCTGTTCATCGATGAAGGTTTTGGCAGCCTCGACGCCGACACGTTGCGGGTGGCCATGGATGCGCTGGATCACTTGCAGGCCCAGGGCCGCAAGGTAGGGGTCATCTCCCACGTGCAGGACATGACCGAGCGGATCGGGGTTCAGATTCAGGTGCGGCGCCAGTCCGGCGGGCAGAGCCGGATCGAAGTACGGAGTGGTTGAACCCCCTACCCGGCGAAAAACGCCCGCACCCGCGCCAAATCGCGGGTGCATGGCATCGGCGGCAGGCTGTCCAGGAACACCCGGCCGTACGACTTGCTCAACAGGCGCGGGTCGCCCAGCACCAGCACGCCCCGGTCGCTCACGTCCCGGATCAGCCGGCCCGCGCCCTGCTTCAGGGTGATGACCGCCTGGGGCAACTGATAGCACAGGAACGGATCCTCGCCGCGCTGCCGCAGGGATTCGATGCGCGCCTGCAACACTGGATCGCCCGGCGCCGCAAATGGCAGCCGGTCGATAATCACGCAGGACAGCGCCTCGCCGCGCACATCGACCCCCTCCCAGAAACTGGCGGTCCCCAATAACACCGCGTTGCCCAGATCCCGAAACCGCCGCAGCAAAACCGCCTTCGGCAGGTCCCCCTGCACCAGCAGCGGATACGCCAGCCGGCCCGCCAACAACTTCCCCGCTTCGCGCAGAGCCCGGTAACTGGTGAACAGCAAAAACGCCCGCCCCCCGCTGGCCTCCAAGACCGGCAGCGCCGCTTCCACCAGCGCCGCCGTATGGTGCGGAGACGCGGGATCAGGTAATTGCGGCGGGTGATACAGCAAGGTGTTGCGGGGAAAGTCGAAGGGGCTGTCCAGCCGGAGCGCCGCGTAATCCCGCAGGCCCAGCCGCTGCGCGAAGTGCTCGAAACTTTGCCCCACCGCCAGTGTCGCCGAGGTAAAAATCCACGCGCCCTGCTGCGCCTCCATCCGTCCCCGGAAGGTCGGGGCGATGTCCAGCGGGGTCCGCGTCAGGGTAAAGCCGCGCCCCCGGGTTTCGAACCAGCACACATGGTCCAGGCTGTTCTCCCCACCGGTCATCAGGATCAGGCGTTGCGCCAAATCCTCGCCACGCCGGTGACAATTCTCCAGCCCCTTGCCGCGCTGGGCGGCTTCCTTCAGCGCCTCGCGCAACTGGTCCAGCGCCCCGCTTAACCCCTCGACCGCCTCCCGTACCGCCGGCCGAGTGGCGGCCTCCCGCCATGGCGCGCGGCAGTCCGCCTCACCCAGTGCTTCTCGC
>Ga0209253_10006144_pt1 | contig 10404 bp, 8 predicted proteins | sample FrelakmetBRP12BR_FD_187145 | JGI IMG/M metagenome (GOLD analysis project Ga0209253, IMG submission 187145) | Freshwater lake sediment microbial communities from the University of Notre Dame, USA, for methane emissions studies - BRP12 BR (SPAdes)... | ecosystem: Environmental > Aquatic >... | reverse complement strand
AGCGGCAATCCGCGACGGCGGTAGCCATAATGCGGGCATGCACCGCACCGCCCTGCTCGCCGGCGCAACCGGTCTCGTGGGCCGCGAACTGCTCTCGTTGCTGCTCGACGACAGCGACGTCGCGGAAGTCATCGCCCTCACTCGCCGCCCGATGGCGACACCGCATCCCAAGCTGCAGCAGGGCATCGTCGAATTCGACCAGCTCGCCAGTTTCGCGCTGCCGCCGGTCGACGATTTCTACTGCTGCCTCGGCACGACGATCAAGCGGGCAGGATCGCAACAGGCCTTTCGCGAAGTCGACCTTGTCTATCCGTTGACGATCGCCCGGATGGCTTTGGCCGCGGGCGCCACCCGCTGCCTTCTCGTATCGTCGATGGGCGCGAACCCGCAATCGCGCGTCTTCTACAATCGGATCAAGGGCGAGGTCGAGGCCGAGCTCGCGCGCCTGCCGTTTCAGACCGTCATCGCATTCCGCCCGTCGCTCCTGGCCGGCGAGCGGACGGAGTTTCGCGCCGGCGAGCGTGCGGCCCTCGCGTTGGCACAGCCGCTGTCGCTCCTGCTGCCGGCGAAATTCCGTCCCGTTGCCGCCGCCGACGTCGCACGCGCGATGCTGGCGTGCGCGAAGAGCGACAAGGTCGGTCGCTTCGTCGTGTTGTCGGACGAGATCCGGCGGATTGCCGCCGAGTCGCAGTCCGCGCTTCGGATCTCGCCGACAGCGCTGCGCGTCTGACCGCGACGGCCGGACGCGCATTGCGCTCACTTCGCGGGCACCATCACGAGCCGGTCGTTTCCGGATTCGGCGCCCCAGGCTTCGCCGGCGCGGCCCAGCATCTGGCGCACGCCGGCGCCGGTGCGATTCGACGGAAAACGCTCGAATTTCTCGGTTGCCGGGTCGAACTTGACGATGGCGTTGGACGTCCATTCGGTAAGCCAGACCTTGTCCTGATCGTCGACCCATACCGAGTACGCGCGCGGGCGGTTGCCCGGAAGCTTCCACTCGCGCCACGCGCGCGACGCGGGGTCGTACATTCCGACGTGCCCGGTGTTCCAGTAGCTGACCCAGATCCGGCCGCGGGAATCTGGCCAGACGCGCCGCGCACCCTGCTCCCGCGTCGGCGGCTCGATGACGGTCGCCTCCCCGGATTCGGTATCGATGCGCGCGATGTGGTTGCCGGCGAGCGATGCATAGTAGACGTCGCCGCCCGGCGTCGTCGCGATGCCGTAGGGACCGCGCCCGCCCGGCGCTTTCCACACCTTGATGTCACTCGTGTCGGGAACCAGGCGGCCGTAGTAGCCGCTCTGGCCGGTAAACCACACGCGACCCTTGCGATCGAAGGTCAGCGTGTTGAGATTGGCGTAGTCGACATCGTTGCCGAGCGGCCATACGCGTACCGCACGGGTCTTCGGATCGACGCGCACGATCGCGTTCTGGCCACCGTCGGTGATCCACGGTGCGCCGTCGGGACCAACGATCACGCCATGCGGCGCCGACTTGGGGCCGAGCGGGATCTCTTCGAACTTCCCGGTTTTCGGATCGAGGATGCCGAGGCGTCCGGTGGTCTGCGCCGTGTAGTAGACGGGTCCGCCGGCGGCCGGCGCGGCGGCGACATCGTGCGGATGCGAACCGCGTGCCACATCGAAATAGGCCGGCTCGACAGGCGCCGCTTCGACGCGCGGCGCGAACGTCCCCGTCAGCGTGGCGGCAATGGCAACGATGCGAACCGACGAAAACGAGAATATCGCCATGGAGGGCTCCTTGAGGAACGCTCGTGCAAACCTCGGGGGCGGGCATGGAACGGCGGCCTCGGGAGCGCCAGACTAGTGTACCGATTAATCGCGAAATCCGTCACGCGCGGCCGCACGGCGCCGCGGCGACCCGCACTCGCCAGCAACCCGGCGTCCGCGTATCATCGATTCCACCCGTGGCGTCTCTGATGCACGGGATCAAAACGGAGGAGAGGACATCATGGCGAAGAAGGCTTCCAGCGACGGTGTGTACCGTGTGACCGAGGTGATCGGCACGAGCAAGGTTTCCTGGGAAGATGCGGCAAAGAATGCCGTGACCGCGGCAAGCAAGTCCCTGCGCGACCTGCGGATCGCCGAGGTCTCGAAACTCGATATGAAGGTCGAAGACGGCAAGGTCGTCGCTTACCGCGCCCGCGTTCAACTGTCATTCAAGTACGAGGTCTGACCGCCTCGGTCGGCGGAGCGTCCCCGAGCGCGCTCGCCGCTCCCGGGCGCTCCTTCCGTGAACGCCAGGAAAGACGGGTTCTAGCGCCCGCCGTCCAGGCGCATTCCGATTGCGCAGTGCGGATCGTTTCCCCAGTAGCCGTCGCAGAACCTGAGCCGCACGCGCTGCTCGCAGACGACACCGGCGAAAAAATTCTCGCGCGAACAGCCGGCGATCGCCTCCTGCATCGCCTGCCAGCGATCGGGCACGATGGGTTCCTGCGGAACCGCCGCGGTTGCCGGTGGCAGGGGGGCCCCGGCTCCCTCCGACGGATTGGAATCCGCGTTCGAATCGGCGGCCGTCATCGACAGCCCCGCAGGAATGGTTGGCGATTCGGTGCCGGCTTTTCCGGTGATCGCCATGGGTCGTCGGCTCACAGACCGGGCGGGCGCCGGCGACGGCGGAGTTCCGTTGCCGGCTTGCCGCGGATCCACCGGCGCCGACCCGTCGCTGCCGGTCGCCGCGGGTAACGCCAGCGGCGGGGTTTCGACACGAGTCGCGGCCGCTGCCAGCGGCGCAGATTCGACACGGGGGACGGGCGCCGTCTCGGCAACCGGCTCGACCATCACCGCCGGGGCCGGGCTGTCGTCGATTTCGAGCGCCGCGAAATACCCCGTGACGCACACCGCAGCAACGAACGCGAAGAACGCGAAGAATGCACCCCAGCTGATGGGCATCGCGGACGGCGGCCGCGGCGGCGGAGCATTGCGGAAGCGCACCGTCTGGTGGTTGGCGAGGCTGCTGGTCGCCGATCCGTAACCCGACAATGCCACGGGCATGAACTGCGACATGACGGTGGGAACCTGCCGCGCGCGCTTCACCGCGGCGCCGCATTCGGCGCACAACTTGCTGCCGCGTGCCGCGGACCGTCCGCAGATCTTGCATCTCAGCGAAGGTTTCGCTGCCGCCGGAGTGTACACCGCGCTCATCCTGACCCCCGCACGCCTATGACATCGTCATAGTAGCACATAGGCCCACCCCAGACGCAACCCCCTCCCGGATCCGGGCCGCGGGACCTCCGTGGCAACCCCGATCGGCCGCGCCCCGGTTGCGGGCCTGGGTCGGTCGGGTTCCGACGGGGGGGGGCCGGCGGGGGTTCGCTACGCCTTCTTCGCCTCGGCCGCCGCAACCGCCCTTTTCGGGTTGATCAGCACCCGGCGGCCGTCGGCGGTCCGGTCGGCGGTGTCGCGAATGATGGCGATGACATCGGTCGGCCTGAGCTTCGGATTCACCGCCAGGATCTTCCCGGCAAGGTTCGCGACCTGCGGCGAAGCCATCGACGTTCCGGATTCCGCCAGCTTCTCGCCCCCGGGTATCGCGCTCTCGACCTGGTAGCCGTTGGCGTGGGCGACGACGGTCGGCCCGTAGCTCGTGAAGGAGGCCTCGTCGCCGGCCCGATCGACGGCGCCGACGGTCAGCAGGTTCGGCAGCACGATCCCCGCCGGGATGTCCTCGACGAAGGTGGCGTCCTGGTTGCTGTTGCCGGCCGCGGTGACGAACAGGATGTCGGGCGCGCTTGCGAAGGCCCGTGTCAGCGCGTTCTTCGAGAGGTCGAAATACTCGCGCGCGATGGCTGTGCGTTCCTCGGGGGTCTTGCCGAGGCCGCATTTCTCGAGGTCCTCCTCGATCCCCTTGACGTTGCCGCCCCAGCTCATGTTGACGACGCGGGCGCCGTGCTTCTTCAGGAAGTCGACGTAGGCCTGCGCGTTGCGGGCGTCCTTTTCGGCAAGCTCGCGGCTCGGGCAGGGGTCGGGTAGCAGCGTGTAGCTGAACTCGATCCGGGCGTTCAGCAGCCGCGCGTAGGGGTTGCCCGCCACCGTGATGCCGGCGACGTGCGTGCCGTGGATGTAGTTGCCGGCCAGCCCGAGCTCCTCGATCGCGCTCTTGTACTGGTCGGGCTGCAGCGTCGACAGGAACTGCTTGACCTCGCTCGCCTCGGGGCTGTCGATGTTCGACTGCAGGTCGGAGAAACCCTTGAGCCGCGACTTCATCTGCTGCACCCGGCCGCGCAATTCGGGCGGTATCGGCGCCAGCCCGCCGGTTGCCGGGTTCGAGTATTTGTCGAAGGCGATCAATGCCGGCTCGCCCGACCCATCGGTCACGACGCGGCCCTTGAACAGCGCGGTGTCCACGCCGCTGTCCCAGACCGCGACGACGACCGGCGCGTAGTCGCGGCCGGCGGGCAGCTCGACCTCGCGGGCCGCCCAGATGTCGGGCTTGTCGACCTTGTGCGCGGCGAGGTAGCCGGAATAGGCATCGACCAACCCCGTCTTGAGCGGGATCAGGACGGCAATCTGGTATCGGGCGCCGACGATGCTCGGGGCGAGGTCCGACGACAGGGCCCCGGCCTTCTCGACCGTGGGCTGCAGCACGTTGTTGACGTAACCGAGCGCGAGCGCCTCCGACATGATCTCGAGACCCGCCTTGCCTTCCTTGATCTCGTTCTGGACCACGTCGTAGGGCATGCCGGCGAGATCGGCGGCGACGAGCCGCGACACCTCGCGCCGGTACGCGTCGGACGCCGTGTCCCCGGCCTTGCGCCGGGCTTCGACGACCGCGCGCAGGGTCATCCCCGACAGCAGCTTGCTGGCCGGCTTCTCCTCCAGTTCGCGCACCGCGGCTGCCCCCTTCAGTGCCTCGTCATAGCGTCCGTCCAGCAAATCGAGCCGGGCACGCAGTGTCAGCAATTCGCGCAGCTTGGCCTTGTCGGCAATGTCGTACTGCGCGAGCACGGCGTCGGTGTCGCGGCGCAGCTCCCGGGCGAACGCCCTGAATCTGGCGTCGTCGCGAACCAGCGCTTCGAGCTTGCCGTCGACCTTGTAGGAAAAGACCGGCAGATCCGTCGCCTTTTCGACACGCTTCCTGTCCTGCGCTGCCGTAGCGACGGCGAACTGCACTGCAACCATGGCGATCAACAATCGGGCAAACACGTTGGCTTCCTTTGCGTGGAGGCGGTGGCCATTCCGTGGAGGGGGCCGCCCGCGAAGAGGCGGTATTGTACGAGGACGGCCTTCCGGGCGTGTCGCGTGCGACCGAAGGCGGCGGGCCTCGACAGGGCGCGCAGGGGTCCGACAGCGTGCGCCCGACCAGGCACGGCCGGCGCTGGCCGGTGGCCGGGCGTTCTGCCCGCTCGGCTTGCCTGCGGCCCTTCTTCCCGCCGACAATGGGTGCCGCACACAACCCGCGCAAGGACCTCGCCACCCATGACTTCCGTCCCGAAAGTCGCCGTCGTCACCGGCGCCGGCACCGGCATCGGCAAAGCCGTCGCCATCGCGTTACTGAAGGACGGCTATCGCGTCGTCCTCGCCGGCCGCCGCCGCGAACCGCTGGAGCAGGCCATCGCCGAGGCCAAGGCGTCGAGCGGGGCCGCGTTGGCCATTCCCACCGACGTGAGCGATCCCGAATCGGTCAGCGCCCTCTTCGCGCGGACCCGGCAGACTTACGGCCGCCTCGACCTGCTGTTCAACAATGCGGGCGTCGGCGCGCCCGCGATCAACCTCGAGGATCTGACGGTCGAGCACTGGAAGAACGTCGTCGACATCAATCTCACCGGCGTCTTTCTGTGCACGCAGGAAGCGATCCGGCTGATGAAAACCCAGCAGCCGCGCGGCGGCCGTATCATCAACAACGGGTCGATTTCCGCCCACGCGCCACGGCCCAATTCGGCGCCGTACACGGCGACCAAGCACGCGATCACCGGCCTCACGAAATCCACGTCGCTCGATGGCAGGAAATACGACATCGCCTGCGGCCAGATCGACATCGGCAACGCCGCGACCGATATGGCGGCGAAGATGGCGAAAGGCGTCCCTCAGGCCAACGGGGAGATCGCGATCGAGCCGCTGATGGATGTCGGACACGTCGCGAGCGCTGTGCTGTACATGGCGAGCCTCCCGCTCGACGCCAATGTCCAGTTCCTGACGGTGATGGCCACCAAGATGCCGTTCGTCGGGCGCGGCTAACCCAGTCCCAGCGCGCGCCGCGCCGGCCCGCTCCAGCAGTCGTTGACGATCTGGTTGAACCCGCTCGGCCGCGGGTGCAGCTCGTTCGCCCAGGCGGTGTCGCGAAGCGTGCCTGCCGACCAGACAAGTTCCACGGCCGGCTGGTGCAGGCCGTTGACCGTCGCCTCGAGATCGTCGAGGCACAGCGTGAAGCGGTCGATCAGGTCGGTCACGATCTCGCGACGCAAGCCGTCGCGCGGCGCGCCCGCGGTCGGCACCCGGCAGTTGTCCATCGGCAGCTTCAGCCAGCTGCGCATTCCCGGCAGTGTGCGTCCGTCCGGGATCGCGTAGTCGTAGTTGTGCAGGAGCACGGTGACGTCAGCGCGCATCGCCGCCACTTCGTCGAGCAACGTGCGGTAGGCCTCTCCGACCGCCGCAAACACGGACTCGACTCCGCCGTCGCGGTAGCACTCCTCCACCGTTTCCGCGGACCCGCAGTCGCGGGCGAGGATGCGGTCGTCGAGATCACCGATGCCGGCGAAGTCGTTTCCGCCGGCGCTGATGCAGACGAGCCGGATCGTCGGATATTGCGCCAGCAGCTTGCGGAAATGGGCGAGCCACGAGCCCGTCGCAATCTCGTCGGCCCGCGCGCCGCTTTCGCCGATCGCGAAGATCGTCGGGCGCTCGAGCGCCTCGTACAGCGGAGTCAACAGGTTGTTGAATGGATAGTGGAACCACGAGTCGCCGATTGCCAGCACGTCGATGTTCTCGCCGTTCCCCTGCAGCGCGGCATACTGATTCCAGTAGATGCGTCCCACGGCGGTGTCGACTCAGCGCCGCCCGGCTCGGCCATAATGACCGGCGGCGTGCAGGCTGTAGCCCATCCTTTCGGCGTCGTTGCCGCCACGCGCCACTGGCAGGGAGAAACCGCGATGTCCGGGAATTTCGCAGCACTGCAGGCAAAGCACCTGATGCAATGCTGGTCGGCGCAAGAGGATTATGCGCCGATCGCCGTCGACAAGACCGAGGGCTGCTGGATCCACACGACCGACGGCCGGCGCATCTTCGACCTGCGCAGCGCGCACGAGTGCATCAATCTCGGGTTCCGCCATCCGAAGGTGCTCGCGGCGATGCGCGCACAGATGGACAAGGTCGTCTACGTCACCGACGACTTCGCGACCGAGCCCACGGCGAAGCTCGCGCGCCGTCTCGCCGAGCTCGCACCGGGCAGCCCCGACAAGCGCGTGTTCTTCTGCCAGTCCGGTGCCGCGGCCATCGAGGCTGCGATCAAAGGGGCCCGGCAGCATCGCTACGTGACGGCGTTCGGCGAGCATACCGCGCGCACCGACGCACCGCAGCAATACCCGTATCCCTACAAGATCATCTCGCGTTACCGGTCGTGGCACGGCGCGACCGCGGGCGCGGCATCGGCGAGCGGCGACCCGCGGCGCTGGTTTCAGGAGCCGCTGACCGTGCCGGGGATCGTCTTCGCGCCCGACGCGGACGCGTATCGTTCGCCATTCGGTGACGGCCGCGCGGCAACCGAGGCGAACCTGCGCTACCTCGACTATCTGATCGAGCACGAAGGTGGCAACAACAAGGTCGCCGCGATGCTGGTCGAGACGGTTGTCGGGTCGAACGGCATCATCCCGCCCCCCGAAGGGTATCTGCAGGGGTTGCGTGCGCTCTGCGATCAGTGGGGCATACTGCTGATCGTCGACGAGACGATGACCGGCATGGGGCGCACCGGCCGCATGTTCGCATTCGAGCACTACGGCATCGAGCCCGACATCATCGTACTCGGCAAGGCGCTGGGCGTTTATTGCCCGATGGCGGCCACGATCTTTTCGGAAAAGGTCGCGCGGACCTTCGACCATCACATCTTCGGCCACGGCCAGAGCTTCTCGGGCCACGCGCTCGGCGCGGCCGCCGCGCTCGCCAGCATCGACGTGCTGCACGACGACGGGTTGCTCGCGCGCACACGCGAGCTCGGCGACTATCTGGGTGGCAGGCTGCGCGCCCTCGCCGACCGGCATCCGTGTGTCGGCGACGTGCGCGGTCTCGGGTTGTTCTGGACGATGGAGCTCGTTCGCAACCGGGCGACGAAGGAACCGCTGCGCCGCGCGACGGAGAAGTACGAGCGCACGATCGTCAAGGACGTCTCCGAATTCCTCTTCCGCGAGCGCGACATCTACGTGCCGTCCGACAAGTTCGGTCTCTGGATCGTCCCGCCGCTCGTCGTCACGCGCGACGAGCTCGACTGGGTTTGCGTGGCGATCGACGCTGCCCTCGACCTTGCCGACCGTCTGATCGGCGGCACGTCGTGACCACCATGCCATTTCAACCGCAGGAAGGACTCAGCCAATTTGGCGCCGCAGGAACTGCAGCGTGCGCTCGCGTGCGAGCTTGGCCGCAGCCGCGTCGTAGGATCCCCGCTGATCGCAGTTGAAACCATGATCGGCGGCATAGATGAAGACCTGCGCATCGGGATGCGCGGCGGCGAGCTTGCGGACACCGTCGACGGGGATCATCGAGTCGAGTTCGCCGAAATGCGCCATCACCGGGCACTTGGGTCGCTCGCCGATGGCGTCGAGCATGCCGCCGCCGTAATAGGGAATCGAGCAGTTGAAGCCACTCAGCCGGGACGCCGCCATCCACGCGATGTAGCCCCCCCAGCAGTAGCCGATCACGCCCACCTTCCCGGCGCTCGCGACCGCATCGCGCGCGGCCGCGATGTCGCGCAGTGCCGCGTCGAGCTGGGCCTTGCCCTTGAATTCGCGGCCCTTGACGATGTCGTCGGGGGTATAGCCAATATCGACGCCGCGCTGATAGCGATCGAACAGCGCCGGCGCGATCGCGACGTAGCCGTCGGCGGCGAATCCGTCGCAGACACTGCGTATGTGGCTGTTGACGCCGAATATCTCCTGTGCAACGACCAGTCCGCCGCGCGGCTTGCCGGACGGATCAGCGCGGTACGCGGACAGTACGAATCCGTCGGCGGCAGTGAGTTCGATCATGCGGCCCATTGCGAAGCCCTCCCCGTCAATCCAGCATTGAACATCCAACCCGCTACCGCGATGCCGTCACCGCATCGACTCCCCTCGACGCGACCGCCGCTTCCGTCGGCTCGATTCGATCCAGCGCGAGCAGCGAGACCCGACGGCGCACCGCTAGAGGTAGCGGTAATACAGGTACACGTGCGAGAGCACGATGGAAATCAGCATCAGCGGAAACGCCACCTTCAGGTACTCCAGGAAGCGGAACGAGGTCCCCGCGCGCTCGGCGAGCCCGGCGACCACGAGGTTGGCCGACGCGCCGATCAACGTGCCGTTGCCGCCGAGGCAGGCGCCGAGCGACAGCGCCCACCACAGGGGCAGCAGCGCGGCGTCACCGCCGAAAGTCGGGCCCATCGCCTTGATCAGCGGGATCATCGTCGCCACGAACGGGATGTTGTCGATGAACGCCGACAGGACCGCCGATGCCCACAGGATCGCCAGCGCGGTGATGTTGAAGTCGCCACCGGTTGCCTTCAGCAGCGCGTCGGCCATCATGTCGATCAGCCCGGCCTTCTGGATGCCGTAGACGAGCACGAACAGCCCCAGGAAGAACATCAGCGTGATCCACTCCGCTTCCGACAGCGCGCCGTGGACGTTCCTGGACTGCGTTTCCCCGTCCTTGCCGAGGTTGTCGAGCAGCAGCAGCACCGCGGCGCCGAAGATGGCGATCGTCGCGGGCTCGATCTTGATCTGCCGCTGCAGCATGAAGCCGAGGATCACCAGCGCGATGACCGTCAGCGACTGCTTGAGCAGGCGGGGATCGGTGATCGTCTCACGCTCGTTGAAGCCCATCACGTGCCGCCGGTTCTCGTCGGTCGCGTGGAGGTGCCGGCCCCAGATGAAGTAGAGCGGGACCATGGTCGCCACCATGATCACGAAGATGATGGGCGTTAACGCCAGCGCGAAATCGTTGAACGTGAGCCCGGTGGCCGAGCCGATCATGATGTTCGGCGGGTCGCCGATCAGCGTCGCCGTGCCGCCGATGTTGGACGCGAAGATCTGCGCGAACAGGTACGGGTACGGCTTGACCTTGAGCTCGTCGGTGATGAGCAGGGTCACCGGCACCGTGAGCAGCACCGTCGTCACGTTGTCGAGGAACGCGGAGAACACGGCGGTGACGATCGACATCATCAGCAGGATGCCCCAGGGCCGCGCGTCGACCTTTTTCGCCGACCAG
>Ga0209253_10006143_pt1 | contig 10405 bp, 13 predicted proteins | sample FrelakmetBRP12BR_FD_187145 | JGI IMG/M metagenome (GOLD analysis project Ga0209253, IMG submission 187145) | Freshwater lake sediment microbial communities from the University of Notre Dame, USA, for methane emissions studies - BRP12 BR (SPAdes)... | ecosystem: Environmental > Aquatic >... | reverse complement strand
CTACCCCGCCCCCAGCACCCTCCTCATCAGCTCCCTCACCGCCGGCGGCTCGACGACCTCGGCGTCGGCGCCGTACTGCAGGATGTGCCGCACCAGCCAGTGCGGCTCCAGCACCGGGAACTCCACCTCCAGCCCGCCGCCCTCCAGTGGCCGGCCGTGAGGGTAGCGCTCCGCCAGCCAGCGCGCGATCGCCGGGCTGAACCTCACCCGCACCGGCACCGGCGGCGCATCCCTGCGCAGCGTCTCCGCCGGCGTCTCGATCTCACGATGGTCCGGCCGCAGCGTGAACGTCTCGTCCTCCAGGAACACGTCGATCACCCGGTCCGCTCGGAAGTGCCGCCACCCCTCGCTCCTCCGGCACCACGCCACCACGTACCAGCGCCCGTCCGCGTTCAGCACCTGGTGCGGCTCCACGCTCCGCGCCGCGCTCGCGAGGTCGTGCTCCCCCGCGTACAGGATGGTCAGCACCCGCCGCTCGGTCGCCGCGCGCTGCGCCAGCTCGGCCACCTCCTGCTCGCCCTCGCCGGACGCCGGCGCGAGCGAGACGCGCCGCGGCCCGTCCTCCACCGCGACGAGGAGCTTGGCGAACTCCGCCGAGAGGGGGGATGCCTCCGGCCGGGCGGCTCCCCCCGACGGTGAAGCTGCCCCGCCCTCCACCTCCCACGCGATGCCGATCTGGATCGCCAGCAGCTCCAGCGGCGTGAAGCGCAGCGGCCGCCGGAACGGCCCGCGGCTCGACGCAGACACGCGGTCGCCCTCCTGCCAGATGCTGAGCGAGTGCAGCCACGACGCGTCGGGGCTGTCGCTCGCGTCCGTCAGCGTGCGGAGGTCGCGCTCGATCTGCCTCGGGCTCTCGCCCAGCCGCTCGGCCACCTCGGCGATCGGCACGCCGTCGCCGTCCTCGTCCCCGTGCCGCGACAGCTCCGCCACGAGCTGGACGATGCGGTTCATTTGGAGCACCGCCGTCTCGCTCACGCGCCGGCCCCCGCGTAGAGCGCCGCCACACGCGAGCGCAGCGCGGCGAGCTGCTTCGCCGCCCAGGGTGGTTCCTCCACCTCGAGACCCGCGCGGAAGGTGAGCAGCCACCGCAGGAACGGCCCCTTCTCCCGCACGTTGAATGCGATGCGCGCGCCGCCGTCCTGGAGCAGCGGATCCACCGCGTCGCCCACGCCCTCGGCCAGCACCCAGCGCGACTCCGGGAAGTGGAACCGCACCACCACCCGCTCCGCCGGCAGCTCGGACAGCTCCCACGGTGCCCGCCGCACGTAGGCGCGCACCGAGAATCCCTCCGGCACCTCGAAACGCCCCTCCGGCCCGCTGAGCGCCTTCGCCTTGTGCATCCGGTCCACGCGGAAGACGCGCATCGCGTCCCGCAGGCGGCAGTGCGCCACGCAGTACCAGCGGCCCCAGTTGAAGAAGAGGCCGTACGGCTCGATGGTCCGCTCCGTCTCCGCGTCGCGGCCGATCGAGTAGTACCCGCACGAGACGGCCATCCGCTCGGCCACAGCCCGCTGCAGCACGTCGAGGGAGCGCGACGCCTCGCCCTGGAGCGGGTGCGCGAGGAGCCGTTCCACGTCGGCGAGCGGGAGCGGAACGTCGAAGGCCAGCTTGCGCCGCGCCGAGGCCGCCGAATCGCCGAGGGGCGTGCCCTTGTGCGCGGCCACCCGGCGCGTGGCGCGGTCGAGGAGGGCGACGTCGGACTTGGTGAGGGCGATGCGGAAGAGGCTGGGGTACGGGCCGGCGGCGACCCCGGGCCGCCCCGGCGCGGCAGGCGCGCCCGGCGAGCGGAACTCCAGGTACGGCAGGTAGAAGTCGCGCTCTCTCAGGCGGTAGCCGGCAGCGCTCTCGTCGCCCGCCGACTGCGGCAACTCGACCGTCTCGATCTCCACGCCGAGGCCGCGCAGCTCGTCCTTGTCGCGCTCGAACTTGCGGCGCACCGCCTCGCGCGCGGTGGCGTCGGCGCCTTCGCCGCCTTCGCGGTAGTCGGCGACGGCCTGGTAGATCTCCTCGCGCGTCACCGGGAAGCGGTGCTGCAGGAGGAAAGCCAGGAGGTCGAGCCAGCGAGCGGCCTTGGGTTGTGCCACGTCCGTTTCCCGAAGGGTGCGGGAGGCGGCAAACGTGCATCGCCTCCCGCGTTCCCGTAAGAGGTTACGGCTTCGGGCCCGGGCGGCGGCGCGACATCTTCCGGATGTAGGCCGTCTTCTCGTCGCGCAGAGCCATGCCCCGGGCGGCGTGGTACTTCCGGTCGAACGCGTCGTACTCGCACGCCTTGAGGCGCACCGCCTCCGCGGCGAGGTCCTCCAGCTCTTCCGCGACGCCCGGCTCCGCCCGGTACGGGCTCAGCGTGGCCGAGACCCGCTCCAGCGCCTGAGCGGCGCCGTCCAGGTCGCCGGCGTCGGCGCGGCGGACGGCCTCCTCGCGGGCGCGCGCCGCCTCGAAGCGGACGAAGGTGCGCTCGACGGTGGGCTCGACGTGGTCGGCGCCGTCTATGTTGGCGACCACCGGCATCGCCAGCTTCTCGTGCGCGATGCCGTCCTTCCGGACGACGTCGGCGGTGACCCTCACCTCGGCGATGCGCGTCGCTCCGAGCGCGCCCACGTCGTTCACGTGGAAGACGAGGCCGATGCTGCGGGGCGACGTGGCGTAGAGATCGCCGAGGGCGACGCGGAAGTCCCCCTGCGCGGAGCGGGTGACGGGGTAGCTCTGGAGGAAGGAGACGCCGGCCACGGCGGGGTGCGCGAGGGCGATCTCGACCTCGAGGTTCTGGGCGGCGAGGGCGACGAGGCCCTCGATCTCCTCGTCGAAGATCCCCGACATCTGGTCGTCGCGCTCGACGTACCAGTAGTTGGCGCCGCCCGCGGCGGCCATGTCGCGCAGCAGGTCCTCGTTGAACTCGCCGCCGAAGCCGACGCAGGTGGTGGAGACGCGGCTGGTGGCGGCGCCGCGCGCGAGGTCCACGAGCTTCGAGGGCTCGACGATGCCGGCGTTGGCCATCCCGTCGGTGAGGAGGACGACGCGGTTGACGCCCTCGACCAGCCCCTCCTCCACGTGCGCGCGGCCCTTGAGCCAGCCGCCGGAGAGGTTGGTGGAGCCGCCCTCGTGCACGGCGGCGATGGCCTCGGCAGCGGCCTCGTCGCCGGCGGGCGCGGGGCCGAAGATGGTGCGCACGGTGTCGTCGAAGGTGACGACGGTGAGCCGGTCGTCGGGGCCGAGGAAGCGGGCGAAGCGGATCGCGGCCTCCTTGGCGGCGGCGAGGGGCGTGCCGCCCATCGAGCCGGAGCGGTCGAGGACGAGGGCGACGTTGATGGGGGCGCGGCGCGCGGGCGCCTCGCCGGCGACGGTGACGAGTACGCCCACCTGATGGGCGCCCTGGGCGGTGAGGAACCTCGTGGACAGCCGGACGTCGGTCTTCATCGGGCGGCCTCCTTGGCTGCCCTCACTATGGGTGGAGGGTGTGACAGCGGGGGGGGAGCTTCGACCTCGCGGCGGGGGCGCGGGGGCAGGGCTCGGGAAGTAGGTTGAGGTCTCGCACCGCAACGTGAGGGGCAGACCCATGGCGACGGACGCGCGCCGATTCGAACTCGAAGACCTCGCGCGGCAGCTTGAGGCATCCGGGGGCTACCGCGTGCTGCGCCGGCTTGTGACTCCGCGGCGATACGCGGAATCGGATTCGCTGCCACATCGCACGGCGATCGCCCTCGACGTGGAGACGACCGGGCTGGATCCCCGCGCCGACGCCATCATCCAGCTCTCCGTGGTGGCCTTCGAGTACTCCGCGGAGACGGGCAGGATCTTCGAGGTGAGCGAGCCGCTCACCTCCTTCGAGGATCCGAAGCGCCCCATCCCCGCCGAAGTCGTGAAGATGACGGGGATCACCGATGCGGAAGTCGCCGGGAAGAGGATCGACGACCAGTCCGTCGAGGCCCTCGTGCGGAGCAGCAGCCTCGTGCTGGCCCACAACGCGGCGTTCGACCGGCCGTTCCTCGAGCGGCGCCTGCCGGTCTTCAAGGACGTGGCGTGGGGGTGCTCGCTCGCGGACGTGCCGTGGCGGAGCCTCGGCTATGCGTCGTCGTCACAGGAATCCCTCTTGATGCACCATTGCGGGGTGTTCTACGACGCCCACCGCGCGGACAGCGACGCGCTCGCGATGCTCCACCTCCTCGCCACGCCGCTCGAGTCCGGCGACCTCCCCCTCGCGCTCCTGCTGCAGTCGGCGCGCAAGAAGACGATCCGCATCTGGGCCGTCGGGGCGCCGTTCGACGCCAAGGACGCGCTCAAGAGCCGCCGGTACCGCTGGAACAGCGGTGACGACAAGCGGCCGAAGGCCTGGTATCGCGACGTGCGGGAGGACGAGCAGGCGGCCGAGCAGAAGTGGCTTGCCGATGTGGTCTACGGCGGCGCGAGCGGGAAGTGGAAGCTGGACGTCCTCGATGCGCGGACGCGCTACTCCGACCGCGGCTGAGTCCGGGCAGGTTTGACCACACCGAACGTTCTCCCTCCTCGGCGGCACGGATTCGCACCGCGCCGCGGCGATTCCGGTTGTCGCGTCTTCCCTGCCCCCACTACCGTGGCTTCCGGCAGGCGGCATCACGCGTTGCGCGGCTGCGTCGCAGTCGCCTTGGGCGCCGGCAAGCCGGAGTCCGTTGCGGGTGCCGCCGACGCGGCCAACCTGAAGGAGCTTGGGAAGGAACTCAGCCGTGCCCGATGGCGAATCCATCATCCCCCGGGACTACGCGGACTGGCTGGCCGGCCTGAAGTCTCACATCTCCAGTGCGCGACAGCGGGCCACCCGCGCCGTCAATCAGGAGTTGGTGCGGCTCTATCACCACATCGGCACCGAGATTCTGGAGCGGCAAACCCGTCAGGGCTGGGGAGCCAAAGTGATCGACCGCTTGGCCGGCGATCTCCGGGCAGCCTTCCCGGAGATGAAGGGCTTCTCCAGCTCGAACCTGAAATACATGCGGTTCTTTGCCCAGCTGTGTCCCACCGGCCTAATTGGTCAGCAGCCTGCTGACCAATTGCCCTGGTTCCACGTCGTCACCCTCCTCACCAAGGTCGCCGCACACACCGACCGCGAATGGTATGCAGCCCAAGTCATCCGGCACGGCTGGTCGCGGCCCACGCTGGATGTTCACATCAAGAACCAACTCCACCTGCGCCATGGCGCCGCGATCACCAACTTCGACCGCCACCTCCCCACGCCGCACGCCCAGCTCGCCATCGAGGCCTTGATTTCGATTGGAAGTAGGTGGCGACGAGTTCTTCATCGACCTGTTGTTCTATCACACCCGCCTGAAATGTCATGTGGTCGTGGAACTCAAGGGAGTGGCCTTCAAGCCCGAGAACGCTGGCCAACTGAACTTCTATCTCGGCGCAGTGGATGCCCAACTCATGGCCCCGGACGACAAGCCCACCATCGGCCTCCTGCTCTGCAAGACCAAGAATCGCCTCGTCGCCGAATACGCCCTCTCCGGGATCAGCAAGCCCATCGGCGTCGCGGAGTATCGACTCGTGCGGGCATTGCCCGAGCCGCTGGATACCAATCTGCCCAGCATTGAGGACATCGAAGCCGAGCTCTCCCGCGATCCGGACAACGAAGAGCGCGCGTGAACGCGCGGCGAAGCCAGGACCGCAACCTCAAGTACATGAAGTACCTCGCCTGGATGTGTCCCGCGGGCCCAGTTGGGCAGCAGCCTGGAGAGTGGCCTTAGTTCCCGTGCTGGAAGCGCGTGACCTCGCCCCGTGCGAGCGCGATGCGCTCGTCGCCGAGCGGCTCGGAGGCACGCATCTGGTCCCCAAACACCCGCACGGCGAACCGCAGCGCGGCGAGGATGCGGCCGAAGGTCGCCTCGAACTGCGCCGTGCCGTCGGCGAAGAACTCCACCAACGCCCACACGTCCCCGTACTCCTTGAGCACGATCACCTTGGCGGCCTTGGTGTTGATCGTGGCACGGTTGGCGGCGCGGAAGGCGCGCGTGGCCTCCGCCTCGGTCTTCAGGGGCCAGAAGTTGGGGAAGGCGATCTGGAGGTACTGCTCGTCGTTCGGATCCGGCCAGATGACGTACAGGCCGCCGTCGTGCTTGAAGACGATGTCACCGCCTGCTCTTAGGGAGGGCCGATAGCCCTCGGTCGCGAGGAACTCCATCAGGCGGTCGGTGCGCGAGTCCACGGTGCCTCCAGGGCCGGGGGGACACCGGTAAGATCGGCGGGGGGTGTGACAGCGGGAGGTTAGGCGGCCTTCTTGCCCGTGCTCCGCCGCCGGGGCCGCGACGCACGCAGCGGCTTGATGCGAGTGATCTCCTGCGCCGCCGGCGAGCGGGCGGCGTGGTACAGGTCCCAGGCCAGCTGCAGGTTGAGCCAGAACTGCGCTTCCATCCCGAACAGCCGCTCGAGGCGCAGCGCAGTGTCAGGCGTCATCCCGCGCTTGCCGTGGATCAGTTCGTTGATGCGCGGGTACGAGACGCCCAGGCGCGTCGCCAGCTCGCGCTGGGTCACGCCAAGGGGCTTGAGGAACTCCTCCAGGAGCATCTCGCCCGGGTGCGTCGGCGGGCCGTGGGTGGGGATGCGGATCATGTGGAACTCCTAGTGGTAGTCGACCACCGCGACGTCGGCCGGTCCGGCGACGGTCCAGCGGAAGCACACACGCCACCGCTCGTTCACGCGGATGCTGTACTGGCCCGACCGGTCGCCCTGAAGCGCCTCGAGCCGGTTGCCCGGCGGCAGGCGGAGCGAGCCGAGGCTCACGGCCGCATTCAGCTGGTCCAGCTTGCGTCGGGCCACGGGCCAGCACGGCATCGGACAGCGGCGTCGTGCGGCGTGGGACGGGATCCGGTTGAACAGGTCCTCCGTCCCGCGGTCCGCGAAGGACGCGATCACGGCACACACCCTCGCCGCACCACCCCGGCGCGATGAATATAACGGATATCGTTATACATTGCAAACAGCTCCTCGGGTAGTCCGCCCAGGTCGTCCCGGAAGTTGCCTGCGCCGCCCCGATCTCCGGCATCCAGCTGTTGCGTGCCGTAGCGCCGTGTTGCGCCGCCATCCCCGCGCGCCGGGCGGATGGCACGAGCGGCCACCCCCGCCTGTCACGCACCGCGGTCAGCACCGCATCCGTTAGACCCTCACTCTCGATCAGTTCGTCCCCCGCGATCGTGAACCGCACCCGCACGGTGTCGGTCGGGCAGCACCGTCCATCGTTCGGGCCCTGCACCACCATATCCACGGTGACCGTGCCGCCGCCCGCCCTGAGACCGAGGAGCTTGGTGCGGTCGCCGATGAAGACCAGTGGGCCGTTGACGAGGCGGCCGCCGCGCTCGCGGACCAGGCCCAGGAAGTTGAAGAGCCCCGTCCCGCCGGTGTTCTTGACGAGGCGGATCACCGCCTCCCAGCTGCCGTCGCCGTCCAAGTCGCCCCACGTCGCGTCGGCCAGGAGAAGGTCCGCGTCGTACGACGTCCAGCGGGGGCCGGGCTGGTCCGGATACGGCACCCGGGCCTGGCCATCGCGGAGCAGGGCGAACTCCCTGCCAAAGCCCCAGCCGCCCCCGCGCCACGCCACCTGCATCGAGCGGAGGCGCCGCAGGGCCGCGGGGCCCGAGCGCTCCGGCCGGCCGATGCCGCCCGCCCAGACGGTGGTGGCCGGCGACGGCCCCCAGAGAAGGAACTCCGCCGTGTCCGGGAGGGTCCGGCAGGCGATCTTCCCGTCGGTCAGCGGGTTGAATGGGGGGTCGTCCTCACCGCCTTTCTGGATCGCGCACTGGCGATCGGTCCGCGGGTCGTACGCCGACGCCGACCAGTGGGACCGGACCGAGTCGGCGTCGAAGGTGACCGTGGCGAGGGCGACCGGCCAGTAGCCGAGGGAGTCGGTGTGGTCGGAGTACCACCCCCTGCGTCTGTGGTAGGCGGCCTGTGCCGCGGCGAGGCGCGCGAGTTCCCGGCGCAGGGGGCCGTCGGCCGGCGCGGTGTCGGGGTGGACGACGGGCAGGCTGAGCAGCTCCTCGGGCTTCTCCGGCGGCCGGACGACGCGTTGGATGCCGCCGTGGTGCGCGGGGGCGGGCCGCGTCGGCCATACGGCGAGGATGACGGCGGTCACGAGCAGATGCGCGAGGGCGACGTCGACGAGGCGGGGCGTGGTGAAGCGGGGCACGGGAAGTCCTCGGTGAGAGCGGCGGCCGAGGATCTATTATGCGAGGGGGTGTGACAGCGGCGGTCGGGCGCGGCCCTGAGCCACGCCGCCTGGCCGCCCTACGCCGGCCCGAGCACCTCGGTGAACAGCGCGGGAAGGTCGAGCGTGAGGGGCGCGGGAAGCTCGGGCGGCGCCCACACCAGCCGCTCGTCGAGAATCTCAGGGCGCACGTCGTCCGGCCGCCAGCGCTCCACGAGCCGCGCATCCAGGTCCACGATCCAGTACTCCGCCACCCCGGCGCGCTGGTAGATGCGGCGCTTCTTGCCTCTGTCTCGCGCGGCCGTCGAGGGCGAGAGGAACTCGATGGCCAGCACCGGCACCCCGATCTCGCTCCACTCGCGCACCTGGTGACCAGGCTCCTTGCGGAAGACGAAAAGGTCGGGCTGGACCAGGACTCGGGGACCGAAGCGGATGTCGGCGGGGCTCGGCAGCAGGGCGAGGGCCTCGCTTCGCTGCAGCGGCGGATCGAGCGCGCGGATCATCACCAGCAATGCCGCCTGGTGCGGATACGCGGGCGCCGGCGTCACGACGTGGACGCCGTCCAGCAACTCGTGGCGCAGCGCGTCGTCGGGGAGCGCGAGCAGCTGCTCGATGGTCGTGACCTCGTCCACCCTGATGGGCATGGCCATATGATAGACCTCCTCGGCGGAAGGGGGCAACTCGGCATGGGCCGAGGATAGGCGACGCGGACCGAGGAGCGTCATCGGATTCGTGCGGCGCCGGGGCGAAACTCCACCGGCCAAGTGGCCCCTGAAGCGCAAGCGGAAGTACCTGGACTGGGCGGAGCGCGTGGCGGCGGGCTGCCGCGGCGTGAACCCCGCACTGGAGGGCGCGTTCGACAAGGCCCTGCAACGGGCGCGGGAGGTCCTCGCGGCGTAGACCGGCCCGCCGGCGGTCCGCCGCGGCGGCGGCGGGGCTGGGCGCAGGTCATTGCGGCGCGACCGGGATCATCGTGCGCGAGATGTGCCACTCGTGGTACCCGACCTTCACCCGGCACTGATACTGGTCCTCGAGGTCGGCGATGAGTTCCCGCAGGGCTTCGGACGAATCGAAGAGTGCGAGAGCCCGGGGACCCAGCCGCAGCTGCCGGATCGCGGCGCGCTCGGCGCGGTAGGCGAGGTCGAACTCCTCGACCAGCCCCGAGAGCGCGACCCAGCCCCAGGCCCACGTCTTCCGCCCGTAGAGCCAGCCCTCCTTCACGAAGTGCCTTCTGAACCGGTGCTTGAGACCGTTCACGCCGGTGCTGGGTCCGCGCGGCTCGTCCGGCGACCAGGCGGACTCGAAGACCGGGCCGTCCCACACCTGTTCCCCGTTCAGGGACGTGAGGAAGACCAGGCCAGGCGGGATCTGTTCGCAGAGGCGCCACTCCCGGATCGCCAGGAGTTCCTCGCGTACCCGCGTCCCGGTCGGGACGGTGTAGATGAGGCGGTCGGAGAAATTCGGCGTGTTCATCGGTGTGCCCTTTCGATGCAGGTGCCCGTCCATTCGCGCATGGGTCCGAACCCGAGGGTTCGGCCGGCTGTGCCACCGTGGCTTTGCAGGGCGACGGTTGGCGGGTGGATCAAGGGGCCGGGGCCCTCCCCACCGCTCTCCATGCCGGCAGCCGGGACGGCGGCTGCCGATTTCGATTCCAACGTACCGCGGGGGTGTGACAGCCGGCGGCAGTGCCGGCGGCGGACGGCCCCCGAACGACAACGGCCCCCGACTCAGGAGTCGCGGGCCGCATTGCTGCCGCGACTTAGACGGTGAAGCCGGTCTCAGCCGGTGCGCGGCCCGTCAAATCGGGGAAACCGCCGCGCACTATGAGTATCGCTTTCGGGAAGCCCCGCGACAAGCTCCGTGAACGGAGTGGAACGCTGGGGCGAACCGGCTGAACGGCCGGCCGCGCTACAGCTTCAGCAGCGCCAGCACCGTGCCCATCGTGCCGACCCAGAAGAGGAACATCCAGCGCAGCAACTCGGCCTTGAGGCCCTCGAGCTTCCCGTCGGACGCGGCGAACCCCGCCCGCATCTCGGTTCGCAGCTCCCCGATCTCCTGGCGCAAACCGGCCCCCTGCCCGGCGATCTCCTGCCGCAGGTCGGCCCCCAATGCGCCGATCTCCTGCCGCAACTCAGCCCGCATCTGCCCCATCTGCGCGTCGATGCGCGCCGACTGGGCATCGGCGATGGCGCGAACGTCGGATCGGTAGGTGGCATCCACCGCGTTGAACCACTCCACGAG
>Ga0209253_10006142_pt1 | contig 10406 bp, 10 predicted proteins | sample FrelakmetBRP12BR_FD_187145 | JGI IMG/M metagenome (GOLD analysis project Ga0209253, IMG submission 187145) | Freshwater lake sediment microbial communities from the University of Notre Dame, USA, for methane emissions studies - BRP12 BR (SPAdes)... | ecosystem: Environmental > Aquatic >... | reverse complement strand
CGGGGGGATCAGGGCCCTCTTCGCAGGTTCCGGGCGGGGCATTGAGCTGTCGCTCCATCTCCCGGCACCAGCGATCGAGCTCTTCATCGGAAGTTCGTTGCTCGCCGACCGGCACATGATCTTTCATCGTATGCTCCTCATGGTCTGTTCTTGCCCTTCCCCTCATCCCCAGCGGGAAAAATAACGATCTCCGAGCCAGCCTCTCTTTTCCATCGATGGGAACGGATGAGGGTGACGAGTCAATCAGGCTCTACGATCCTCGTGGCAAAAGCTTCCATACTGCACTCTCTTCAAGCGTACAGCCGCTTTGCCCACCCGGCCCGCCTGTAGGGTAATACCGCTCCCTGCCGCGATCAACCCCCTGGAGGCGAAATCTCCGGCCCTTTTGGCTTGACAACCGCCCTGGTTTGTGATTAATAAAAGCGCCTTTACGCACTGAACTGTGCCCACCCTGTGCTCATCATACGTGAGAGCCATCAGCTGACAATCGGCAAAGACGTGGGCAACAAGAAGCGGCTTGCACAGGAAATGGACAGATGAAGCGAACCTATCAACCAAGCAACCTCCGGAGGAAACGAACCCACGGCTTTCTGGTCCGTATGCGAACGACGGGGGGCCGGAAAGTGATCAGCCGCAGAAGGGCAAAAGGGAGAAAGCGACTGGCCGTCTGAACAGATGGGACGGATCGGTAAGACTCAGAACGAGCAAGATTCTGCGCAGGCCCCGCAAGGAGGCGTCGGTTCTCTTTCCAGAGGCCCGTTCAGGTTTCGTAAAGAGGAACGAATTCGACACCGGCAAGACTTTCAGGTCGCTCTTCGGTACGGAACTCGGCGCCACACGAAACACTACACGGTCATCCTGCGGCCCAACGGCCTGCAATTCTCTCGTCTGGGGGTAACGGTCAGCAAGAGCGTGGGGAACGCGGTCAAACGCAATCGCGCGAAACGCTGTCTTCGCGAATTTTTTCGTCTCCACAAGCACGGGTTGCCGCCGTCGCACGACCTCGTCATCATCGCCAAGAAAGGTGCGGCAACGCTTGCTTACCATGATGTCCGCGAGGAACTGGCAACCGTTCTCCTCACGAATAACGGCGTATGATCCAGAAGGTGCTGCTTACCTCGGTTCGGGCATATCAGCTTTGCGTTTCGCCCCTGCTCGGGCAATCGTGCCGTTTTACCCCCACCTGTTCTGAGTTTGCGCACCAGGCCATTTCCGTTTACGGAACCGGCCGGGGCGTGCTCCTTGCCGTCCGCCGTCTCCTGCGCTGCCATCCGTTCCACACCGGCGGCTATGATCCCGTTGAAAACTATCGGCATCGTTAATTCTCCCCTCGTGGGAAGTCGGGCGCTCCCTACGTCGGGCTCATGGGTCGTTTCATGTTGACACCGGGCCGGGCGCGCCACGGTCACTCATTATTCCCTGCTGCCGCAGGAGTTCTACGCCATGGAAAAACGTGCTCTGTTAGCTATCGTCCTCTCCATGCTGGTGTTTCTCGTCTACCAGATGTTCTTCGCGCCGGACGAGAAAACCAAACGCACCACGAAGGCCCCCGCAACCGAACAAACGGCTCAGGGGGTCCCTAGGGCGGACCAGCAGAAGGCCCTACCGGCGCCGACCGCCACCCCCCCCGCCCCGGCGGTCACGTCGACGCCACCGGTTCAGCCCTCTAAAGCTCAGCCCGCCCGAGACGTGGTGGTGGAAACCCCCCTCTACACCGCTGTCTTTACCGAGACCGGAGGCCGCCTCAAGAGCCTCGGGCTCAAGCAGTATCGGGAGACCATTGACGGGAACTCGCCGCCGAAGGAGTTGGTGCGGATCCACCAGGCCGACGATTTGCCCCTCGCCTTCAACTTCGTGAACCATCCGGTTGCGGCCCTGAGCCTCGCGCAGTATGTGACCGACCAGACCTCTCTGGTCGTCGATGGGGCCGACACCAGCAAGAAGCTCACCTTCACCTACCAGGTGCCCGGCTGGCTCCGCATCACCCGGGAGTATCAGTTCTATCCGAACACCTACTTCATGGATCTCGCCATTCGGGTGGCCAACCTCGGCAACCAGGCATGGAACGATCAGCCGGCCATCAGCCTCATCAACGTCCCCTTTTCTCCTCTCGACGCCGGTGGTTACAACTTCAACGGACCTGCTCTCCTCGCGAACGGCAAGCTCGAGGAGATCGAGTCCAAGAAGATCAAGGAGGGGAAGCAGTTTCCTGGACCTGTCGACTGGATCGCCTATACCAACCAGCACTTCACCATGGCGGTGGTCCCGGAGGGGCTCATACCCAACTTTGCCCAGCTCAAGATGCTCAACGCGGCTACCGAGATGGTGGAGACCACCTTCGTCGGCCCGGCCTTGAAGATTGAGCCGAACACGCAGCAGGAGCTCCAGTTTAAGGTGTACGCGGGGCCCAAGGAACTCGACGCTCTCAAGCTGGCGCATATGAAGCTCGAGAAGGCGATCGACTTCGGCTGGTTCGACGTCATCGCCCAGCCGCTCCTCCTCTGTCTCAAGTTCTTCTACAGCTACACCCACAACTACGGAGTGGCCATTATCATCCTCACCATCCTGATCAAGCTGCTTTTCTGGCCGCTCACCAATAAGAGCTTCACCTCCATGCAGGCCATGAAAAAACTCCAGCCCGTGATGCAGAAGATCCGGGAGAAGTATAAGGATGACCCGCAGAGGATGAATCAGGAGATCATGCAGCTCTACCGCACCCAAAAGGTCAATCCCTTCGGCGGCTGCCTCCCCATGGTCCTCCAGATCCCGGTCTTCTTCGCCCTTTACAAGGTGCTCAACAGCTCCATCGCCATGCGCCATGCACCTTTCATGCTGTGGATCAACGATCTTTCGGTGCCCGACCGCCTCCCCATCGGGTTCCACATCCCCTACCTCGGCGGGCTGCCGGTGCTCACGCTCCTCATGGGAGTGACCATGTTCATCCAGCAGAAGATGACCCCCATGACCGGCGATCCCAGACAAGAGAAGCTCATGCTCCTCATGCCCGTGGTGTTCACCTTCATGTTCGTTAACTTCCCCAGTGGGCTCACGCTTTACTGGTTCGTGAACAACATCCTTTCCATTGGTCAGCAATACCTACTGAACAAGAAATCCGGCCAAGCCGGAGGCCTGACCCGCGGAAAGGCCAGGGCTCGTGCTGGCGCTGCCCAGTGATGTACGGAGGAAACCATGTCTGCCATTGAAATCGAAGGGAAATCGGTGGATGAGGCGATCCAACTCGCCTGCCAGCGCCTGAACCTCCCCGTAGAGCAATTGGATATCGAGGTCGTCTCCCAGGGCTCGGCCGGGATCTTTGGCATCGGTACAAGGAAGGCCAAGATTCTGGCATCGCCGAAGCAGACGACCGATGACTCCTCTCTCGCCGAGGCTAAGGCCATCCTGGAGACCATCCTCTCCTATGTCAACATTCCAGCCACCGTCCAGGCGAGCTGGGAGGTGGAGCAGATCAAGCTGGACATCTTAACCAACGGCTCGGGGCTGCTCATCGGCAAGCGGGGACAGACACTCCACTCGCTCCAGTACATTGTGAACAAGATCTTCAACAAGCAGTCCTCCAGGAAGGTCCACATCGTCATCGACACGGAGAACTATCGGGATAGACGTCGCCAGGCCCTCACCGAGGTGGCGCTCCAGCTTGCCGGCCGCGCCAAGAAGTCGGGAAAACCGGCGATCAGCAGCCCGCTCAGCGCCTATGACCGACGCATCATCCACCTGGCCCTGAAGGACGACCATGAGCTCCGTACCAAGAGCAAGGGCGAGGGTAGCCTGCGCAAGGTCATGGTGCTCCCGGTGAAGAAGGGCGAGGGTTGGGAGAAGGGCCCCGCCGACGAAGAGGACTCCGAGATCTGAGTCTCGATGGCCGAGCGCCCGCACCCGGCGGTCACCGTTCGGGGGGATAAGAACGCTTCTTGACCAACCCGCCAGGGAGCGCGGCGTCCCGAGCATCTGGAATGGCTGGCGGCCACCTCTCGAGTCGACCGTCGCGGTGTCACATGTCCGATCACCTGGACCAAAGTTCCGGCCCCGCTGCCGATGACACCATCGCCGCGATTGCGACCCCCGCAGGGGTCGGCGGGATCGGTGTCGTCAAGATCAGCGGCCCTTCGGCCTGGACCATTGGCCAGCGCCTGTTCCAGCCTGCCAGAGTGCCGGAAAAGCTCTGCTCCCACCGCCTGTACCATGGTCATATTCTGGAGCCCGATGCAGGCAGGACCGTTGACGAGGTCCTCACTAGCTTCATGCGCGCCCCCCACACTTACACCCGGGAGGACGTGGTGGAGATCAACTGCCATAGCGGCATGGCGGTCCTCGAGCGAATTCTCGAGCTCGTGCTTCGCTCGGGTGCTCGGCTGGCCGAACCGGGGGAGTTCACGCGCCGCGCCTTCCTGAACGGCCGCATCGACCTCACCCAGGCCGAGGCCGTGCTCGACGTCATTCACTCGAAGACTAAGAGGAGCCTCGATCTTGCGAGCGAGCACCTGCGGGGCACCCTTCACCGCATCATCACCGACCTTCGTACCCAGCTCCTCCAGGTGCTCGCCACCGTAGAGGCGGCCATCGACTTCCCGGAGGAGGAGGTCGAGACCCCGGAGGGGGTGGAGCTCGCCAAGCGGCTTCGCACCCAGGCACTCGGCCCTGTGACCGATCTCCTTGCTCATTACGAGGACGGCCGCATCCTGCGGGAGGGCCTAGCGGTCATCATCGCCGGGAAGCCCAACGTGGGAAAATCCAAGCTACTGAACACCCTCCTCCGCTCCGATCGGGCCCTGGTTACCCCGGTTCCCGGCACCACGCGGGACCTCATCGAGGAAGGGTTCAACCTGCGGGGCATCCCCATCCGCCTGGTGGACACCGCCGGTCTCGGTGACGCGGATAACTTGGTGGAGCAGCTCGGCATGGAGCTCACCCGGGATCGCCTCGCCCGGGCGGATCTGGTCCTCTTCGTCCTGGACCGAAGCGCTTCTCTTACCCGGGAGGACATTCAGATCTATGAGGAGCTGGGCGACAAGCCGAGGCTCATCCTCCTCAACAAGGCGGACCTTGACCGTCACCCTGACTTCGCCGAAGTAGAAGGCCGTCTTCCCGGCGAAACCATCCTCGAGATCTCGGCCCTTCGCGGCGACGGCGTCGAGGCGCTCAAGGATGCCGTCTTCCGGACCATCTGCAGCAGCCGCCTGGATACGGAAACCTCCGTCGTTGCCCCAAATCTCAGGCACAGGATGTGTCTGGAACGAACTCAGGGAGCGGTGAACCGGGCGATCGAGTTGGTTGAGAGTGAGGCTTCAACGGAACTCGTGGCCATCGAGCTCCAGGAGGCTCTTGCCCATCTCGGCGAGGTCGTCGGCATGACGACGAGTGAGGACGTTCTTGCTCAGATCTTCAGCATGTTCTGCATTGGAAAGTAAAGGGGACTAAACCAAAGCCCTCCTTGGCAAAGGGGGCCGGGGGGATATCAATAATGTTAGGGGGGCACCGCCCACTAAATAGAAACCTTTCTTTCCGGGTCACTCCGATCTTGGTCTTCGCTTTTCTCTCCCGCCTCTTTCCTCCTTACAAACCTATCTCCAAACTCCACACGGAACGAGTCGGTCACCACCTGGTTGAGAAACCGTCTTTCCCCGCCAGACAGTTCCACGAACTGCACCCCAATTCCCTCCTTCGTCGATCGAACCACGCTGCCCTCGATCGTCACGGAGTCATGGCTCTGGCCGCCCGGGAGGATCATGAGAACAGTCTCCTGAATCGCCGGCTTCCGTTCACACAGGATGAAAGCACCACCGGGACCGATATCCCAAATCTCTCCGTTCACCGGCCCTTGGGAGGTATGCACGACAACCGACAGCGGGACATTCACCCTCGAGTAGTGACGTCTCTCCACCGTGCGTACTACCTCAACTCTTGATCAAGGCTTGCGGGCCACAAGCTCTATCTCGACCCTGCGGTTCCCACTCCGGCCTTCGGAGGTCGTATTTGGCATTCGCGGGTCCGCGCCACCCATTCCCATAACCCTCATTCGGCTCGGGCTGACCCCTTTCCCAGTCAGGTAGCTTTTCACGACATTCGCTCTGAAGGCTGAGAGGTTTCTGTTGTAATCGGTACTTCCCAGTGCGTCGGTATAACCTCTGATGACGATCTCCGCATCCGGCTTCCGCAGCATGAACCTGGAGAGTTCGTCGAGCTTGGCGATAATTTCGGGAGGGAGGTCGTTCGCGTTATAGCCGAAGGGTACAACGAGTTTGGACTCCCGGAAGAGATTATCCTGCTCTGAGGTCGCGGGACCCGGAGAACCTCCTCCGCCTGCAGCCACGTCGGCGCCCTTAGAGGCTTCGAGAGCAGGTTGGGTGCCAGAATCGGCTGGTGATTGCGAAGGCGAAGGGGTTGGAGGAGAAGAACGACCCCTCTCCTGCGTTACCCTACTCACTGGGAAGCGTTCAGAGAGACTTCGATCTTCGGAACGAAAGAAGATCCCGTAGTATCTTTTCAGATTGAGCCCTTGATCACCGAGGAATCTGGAAGCGATAACGTAACCGGAAAGGGCAAGAAAAAGTACCGCTGCGGCGAGCGCAGCTACTCTGGCGACGCGGCTGAGGCTGTTTCTTATGCTCCCGGCCACCTGGCGCGGTTCTTGTCTCAACTCCGCCGGAAGGCTGAGTTCCTTCGAACACTCGCGAATGATCTTAGGGCCGACCGTCTGGAGATCTCTCGAATACGCCGTCAACATGGCACGATCACAGACAATATTGATGAGCCGAGGATACCCTTTCGCAAAAGAATATATCTTTGAAAGCGCCTTGTCCGTAAAGATCTCTCGTTGAGTGCCCGCGATGTTCAGACGATATTTCACATACTGCACAGTCTCCTTTTCATTCAATGGCTCAATATTATGAACAATTGTTATACGTTGTCTGAGTGCTCGACACTCAGGCCGAATCAAAGTGTCGTTGAACTCATTCTGTCCAACGAAAAATATGTTTAATAGTTTGCTATCTTGTCTCTCTATGTTCGAAAGAAGTCGGATTTCTTCAAGTGAATCAAGAGATAATTTCTGAGATTCATCAATAATTAATAATACCTTTTTCTTGCTATCATATGCTTTGTGTAGAAATTTCTTTAAGGACATGAAAAAATCCAATTTCGAACCTAGTGTGCCCTCCAATCCGAAGGATTGGGCGACCAGCTTGAAGAAGTCGAGCTTGTCGAGGCGAGGATCTGAGACGTTGATGAAAAATGTGTCGGAGCCGAGGCTGTTCACCAGGGCATTGATTAGAGTGGTCTTTCCCGTCCCGACATCACCGGTGAGGAGCAAAAACCCCTGGTTGTTCATGACTCCATACTTCAATACGGCCAGGGCTTCTTTATGTTTCTCTCCGAGCCAGAGAAATTTCGGGTCGGGGCTTATTTGAAAGGGCATCTGGTTGAGATTGTAATGAGAAAGGTACATATCATCATCCAACCTTGTGTGCTGGCGGAGCCGAGCTTGAACGGAATTGCCGAGGAATGGATCCTCCTGCTGGGCACCGCAACCTTTCATGGCGAATGAACGAGCCTGTCACTTCTTCTCCGAACGCTTTTCCAGGAGCCAGTCGATTACCGTGCCGGATTCAATTCCCTCCGCGTCCTTAACCGGGGCTTCCCGACCAGACCGCCCCGGGGTGACCTCGGGATCTTGAGGAACTTTTCGTCTCCTCTCCTCCCATGCGGGTCTCCCACCGGTGCCGAGGCTTTTCTCTTTCCCGGGGAAGCGCCCTTCCTCCCGCAAAGCGTTCGGGGGGCCTTCAGGGTTTGGCGCCTGTGAAGTCCTCGAACCGACACCTTCTTGAGTCTCCGCTCTCGAACCGCCAACGCCGCTCCCCTCGGTTCCGTTGACCTTATCGATCGTACCGGAGCTTTCTCCTTGGGAGCCAGAGCCGGAAGCCTTGCCCTCACCCTCTGAAACCCCGGCCCCCTCACCGCCCAAAGATGCAGTGCTGGAGATAGCCTTCTCCCCGACGGCGTGCACCTCGGTTTCAGCCCCGCCCCTTTCCTGCCTCACGTGTTCCTTGGATTCATCACGTGCCGCATCCTCCCCCCTCTGGCTTGGTCTGGAGAAAAGGAAGACGAACCCCAGCACCATAATGAGCAAAGCAAGAGCGACGGCAAACCCGACCCTGAGCCACGCAGGATTGCGCCCGTATTCTCTACCTTTCTCCCTAGTGAGGCCGTCTCCTACGTTCTCTACCGCGCTTTCCACAAACCCGCCCTCCCGTCCCGGGGCGGAATCACTCTCCTTCAAATCGAGATTGGTTCGCTCTCCAGGCAGACGCAGCCGCTGGATACATTCGCCAACAATCTCCGCTCTGACTACTGCCCCACCCTCGAGATATGTCATCAAAAGGGCTAGATCGCAAACTACGTTGATAAGACGGGGGATCCCTCCAGAAAAACGAAAGACTTCCTGGACGGCTTCTAAGCTGAAAAGATCTCTATCGCAACCAGCCACTTTGAGGCGATGCGATAGGTAATGTCTTGCCTCATCCTCCGTTAACGGATCAAGACTATAATTTATAGCTATTCTTTGCCTTAATGCTCTATGAGATTCTTCCAACAAAACATCATTGAGTTCATTCTGTCCCACGAAAACCAGGTTCAGCAATCTTGCGCCATTCTCTTCGATATTCGACAGGTGCAGCAATTCCTCCAAATTTTCCTCGCTCAGTCTTTGCGCCTCATCAATGATGAGTACTACCCTTCTTCCCTTGGCGTGAGAACTCCGGAGAAAAGTATCAAAACAGGTGAGAAAACCGCCCTTACTCTGGAAGTCGGCGCTCATACCGTAGGCCGTCAAAATCAGCCTCAAGAAATCTAGAGCCTCAACATCGGGATAAGCGATCTTTGCTGCGATCACCTCATCGCCAAGCTCGTTCATAAGGGCGCTTGCGATGGTGGTCTTCCCCGTGCCAACATCGCCCGTCACCAATACATAGCCATCACCGTGTACAATTCCGTATCTTAAAGTCGCAAGCGCCTCTTTATGTTTCTCCCCAAGCCACAAGAATTTCGGATCTGTACTGATCTTAAATGGCTTCTCTTCTAAGTTAAAATGGGAGAGATACATATGTTTTCGCCGGGCTGCTGTTTCAAGTTTTGGCCGTTACGTCCGATCTTACTAAAGCGATCGCACGTTTAATTCGTAACGTGCTACTCAGAAAACATCTTTTTTATCGCATCCAACACAGGATTCACCCCAGTTTGGGTTGGAGATGCACTTCGCTGAGACTTTTGAATGGCTTTCTTCACGCAATCGTACTGATCCCACCCCTTGACAGCGACATTAAGGTCGACTGATTTCCATTTCGGATGCCCATTCCCTCTCAGCCATTCGAGATTTTCGTAGAGGATTTTGGCAAATTTTCCGACGCTTTCACAAGTAGGTCCCCTGAAATCGTAGGCAATGAGGACTGCCTTGACTGCAATCGTGTTGACCGCCTGATCTTGCCAAACGTAGGTGTTCGCCGGTATCTGAGCACCGGGATAGAATTCGAGGATGCTCTTGTTGGTGATGGGAACCAAGGCAAGCCCGTCTCCGGCCGCAACATCTTCGGCAAACAACTTCACCGGGAGCCCGGCAACATAAAACATGGCATCAATTTTCCCCTGCTTCAGTTGGGCCAGGGCCTCGTCGGTTCCGATAGGAACCATCTCCCGAGGCTTCACATCCGAAACCTCAAATAATAGTCGCGCCGTGAGATAGGTGCCGCTTCCTTCCTCGCCAATGGCCACGACTCTATCGGTCAAGTCATCAAAATCTGTTATCTCGCGGTGCGCGAGCAGATGGATCTCCTCGTTATACAGTGGGAAAACCAATCTTGTCTTGTTCGCGATTCTCTTCAAAACAGGATCGCTCTGGACTTTGGCAACGAATGCCAGCACATCCGACTGGACGATCCCCAACTGGGTGCCAGGCGCCTTATACACCGCAAAGACATTTTGCACCGACCCGGCAGAATCGTAGACATTCAGTCTGATTCCGCCCGACTTCACGAGCTGCGCCAAATTCAAGCCGAATTGATAGTATGTACCTTTCGTCTTACCTGTGATGATACCCATCTCTTGAGCGAAAACAACGCTTGCTGTCATGAGAACGACAGACAGCACCAAAGTGGAGCATAAGAGCTTCTTAATCATGACATCAAATCCTCCCCGGTTGAAACTGTTTGGAATGTTTCATGCCGAATGAGTAAGTAGGCGGCACATGCCTCTGGATATGTCTTCCCACGATGAATAGCATTACAAAAATCGCGAGGTCTAATAATAACGGGGGACTCTTGGGATTTAATTCCTTGACTCTCGACGTCATACATCGCCAAGTCTTGAAGATCTACGCGCTCTAGCGTTACAGGGCACCA
>Ga0209253_10006141_pt1 | contig 10407 bp, 10 predicted proteins | sample FrelakmetBRP12BR_FD_187145 | JGI IMG/M metagenome (GOLD analysis project Ga0209253, IMG submission 187145) | Freshwater lake sediment microbial communities from the University of Notre Dame, USA, for methane emissions studies - BRP12 BR (SPAdes)... | ecosystem: Environmental > Aquatic >... | reverse complement strand
CGTTCACCGTCTCGGGCACCGGGCAGCACCCGGTGACCTACTGGTCGGTCGACAAGGCCGGCAACGTGGAGGCCACGCACAGCGGTTGGGTGAACATCGCCAGCCTCTACGCAGAGCCGAACGGCCTGGCTCCCGACGCCCACTCCGGCTGGCGCAACACCGACGCCGTGGTGACGATCACCGCCGGCGGCGGCCCCGCGCCACTCAGCGTGTCCTACAAGCTCGACGGAGGCGACTGGCAGACGGCAGCCGACTCCGCGTCGTTCACGGTGTCGGGCGTGGGCAGCCACACGGTCGTCTACTACGCGACCAACGGGGTCGCCGAGACGTCCGCGCAACTGACCGGCTACATCAACATCGAGACCACGGCGCCGGTCACGACGAGGAGTACGGTGCCCGCGGGTTGGCGGCACACCGCCCTCACGGTGACGCTGACCCCGGCCGACGCCGACTCCGGCGTCGCCGCGACCTTCTCCAGCATCGACGCCGGAGCCGAGACGAGCGGCACATCGGTCACCGTCCCGGCTCCCGCCGACCACAGCATGGACGGCGTGCACACCGTCAGGTACCACTCGGTCGACAGGGCCGGCAACGTCGAGACCACGAAGAGCTTCACGGTCCGCATCGACACCAGACGGCCGCGCACGGCGGCCCCGTATCGGGCGAGTGTGCTCCGCTACCGCTACGCCAAGCTGCGCTGCAAGATCGTCGATACGAAGCCCTGCGCCCTGTACGGGTCCGCCCAGATCGTCGTCAAGAAGCTCAACGGGCGCGTCGTCTTGCGCAAGAGCTACACGCACGTGCGGACGAACGTCCTCGTCACGCTCAAGTTCCGCTGCCGGTTGGCTCGCGGCACGTACCGCTTCTTCGTCCTGGCGAAGGATGCCGCGGGCAACGCGCAGTCCAGGGTGGGCTACAACAGGCTGACCGTGCGCTGAAGCGGCGCCCAAAGTCAGACGGAGTGCAAGCGCTGCGGGCGGGGGAGGCCACAGGCCTCCCCCGCCCGCAGCGCGTTCCGCCGCTGAGGCGGGCGGGTGCCGGCGACGGGACCAGCGGGCCCCGAGACGGGGGCTGACGCTACAGCACTCCGCGGGCGGCGTCGCGGATCGCGCGCACCAGCCCCTCGACCGTGTGCGGGTCGGCCTCCACGGCCACGGTCAGGCCGTGACGGCGCAGCGTCTCGCTCGTGACAGGTCCTATCGAACACAGGCGCACGCCGGCGAGGCGCCGTGCCAGCCCCTGGGGGCCCATCAGGCGCACGAACTGGTCGACGGTCGAGCTGGCCGTGAAGGTGACGAAATCGGCGCCCTCGATGTCGGCCGCAGGCAGGGGGAGCCAGTCGGCGCCGACGGTCTCGTAGACGGTCACGACCTCGACCCTCGCCCCTGAAGCGCGGAGGGCCTCGGGGATCACCTCGCGAGCCTCGCGCGCCCGCGGGAAGATGACGAGAGCGCCGTCGAGGCGCGTGCCGGCGGCCGCCAGCGCCTCGACGGCGCTCTCGGCGACGGCCTCGGCCGGGACGATGTCGGGCGGCAGGCCACGCGCCACGAGCGCCGCCGCGGTCTTGGGCCCGATGGCGACGACTGTCGCCCGCCGCAGAAGCGCGGCGTCGGCGCCGCACTCCGCCACCCGGTCGAGGAAGTCGCCGACGGCGTTGACGCTGGTGAAGACGGCGAGGTCGTACTCGGCGAGCCGGGCCAGCGCGGCGCGCATCTCGTCGTTGAGCGCAGTGGGCGCGATGCGTATCACCGGCGCCAGCAGCACGCGCGCGCCGAGCGCCTCGAGGGGCCGCGCCAGCGCGGCCGCCTGCGCCTCGGCGCGCGTGACGACGACCGTCAGGCCGCCGAGGGGCTGATCGTCGCGACCCCCGCTCACGTGACCTGCGGCCGGGGACCCGCGTCGACGCCGCGCACCGTCTCGAGGATGCGTGCGGCACCACGCTCGAGCAGACGCGACGCCAGCTCGCCTCCCAGCCTCTCCGGATCCTCGGCGGCGCCGCTGGCCGCGTCGCGCACGCACAGCCGGCCGTCGAGCGACCCGACGAAGGCGCGCAGGCGCAGCTCGCCGCCGGCGAGCTCGCCGTGCGCGCCGATCGGCACCTGACAGCCGCCCTCGAGGCGACGCATGAGCGCGCGCTCGGCGCGCACCGCGAGGGCGGTCGGGCGATGATCGAGGGGCGTGACGAGCGCGGCCACGCGCTCGTCGCCCGCCCGCGCCTCGACGGCCAGCGCCCCCTGGCCGACGGCCGGGAGCATCTCGTCGAAGCCGAAGATGAAGGAGACGATGTCGCTCCGCCCGAGACGACGCAGCCCGGCCACGGCGAGCACCGTGCCGGCGAGCCCCTGCTCGTCGATCTTGCGCAGACGTGTCTCGACGTTGCCGCGGATGTCGGTCAGCTCGAGGTCGGGGCGCAGCGCGAGGAGCTGCGAGCGGCGGCGCAGGCTCGAGGAGCCGACGCGCGCCTCCGGCGCGAGGTCGGCCAGCGAGCCTGCGCCGCCGCTCCCGCCTCCGCCGACGAAGGCGTCGTGCACGTCCTCGCGCTCGGTGAAGGCGCCCAGCACGAGCCCCTCGGGCAGCACGGTGGGCATGTCCTTCGCCGAGTGCACCGCGACGTCGATGCGCCCCTCGAGGAGCGCGGTCTCGAGCTCCTTCGTGAAGAGGCCCTTGTCGCCGATCTTCGCCAGCGGCGTGTCGAGGATCCTGTCGCCCTTGGTGGAGATCTCCTCGACGGCGACCTCGAGGCCGGGATGCGCCTCGCGCAACCGGTCGCGCACCCACCGCGCCTGGATCAGGGCGAGCCGGCTGCCGCGCGATCCGATGACGAGGCCGCCGGGGGAGGAGCTCACGCCGCCCCTTGCGAACGTCCCCGTGCGGCGGGCGAGCCGGTCAGCTCGCCGCCGAGCGTGGGTTCGTCGCCGGCCGCCGGCGCCTCGCCGGCGCCGGTCTCTCCCTGGGCCTCCTCCTCGGGCTCCTCAAGGTCCTGCCCGAGGTCCTCCTCGGCCTCCTCCGGCGCCCCGTCGACAGGGGCGCTCCCGCCGCTCGCCGGCGCGTCTTCCGGCGACTCCTCGAGGCCGAACAGGTGGCGCACCGCCTCGATGTAGAGGGTCGCGTCGCGATCGGTGGCGGCGAGCTCCTTCATGCGCACGGTCGGCTGGTGGAGGATCTTGTTGACGAGGCACGTCGAGAGCATCTCGACCTTGCGCAGCGTGTCCTCGTCGACATCGCCCATGCGGCGCACGATGCGCTCGAGCTCGGCCTCGCGGATCTTCTCGACCTCGGCGCGCAGCAGGTTGATGGTCGGCACCACCTCGAGCCCGGCGAGCCAGGCCTCGACCCTGGCGACCTCCTCCTCGACGATGCTCTCGGCCTCCTCGGCGTCGCGCTCGCGGGCGCCCCGATTGCGGTCGACGATCTCCTGCAGGTCGTCGATGTCGTACAGGTACGCCCCGTCGACCTTGTTGATCTCGGGCTCGCAGTCCCGCGGCACGGCGATGTCGATGAGGAACAGCGGCCTGTGGCGGCGGGGGCGCATGGCGCGCTCCACGTGCGCGCGCGTGACGACGTAGTGCGGCGCCGACGTCGAGGAGATGACGATGTCGGCGACCACCAGGTGCTCCTCGAGGGCGTCCCACGCGACGGCGCTGCCGCCGTAGCGCTCGGCGAGCTCCTGCGCGGCCGTGTGGGTGCGGTTGGAGACGAAGATCTTCCTGATGCCGCGCGCCTTGAGATGCGTCGCCGTGAGCTCGCTCATCTCGCCGGCGCCGAGGATCAGGACGGTGTGGTTCTCGAGCTTGCCGAAGACCTGCAGCGCGAGCTCGACGGCCGCCGAGCTGATCGACACGGGGCGCTCGCCGATGGCCGTCTCGGTGCGCACGCGCTTGCCCACCTCGACGGCGTGCCGGAAGACCTTGTTGAGCACGACCCCTGAGCAGTCCGACTCACCGGCGACCTGATGGGCGGTCTTGATCTGCGCCAGGATCTGCGCCTCGCCGACGACCATCGAATCGAGGCTGGCGGCGACGCGGAAGAGGTGCGCGATGGCCCCGGCGCCGGTGTAGCAGTAGGCGTAGGGCTCGATCTCGGCGGCGCTCGCGCCGCCGCAGCCGGCGAGCCGTGCGAGCGCGGCGCTGCGCGCCGCGCTCGTATCCTCGCCGTACAGGTACAGCTCCGTGCGGTTGCACGTCGAGAGGGCGACCGCCTCGCGGATCGAGTCGTCGCGCAGGAAGCCCGAGGCGACGTGCACGCACTTGCCGTCGTCGAGCGCCAGTCGCTCGCGCAGCTCGAGCGGGGTGGTCTTGTGCGAGACGCCGACGCAGATCACCTGCATGACGCGCTCCATCCTGCGACCACTCCCACGCTAGCTCCCGTAGGTGTGGAAGTTCGACAGGAACGGCACGACGGCGAAGCGGATCAGCAGCAGGCAGATCACGCCGGCGAGGGCCAGATAGGCCGTGCGCCGCCCGCGCCAGCCGGCGCCGACGCGCGCGTAGAGGAACGCGGCGTACACCGCCCACGCGACGATGGCGAGCAACACGAGCGGATCGAGGTACCACTGATGCACGCCCCACTTCTGCGCCCGGATGATGCCGGCGATGATGCCCATCGAGAGGAACGGCAGGCCGAACAGGATGGCGTGGAAGGTGAGCCTGTCGAGCGTCTCCAGCGACGGCAGGCGCCCGAGCACGGCGCTGACGCCGTGGCGCTTGAGCTCCCGGTCCTCGATGAGGTAGAGCAGGGCCGCCCCGGCGGCCAGGATGAAGGCCGCGAGCGAGGTGAAGATCACGGTCACGTGCAGGGCGACGAGGTCGCTCTTGAGCACCGGCAGCAGCCCTGCCGGCGCACGGTAGCTCGCCCAGGCCACGCCGAGGAAGATGAGTACGGCGGGCATGGTGTAGAGGCCGATGGCGCGCACGTTGGTGCGCAGCTCCAGCACGAGGTAGACGAGGACGACGAACCAGGCGATGAGCGACAGCGATTCGTAGGCGCCGTAGACCGGCACGTGCCCCGCCGACACGCCGCGCGCGGCGAGCGAGACCGTCTGGGCGAGCCACGCCGCGACGACCACGAAGGTGCCCCAGCGATTGAACACGGGCCGCTTCGAGACCAGGTGGTAGACGAAGAGGACGAACGCCGCCCCGTAGAGCAGGAACGCCGTCCAGAACAGGATCACAGAGATGTGTTCCACCCGATCGCTCTCCTGACTTCCGGTCCGGCGCGGCCTCGGGCGGCGCGCCGGACCCGGCGCGCCGCCTACCTGGCCGCGCCCTCGCGCCGGTCGAGCACCTCGTTCATCAGCCGCACCTCGCGCTCGAGCATGGTCACGCGACGCGCGACGAACACCACGTAGACGGCCACCGCAACCCAGATGATGGCGTAGGCGGCCGCCACGTACTTGACCGCTTCTTCGAGTGGCATGGGCTAGCTCCCCAGTCGGTTCTTGAGATGGTCGAGCTCCTCCCTGAGCCGGGCGGCCGCGAGCTCGGTGCGCAGCAGGCCGACGAAGAAGAGCGTCATGCCGACCATCGCGACCATGAAGGCGATGAGGTCGCGATGGTCCATCTGGGCGCCCTGGCCGGTGAAGACCACGGGGTGCAGACCGGCCGGCATGAGGCGCGTGGCCACGAAGGTGACGGGCACGTCGATGAAGGCGATGATGGCGAAGAGCGCCGAGTACGTCGCGCGGCGTTCCTCCTCGTCGACCGACGAGCGCAACACGAAGTAGGCGGCGTAGAGCAGGCAGGCGATGAGGAACGTCGTGAGCCTGGGCTCCCAGGCCCACCAGGCGCCCCAGGCGGCCTTGCCCCAGACCATGCCGGTGGCCATCACGAGCAGGCTGAAGAGCAGCCCGAGACGGATCGCAGCCACGCCCAGACGGTCGTACTTCGCGTCGCGAGAGCGCAGGTAGAGGATGCCGGCCACGAAGGCGACGCCGTAGGCCAGCAGGGCGGTCTCGGCCACCGGCACGTGGAAGTAGAAGATCTTCTGGCTGAAGCCCATCGTCGAGGCGTCCGTGGGCGCGTACCAGAAGCCGAGGATGGCCCCCGCCGCGAGCAGCACGGCGGCGTACACGAGCAGCGCCGGCGCCGACACCAGCCGCTGCAGCGCAGACGCCTGGTCGGCGGTGGCAGCGGGGGCGGCGACCGACTGGGAGCTCTCCACAGTCACTCTCCTATCGCGAAGTCGTAGGTCCCGTAGGCCGCCAGCACGAAGATCACGTCGTAGGCGGCGAGAAAACCAAGCTTAGCACCGAGCGAGCCCAGGCTCGCCGTCTGGGCGAAGATGCCCGTCGTCGCCGAGGTGGCGGCGATGAGCACGGGGATGATGAGCGGCAGGAACACGATCGGCAGCAGCAGGTCGCGGGCCTTGGTGTTCATCGCGATCGTGGCCAGCAGCGTGCCCACGGCGCACACGCCGACGTCGGCCAGGAGCAGCACGGCGAGGAACGCCGGCAGGTCGGCGGCGTAGCTCGTCTTCACGAAGAACAGGGTGAAGATGGGCACCGCGAGGGCCTGGATGACGAGCAGGAAGATCAGGTTGCCGGTCATCTTGGCGAGGAAGATGGTCACGCGGTCGACCGGGCACAGCAGCAGCCCGTCGAGGCAGCCCTCGTCCTTCTCGTGTACGAAGCTGCGGTTCAGACCCAGAAGGGCGCCGAAGATGAACGTCACCCAGAGCATGCCGCCGGTGAAGTAGGTCAGGTCGGTGTCGGCGCGCACGGTGAAGGCGAAGTGGAAGACGACCATCGCCAGCACCGCGAAGAGGAACATCGAGAGCAGCATCTCCTTGGTGCGCAGCTCGCTGATGACGTCCTTCTTGACGATGGTGTAGAGCTGCCGCCCCGCGGAGGTGCGGGCGGGCGGCAGCTCGACAACGCCGACGCCGACGGCTCCGGCCGCCATCAGAGCGCCACCCCCTCGTTCACGTGCTCCCTGTAGACGGCCACGAAATCGCCCTCGTCGACGCGCCCCGCCTGCCGGTACACGATGCGCCCGGCGTCCATGATCACCACCTGCGTCGAGAGCTGCAGCGTCTTGGGGATCGAGTGCGACACCATGACGAAGGTGTGCTCGGCGCGGATCTCGGCGAGCAGGCCGTCGAGGATGTCGACCGCGTGCGGGTCGAGGCCCGAGTACGGTTCGTCGAGGAGCAGCACTCGCGGGCGGTGCAGGAGCGCCCGCGCGATCGCCAGACGCTGCAGCATCCCCTTGGAGAAGGTGCGCACCTGGTCGTAGCGGCGATGCGACAGCTCGACGCGTTCGAGCAGCTCGCCGATGCGCCGCTCGCGCTCGGGCACCCCGTACATGTCGGCGTAGAAGCGCAGGTTCTCGTAGGCGGTCAGGTCGAGGTAGAGCAGCGGGCTGTGCGAGATCAGCCCGATCACCCGGCGCACCGGCATGGGGTCGTCGAGGGGATCGAGGCCGGCGATCCGCACTCCGCCCGAGGTCGGGGTGAGCAGCGTCGCCAGCACGCGCAAGGTGGTCGTCTTGCCGGCGCCGTTGGGGCCCATGATCGAGAGGAAGCCGCCGCGCTCGACGCCGAAGCTCACGTCGCGCAGCACGTCACGTCGCCCGAACGTCTTGTTCAGGCCCTCGACCTCTATCTCGGCGTGGGCGACATCGACCTCGGCCACAAGGCTACTCCTCGGAGGTGACCGCCTTGCCGCGTCGCAGCGAGACCTTCTTCTTCTCGTCGGCCAGCGCTTCCTGCGCGCGGCGGGCCGGCCAGAGCGAGACCGCCGCGCCGCCGACTAGCAGGATCGTGCCGATCCACAGGAACCGGATCAGCGGGAACGTGTCGACCTTGACGTCGGCGCGCTTCTGGCCGAACTCGTTGGGGGCGATGAACAGGTCTTTCCACACCCCGCCCAGGATCACGGCGCGCGCCGCCGTCTGCTGGGTGGTGGGGAAGAACTCGATACGCGGCTGCGCCTCGCCCAGTTGCTTGCCGTCCTTGCTCACGGTGAAGGTGGCGGTCGACAGCTGCGACTGCTGCACACCGGTGCTGTCTTCGTAGCCCTTGAACGTCAGGGTGTAGGGACCGGCCGTCGCCGAGGCGCCGACCTTGGCGGGCATCGAGATGTTGTTCTCGGTCTTGTAGATGTTGGAGCCGATGAGGCCCGCGATGATGAGCGCCATGCCGACGTGGCTGATGACCATCGCCGTTCGGGTGCGACTGAAGCCGAGGAAGTTCCAGAGGCGCGCGAGGGCGTTGGCGCCGCGCGACTTGCTCGAGCGCAGTACGGCGAACTGCACTACGGAGGCGAGCGCGAAGACGACGACGGCGAGGCCGGCCAAGCCCATCGGCTCCGACCCCCAGCCGCCGAGCAGAAGGAGCGCCGCGGCGACGATGGCCGCCACCGCCGGCCAGCGCAGATTGCGCGCCAGCGTGCGCCCCTCGGTGCGCCCCCAGGCCATGAGCGGGCAGACGGCGATCACGAGCAGGAAGATGATGCCCAGCGGCCGCGCGAAGATCTCGTAGGACCTCGGCACCACCGTCTGCTTCATGGCCAGCGGCACGACCACGGTCGAGAACAGGATCGCCGCGGCGAACACGGTGAGGCTGACGTTGGTGAAGTAGTAGAAGAAGTCCTTCGAGGCGACGGCCTCGATGTGCTCGTCGGAGTCGAAGTCGCGCCAGCGGGTGGCGAGCAGGTAGGCCGCGACGGCGACGACCACGGCCATGAAGCCGAGGAGGATGGCCGAGAGCAGCGGCGCGCTCTGGAAGGCGTGCTGGGACGTGATGGCCCCCGAGCGCGTCACCCACGTCGCCACGATGGTGAGGATGAACGTCACGGTGGCGAGCGCGACGGTCCAGCGCCTGAAGATGCCCCTCTTGACGTAGAGGTTCAGCGAGTGCAGCAGCGCCGTCGCCGTGAGCCAGGGGATGAGCGACGAGTTCTCGACGGGGTCCCAGCCCCAGTAGCCGCCCCAGCCGAGCACGACGTAGGCCCACCAGGCGCCGAGGCCGATGCCGATCGACAGGAAGAGCCAGGCCATGACCGTCCACTTCTGGCCGAGGCGCACCCAGAGGCTGTCGCCGCGGCGCAGGAGCATCGTGCCGATGGCGAACGCGAAGGGCACGGTGAGCCCCGCGTAGCCGAGGAAGAGTGCCGGCGGGTGCAGCACCATCGCCGGGTGCAGGAGCAGCGGGTTGAGGCCCAGTGGCGTCGCGCCGGGCTCGGGGTTGGCCACGAAGGGGTCAGAGCCCGTGTGGACGACCATGAGCACGGCGAAGAAGGCGCAGACCGCCGCCAGCACGAGCACGGCGCCCGCGGTGACGAACTCGGTGCGCTCGATGTCGCGGAAGGCGATGACGACCGTGATGACGGCGAGGAAGAACAGCCAGAGGAGGAACGAGCCCTGCTGCCCGGCCCAGAAGCCGGCCACGCGGTAGAAGACCGAGAGGCTCGCGTCGGAGTTGTCGAGCACGTACTGGAAGCCGAAGTCGTTGTTGAGGAACGCCGTGAGGAGCACGGCGCCGGCGACGACGACCGCGAGAAAGAGACCGTAGACGGCGAAGTAGCCGTTTCTGATGAGCTCGCTGCTGCGCTGCTTCACGCCCAGCGCCAGGAAGAGGACACTGGCCAGCGACAGCACCGCCGCCAGCACGAGGGCGTACCGGCCGAGAAGGATCACGCGGGCTCTCCTACTGGGTGCCTTGTGAGGGCTGAGCCGCGCCCGACGCCTGCGCCTGATACTTCGTAGGGCACTTGGTCTGCAGCTTCTCGGCGCTGATGACCGCCGTGGCGGCCGCGAACGGGCCGGTGACCACCACGTCGACGTTGGGACCGAAGGTCTCGGGCATCTGCCCGCTGTAGTCCACCTTGACGGTCGCCTGATTGCCGGTGAGGTCGAGGATGGTGAAGTGGTAGCCGTTCCCGTCGTGCACGATCGAGCCCTCGACGACCTTGCCGCCGACCTGCACGTTCTTCCCGTCGAGGTCCTGCGCGGTAAGGTCGGACACCTGACGGTAGTAGGCGCCCTGCTGGCTCACGAGGAGCACGATGCCGACGGTGAAGGCGGCGACGATGACGACCGTGGCGATGATCAGGCGCCGGCGGGCCTTCTTGTTCACCTGCTCGCTCCCATGGGCTCGAAGGGCCAGTCGGCCCGCGCGCCCGTCGTTTGAACATCGTCGGCGCGCCGCGCCGTGCGCGCGAGACGCTGGTTTTGACGCGGGGGCGCGGGAGAGGACGTCGACTGGGTCACAGGGTAGCAGAGAAAGCGGAGTATTCCAATCCTCTCAGAGTGGAAACGCCTTCAGACGCGCAGCAGGCGGCGGGCCGCTCGCAGGGGACCGTAGGTGGCCCCGAAGCGCCTGCGCGCGGCCCGCCGCGAAGCCGCCGACTCCACGACGTGATCGAGGTGCAGGGCGCGCGCGCCGCCGTCGGCCACGACCCTGTGGCCG
>Ga0209253_10006140_pt1 | contig 10407 bp, 7 predicted proteins | sample FrelakmetBRP12BR_FD_187145 | JGI IMG/M metagenome (GOLD analysis project Ga0209253, IMG submission 187145) | Freshwater lake sediment microbial communities from the University of Notre Dame, USA, for methane emissions studies - BRP12 BR (SPAdes)... | ecosystem: Environmental > Aquatic >... | reverse complement strand
GTGCCGACAGCGTAAACCGTGCAGTCAGTCTTCTCCAGTCGTTTCAGAGTTTCAATCATTATGGCGCATCCGGCGCGATCGTCAAAGGCTTTGCCGATGACAATGTCCTTGCTGATTTTAGCGAATTTGACGTCAAACTCCACTGGATCGCCTATTCTCACGCCCATCCTCTTAGCTTCTTCGGCATTGCCGGCTCCCACGTCAATGAACAATTCGTCATATGGCGTGATCCTTTTGCGTTCATCTTCTTTCTGTATGTGCGGAGGCTTGGAGCCCACTATCCCGTGAAGCGGTCCCTTCTCCGTGCACACCATGACCTTCTGCGCCAGCAGAACCCTGTCATCTATCCCGCCAAGCTTCATGAACTGTAAGAATCCCTCCTTAGAAATGGTCTTCACCAGCAAGCCTATCTCGTCCATGTGGCCAGCAAGCATCACTTTGGGCGCATTCTTCTTGCCTTCTCTTATCCCGATGACATTTCCTAGATTGTCTTCTTTGACTTCATCAACGTAAGGCTTCAGAAACTTGCTCATCTGCTCTCTGACTGCGTCTTCCCTTCCGGTCACTCCGCAAACATTCGAAAGCTTCTCCAAAATCTCCAGGAAAGTCATAAACAACTCCTCTAAGAGAACGTTTAACGTGGTAGCAATTCCTATTAAACAATTGTGGTATGTCCTGACCGTCCATAAGAAGAATGACATCGCCAAGCATATAGGTAGCATTATCATCATTTAACTGTAGAGTATCATCAGAGCACTCCATCGGGTGATATACTTGACGAATCCGCTCCAGATAGAAGCTCCTTCTCTTGTATCGTTCTCCATACTGCTTGCCATGGGTGCCGTTTCACTTGCCTTGTCCATACTGTTCTATCTGAAATCCCGCGCTGTCAAGAAGCTGCCTAAGGACCTAAGAGCGACTGTTTTCTCCAGAACATTCAACGTTTTCAATCCGTTCCCGGAAAAGAGAAGGACATTCCACAGCTACCTATTCTTCCTGATATTCTCTCCCCTCATGGCCTTCTCATGGACCTTCTTCCTCGTGTTCATCGTGATCATGAGGGTCTTTCAAGCAGGACTCATAATGGGATTTGTACTCTTCGTCGTGAGCTTGAACCTGATGATGACAAGCGAAGCTTATGAAATCTACGCGGCCATAAGTAGACTCCTGAACGCGGTGAGGTCAGGAACGAGCTTGGGCAGAGGAGACATGGCAGTCCTGTATTTCACGAAGAAATCGCTCAACAAGCTCAGCGCATATTACCTCGTCCTCACGGGCTTGTTTACTGCATCGTTCTTTGTAGCGCCCTACGTTTCTCCGATGTTCCTAGTGGCTTTCGCCAACATAGTAGCTGCTATCACGGCTGTTGCGGCATCAACACTCTTCTTGGCTCCGATAATCGCCGTGTTTCTCTTTTCAATCGTCACGATGGCAGTCTTCATTCTAGCTAGGAGACTCCGAGCCCTAGTGTTCGATTTTCTACCGTCTGGGGCACTGACTTCCGCCGGAAGTGCCGACGCACGCAGGAGGATGTTGTATGAGAGGCGGTACGAAGCCATTGAAGCCGACCCTGGCGAGATGACCTGGTGACCCGCGCGTCGTTGTGAACACAACACTAGCAAAGTCTAGCAAAATACGCATTTGTAGCAGGCGTTACTGCTGGTTTCTTAACTGAGTGTTGTCTGGAGTCCGAGCTGAACTGCGACGGCTTACCGTCAGCTTTTTCGCTGCCAAAGCCATGACCAACAAGCCTGCCATCCACAGGAACAGACTGAACATGATACCGCGCGCGTATTCTGGCACAACGGTGTACCGATATTCATATCCCAGCTGGTTCGTGGTAATTGTGTTTCCTACATAGTCGCTTGCAATAATGGCATAGGTAACGTTGGTTTCATAGGGCAACGCGGTCAGTGTAGCCGTCCACACGTTTGCCGAGACTTCTGTCATGGTGATAGAACCATTTCCTGCTCCAGCACTGGTTACGTAAGCATATGTCAGGTTCACACTCTGGACAGCAGTCACATTATCAATGACCGTAACATTAACGGTCACACTATTCCCCGGCATCACACTGTTGACAGATGGAAACTGAACCGTTGAAACTATGTTCGGTGGCGTTGAATCGACTGCAAAGAAGATCGTATCTGACTTACCTGTGTTGCCTATGGCATCACTAGCGTAGGCGATTAAGCGATGTGAACCGTCAGCAAGGGCTGTCAACGTGGTGTTCTGAGCTACGGTGACGTTGGCCCCTCCGTCTAGACTATAACCGCTCCAGCTTGCTGATCCGTTGATCATGAAAGTCAAGGTAACGTTTCGTGTTGCATATGTTTTGTTTCCAGGTGAGACAACAGAGACCAAGGGCGGGGTAGTATCAACCGCGAACATTACGATATTTGACTTGCCGATATTGCCCACGATGTCGTTGCCGAATACGACAATGTTGTGCTTTCCGTCAGGAAGATTCGGCAGAGTAGTATTCCCAGTTATGGTGATGTTAGTTGAACTGTCGAGACTGTAGCCGCCCCAAGAGATTGTCTCATTGACAGTGAACGTTAAGGGAATGACCTGCGTCTCGTAGGTTTTGTTTTCAGGTGATAGAATCAAGATCGTCGGCGGAGTCGTGTCTTCTTGAATCACAACTGTATGTGTTGAATGGTTATATGCGAAGTAGATCCATCGGTGGGTCAGATTATCATGCAAGTTGTAGTTGGGATGTTGCACTGCGGTGTTCCCGTTGTCTATCAACACTTGCAGATATGCTGGGTTGACAAGGTCATGTGGAAGTGTCATTTTGCAGAAGCCAACAGTGCCGCTTTGCCCCTCAACATCGAAGCCTATTCTTCTGTCAGGGACAGAATAGTTGAAGTTCTTGATTGAGGAGTTCGAGAAAATCTCCAATGGATGGGTCAAGGAGGTCTCAAAGCTGGAAAACGCGCCGATCAAAGGGTAGTGGTCGGTGTTGCTCGAGTCTATGTTGTAGGGAACGTCGCCTATTCCATCATAGTTTGAGTCAACGCCGTTGTAGTCTTTCCAGAAGTTTCCCTCTATGCCGTTATCCCATGTGTTGTGAGGAGGATAATCATGAGCGTCAACGTGCACCTGATTCGCGTTGTCCGCGAAGTTGTTATGATATAGAGTATTGCTGGAAGACGAATCGATGTATATGCCGAGCCAATTGCTCGCCACTATGTTGTTTCCGACTATACTGTTGTAGTCGGAAGAATATTCGAAACGAATGCCGTTATCCTTGTTTGCTAAGATGTTGTTGCTACATATACTGTTGTTTGAGGAATAGTAAAGCCGGAGGCCAAGCCAGATGTTTCCAGTTATGTTGTTTCCAGAGACGACATTCTGGAAAGCTCCAAAAAGGTACATGCCGCAGCCGAAACCTTGAATATTCATGTTTCTGACGGTCACGTTACTGACGAGGAAAAGACTCACACCTTCTCCGCTTCCACTTCCCTGAAGAGTATGCCTGTTTCCATCGAGCACTATGTTGTTTCTCTGAATAACGATCATCGAATTTGTGTTTTCAGTCAGAAGGTAGGTCTCGTTGTCAAGAGTAGAAACAGCTTCACCAGAGGGATCAATACTTCCGTCTGCACGTATGTAGATTGTTCCAACGTAACTCACGACTGAGAATACGGCAGAAAGTGTATGGTTACTGTTCATTACTAAGCTCAAAGGGTTGTCTGAACCTTCATCAGAACCATCTAGAATCCAACGGTCAAACCGGTAGCCTATGGTGGCCGTAGCGACAACTTGGACAGCCTCTCCTGCATGGTAAGTGTGCTGTCCAACCGCCAGGTTAGTTGTGCCATTCATGAGTTCAGCCATTGTCAGAGTGTAATTCAGCCTCGCAAAGAAAGGCTGCAAAGTGTAGCTACCATTCATCATGACGTCAAGTGGATTTGTCGACCTGATAGTACTATTGAGCAGCCAATGATCGAAAGCGCAGCTACTGTTCGGAAAGGCAGTTACGGACACGTTCGTTCCACAGACGTACGTGTAGTTTCCAGGAGCGGGGTCGGTCGTACCCTCTGTACTGGATAGTATCGTGAGGAGCGCCTGAGGTCCGCTGAGTGTTTCACTATTCTCTCTGACAAAGGGCATCTCGTTCAAGCTTGAATCCCAGAGAAAGGAGTAGACTTTCATTGGAGGGATAGCATCAGATGGGTTGGGATCAGGTAGCAGGACAGGGTCAGCAACTGTGCCCAGTACTATTTGTGTTTGTCCACAAGCTAGGGCAGTGAAGTTGAGCTCACACAGAAACCCTTGCTCAACAGCAACGGATCCAGACATTAGTGTGTTTCCGAAGAGTGTGTAATTGTAACCATCGTTAGTGGGGTCATTAAGAACTGGCGGTACTGACGTTGAAGGTCGCCCTGCGAACACGTTGTCTTCTGGAACCCAAGCTACGGTACAGTTTATGATTCGGGCGTCATATTTTACGGCAAGTTGCCATGTGAAAAGGTCGCTGACGTTGCTCACGATGACGTCAATTGTGAAATTCTGGCCGGGAAGTACCTCAACCCTTGAGGGTGCGAGCGAAAACGTTGTTCCTGAAGAGTACGAAGGCCTAACAAAAGCAAGCATTCCAAGAAGAAGCAGCATCGTAGCCAGAAAGCCAAGCTTCTTCACGATCTAGTCTCCTAGCAATGAGTAACGGGCAATAGACAAATATCATTTGTGGAGCAGAGGGACCGCAGTTTCCTTCACCAGTCCGCAAGAACTCTTCGGCGGCTCCGAGAGCAAACAGTTTATCTTACTTCTGAGTCGTTTTGCCTATGCTGCATCTGCGGTTTGACATGGGAACACTGTTGTTGAAAGGAGACGTTGGTACGCCATATGGGAAGTGGGACCCTAGAGTCAACAGCTACAGAATCAAAGCGGCGCACTATAGAGATGTGCTAAACTACTTGGAGGAAAGTGGTTTCCCACTCAAAGATGAAGCGCTGAACCTTCCTCCTGTCGAACCGTTGAAAAGCACAGTCTCACTGCGCCCATATCAGAAAGAAGCCTTGACAAGGTGGCGTGGCGCTGGGATGAGGGGTATCCTCGTTCTACCCACAGCTGCGGGCAAAACCTTCATCGCACTGAAAGCGATAGATCTTCTGAAGCTGCAGACCCTGATCGTGGTTCCCACGTTAGACCTCATAGATCAATGGAAAAAACGCGTTTCAGACAGTCTGGGCTTAGAAGCCGGAGCTGTAGGTGGAGGAGAGAACACTGTTAGAATGGTGACTATCTCGACATACGACTCAGCTTACCTGCAGGCAGGAACGTTGGGGAACAGGTTCATGTTCATGATCTTCGACGAAGTTCACCATTTAGCTTCGCCAAGCTACATGCAGATAGCTGAAATGTACGTCGCGCCATATCGCATGGGTTTGACGGCGACTTATGAGAGGAGCGACGAGCGGCATCAACTCCTTCCCAGGCTTGTAGGAGAACCTGTGTACTCGGCAAAGATTGAAGACCTGGCCGGGGAATACCTTTCTCCGTACACTTACGAGAAAGTATTCGTGGAGCTGACCGCAGAGGAACAGCAGGTCTATGACCTGGAGATGGCAGTTTTCAAAGGCTATTTGTCGAAGAGGGGGATTACTCTGAAAAGCGCTGAAGATTTTCAGAAGTTCATAATGACCACGGGCAGAGATAAGCAAGCTCGAGAGGCTCTGTTGGCAAGAAACCGCGCAGTCAAGGTTGCGCTCAACTCAAAATCGAAACTGACCCACTTGGCCGAACAGTTTCGAACTCACAGGAAAGACAAGATGCTGATTTTCACGTTGCACAACGACCTTGTCTATGTGATCAGCCGCAGATTCCTGATTCCGGCAGTGACCTACCAGACGCCGAAGGAAGAACGCCGCGAGATTCTGGAGCGCTTCAGAAATGGAGACTACAGAGCAATCGTAACGTCACAGGTTCTTGACGAAGGCGTGGACGTACCCGATGCCTCTGTCGGCTTCATTTTGAGCGGCACAGGAAGCGCAAGGGAATACATTCAGAGACTGGGAAGATTATTGAGGAAAGTGGAAGGAAAAAGAGCCAAACTGGTTGAGATCGTGTCAAGAGAAACCATGGAAGTACGGACAAGCCGAAGACGACACAAAACAGCCGCCGGAGCGTGAACTATGCTTCCAAGCGAACTTTTGGCCGTATGGAAACGCAAAGGAACGATCTGTCCCCGGTATTCCAGGTTTTCCCAAGACGACCTAGCAGTTGCCAGCAGCCTAATTGAAATCTACGACGCTCATGTAGGCTGCAAAAAGAGCAGACTGAAAGAGTTTGCAGATGAATTTGAAGACAAGGGCTTCGAATACCGGTTCGTCAGAGGCCTAGCATTCTTGCTTGATAGAAGAAGCACGTTCAAATGTGATGACAGAATCAACGCTTCTGAGCTCAGGAGAGGAATATTTGAGGCATCCGGAAAACTCGGAGTGCCAACCTCGCAGGAAGAAAGAAAACGCGTAGTTGAAGCCGTAGCTGCAGAACTGAGGATAACAGACCTAGACGTTGAACGATACCTGTATGCAGATTTGGACAGCGAACTTGCCCTTGAAAGGTTCCAGAGGCTCTCCCCAATAGAACTGCTGAAAGAATACAACATCAGACTTGCGCAGACACTATTGTTCGACGCGACTGAAGCCAGATTCACAACAACGGACAACTGGCAAAACATATTCCACGCAGTCAAAAGGCTTGGGCTTATCTACGAAATCGAAAATGATGACGGCCTCTGGGTGAAAATAAGTGGCCCTTCCAGCCTCTTCAAACTCACAAGAAGATATGGCACATCGATGGCGAAACTGCTGCCGACCATACTTGTAAACCCCAATTGGAACTTTGAAGCAAGAATACTGTGGAAGTACACGAACGAAATATGCAACTTCAAACTGGAAAGCCAAAGAGATAGCTTCCTGTTCAAGACACCACAACCGTCTGCTGTGGCTTTTGACAGCAACGTCGAAAAAGATTTTGCACAGCGTTTTGAGGCCCTGAAATCAGGATGGCTACTGAAAAGAGAACCAGAACCACTTACGGCGGGTAAGCAAGTGATGATTCCAGACTTCTCTTTTGAAAGAGACGGTGTCAGAGTCTATATGGAAATAGTCGGTTTCTGGACCAACGACTACCTCGTGCACAAGGTCGAGAAGCTGAAAAATGTTGAAGCCAGCATGCTCGTGGCCGTCGACGAGGACCTAGCCTGCGGAAAATTCGAAGGCTTGGAAAAACAGTCACAACTGAAACTCGTCCTTTTCAGAAAACGCGTCCCACTACCTCCGGTAATCCGATTCCTGGACGAAGCTTACCGTGGGACACGCATGACGCAAATCGGACTTATCAGAAGCTTGCCGATTGTCTTTACCGAACCGGTTGTCAGCTACGCAGAGTTTGCACAGAGAATCGGCTTGTCACTTGAAGTGGTCAAGACTGTGCTGGCCGAGATGTCCCCGTCCGGCTACGTGATAATGCCGACAACCATGGTGAGAAAGGACATGCTTGAACAGGTTGCAGAGAAAATTGAGGAAAAAGTCGACCGATCAGGCTGCCTGCCCCTGTCAGCCGCTCTGAAAGTGGTTGAAGATGAAGGCATCGAAGATGCAACCAGCGTATTGGAGACTCTCGGCTACAAAATCGTCTGGCACGGAATAAACGTGGAGAAGGCAGAAGTGACCAAAGTCGAGAAAGAATCACGGCAACTATCCGACGCGGGACACAGTCAAACAGCATAATGATTCTCCTTCGAGTTTGCCGTGCACAGAAGACATTCAGCATTATGCCTTCTTCCTCGAAGCGGTTTTAAGCCATACTGAACTGATCATAGAATCGGAGACATGAATGAGAAGTCCAGCGTGGAAGAAATTTTCCCTAGGCGTGATGTTGGCGGCGGAGCTCCTTTTTGCCCATTCACAAGCTACAGCTTTCGTGGGCGCCGCAACAATGTCAGCCTCTATCAACGTTGAAGGGTTCCGCTGGAATTCCTTTCCACTCAGAGTACTTGTCGACATGAACGAGTGGAGCACTCAAGATTATGCAGTTGCAGTACGTGAAGCACTCGACAACTGGGTCAGAAGCATCTGGAACTACACAAACTCTTACAACGACACATCGCTTACCATGATAAGTTACGTGCTCTACGTAAGCGACATCAATAGAACAAATGATTACAATGTGCTTGTAACATTTGCTGCCAGCGAGATTGACCCGCCTTCAAACACCGTGGGCTTAACGACTGCCAGATGGAACATTCAAACGCATGAGCCCTTGCCGCCTGCAACGGTCAACATAACAACATACTCTGCGACGGCAGACCGTCTGTTCATAAGAAACGTCGCGATGCACGAATTCGGTCACACATTTGGACTGGGACACGCGTCACCACAGAATACTTTGGACGGCCCAGAACTCATGTATTACCTCTCATCCAGGAACAGGGTACTCTATCCTTCAACTCTAGACGTCTACGGCCTCGCGATGCTCTACAAGGGGAGGTACAGCGAGACTGTCCAACTCCCTGCGAGCATTCCATATAAGATGTTGTCAGAGGGCACAGTCCCGCGGCCGACGTCAGATTGTTGGGAAAACTGGCCGAGGTACGTGCCTCTGCTTGGGTCAATTGCGATCATCCCAGTTCTGATTTTGGTCTTGAGGAAACTGGGACACAAGAATAAGCCTGAACAAGCAGCCGAAGAGACTCCGCCTCCACCAGATGGTGTGACAAGTGTCAGAAACATCTAGAGATTATGCGGACTGGCGACGCGCGCGCTAGGTTCTAGCACACTCTTCTGCTTACACGCGGTGAATGCCCATGTTTTTAACAGCCGAAACCCACTGTAACTCTTAAGAGGACCGAACGATTATTGAAAAGTGGGCTACAAGATGGCGCCAAATTGGTCTGACATGCAGAGGGTCCATAAGGTTGACGTGCTGGAAAAGGACAAGGAAGGAAACTTCATTGTAAAACACGGCCAGACTGGAAACATATGTATTGTGGCAGACACTTTCGCGGAAAAGTTCACCATGATGGCGATATCTCCAGAAGTTCTCATTGTTAGTCGGCTTTTTGATATTCTCGATAGCGGGCGGGTGTAATATATGAGTGAATATCCATCTGGAAGTTTTGAAGACCGAGAAACGCTTGCAAAGATGCCGTTGGAGAAATTGCTTGACTCTTTCTTTTTGCAGATTCGCAATATCTGGAGAGTAGATGGCCTTTACTTCCTGGGTATTGAAAGGAAGTTCGGCACTGAGGCAGCAACGGAAATTGATGCAGGTGTTTGGGAAAGCATGGCTGCAATCGAGGCCAAGAGTCTACAGCGGATGTTCAAGATTAGCGAAAATCCAAGTGTAGCAACCATTATTGATCTTCTGCGCAAGTCCAGTTGGGCGTTGGATCAACCTTTCAAAACCATAGAAGCTGTTGACAAGCGGGCTAGTTTGAGCATTGATAGGTGTAGGACTCAGGAGGCTCGTCTGAGCAAAGGTTTGTGTGAATTTCCGTGCAAGAAGGTGCGGTTTGGATATCTGAGGAATTTTGTGAAGACCTTGAATCCAAAAGTGGAAGTGAACTGTTTGGTTTGTCCACCAGACAAGCATCCTAAGGATGTATGGTGCAAATGGGAATTCAGACTACCTTAGACAAGAATTGAGTCTAGGCTCAGAGCTCAGCGCGCGCTAACGTGGTCCGGATAGGTTTGAAATTTCGGGCTGATGGTGTTCGCTCGAGTGGCAACTTACTCCAAGAATGTTAGTGAGAGTAGAGTGAGGACTCCGAGGACGAAGGCGATCAGTTGTAATGCTGATTTCAGAGGTTTAGGTTCTTGTTTATGAAGTTCAGGGATCAAGTCTGAGCCGGCTATGTAAATGAAGTTGCCCGCGGCGAAAGGTATCAGAAATGCGGCTGAACCTTGCATGAGAGAGCCGAGGCTAAGGGCTACGACTGTTCCAAACACTGCTGTTAGGGCTGTGGCGAAATTGAAGATGAGAGCCTTAGACCTGGTGAATCCGCCGTAGATGAGGACTCCGAAATCTCCGATTTCTTGGGGAACCTCGTGGAAAACGACAGCCAGCGTGGTTGCCATTCCTAAGGGTATGCTTGCCAAGTAGCTTCCACCTATTATCAGGCCGTCTATGAGATTGTGAACACCGTCGCCGAAGAGGTTCATGTAAGCGAAGGAGTGAGGATGCTCCTTCGAGGTTGGTATGTGGCAGTGTCTCCACTGGAAAAACTTTTCCGCGATGAAAGAAACAATGATGCCCAACAGAATATATAGGCTTACATGCACCCCGAAACCGCTTTCCCCTGCAGCCTCCGGAATCAAGTGTATGAAGGCGTCTCCAAAAAGGCCTCCGGCAGAAAAACTCACGAGATACAAGACCATCTTCTTCAAATTC
>Ga0209253_10006139_pt1 | contig 10408 bp, 7 predicted proteins | sample FrelakmetBRP12BR_FD_187145 | JGI IMG/M metagenome (GOLD analysis project Ga0209253, IMG submission 187145) | Freshwater lake sediment microbial communities from the University of Notre Dame, USA, for methane emissions studies - BRP12 BR (SPAdes)... | ecosystem: Environmental > Aquatic >... | reverse complement strand
AAGAATGGGGATCAGAACCATCCAGAAGCTGACCTTGGGCTTTTCGAACACGGCAGCGCCGATGGCGTTGGCGAAGAGCAGTTCGCGCTGGAGGATCAGTTCCTTTTTGCGTTCCAAGCTTTTCATTGCCGTCCGGGCGGGGAAATAAAAGCGGGTTTAGTTATTATCAATGGCTGAGACTTGGCACGTGATGCCTATTTCCCACGGGGCGTGTAATCGAGGCTGTCGCGGATGCGTTCCGACCCCTCGGCAGGTTCCTCGAAGTCCGTATAATAGATAGCAGTGGCCCTGAGGCCGCGCTCGTCGATCACTTTTGCCATGTGTTTGGCACCAGGCAATAGGTGGGCGAGCGATCCGACGCCGAAGATCAGCGCCCAGATCAGCACGAACCCGACGATCAGCTTAATCCAAGGGGAAAAAGCTGCCTGCGGGGCCGAAGCCCCGCAGGCAGCTTTTTTTGCGCATGTGCAATTTGCGGTCATGTGGTTCAGATCGCTGCGGTGATTTCCGGGAACACGATGTAGAACATGATGTAGCCAATCAGCAGCGTGAAGGCCAGCTGGAAGGTCTGCCCGAAAACATAGAGGGTGATGGGTTTGCCTCCCTTGAAGTACGGCCCGAACTCCTTGAAGTTGGTCTCAAGCCCGATGCAGGTGAAGGCCAGGGCGAAGAACCACTCGCGGGCGATGCGGGTGAAGCCCCGCAGCACGCCGTGGTCGATCATCACGTTGCTGACGTCCTTGCCGACGCTCTGGTCGATGATGGAGAAGACGATGGATGCGATGATGAAGCCGATGACGAACTTCGGGAAACGGTACCAGATTTCCCACCAGCTCACGCTCTTGCCGGGCGTGCAGTCCACCTTGGTGCACCAGTAGATCGCCACGCAGAAGGCCGTGACGCCGATCAGGATGTTCTGGATCATCTTGATCGTGGCGGCCACGTAAAGGGCTTTTTCGCCCAGGAACGCACCGGCCGCGGCCACGGCACCCGTCGAGTCGATGGTGCTGCCCATCCAGGCCCCTGCCAGAATTTCGGGCATCCCGACCAGCTTGGCAAAGGCCGGCTGGCCTACCATGCAGATCGCCGTGAAGACCATGGACAGACCGATCGCGAGGGTCAGCTCTTCTTTCTTCGCCCGGCACGCGGCGGCGGTGGCAATGGCAGCCGAGACGCCGCAGACCGACATGTCGGCCGAGATGGTGATGTTCAGCGTCTTGGAGGGCATCTTGATGATCTTCTGGCCGAACCAGTAGGTCAGGATCAGGGTAATGGGCGTGCAGACCCAGGCGACGAAGATGCCCGGCTTGCCGATGGCAAGGATCTTGTTGAAGAGGATTTCGGCGCCGAGCAGAACGAGGCCGGTCTTGATGTAGAACTCGGTGCATGCCGCAGGCATGACCCATTTGGGGGTGCCGATCGTGTTGCTGATGAGCAGACCGAAGGCGATGGCCCACAGCGGGAAGCCGAAGCCCCAGTACTTCATCAGGGCCTGGGTCTCGGCCATGTAGGCCAGCACGGCGAGGAAGAAGACCACCGGGAACCCGATGATGAACTGGCCGAAGGGGGTTCCCATGATGGCCTTGCCGATGCCGAAGAACACGGCGAGGATGATGCACAACCCGATCAGATATGGAACGCGGTTGTAGGGTTTGACGCTGACCTTGGCGCTGGCCTTGGAGGACTTGTCCCTGGCCTCCTGCCAGGCCTTGATCCCCTTGTCCGCCGCAGCGTTGAGGCCGGCGTCTTTGAAGCCGGCGGCCGCTGCCGCCGCCTGGGCGGTCTTGGCGTTAGCTAGGGCGGCATCCAATGCAGCCTTGGCCTTGTCGGCCGCTTCCTTGAACGGCGCGCCCATGGCCTTGGCGGTTTCCTCGCTGCGGTAAAGCGCATCAAGCGGATTGGTGTCCCAGTCGCTGGGGGCGGACAGGAAGCTCTGGATGGTCTTGGCGAAATCCTGGTTGGTCGCCCGCATGCCGCGCTTGGAGGAGGATGCGTTGTACCACTCGATGGTCTTGAACGGGGCCTTGGCGGCCTCTTCCTTCAGGACCGCGTTGTACTTGGCGAGGTTTTCGTCCATTTTTTCCGGCGGCCGGGGAAGGAAAATCAGAAGACCGACGATGAGAAGCAGGAAGCCCATCCAGATGGCCATCCAGTCTTCTTTCTTATAAAGGTCCTTGAGTGAGGTTTTGCCGCTGTCGATTACCACATAGTCCGGTTCCGCGTGCGACGGTGTTTTGGTTTCAGCCATGACTTCCTCCTGAGAAAAGCCCGTGATGAGATGGTGGAAAAGTTAACGTAACCTAACACTGAAAAAATGATTGCTTGGGCAACTGCACAGAATTACACCAATTGGTCAATGCTCAGTGCATTGATACAATATAAGCTTTTATATCAATGGCAACCAATTCATGTCAAGCAGTATAGTGCCACAAAGTGTTAACCATGCTTACAGCTGTCCCTACGCAGGCGCGGCCGGAATGTTCACGGTGAAGGCGCTTCCGGCAGGGGAGCTCTCCACGGTGATATCGCCGCCGTGAGCGCGGGCGACGGCCCGTGCGAAGCTAAGCCCCAGGCCCGCCCCAGCCTGGGAGCGGCTGGGGTCGCTGCGGTAGAAGCGTTCGAAAATGTGAGGCAGGTCTTTTTCTGAAATGCCAACCCCCGGGTCCTGAACGGTTACAGAAAGGGATCGGTCCGGGTTGAGCCGGAGCGAGACCTTCACCCAGCCGCCCTCCGGGGTATATTTGATGGCGTTGTCCAGGAGGTTGGCCAGCATGCGCTGGATAAGGCGGATATCTCCCTTCATTTCAATATGTTCCGGCACATCCCATGTGAGGGCGATCTTCTTTTCCTCCGCCAAGGATTGAAAAAGCCCGCAGGCACCCCGCGCCACCGCGGCGATGTCGATCTCCTTTAAGACCGGTTGAGTCACCCCGGCATCGGTGCGGGAGATGAAGAGCATGGTGTTGATCATCTCCAGCAGCCGGTCGCATTCCTCGACGGCCGTTGCGGCCATATTCTCCAAATCCGTCGCCGAACCGCCGCCCGTCAGCGCGATCTCGGCTTGGCCGCGGATGCGGGTGATGGGGCTTTTGAGATCGTGGGCGATGTTGTCGGTCATCTCCTTGATGCCCTTCACCAGCTCCTGGATGCGGTCAAGCATCCGGTTGAAGGTTATGGCCAGCTGGTCGATCTCATCCCCGCCCTTTCCGAGCGGAACCCGTTCGGCCCACCGGCCGTCTGCGATCCGGCGCGCCGTGCGGGTGACATTTCCAACCCCGGCCAGCGCCCGGCGCGCCATGAACCAGCCGATACCCACCGCCAGTGCAAATAGGCCGGCCATGGTCACGATAAAGATGCGCTGAAACGTCTCAATGAAATGAGTCAGCTCGTCCATGGCCTGTCCGAGATGGATGATCAGGCCCGGCCCCAGCAAGGCATAGACCACCCGGATCTCATGGCTGTGGTCGGGGGAGCTGACGGTGGCGAAAAGGGGCTCATCCTGCTCGAGCATGCGGACAATGGCAGCGCTGGAGACCGGAATGTTGCGGAAATAGGACATGTTCGAGGAGGAGAACAGCCGACCGTCGGGATACAGCAGCTGGATGAAGATTTTCTTTTCGCCCGCGGCCTGGGAGTCGAGCAGCGCCTGGCGTTTGACGGCCTCGACCCCCTGGAGCACCATCACCGATGAGAAGCTGCGTACCTCCGCCAAGAGGTCTTGATCGGTGCGGCCGCGGAGGGTCGTGGTGATGAGGTAGTAAAAAAAACCGAAGGCCACTGCGGCGGAGAAAAGGAAAATGCCCGCATACCAGATGGTCAGCCGGAAGGCCAGTGTGCGAGGTATGCTACGCAGTCTTTTTGACGACATAGCCCACCCCGCGCACCGTGTGGATCAGTTTGACCGGAAAGTCCTTGTCGATTTTCTCGCGCAGTTTGTAGATGCGGGACTCGACCACGTTGGTCTGGGGGTCGAAGTTGTAGTCCCACACGTTTTCCATGATCATGGTCTTGGAGACCACGCGGCCGGCATTGCGCAGCAGGTATTCGAGCAGTGAAAACTCGAGCGGCTGCAGCTCGATCCGCTTTTCGCCGCGGAAGACGTCGCGCGTGATCAGGTTCATGGAAAGATCTTCGAGAGCCAGGCGGGTGGGCTCGGCCGCATCGGTGCTGCGCCGGATCAGCGCCTGCACGCGCGCCAGCAGCTCGGAAAAGGCAAAGGGCTTGGCCAGGTAGTCGTCCGCGCCGGTCTGAAGCCCCTTCACCCGGTCCTCCACCGCCCCCTTGGCGCTCAGCACGATCACCGGGGTCTTCACCTTCTCATGGCGCATCGTTTTGATCAGATCGAGCCCGTTCAGCTTGGGCAGCATGACGTCCACGACGGCGGCGGCGTAGGGCTCCGTCAAAGCGAGGTCCAGGCCCTGCTCGCCGTCGGCGGCGTGGTCCACTGCGAACCCTTCGGCTTTCAGCCCTTTGAGGATAAACGAGGCGATTTTGGGGTCGTCTTCTACGAGCAGGATGCGCATAATCGGCCGCCCGATGATGGGGTATTCGTAAACATCTTGTTGTTTAGCGCTTTGCCGTCAGGATACTGGATTCTGGATACTGGATGCTCGATGAGGAAGGGGCTTTATATGTAGTGATTTATCAAGCGTCCAGCATCTTTCAGTCGTGATATCTGCCGGCAATAGCCACCCAGCCCTCTTTTAGCAGGATCTCGAGGATCTCGAAGCCCGTTGTCTTCATTTTCCCGGTCACCAGGTTCTGGTTTTCGGCAATGATTCCGGAACAGATGAAAATGCCGCCTTTCTTGAGCACCCGGGGGATGTCATCGAGCAGCTCCAGGATCATATGGGTCAGGATATTGGACGCCACGATGTCGAAGGCGCCCTTGAACGGCGCCGCCAGAAAGCCCTGGCCCAGAAGGAAACGACCCTCTTTGATACTGTTGCGCCGCAGGTTTTCGGCTGCAATGCGCACGGCCAGTCCATCCCGGTCCGACCCCACCAGCCTTCCCGCGCCCAGTTTGCCCGCAGCCGCCATGAGGATGCCGGACCCGGTGCCGATGTCTAAAAAGGCATCGCCCTTCCGCAGGTGCGCCTCGACCAGCTGCACGCAAAGGGACGTGGTCGGGTGGGTGCCGGTGCCGAAGGCCATGCCGGGGTCCAGCTCGATGACGATCTCGCCCTGAGTTGCATTATAATCTCGCCAGGAGGGTTTGACCACAATCCGCCGGCCGATCTTGTGAGGCCAGAAAAACGCCTTCCACGCCTCGGCCCAGTTCTCCTCGTCCAGCTCGCGATAGCTGATGCGGTAAACCAGCCCCAGGTGGTTTCCCATCCCGGCGATTTGCTTTTCCAAGTCCGCACAGCGCAGATCGAGCCGACCGTCTTTGGCGAGGTAACCGAGGACGGCATGCTGGGCGGGCCGTGCCACGGCATCCTCGGCCCAGTCCTCGCCCGCCTCCAGACTTGGGTCCTCGATCACCACCCCCTGCAGGTCGAAGTCGAAGAACACCCCGGCGATGAGATCTCCCGCCAACTCGGGATCGGGGTGGTTGTAGGCGACTTTAGCTTCGATGTATTTCATGGAGATAAAAAAGCCAATTGGGCTTCCAGCGAAGTTAATTTTTTTCCTGTGGGAGCGGCCTCTTGCCGCGACGTTATCGTGGCTGGAAGCCACTCCCACAACGGCGGCACTTCATTCCTGACTAAGATGGCGCCGCGTGCCACAACCGGTTCCTTACGGAGCCATCCTGAACTTCTCCTTAGGCGGGTTAAAGTAGCCGAACTTGAGGTTCGGACAGCTGCCGCGGATACCCTGGATCAAGGTTTCCATGCCCATGGGCTCGTCCAGGGGCGCAACCGCATCCATGGTTTTCCAGTAGCGGATGGGGTCATAGTTGAGATTTCGCCACTGGATCATGTGGATGGGGTGATCTTCCATGAAAGCCATGAAGGCCTCGGCTTCCGCACGCGTGTCGGTGAAACCGGGCGAGTTCAGGTAATTGATGGAGACGAACTTGCCCTTTGCGAGGGCCGTGTCGATGCTGCGCAGCACATCCGCAAACCCGTATCCCCTGGGCCGGAAATAGGCCTCGTAGCATTCCCTGCGCACGCTGTTCATGCTGACGCGGATGCTGTCGAGGCCGGCGTCGCACAACCGGCCAACGACATCCGGCAGGCTGGCGTTGGTGTTGAGGTTGATGGTGCCGCGGCCGGTGTGCGAGCGGATCATTCGGATGGCCGGTTCGATCTCTTTCGCCGCCGACAAAGGCTCGCCTTCGCAGCCCTGCCCGAAGCTCACCACCGCCTTTTTCACCCGGCCGATGTGATAAAGCGCCACCGCGGCGATTTCACCGGCCGCCGGCGTAAAGGCGATGCGCGCCTGGGTGCAGCTGAAGCCGCTGTTTTTCTGAAGCGACAGACAGCCGAGGCAGCGCGCGTTGCAGGTGACGGCGGTCGGCAGCGGCGCCTCATACCGGCCCAGGAAGAAATTCTTGCCGGCCGGGCAGCCGTAGTGCAGGGCGCAGGTCTCCAGGTGCAACCGCAGCCGGTTTTCAGGCATGTGTTTGCGCAGGGCCCTGACGCCGGCCCGCACCTCGGCAAGCGGCATGCGGCGCAGATCCTGCCGGGGCTCCCGGTCCACCACGATGGCGGCCGGCCGGAACTTCCCCCGCTGCCAGCCGACGGCGCCGTAGGAAAACAGCGGCAGAAAGCGCGCCCGGGACCTTTCGCGGAAAGCGCTGACACGCGTGATGACGTGCCCCGGCGAATTGAACGCCGCCACGGGATAGATGGGCTCGCCGGCGGCATGCGGGTTTTCCGGGACTTCCTCCAATTCCCCGCTGGCCCGGTTAAAGAGAATGGGAATTCGGTCCGGCAGGTACATCAGCTCGCCGCCGAAAGGCATGCCGATGGTCTGGTTCCTCGTCAGGGGCGCCAGATATTCTCCTGCCATCCCCACGGCAGCGTAGCCGGGCAGGTCGAAGATGTGGCCATCCCCGTCGGCGACGACACCGGTGAGAATGCTGTCGTTGTCGGCCCGTTTGTTTTTCATGCCCAAGTTTATGGCTCCTCACATGATATCGCCGATCCCTATTCGGCATCACGAATTAAATAAGCCATAGTCGTTCACTCGGCCGACCGGAGACCGGCTGAGCCTATCTCACAAACATCACACATCTTGAACTGCGGCCGTCCGCCTTGATCACAAACGGCCGCGGCAGTCGGACGTGGGCCACGAACCGGGTTTCAGCCGCCCTCGGCTGGGAGGCGAGCCAGGCCCAGTCCAGCCGGTCGCCCTTTTCAGGGTTCACCGTGCAGTAGGTGATGTCGAGCGTGGTGATGTTGTGGAAAAAGTGAGAGCCCTGGGACGGGTCGGCCCTGAGCTCGGGGGCCGTGGTCTCGATCATGGCCCCCACCCCGCAGATTTCCGCCCAGCTCACGGGGATGCCCAGCCAGCGGTCGGCCGAGCCCCAGCGCCCCGGGCCGGCCAGAAGATACTTGCGCCCGGCCCGCATCAGCCCGGCGTTGAGCTGTCCGATCTCGCGGGCGATCTCGACCGTTCGGGCCGAGTCAAAAATTTCCGGTTTGACGAAGACGATGTCGGCGATGTCCGATTTTTCGCCGTTGCCGAGTGCCTGGGAGGAAACACAGAAGGCACCGGAGGCTTCCTCCTCGGGGATCACTACCTGAACGTGCTCGGCCCGCGCCGTCATGGGCCGGAGCTGAAGAAAGGCAAATCCCGGGCGCTCGCCTTCGCCCCGGTGCAGATCCACGGCGAACTCCAACTCTACGGGACATCCCATTCCATCCTGGCCCAGGGCGAGCACCTCGGTCAGCAGCGGCGCCAGCGGAAACAGGTCATACTTCAATACCTGGCTGAAGGTCAGCACCGGGTACCCCGCCGGGTCGTAGCTCTCCCGGATGCGTCCCTCGTTGGGGAGGAAATACCCGGAAAGCGCCCGCACGGCATCATCGTTCGGCGCATCGACCACCTCGCGTTTTGCCAGGTTGACGTCCTCTCTGATCCCCGGCGCGGGGTATGGACCTTCCAGCTTGAGGCTGTAAAAAAAGCGTTGAGATGTGTCCAGGATGTCCTTCAGCGTTGAGCGCTGGGGCAGCAGTTGAGGGTGGCGTGGTGAAAAGCGCAGGGCTTTTTCGCCTTCCATCACCGTTTTGCCCAGCCCCAGCGCGATGGTGGCGATGCCCTCCTCAGGCTTCATCGGGCCGAAGGGGTAGTAATTGTGGGACTGGGCCACCCCGGAGATGGCCGGGTAAAAATACCGGCCGCTGGGGCGGCCGACGAGCTTCTGGATGATCACCGCCATTTTCTCCTCCTCGCTGCGGTGGCCGACCCGCCGCGAGAAGGCCTTGGGGCTTCCAAAATAGGTGGATGCGTAGATGAGTTTAATGGCCTCGATCAACTGCCGGAGCCGCACATCGAGGCTGCCGTGGTTGTTGGGCAGCATGCAGGTGCGGTACAGGCCGGCATAGGCGCGAATCTTGGCGTCCTCGAGCAGGCTCGAGGAGCGCACGGCCAGGGGGTAGGTGATCCGGGCCAGGTAGGCCCGCAGGTCGTCGGCGATATGCTGGGGAAACGTCGCTCTGCGGAACGCCTCGGCCACATCCTCATCGGCGGCCTCCTGGGTGGCAAAGCGCTTCAGCTCATTTTCTCCGACAAAGGCGTCGAAGGCGTCGGTGGTCACCACCAGGGTCTGGGGGATGAAAAGCCGGACGGACTCGAACTTGCGGTGGATGTCGCCGATCCGCTGCAGCAGGTTGCCCATGAAGGCCAGCCCCCGGGCTTTGCCGCCCAGGCTGCCTTTGCCGATTTTGAAAAATTCCGTGTCGAGATCGAAGGCGCCGGCCTCGAAGTTCGCCACGACGCCTTTCTGGCGGCGGCTGCGGCGGGAGCCGACCAGGGAAATCAGGTACTGCCGGTGACTTTCCGCGGTATGAAAATCGGCATTGCGAATGGGGCGCAGCTTGCTGGCCAGCGTGATCTCGGTGCGGGCGAACAGCCAGCGCGAGAAATCGTTGCGGTTGCAATGCTGGACAAAGGAGTCCTCCGGGACCTCGGCCATCAGTCTTTCCAGGGTGCGCAAGTTGGCGGCCCGGGCGATCTCATCCCCGTTCGGCCGGCGAAAGACGAAATCGCCGAATCCCAGCTCTTCCATGAAAAAGGCGTGCACCTCCTCGTGCAGCGTCGGCGAGAGTTTGTGGGCGAAACGGGCCGGGATGGCGCCGGCCCGGCCCGCGTTGGAAGGGTCGGAGCTGGTGAGCAGCAGGGGGATGTCGAACCGCTCGCGTTTGATCCGCTTGAGGAACTCCACGCCGGCGTCGTCATCGGGCCGGCCGTCGCGCGGGTAGCGCACGTCCGAGATGACGCCCAGGATGTATGGTTCGTAGGTCTCGAAAAGGTGCACCGCTTCTTCGAAATTCTCGGCCACCAGGATCTTCGGCCGGGCCCGCATGGTGAGCAGCCGGTGTTCCTCGTTCAACCCCTCTTCCAGCAGGGCCTGGGTTTGAGTGACCACTTCCTTGTAGAGCAGGGGCAAGAGCGAGGAGAGGTAGACCGGCGAATCCTCCACCAGAAGGATGACCCGGATGCCCGCCGAGGAGGTGTCGTGTCCGACGTTCAGGCGGTCCTCGGCGCTCTTGATCAGCGCCACGAGGAGATCGGTGTTGCCGGACCAGACGAAGGTGCGGTCCACGCCCGGCGGCCGCGGGAACTCCGCCCCCGCCGCCTCCGTGGTCGCTGCCAGGGCCTGGTGGCTCAAATGGACCACGGGCAGATCCGGGTCGTGTTTCTTGATGTCGATACCGAGGCCGTAAGCGCCCGCGTCCGAGGGGTTGAGCATGGTGAGCACCATTTCGAATTTGCGGCCGGCCAGGGCCGAAAGGGCGGCCTCGGCCGTGGGCACCCAGGTGATGCGCGGCGGGTTGCTCAGATTGAGGCCCCGGTATTCGTGGATGATCCGCTCGGACAGGCGGCAGTCCTCCTCCATGATCCAGGCGTCATACGGCGTCGACACCAGCAGCACGTCGCGCACCTTGCGCGCCATGAGCTCATGGAAGATCTTGAACTTCGGGTCGAAATCCTGGGCGAAGCTGTCGATGGGCAGGGTCATGCCGGCGGTCCTTTTCGAGGGTCGATATAAATTTGTAAATGGTCCCGCCGCCGTTGTCAAATGACGATGGGTCTCTTTTGGATGGGGGTGGGGCAAAAACCTTAACCGCACTCGTTGCTCGTTGCTCGTTACTCTGCTATTAGCTTTTTCAGCCGGCATTATTGCTCCGGCAATCAAATATGCCAAGTTCAGCATCTCACGCACCGGCGGGCACCCCGCTCCGCCGTCACCCGAACAAGGGTTGGCATATTTGATTGCCGGTTAATAAACTATTGG
>Ga0209253_10006138_pt1 | contig 10408 bp, 9 predicted proteins | sample FrelakmetBRP12BR_FD_187145 | JGI IMG/M metagenome (GOLD analysis project Ga0209253, IMG submission 187145) | Freshwater lake sediment microbial communities from the University of Notre Dame, USA, for methane emissions studies - BRP12 BR (SPAdes)... | ecosystem: Environmental > Aquatic >... | reverse complement strand
GAACACGTTGAACAGGCCGGCCGTTTCACCGTCGAGGCGCTGGCGGCCGACATCGCCCGCCTGTGCCTGGAGGATCCGCGCGTGAGCCGCGTGCGCGTGCGCCTCGAGAAGCCGGGCGCCCTGCGCTTTGCCCGCTCCGTCGGCGTGGAGATCGAGCGCAGCCGCGACGACGCGGAAGCCGACTGATCCTTGATCACCGCCACAGCTGGAGACGTGTATCATCTCCACCGTGGGTGAGCGGGCCTTCATCTCCCTGGGCTCGAACATCGAGCCGGAACGGTACCTGCCCCAGGCCGTCAGCGCTTTGCGCGAGCTGGGCAGGCTCGTGGCCGTGTCCGCCGCGTACCAGAATCCGGCCATCGGCCCGACACCGCAGCCCGACTTCCTGAATGCCGCCGTCTTGCTTGACGCCGAGCTCTCGCCACAGGTTCTCCGCCGCGAGCTGCGCCGGCTGGAAGCACGCCTGGGACGCCGGCGGACGGCGGACAAGTTCGCCCCGCGCACCATCGACCTCGACCTGGTGCTGTATGGCCCGAAGGTGATCGAGGAGTCCGGGCTTCACATCCCTGACCCGGATCTGCTCGTGCGTGCCTATCTGGCCGTATCGGTCGCCGAGCTCGCCCCGGACTTCCGGCATCCAATCACCGGAGAACGGCTGGCGGCGATCGCCTCACGGCTGGCCGCCTCCGCCCGGTTGACACGACATCCTCAGGTGACGCAGCAGATTCGCTTGCTCGCCGCCCCGCCCGCCGCGGACGAGGCCTAGCCGTGCCCACCCCGACGGCAGATGCCGTAGTCTGCGGCGCCGGGATCGCCGGCATAGCCGCCGCCTATCACCTGACACGGTCCGGCATGCGCGACGTCGTGTTGATCGAGGCCGGCGAGCCGTTGTCGCTCACCAGCGACAAGTCAACCGAGTGCTACCGCAACTTCTGGCCCGGCCCCGGCGACGGCATGGTGCGACTCATGAACCGCAGCCTCGACCAGTTGGAGGCCCTGGCGGATGCGACCGGGAATGCCTTCCACCTCAACCGGCGCGGCTACCTGTATTGCACGTCGGACTCTGCCCGGTTGGAGATGTTGCGCCGCGCGGCGGAGGAGTCGAGCGCGCTGGGTGCTGGTCCGGTACGCATCCATCCCGGCTTCCCGCAAGCGTATCAACCGGAAGCTGCCGGCGCGCCGACAGACGGTTTCGACTTGCTGACCGATCCGACCCTCCTGCGGAGCCACTTCCCGGCCCTCTCGACCGGGCTGGTCGGCGCGCTGCATGTGCGCCGCGCTGGCTGGTTTAGTGCGCAGCAACTGGGACGTCTGCTGCTCGACCAGGCACGGGAAGCCGGCGTTCGGCTTGTGCATGGCGAGGTGCAGGCGGTCGAGACCCGCCGCAGCCGTGTCCAGGCTGTGCGCGTCGCCTCCGACTCGGGTGCGCTCGAGCTGTCGACGCCGGTCTTCGTCAACGCCGCCGGCCCGTTCGTCAAGCAGGTGGCGCACATGCTGGGCGCCGATCTCCCGGTCGTGTCCGAGGTGCACGCCAAGGCCTCGTTCCGCGACGTCCTCGGCGCTGTGCCTCGCCAGGCGCCCCTCCTGATCCTCAGCGACCCGCAAACTCTCAACTGGTCCGATGAGGAGAGAGCTGCCTTGCGCCAGGCCGGCGACGATCAATTGCTGGGGGAGATGCCCTCCGGCGTGCATGCGCGCCCCGAGGGGCCAGCCGACAGCCCTATCCTGCTGGCGCTGTGGCCGTATCACACGCCGGCGTGCGAGCCGTCTTTTCCCCTGGCGTTCGACCAGGCCTACCCTGAGGTTGTCCTGCGCGGCTTGAGCACACTGCTGCCCGGCGTGCGGGTGTACCTTGAGCGCATGCCCCGCCCATTTGTCGACGGTGGCTACTACACGCGGACGCGCGAGAACCGGCCGTTGATCGGCCCGCTTGGACCGCCGGGGTCGTTCGTCATCGGCGCCCTCTCGGGCTTTGGGCTCATGGCGGCGCTGGGCGCTGGCGAGCTGCTGTGCGCGCACGTGACCGGCGGTCCGCTGCCGGACCACGCCCGCTGGTTTCTGCCTTCTCGCTACGACGACCCCGCCTACAGGAGCCTACTGGATTCGTGGGAAGCGACAGGGCAGCTCTAGCGCGGCAGGGAAGAAGAAAGAGCGGAGGCTCCCCCGCTCTCGTTGCACGATCCAGGATCTCCCAGCCGGTCAGCCGGAGACACCCCCACCCCGGTTGAACTCGTCCGTGGCCTGGGCGATCAGATCGCGGACGCGCGGGTCCGGGACCTGATCCACGCCGGTGTAGGCCTGTCCATTCCACCAGATCTCGAGCGAGCCGTCGGACGCGGTGCCGAAGTCCAACCGCTGCCCGGCGAGCGCTGGATCGGCCGCCATGCGGCGTTGAATGATGGATTCGAGTACCTCAGCTGCGGCCGAGGCCTGGTGTTCGCCGCCACCACCGGACCTGCGTTCCACTGCCGGATTTGCCTCACCGGAATGACCAGGAGGGTTCGCCCTTCCGGCGCGCAGCCGGCGGTAGGCCACAACGCCAATCAGGGCCACGAGCATCGCCAGGCCGAGCATCAGCATGTAGGTGGCCACGGTGACGATCACCCCTAGACCCCCACCACGATCGCCCGCGCCGGCGCTCCATCGCTGCCCATCAGCTTCAACGGCAGGCAGTAAAGTGAGTAACGCCCCTGAGTCACATGGCTGAGGTCCAGCCCCTCAATGACAACCACTCCGGCTTCGAGCAGCGTGCGGTGCGTCTCCTTGCTCTGTCCGTACGGCGCCACGGAGAGGTAGTCCACGCCGACGAGCTGGACGCCTTTCTTGACCAGCCAGCGGGCACCGCTGGCGTCAACGGCCACAAAGTCCTTCTGGAAGGCCTTCTCCCGCGCCCAGATCTCCGAATTGCGCGTTCGGAACAGGACACGGCGCGTGCGCGGGGGCAGTCCCGCCTTCTCCAACGTAGCCTCGTCGATGACCTTGGCGGCAGGCAGGTAGACTACATAGGCCCGGCCGGTGAGCAGCTTGAGCGGGAGCGATTCGACCCCCGCCGCGCCGTCGATGAAGTGCAGCGGAGCATCGACGTGCGTCCCGATGTGCACGCCGCAGCCCAGGCGGGAGGCATTGGCGTTGGCGCCCGAAGCGATCGCCTGCACCCGCGCCAACTCCACCGGCGGGTCCCCCGGCCAGACCGGCAGTTCCGGCGAAATGCCCACCGAGATGTCGTAGATCCGCATGCAGCACCTCCGGAGCGATGATTATAGAATGGAAGGCAGTCTGAGGCGCAACGCCGCCGGGGGCGCGTGAACGACCGGCACCGGTTGACCCGCGACGGATCGTCGCGAGCAACGAACCCTGGCCGGAGGAGATCCGCATGCCCGACTTCGACGCCGTGATCGCCCGCCGTCTGGAGCACAACCTGGAGGAATTGCGCCACCTGATCGCCCACCCCAGCGTTTCGGCGGAGGGCCAGGGCATGGAAGCCTGCGCCGCCTTCGTCGCCGAACTCCTGCAGCTGCGCGGATTCAGTGTGCAGCTGATCCCATCGGCCGGTTTCCCGGTGGTTTACGGTGTCCGGCCGGGGGCACGCTCCGCCCCCACGCTGCTGTTCTACAACCACTACGACGTGCAACCTGCCGGTCCCTCCGAGTTATGGGACACGCCGCCCTTCGACCTGACGGTGCGGGACGGGAAGGCCGTTGGCCGCGGGGCGATGGATGACAAGGGACACATCATCTGCCGGCTGGCAGCGCTGGACGCACTCCTCGAGGTCGAGGGTGACCTGCCGTGCACGCTCAAGTTCATCATCGAGGGTGATGAGGAGGGCAACAACGTCCACCTGCCCGAGTTCGTCGCCCAGCACACGGACCTTCTGGCCGCCGACGCCTGCCTGTGGGAAGCCGGCGGCGTCAATCACCAGGGCGTCCCCGAGTGCTACGCCGGCATGCGCGGCATCGCATACTTCGAGCTGCGCGTGGCCACGGCCTCGCGGGACGCGCACTCGGGGCTCGGCGGATCGATCTTCCCCAATGCCGCGTGGCGACTGGTCTGGGCTCTGCGCTCGCTCAAGGGGCCGGACGAGCGCATCCTGCTCCCCGGCTTCTACGACCGCGTCCGCCCGCCTACGGCGCGGGACCTGGAGCTGCTCGCCGCCCTGCCGGAGGAGTCCGACACCCTGCGCAACAGCTACGGCCTGCGCGGCTTCATCAAGGGACTGACCGGAGGTGTCGAGCTCCAACGCGAGGCGGTCTTCTCCCCGACGTGCACCATCTGCGGGCTGACGTCCGGGTACCAGGGACCGGGCTGCATGACGGTTCTGCCGGCGCAGGCGTCCGCCAAGGTCGACTTCCGCCTGGTGCCCGACCAGGACCCGGCCGAGCTGCTGCAACAGCTCCGGGCCCATCTCAACGCCCAGGGGTTCGACGAGATCGAGATCATTGACCTTGGGTGCGAGGCCCCGGGCCGCTCGGACCCCGATCATCCGTTCCTTCAACTGGTGGCGGACGCGGCGCAAGAGGTATACGGGGTCCGGCAGCTGATCGCGCCGATGACCGGCGGCTCGGGCCCCTACCATGCCTTCATCCATCACCTCGGCGTGCCTATCGCCACTGCCGGCATCAGCTACCCCGGCGCGCAGGCCCACGCACCGAACGAGCACTTCCGGATTCCCGACTTCATCGCCGGGACACGGCACACGGCGCGGATCATCGCTCGGTTCGGTTCGAAGGCGTAGAAGAAGTACGCGGATGTACCTTCGGTGTGACGGCATGGTCAGATGCGCGGCGGCACGGCAGACTGCGCCTCAATGACCTCCGCATGAGCAAGCCGAATTGGCGTGAGGCTTGCCGCCGCTCCCCGGCTGGGCTATAATGCCAGCCTTCATCGGGGCGTGGCGCAGCCCGGCTAGCGCACCTGCATGGGGTGCAGGGGGTCGGCGGTTCAAATCCGCCCGCCCCGACTCGAGGGCCGTCCATCCGGGCGGCCCTCATGGCTTTCCAGGGCATCCCCCGCATCACCCTCGCGCCCGACATGCCGATGGCCGCACGCGCCCAAGCCAAGGGCTCAAGGTGGCCCAGGCACATCCTTCCCAGAGAATCCGTGAGACCTGCAACTACCCTGGGCGGTCCCGCCGGCCTACAATTCGCCCATGCCCGGACTGCGCGTCCAGCTCCTCGCCACGTGCCTGATTGACGGTCTCTTCCCGCAGGTCGGTGAGTCGGTCGTTGCCGTCCTGACGCGCGCCGGCGTCGACCTCACCTTTCCGCCGGATCAGACCTGCTGCGGCCAGCCCGCCTTCAACGCCGGTTTCTGGGACGAGGCCCGGCGCATGGCGCGGCACACGGTCGAGGTCTTCAGCGCTTCTCCCGATCCGGTCGTCATTCCCTCCGGCTCGTGCGCCCACATGATCCGCCACGGCTACCTCGAGCTGTTCGCCGACGACCCATCCTGGCTAGTGAAGGCGCGGCTCCTGGCGGAGAAGACGAGCGAGCTATCCGAGTTCCTCGTCGACCGGCTCGGCCGGGCCAATCTTGGCGCCGCAGCGGCCACACGGGTTGCCTATCACCCCTCCTGCCATCTGCTGCGCGGGCTCGGGGTCGACCGCCAGCCGCAGGCGCTGCTCGAGGCGGTCGCCGGCCTCGATGTCCATCGCCTGGAGGCCGAATGCTGCGGCTTCGGAGGCGTGTTCTCGATCGACGAGGCCGACCTGTCGGCCGAGATGCTCAAGCGCAAGCTGGCAGCGATTGAGGCCGCCAATGTCTCGGCTGTCGTTGGGTGCGACGTCAGCTGCCTGATGCAGATCGAGGGCGGATTGCGCAAGCAGGGTTCCGCCGTGCGCTGCATGCACCTGGCTCAGTTGATCGCAGGGCAGAAGCCCGGGCTGCGATGAGGGCCGCCTTTCACCGCCGCGTACGGGCAGCGATCGCTGACCCGAAGCTCCAAGCAGCGCTTGACAACAACGCCGAGCGCCGCCTGCGGGCGCGCCTGAATGCGCTGGCAAGCCTGCCGGACCCTGAGAACACCCGCCGGCATGCGGCGAGGATCCGTCGAACAACCATCGACCGGCTGGACCCGCACCTGGCCACGCTGCGGCGTCGCCTGACGGAGAACGGCTGGCAGGTCCACGAAGCCCCCACGGCCGAGCGAGCCTGCGCCCTTGCCATCGAGATCTGCCGTCTCCATGGTGCGACGCGCGTCGCCAAAGCGAAGTCGATGGTCACCGAGGAGATCGGCCTCAACCCGGCGCTCGAGGCCGCCGGCATCCAGGTCATCGAAACCGACCTGGGAGAGTACATCGTCCAGCTGCGTGGCGAGCCGCCGGCGCACATCATCTCTCCCATCGTTCATCTGACTCGTCAAGACGTCGGCGCACTGTTCCAGACGGAACTGGGCATCCCGTACACCGAAGACGTGGCCGTGCTCAACGCCGCCGCTCGCCAGAAGCTGCGACCGGTCTTCCTTGAGGCGGAGGTTGGCATGTCCGGCGCCAACTTCGCCGTCGCCGAGACGGGGACGATCGTCCTGGTGACGAACGAAGGCAACGGCCGGATGGTGACCGCCGCGCCGCCGGTCCACATTGCCTTCGTTGGGATCGAACGCGTGGTGCCAACCGTCGATGACCTGGCGGTCTTGCTGCAGCTGCTGCCGCGCTCGGCCACCGGTCAGAAGCTGACGTCATACACCAGCCTGATCCAGGCGCCAAGGGCGGCCGGCGACGCCGATGGTCCCCTCGAGCGACATGCCATCCTGGTCGACAACGGACGCACCCGGGTCCGGGATTCGACGCTGCGTGAGTCGCTGGCCTGCATTCGCTGCGGGGCATGCCTGAACGCCTGCCCCGTCTTCCGCGAGGTCGGCGGGCACGCGTATGCCAGCGCCTACCCGGGGCCGATCGGCTCGGTCATTTCGCCCGGGCTTTTCGGCCTGGCAACGCACGGGCACCTGGCCAAGGCATCGTCGCTGTGCGGTGCGTGCCGTGAGGTCTGCCCGGTCGACATCGACTTGCCGTCGATGCTGCTGCGCGTGCGCCGTGACTACGCCCGTAGCGTGCACCAGCCCCGGTGGCTGCGACTGGCGATGCGGGTATTTGCATGGACGTCCAGCGGACCGCGTCGATTCGGCCTCGCGCTGCGGGCGCTCGGGTGGGTAATGCCGTTCTTGCCTGGCCGGCGGGGATGGAGGACTTGGCTGCCGGGTCCGCTGGCCGCCTGGACGGGTTCCCGGCACTTTCCTCCCTTCCGCCCGCGCCCGTTCCGCGCCCGGATCCGGGATCTTGATCTGAACGCGCGCGGCGCAGCCCTGGCTTCAGCCGTCGAGCTTCCTACGCGTCCGCTGCCTCGCCCATCCGGCGACATGGACCTCGTCGAGCGCTTCCAGCACGAACTGGAGGCTGTCGGGGGTGAGGTGCATCGAGTCCCGGCCCGCGACATGCCGGGCGCGCTCGCCGGCTGCCTGCGATCGATGGAATGCGGGCAGGTGCTGCTGGCCTGGCCGGAGCGCAACCACGTGCAGGGCAGACCGGCGCTCGAGGAGACCCTGCGCCAGTTGACGACAGCCGATGTGCTGCCGGCAGCCTCCGCTCGGACTGCCTGCACGTCGATCGAGGAGGCGGCAAGGACGGTCGGAGTCACGGCCGCCGTGGCGGCGCTGGCCGACACGGGCACGATCGTGGTCGAGAGCGGGGCGCACGGCGCCCTGGATGCATCGCTGTTGCCCGGTGCGCACGTCGCCATCCTGGATTCCCGCCACGTGTATCCGACGTTGGCTGACTGGGTCGAGCACGGCGGCCGCTCGCTGCTCGCCGAGCGCTCGAACGTCGTGCTGATAACCGGCCCATCGCGCACGGCCGACATTGAGATGACGTTGACCATCGGCGTCCACGGTCCATCCCGCCTGGCGGTCATCATCTGCGAGGAAGAGCCCACCCCATTCCGGTCGACCGTACAATGACGATTCCAGCGACCCCCTCCCTGCAACCCGAATTCCATCCTACATTCTCCTGGTTCCAGGCCTGGCGCGCGGCCCTCACCCGGCCGTCGGTGGCAACTTATGCCGACCTTCTGCTCGACCCGAAGGTCAGCCTGCGTCGCGCAACGGCCTGGCTGTTCACCGCCTCGCTGCTCTCCTATCTTGTCGGCGTCGGCATCCAGGCGGCCGTCTTCCCCGGTACACTGGTGGAGATCATCCGCGACGCCGCAGAGACTGCACCCGCGAGCGTGGGGCTGACGCCCACACTGTTGCTTGTTATTTCGCTGGCCTGCACGCCGTTCCTGGCCGGGCTCGTCCTGCTCATGTACCTGGTCGGTTTCGGGATCATTCATTTCATCGCCAGCGCGCTGGGCTCGCAGGGAAGCTACGCCGAACTGGCCTACGCACACGCCGCGTACCTGGCGCCGCTGACGCTGCTGACGACTGTGCTCGGGATGATCCCGCTGGTCAATTGCCTGACGCTGCCGCTGGCGTTGTACTCCTTTGGACTGCAGCTTCTGGCGCTGAAGGCCGCCACACGCATGGAATGGGGCCGCGTGATCGCCACGCTGCTGATCATCGTGCTTCTCATCGGGCTGGTGGTTGCCGTACTGGGCCTGGGACTGCTCGCCCCCGAGCTCGAACGATGGGTGAGAGGCAGCGGGGTGAGCTTCTAGCTGTGACCCCCTCGGCTCGGCCCCGGCGCATCCGCATCCGTGCCGCGCTTACGTTGGACGAGGCGCACCTGGAGTGGCATTTCATTCGCGCCTCCGGACCGGGCGGCCAGAACGTCAACAAGGTTGCGACCGCGGCGCAGGTGCGCTACGACGCGCGCGCCCATCTCCCGCCCGATGTCCTGACGCGCTTGCGCAGGATCGCCGGACGGCGGCTGAGCCAGGATGGCCTCCTGACCTTCACGGCGCGCGCCGAGCGCACCCAGGAACGCAATCGGCAGCAGGCGCTCGAGCGCCTGGCGGCGATGCTGCGCCAGGCCGCCGAGCCTCCGACGCACCGCATGCCGTCGCGTCCGACGGCCGCCTCGCGCGCGCAGCGGCTCGAGCACAAGCGAAAGCGCGGGACGACGAAGGCACGCCGCCGACGGGTCACGGACGAGGATGCATAGCGCCGCTCACGAGCTTGGCCGGAAGGCGCACATGCCTCCAACTCGCGGCACGGCTGCTGGGACGGGTATGCGTCGGAGCCGATGGGAGGTTCTCCAATGACAGCCGCGAACCAGCGGCCTTCGAGAACGCTCATCTACCAGGCCGCCAAGCTTGGGGACGTTTCCTGCCTCCTGGCGGAGTTCGACCTGGCCGCCAGCCACCTGCGCGATGGCCAGCCCGCCGGCAGGATCTACGGCGTCAGCGGGGGCGCCTTCGTGGCGTTGGCCGCCGGCCTGGCGTGGGCCGCCCGCACGAATCCCTCAAGGTGGGCCCGCGGCGCCGATGCCGTGAACGAGTTCCGGGCACTCCTTCGAACCGGCCCGAGTCGGGCGCTGCGCGCGCGGAATTGCAGTCCGTGGTATGGCCCAAACAACCTGCGCCCGCTTCGCCGCTGGGTGACCGAGCGCCTGCGCGCGTATGGCGGAGGAGATGATCCCTGGCTCACGGACCTAGGGGTCCCTCTCTACTTGTGCTGCATGGACCGCGACGGGACGCTCACGCTGCTGGGGCCGGATGACGACGGCCTGCAGTTTCAGTACCACGCCGTGCGTGTCGGCCCGCCGCGTGACGCACCGATAGCCGACGCGCTTGTGGCGGCTCTGAGCACGCTGCTCTCGACCGAGCCGGCCTGGGTGCGCTCGCGCGACGACGGCGGCCAGTGGCTGCGCGACGCACGCCCGGCCATCGTGGATGCCGGGGCGATCGTGGCCGACCTGGAGGCTTCAGATCACAGGCCGATCGCCCGCACTCGGCCCTACGCGCCGATCCGGCCCTGGAAGCTCAACTGGATCACGTCATCCTTCATCATGCACTCGTCGAACGAGCGCAACCAGATGCTGCTCGCTGCCCACTACCTCGACCTCCGCGCTCGGCATCGCCAACTCCAGCAGCGCGTCGCCGCCCTCCCCCGCCCTGCATTGCCTTCGACAGCGCCCCTCGTCGGGCACGTCGATCTGCCTTACGTCGGAAGCACGGAGGCCTTCACCAACATGCGCCAGTCGGCCCAGAACAAGGATGCCTTGATGGCGCGCTTCCGGGGCCTGCTGGAGGGACAGCTCGATGGCTTCGATTTCAGCCAGCCTGCCAATGTGATCTACGGCGCCGGTGGATTCTCGGGCATCCTTGCCGGGCTGGTCACGACGCGTGCGGTCGATGAGGGATTCGCCCGCCGCGGCGGGACGGTGTGCCAGGTCTACGGCGTCTCGGCCGGCGTGCTGAACGGCTTCTTTCACGCCATCCAGCTCGCCGCCGCCCGGCGCCCCGACCTGTACACACCGGCA
>Ga0209253_10006137_pt1 | contig 10408 bp, 10 predicted proteins | sample FrelakmetBRP12BR_FD_187145 | JGI IMG/M metagenome (GOLD analysis project Ga0209253, IMG submission 187145) | Freshwater lake sediment microbial communities from the University of Notre Dame, USA, for methane emissions studies - BRP12 BR (SPAdes)... | ecosystem: Environmental > Aquatic >... | reverse complement strand
ACGCGCGCGTGCGGCCGCTCCGCCGCGATCGCCAACGCGATCGCCCCCGATCCGGTGCCTAAGTCGAGCACGCGCGGCGCGCCGTCGCGCGGCAGCCATTCCAGCACAAGCTCGACCAGTGTTTCCGTCTCCGGGCGCGGAATCAGCACGTCGGGCGTCACGCGCAGCGACAGTCCCCAGAACTCGCGGGTGCCGGTGAGATACGCGACCGGTTCGCCGGCGCGCCGGCGCTTCGCCAGCGCGAAGAACGCGTCGGCCTGAAGGCGCGGGAGCGGGTCGTCGTTGTGCGCGACGAGCCACGTGCGCGCGCATCCCAGCACGTGCGCGAGCAGCGCCTGCGCATCCACCGGGACGAGCCCCGACTGCGCGAGCGCCTGCCGGACCGTCGGCGTCACCGCCGATCCCAGCGCCACGCTGACGACGCGCGCATCAGGCGTCCTCGCTCCGGGCCACGAACACGTTCATCGTGTGCCCGTAGTGGACCGCCGTGCCCTCCTCGCGCATGCCGATCTTGCGGAGCACGCGCTGCGAGGCCACGTTCTCCGGATAGGTGACGCCCACGATGCGCGCGAGCCCGAGGTCGCGCAATCCGTGCGCGACGACGGCCTGCGCCATCTCGGTCGCATAGCCCTGCCCCCAGCGCGCGTACGGCAGGCGGTACGCTATCTCGATGTCGTCGGTGTCCGGCAGCGGATAGAGCCCGCAGCCGCCGACGAACGCGTCGTCGTCGCGCCGGCGCGCGTGCAGCAGCCCGTAGCCCGGCTTGGCCGCCGCGAACGCGACGATCCGCGCGAGCGCCTGGTCCGACTGTTCGCGCGTGCGGCCGCGCAATCCGGTGGCGAGGTAGCGCATCACGCGATCGTCGCAGTCCATCGCGTAGAGGTCGTCGCCGTCGGCGGCCATGAACGGGCGCAGCACGAGCCGCGGGGTGACGAGCTCAGGCGTCACGTCAAGTCACGCCGCTGGCGATGCGCGCCGCGCCGCGAACAGCCGAAGGTCCGCGTTGTAGTAATGCCCCCAGCCGGCGTCGGCGAGCCCCGCCTTCTGCAGCACGCGCTGCGACGCGAAATTCTCCGGGTGCGTGACGCCGATGATGCGATCGAGGCCGAGATCGTCGAACCCGTAGCGCACCATCGCGCTCGCGCCCTCGGTCGCGTAGCCCTGCCCCCACGCCTCGGGCAGCAGCATGTAGCCGGTCTCGACGTCCGCGCTCTTGCCACAATACTTCAGCGTGAACCAGCCCACGAACGCGCCGGTGTCGCGCCGCGTCGTGTACCAGAAGCCGAGATCCGGATAGAGCCGCGGATACCGCAGCACGCGGCGCATGATGTCCGCGTGCCGCGCGGCGTCGGCAGGCTTGCCGTCGCCGATGAAGCGCATCACGCGCGGGTCGCGGTTGAGGCGAAAGAGGTCGTCACTGTCCTCGGCGGTGAAGTCGCGCATCTCGAGGCGCAGCGTCTCGAGCCACGGCGCGGGGACCGTCCTGCGTCGCGAAGTCATACCCCCTCACCCCAGCCCTCTCCCCTTCGGGGAGAGGGAGCACACCAGCGTCGCGTGGGAGGACTGCCCCCCTCCCCGAAGGGGGCGAGAGCGCGGTTTCCCCGAGCATGCTCGGGGCCGCTCGAGCGGCCATCGCCTGCAAGCGATGGCGCGCCCCTGCAAGGGAGGGTTGGGGCAAGGGGCCCACCGCAATGCGCACTCACGCGCCCTCCCCCGCCAGCGCGGCCAGCTGCTCGGCCTGGAACTCCTGGGAAAGCGCCGTGACGATCTCGTCCAGTTCGCCGTCCATGATCGCGTCGATCTTGTAGAGCGTGAGGTTGATCCGGTGGTCGGTCACCCGGCCCTGCGGGAAATTGTACGTGCGGATCCGCTCGCTGCGGTCCCCCGAGCCGATCAGCGACTTCCGGTGCGCCGCCTCCTTGCTCTGCCGCTCCTGCCGCTCGCGGTCGAGCAGCCGGGACGCCAGCACCGACATCGCCGACGCGCGGTTGCGGTGCTGCGACCGGTCGTCCTGGCATTCGACGACGAGCCCGGTGGGCAGGTGCGTGATGCGCACGGCGGAGTCGGTCTTGTTCACGTGCTGGCCGCCCGCGCCTGACGCGCGGAACGTGTCGATCCGCAGGTCCGCGGGATTGATCGTGATGTCGGCGATCGGATCGGCCTCGGGGATGACGGCCACCGTGCAGGCCGACGTGTGGATGCGCCCCTGCGCCTCGGTCTCGGGGACCCGCTGCACGCGATGCCCGCCGGATTCGAACTTGAGCTTCGAGTACGCGCCCTGGCCGACGATGCGCACGATCACCTCCTTGTAGCCGCCGAGTTCGCTCGCCGATGCCGACGCGATCTCGGTCTGCCAGCGATGCCGCTCAGCGTAGCGGATGTACATGCGCAGCAGGCTGCCGGCGAAGAGCGCCGACTCGTCGCCGCCGGTGCCGGCGCGGATCTCGACGAACACGTTACGGTCGTCGTTCGGGTCCTTCGGCAGCAGCGCCGCCTGTAGCTCGCGCTCGAGATCCGCGATGCGCGCTTCGGCGCTGGCGCGCTCCTCCGCCGCGAACTCGCGCATCTCCGCGTCGTTCGCGAGCTCCATCGCCGTCGCGAGGTCGGCTTCGGCGAGCCCGAACTCGCGGAAGCGGGCGACGACAGGCGTGATGTCCGAATGCTCCTTGGTGAGCGCGCGGTAGCGGTCGAGGTCGTCCGTGATGTCAGGCGACCCCAGCAGTCCGTTGAGCTCGTCGAGGCGCGCGGCGAGTTGGTCGAGCTTGGTGCGAAGCGAAGGTTTCATCGAACTCGGTGGCGAAGATAGGGCGGGCGAAGCTTAAGGGTCTGACCCTTATGACAACGGCCTAAGGGTCAGACCCTTAAGAACCGGCGGCTACCGCGGCAGGTGGGTGCGCCCCGCAGGTGCCGGGCGGGAGGCTGGGGGGAGGCATTTGCCTCGCGGGCGGGTCAGGCGGACGCCTGACGGGTACGCAGCGAGCGCAGCTAATGCTCGTCGCCGGAATCGCCCGCGGCAGGGGCCGTCGGATCGAGATGGTAGACGCGCTGCAGGACGGCAATCAGCTCGGCGCGTTCGGCCTCGCCGGCGGAATTGAGCGCCGACAGCGGCGCGTGCAGGAGCTTGTTCGTGAGGCCACGCGCCAGCGCCTCGAGCACCTTGTCCGGCGCGGCGCCGCCCGCAAGCATCCTGCGCGCGCGACCGAGCTCGGTCGAACGCAATTCGTCGTGGTGCCCGTGCAGCGCCGCGATCGTCGGTACGACGTTGCGGCCCTCGAGCCAGCGCAGGAAGTGGCCGGTCTGGTCGGCGATCATCTGCTCGGCCTGCACGACGGCTTCGCGCCGGATCTGCAGGTTGTCCTTCACGATCGTGGACAGGTCGTCCACCGTGTAGAGGAACACGTCGTCGAGTTCGGCCGCCTCGGGCTCGACGTCGCGCGGGACCGCGAGGTCGACGATGAAGATGGGCGCGTGCCGCCGCTGCTTGATCACGCGCTCGAGGATCCCCTTGCCGAGGATGGGCAGCGTGCTCGCCGTGCAGGTGACGATGATGTCGAACTCGCGCAGCCGGTCGGGCAGCTCGTTCAGCGTGATCGCGTCGGCGCCGAAGCGGTCGGCCAGCTTGCTGCCGCGTTCGAGCGTCCGGTTGGCGACCGTCACCTTTTTCGGCGACTTCGCGCAGAAGTGCGTCGCCGCGAGCTCGATCATCTCGCCGGCGCCGATCAGCAGCAGCTTCTGATCCGCGATCGACGGGAAGATGCGCTCGGCGAGCTTCACCGCGGCGGCCGCCATCGAGATCGACGCGCTGCCGATGTCGGTCTGCGTGCGAACGTCCTTGGCGACCGCGAACGTCCGCTGGAAGAGGCGCCCCAGCACGAGGCCGAGCGACCCGGCGGATTCCGCCGTGCGCACCGCCTGCTTCATCTGGCCCAGGATCTGCGGCTCGCCCAGCACCATCGAATCGAGCCCGCTCGCCACGCGGAACGCGTGCGTGACGGCCTTGTCCTTCGGCAGCGTGTAGACGTAGGGTGACAACGTGTGCGATGGCAGGTTGTGGAAGTCCGCCAGCCACTTGACGATCGGCTCGGGATCGCCGCCCTGGAAATACACCTCGGTCCGGTTGCACGTCGACAGGATGGCCGCTTCACGGACCCGGCGCGCACCGACCAGGTCGCGCAGCGCATCCGACAGCGCGTCGGGCGAGAACGCGACCCGCTCCCTCACCTCGAGGGGGGCGGTCGTGTGGTTCAGGCCAAGCGTGTAGAGGGACATGGGACGGGAATTCTAGCCGCAGGGGCCGATTCTACCCAAACGGGGGGCCTGACGGTGCCAAGAACTTGATTCACATCAGCAAATCGGGCGGGCTCCGCGTGCGTTTTGCGAGAATTTACCTCCTGGGGTCCCGCGGGCGGATTCGACCCCCTTCGCGGGGGAAACCACCCGGTGCCGCCGGTGCGCCGGCCACGGGCGCGGACCGCACCCCGCGCGGCTACGCCCGGATGTACTCCGCCCGGCCGCCCAGCCACCGCTCGAGGTGCGCCTGTGCGGCGGCCGGGTCCTTCGCGAGCAGCTCGTCCGCGGCTTCCTGCGTCTGCTCGATCAGCGCGGCGTCGCGCTCGAGGTCGGCGAAGCGCAGAAGCGGCACGCCGGACTGCCGCGCGCCCAGGAACTCGCCAGGTCCGCGGATCAGGAGATCCTGCCGCGCGATCTCGAAGCCGTCGGTGTTCTCGTAGATCACTTTGAGGCGCAGCTTCGCGACGTCGCCGACCGGCTCCTCGAACAGCAAGACGCACGTCGATTCCGCGGCGCCGCGCCCGACGCGCCCGCGCAGCTGGTGCAGCTGCGACAGCCCGAACCGCTCGGCGTGCTCGATCACCATCACCGACGCGTTCGGCACGTCGACGCCGACCTCGATGACCGTCGTCGCGACGAGCACGTCGATCTCTCCCGCGACGAACGCGGCCATCGTCGTCCCCTTCTCGTCCGGCTTCATCCGCCCGTGCAGCAGCCCGACGCGCAACGCGGGCAGCGCAGCGGTGAGTTCCGCGTGCAGCGCGACCGCGGTCTGCAGCTCGAGCTTCTCGGACTCCTCGATGAGCGGGCACACCCAGTACGCCTGCCGGCCCTCGCCGCACAGCTTGCCGACCCACGTCACGATCTCGCCACGGCGCTTCTGGTTCACCATGCGCGTCGCGACCGGCGTGCGCCCCGGCGGCATCTCGTCTAACACCGACACGTCGAGGTCCGCGTAGAACGTCATCGCGAGCGTGCGCGGGATGGGCGTGGCGCTCATCATGAGCTGGTGCGCCTCGGCGAGCCCCTTGCCGCGCAATGCAAGCCGCTGCGCGACGCCGAAGCGGTGCTGCTCGTCGATGATCGCGAGACCGAGGTTCGGCAGCTCCACACCTTCCTGGAACAGCGCGTGCGTGCCGATCGCGAACGGCGTCGCGCCGCTCGCCAGGTCCGCGAGCGCGCGGCGCCGCTCCTTTGCGGGCACCGAGCCGGAGAGCCACGCGACCGGCACGCCGAGCCCCTCGAGCCATGTGGAAAGCTTTCGGTAGTGCTGCTCGGCGAGGATCTCGGTCGGCGCCATGAACGCGACCTGCTTGCCGCTTTCGATCGCCTGCAGCGCGGCGAGCGCGGCGACGATCGTCTTGCCGGACCCGACGTCGCCCTGCAGCAGCCGCTGCATCGGCGACGCATGGCGCATGTCCTGCGCGATCTCGCGCCACACGCGCTCCTGCGCGCGCGTCAGCCTGAACGGCACGCGCGCGAGCAGCGCCTTCGTCAGCGCGCCCGTGCCGGTGAGCACCGGCGCGCGCCGCTGCGCCCGCGCCTTCCGGTGCGCCTTGAGGGACAGCTGCTGCGCGAGCAGCTCATCGAACTTGAGGCGCGTCCACGCCGGGTGCGTGCGCGCGTCGAGCGCACGCTGCGTCAGCTCCGACAGCCGCGGCGGCGGCGTGTGCAGGAAGCGGATCGCGTCGCCGAACTTCCACAGCTTGCGGCGCGTGATCATCTGTTCGGGCAGCGTCTCGTCCGTGTACGCCGGATCGGCCGCCAGCGTGCGCGCGACGAGCTTGCGCAACGTCTCCTGCGCGAGGCCGGCCGTCGTCGGATACACGGGTGTCAGCCGGTCCGGCAGCGGCGTGTCGTCGGCGACCACCTTGAACTGCGGGTGCACGATCTCCATGCCGAAGTAGCCGGGACGCACGTCGCCGAACACGCGCAGGCGCGCGCCGGGCTGCAGCATCTTCTGCTGGCTCGGATAGAACGTGAAAAAGCGCAGCACGAGCTGCGCGTCGCGCCGGTCCGGATCCGCGATCAGACAGACCAGCTGGCGCCGCGGTCGATACTGGATGTCGGTGTTGACGATTACGCCTTCCGTCTGCACGGCGAGGCCCGGCGCAAGGGACGCGAGCGGCACGAGCCGCGTGTGATCCTCGTAGCGCAACGGCAGGTGCAGGACCAGGTCGGCGTCGCGCGCGACGCCGATACGTGCCAGCTGGTCGGCGAGACCGCGGCCTGCGGGCTTGGCCGGCGCCGTCTTTTTCGTGGCTTGCGCGGATCGGGGCATGGCACCCGCCGCTGCACGTGCGGCTACTGTCCCTTCGTCTGGTCGAACGTCTCGCGCGAACCCGTTTGCGCGTTGGCGGCGCCGCTCGCGCCTGGCAGCACGACGATCGCCTCGACCTCGATCAAGCCACCCCGCGGAAGCGCCGAGACCTGATACGTGGCGCGCGCCGGATAGGGCTCCTTGAAGTAGGTCGCCATGATCTCGTTGACCTTCACGAATCCGCCGAGATCGACGACCAGGATCGACAGCTTCACGATGTCGTCGAGTCCGCCCCCTGCGGCCGTCGCGATCGCGCGCAGGTTGCAGAACACCTGGTGCGCCTGGGCTTCGAGGCCCTCGACCATCGTGCCCGTCTTCGGGTCGAGGCCGATCTGTCCGGACAGGTAGACGGTGTTCCCCGCGCGGACCGCCTGCGAGTATGGACCGATCGCTGAAGGCGCGTCGGACGAGTGGATGACGTCTTTGGTCATGTTGGATTCTTCCGCACGTGCAGGGGCACTACTTTAGCACCGCCCACGGTGACGGGCTCCACCCGGTGCCCCGCGGCGATCCACGCGTCGATGCCGCCCTGCAGCGGGCGCACGCGCTTGAATCCGTGCTGCAGCAGCGCCTTCGCGACCTTCGCCGCCGTGTATTCGTTCGGGCATGCGCAGTAGACGATCACCTCGCTCTCGGGCTCGATCGCGAGGAGGTCGACGCGCATGTTCTTCGGGTCGACGGTGATCGCGCCGGGGATGCGTCCGGTCAGCGCCTGCGACATCGGCGAGCGCACGTCGATCACCCTCGCCGCGCGTTCCGCGTCCATCAGCGCGCGCAGTTCCTCGACGTCGACGCGGTCCATCCGCAATTGCCAGATGAAGAGCTCGCGCTGCCACCACTTGGCGGCGACGTAGAGGACGAACGCGCCCGCGATGACCCACAGCCCGATCCTGCCCAGCGTCTCGAACACGCCGAGCACCTGGTTGATCGCGTCGCTGAACAGGAACCCCAGCCCGAGGGCCACGCCGGACCACAGTCCGGCGCCGATCGCATCGAACAGCACGAACTTCCACGGGGGCAGGCGGACGACGCCCGCCATCGACGTCGCGACCGACGCGAAGCCCGGGATGAACTTCGCGACCGCGAGCGAGCGCGCGCCCCAGCGGGCGAAGATCGACTCCGTCTGCCGCACGCAGGAATCCGGCGACAGCGACACGCGGCAGATCGTCTGCAGCACGCTGCTTCCGTACTTGCGGCCGGCCAGGTACCACGCGATGTCCGCAATCAGCGCGGCGACGATCGCCGTCGCGATGAGCGCGGGCAGCGACGCGCCGCCGCGGCTCGCGAGCGCGCCCGTGATGATCAGCGTCGGATACGCGGGCAACGGGAGTCCGGCCTGCAGCAGCAGCACGTTGACGAACACGAACGCGAGTCCGTAGTGCTGGATCAGTTGCAGCAGTTGTTCCATGGCGGGGGACTTCCGGGAGGCAGGGACGATAGGTGGGTGCGGACCGCGGCGAACCCAACCCCATGTTGGTCGTGGGAAAGCACCGGAAGTTTACGGCGGATGCCCGGGCGTGGTTGCCTGCACCGGGACGGGGGCGTCACCGTTCAGGCCTCCGCGACCAGAAACCCTGCCAAGCCAATGGCGAGGAACGTCGCGTTGTAGAGCATGTGGATCAGCACCGTCACGAGGTAAGCATCGTTGAGCGAGCGGCGGCGCCATGCGAAGAGCGCCGCGGCGTACACGACGAACGGCCAGAACGCGGCGGCGACCTGCCATGCCGTTCCTCCAAAGCCGTGCGCCAACGCCGCCAGAGCGGCCAGCGCCAGGATCCGCGGCCAGTCACCTTTCCCTGGCAGCGCGTTCAGCGCCAGCGCGAGCGGCACCATCACTGCGGTCTCGACCAGCGGGGCGACGACGATGCTGTACGCGGCAAACCCCGCAACGTCCGGCGCCAAGGTCGCCTGCAGCGTCGCACTACCCATTGCCAGCCGGACGCCAAACAGCGCCAGCGAAGGCACGACCGCGATCAGCCAGGCGCGCCAGACATAGCGGGCGTGGCCGGCGTCGACGTCGTGCAGTGCGCGCAGCGGGTGCATGCAGGATTCTGGCACCCCGCGCCCCGCCAAGGCGGGCCGGCCCCGTCGGCCGGACGTCGGATTTACGAGGGGCCCCACTACGGCTATAATCGACGCCCTCGTGGGGACGTAGCTCAGCTGGGAGAGCGTCGCGTTCGCAATGCGAAGGTCGGGAGTTCGATCCTCCTCGTCTCCACCACTGATTCTCTAACCTGCTGTTCTGGCAGGTTTTCGCTTCCAGCGGTTCGGCCGGCTTGGCCCGACTCGACTTGGCGCGGCGTCCCCAACCGGTGTCCCCAACGACGATCGACGATGCGAGGACGAGTCCTCGCCTGCCCGCATCAGAACCACCGCGGCACCCTCACGTTCCGATGCAGCTGCCGTCCTTTCGACGCCTGACGGATCGTGCTCCACCCTTACAGGAAGCCGAGGACGGCGCCCAGCGGCGGGACGACGATGCCGAAGGCGCGAAAGACCAGCCACGCATCGAGTTCGCAGCAGATGCGGACGATCTTGTAGACGTTCATGAGCCATCCCACGCCGCCCGCGAGCGTCAGACAGAGCCAAAGCGCCACGACGACGTCGGAAGAAACGAAACCGCGCTGCGTCCTCATGCCGCAATCTCCTCGTCGTTGCGCGTCGCTCCCCGCGCAGGGACAGGTGACGCCCCGAATGCGAGAACGAGAAGACGCACGTAGTCGGCCCACCGAAGGTGACTGGTTGAAGTACACGTGATCGGGGGCCTGCCGGTCAAGACCGGAATGAGGCCGGCGCCGGTTTTGGAAGTCGAGGTAGCCGGCCAGTTTCGTCCAAGCCTCGGATGTGGGAACCCGCACGTCGTCTCGCCGGCCTGCGGAATCTGCGTCAGCCGAACCCGATCGGCGCCTTGGCGGTCATCGAGATCTTGTGGAACAGCGCCCGGTATTCCTCCTCGGGCTCGTGACCGGTGAGCGGATCGCGGTTGGCCGCGAACGCGGCGTCGAGCGCGGCCCAGTCCGCATCTGTCAGGTGCTGCTGGGCGGCCGGCAGGATCTCGCGCTCCTCGATGGCCATGTGGTCGAGGTAGCTGCGGACGTAGCGCTCGAGGGTCTGCTCGAACGCGGCACGGCGCGACTCGCCCATCACCTCGAATGCGAGCAGCGCGTGCGCGAGATCGCGGATCGCGCGCTCGCCCTGCTCGTGGTCGCGCTCGAGGCGGTCGAGGACGGGACCCAAAGCGGGCACGCGCTCGCGCACGCACGGAAAAAGCAGCGCGCTCTCCTTCGTGTGATGCAGGCGCTCGGGGAACTCGTCGACGTAGAACAGCATCGCGCGCATCACGCCGAAGTCGGGCACGGTGCCGCTGCGCCGCGACTGCACGACCATCGTCGTGAGCGACTGCAACATTGCCGCAAGCGCCAGATGCTCGTGCCGGATCACGCGCAGTGCGACGCTCGACATGATTGGATCTCCGCGAATTCCTGCAGGGACCAACGCTCCCACAGAGTCGCCGCGTCCGGATTGCGTCAGGTCAAGGCCAGGCGGTAAGGCGGCCCCCGCGGGGCCCGGGAAGCCGCTCTGGGGGCCCAAGAAAGCCCATGAACGACTTGCATCGTCCCGGGCACCATCGCACTGTCCGGACGTGGCCAATACCCCGATTGACGCGGTCCGGAGGGCCATGAAGAGCCCCGCCGCGACCTGCGCGGTTTACGCCCGCTACTCCAGCGAGATGCAGAAGTCCAGTTCGATCGAGGACCAGATCCGCGAGTGCATGGCGTTCATCGAGCGGGAGGGCTG
>Ga0209253_10006136_pt1 | contig 10408 bp, 8 predicted proteins | sample FrelakmetBRP12BR_FD_187145 | JGI IMG/M metagenome (GOLD analysis project Ga0209253, IMG submission 187145) | Freshwater lake sediment microbial communities from the University of Notre Dame, USA, for methane emissions studies - BRP12 BR (SPAdes)... | ecosystem: Environmental > Aquatic >... | reverse complement strand
ACCGACCAGAACCCGTGCACCATCGCCGGCTGCGACGCGCTCGGCAGCTGTGACCAGCGCCACGTCCTGCCCGACAGCACGCCCTGCCCGGACGCGGGCAACGAGTGCACCGCGGCGGGCTGCGACGGCCAGGGCAACTGCGATCAGAACCACGTCCTCGTACCCGACAGCACGCCGTGCACCGACACCGACGGCAATGCCTGCACCACGGCGGGATGCGACGGCTTGGGCACGTGCGAGCAGGACCACCAGCAGGTCTCCTGCCCGGATCCCCTGTGCCAGGAGTGCGATCCGGACGACGGGGAGTGCAAGCCGATCGAGCCCCCGCCGGCCGGGTGCGGGGTCGACCACTTCCAGTGCTACGAGACGCACCGGCCGCCGATCAACGTCGGCAGCGTCTCGCTCGAGGACGCGTTCGGGCCGAGCACGGTCGTCGTCAAGGAGGAGAGGGCCTTCTGCGCGCCGGCCGACAAGAACGACACGGATCCGACCGCCCCGGCAGACCCGGAGCACCTCACCTCGTTCACGATCAAGCAGACGACTCCACGCTTCACCACCGTGCGCGGCGTGAGCGTGCAGAACCAGTTCGGCGACCTCGTCGTCGACGTCACGAAGCCCGACCGCCTGCTGGTACCGACATCGAAGAGCCTGACGGCCACGCCCGAGCAGCTGACCAAGCCCGTGGATCACTACAAGTGCTACACGGTGAGGGGAGCGCGCTTCCGGGCTGCCGACCTCAAGATCGAGGACCAGTTCGGCGCGATCAGCGTCGACATCAAGAGGCCGCTCCATCTGTGCACACCGGCGAACAAGAACGGCGAGGGCATCGTCGACGCGCTGACGCACCTCGTGTGCTACCAGGTCCGGCTCACGCCCGGGACGCCGCGGAACCAGCGCCCGCCCGCGATCTTCAGCCGGAACCAGTTCGGCACGGACCAGTTCCAGATCTTCGGGCCGCGCGAGCTGTGCGTCCCGTCCCTGAGGAACCCGTGAGCGCGACCGGGCTCGTTCCGGGCCGCGCCCCCATCGTGGCGCCACGCGGCGCGACCCTGGCGAGGCGCTGACACCGCGCGACCGGCGACGACGGGGCCTGCCTTGCCGGGGAGGGCCCCGTCGCCTGCGTCCTCCGCCCGTGCGCCTCGCCGTCCTGCTCCACGCTGTCGCCGTCGCGGGGCTCCTCCTCGTCGGCGCGGCCGACGCTCCCGCGACCAGCTACTACGTCCGCCAGACCGTGGGCGACGACGTCCGCGACGGGCTCACGCCCGCGACCGCGTGGCGGAGCCTCGCCAGACTGTCGCACGTCATGCACGCCGGCGACACCGTCTACGTCGGCCCCGGTCTCTACCGGGAGCAGGTGACGGTGCTCCACGACGGCGCGGCCGGCAACCGCATCGTCTTCGTAGCCGACACGACCGGCCAGCACACCGGCGATCCTCCCGGCGTCGTCATGATCGCGGGCGCCGATCCCGTGGACGAGGGCATCTTCACGCCCACGGCAGCGCCCGGCGTGTACGCGGCCGAGGTCCCCTACCCCGTCCTCGGCGTCGTCGAGATGGACGGCGCACAGCGGCGCTACGTGCGCACGCGCGACACCCGGGAGCACGTGGTCGAGAAGCTCCCCGAGGCCGAGGTGGTCGCGCGGCTGCCCGCCTCGCACTTCTACGACCAAGACGCCAAGATCCTGCACCTGCACACCAGCGACGGTAAGCCACCGGCGGCGCACGAGATCGAGCTCATCCGCCGCGGCAACGGCATCGGCATGACCGGCATGCACTTCGTCACCGTGATGGGCTTCACCTTCCGGCACATGGGTGACGCCGGCATCAGCTTCTTCAAGGGCTCCGGCGACGGGATGGCGCTCAACAACACGTCCTACGGCGGCCGCCAGGGCATCCGCGTCTACGGTGCGAGCCGCGTCCTCGTCTACGGCAACACGCTCTTTCGCAACGACAACAGCGGCGTCTACTTCGCGCTCGAGTCGAGCGACGGCGTCGCCCTGGGGAACACCGCCTACGAGAACGTCAAGGGCCTGCGCTGGAGCAGCCGGTCGGTCGACGGGCTCGCGCTCGACAACGTCGTCTTCGACAACCTCGAGGCCGGCATCGCGCTCGAAGATGCCGACCGCGCGCTGCTGCGCCGGAACGTCCTCGCGAGCAACGCCAGAGCGCAGCTCGAGGTGAGTCGCAGCGCCTACGGCTCGGAGGCCAACTGCTTCGACGTGGGCGGACCGGGCCGGCTCGTCGCCGACTTCGTCTTCGGGGAGCGCTACGAGACGCTGGCACTGTACCAAGGGGCGAGGCGCCTCGATCTCCACTCCCGGGCCGGGGGCTGCGGGCCCCTGCCCGCGAAGATCGACGTGCGCGCGCTGCACGCGGAGACGCTCGCCTACGCGGAGCGGGCACGGGCGATCCTCGTCGGCACGGTGGCGGGCGCCGTGCCGACGAGCAGCCCGCGACCGTAGCCTTCCGCCTGGTGTGCCGCGCGGGGAGTGCACGCCACGGATGGGGTTCCGGAGCGAGAAGTGCCAGTCCCGTCGGCACGGCGCTGAAGCCGACCACGCAACTGATGATGCGCCGAGGCCGCGGCGACGCCGTCGACCGCGGATGGATGGCGCTTCGCAGCCGAGCGCCATCCGTGGCCCGGACTCCTAAGGCACGAGGCTCGCGACGAAGGCATCGTTCAGCCCGGCGCTCGCGAGGGCGCCGTCCCCGAAGTCGATGCTCGTCTGATAGTAGCCAGTCACGACCACGGCGCCGGCGCTGCCGGCCGCCACGCCCTGCCCGTACTGGTAGCCGCTGCCGCCGAAGCGCCGCGACCACAGGTGATGGCCATCCGCCGCCGCGTACGTGGCGACGAAGAGGTCACCACCGCCGATGCTCGTGAGCGCACCGCCGCCGAAGTCGACGCTGCCCTGGAAGGATCCGGTGACGACCACGTTGCCGCTCCCGTCGATGGTCACTCCCTGCCCGCCGTCGCCGCCTGCGGCGCCCGACGTGCGCGACCAGAGATGGGCGCCGGCAGGTGAGTACCTGGCGACGAAGACGTCGCTGCCGCCCGCGCTCGTCAGGCTCCCGCCGCCGAAGTTCACCGTCCCCTGGTACGCGCCCGTCACCACGACGTTGCCGCTCGCATCGACGGCCACGCCGTACGCGTAGTCGTCGCCGGCACCGCCGAAGCGCTTCGACCAGAGATGCGCGCCGGTGGACGAGAGCGCGGCGACGTACAGGTCGTAGCCGCCGGCGCTGGTGAGCGTGCCACCGCCAAAGCTCACCGCGCCGTAGAAGGCACCGGTCACGATCACGTTGCCGCTCGCGTCGACCGCAACGGCGTTGCCGTAGTCGAAGGCCGAGGCGGCGCCGAAGCGCCTCGACCAGAGATGCGTGCCCGCGGCCGAGTACTTGGCGACGAAGAGATCCTGATCGGTCGCACCGCCGGCCGCCGTCAGGGACCCGCCGCCGAAGTCGAGCGTCCCCTGGAAGTGCCCCACGACGATCACGTTGCCGGCGCCATCGACCACGACCGCGCGGCCGCTCTCCTCACCCGACCCGCCGACCCGCCGTGACCAGACGTGACTCCCGTCCGCCGCCGCGTAGCGAGCCACGAACACGTCGTTGCCGCCGCCGGCGCTCGTCAAGGTGCCATCGCCGAAGTCCACGTAGTTCGCCGCCGCCCCGGTCACCACGACGTCCCCGTTGGCGGTCATCGCGATTCCGTTGCCGCGGTCGTCAGCCTCCGCCCCGATTCGTCGTGACCAGAGATGCCGCCCGGACGCCGAGTAACGGGCCACGTAGACGTCCTTGTATTGGTTCCCGTCAAGCCACGGGAAGTGCTCACTGGTGAGGGGCCCGCCGCCGAAGTCGACGGTGCCCGAGAAGTAGCCGGTCGCCGCGATCTCGCCGTCGGCACCGACCGCGACCGACTGCCCCCGGTCCTCTCCCGGGCTGCCGAAGCCGTGCGACCACGTCCCGCCGCTCGTCACGCTGACCAGCGCGGTGTCGCTCGCCTGCGCGCCGGGGCCGTCGGTCACCGTGAGCGTCACCGGGTACGTCCCGGGAGCCGCGTACGCGTGCGTGGTCGTGACGCCGCTCCCCGAGCTGCCGTCGCCGAAGGTCCAGCGGTATGCGCTGATCGTCCCATCCGGATCGTACGACCCCGATCCGTCGAGGCCGACGGCCACGCCAACGGCTGCCGTCCGATCCGGCCCGGCATTCGCCACCGGTGCCTGGTTCGGACACGCGGGTGTGTTCGTGCTCGCCACCGGGCTGCTCGCGGACAGATTGCCGGCGTTGTCGAAGGCGCGGACCGTGTACGAGTAGACCGTCGCCGCGGCCACCTGTGTATCGGCTCCCGTCGTCGCCGGGGCGAGCACCTCGAGGGTCAGGCCGTCGTGGCGCTGTACGCGGTAGCCGCGCAGCCCTGACCCTCCCGTGTCGGTGGAGGCGGCCCAGGCGAGATCGATGCGCGCGCAGCTCGCCGCCGTCGCGCTCAGCGATGCCGGCACGGAGGGGGCGACCGTATCCCCGGCAGGGGTGGCCGTCGCTGACGGCGTGACCGTCCGGCTCGGCGCCGGCGTTCCCGTCCGCGTCGCCACCAGCGTGGCCGTGCGCGTCGGCACCGGCGTGACACTCCGCGTCGGCGTGGGACGGGCCGTCGGCGTCGCCGTCGCGACCGGCCCCGCCGGGAGCGTCGTGGCGCTCGCCAGGTTCGAGCGTCGCGAGCGCGTGCCGCCCCGCACCGCCCGCACGCGGTAGTAGTACGTCGTCGCGCTCGCCAGCCCGCGGTCCTCGAAGGTGCGGGCGTCTGGCGCCAGCGTCGCGACGCGCTTGTACCCCATCGTCGGCCGGAGGCTGCGCTCGACGACAAAGCCCGTCAGTCCGGTGTTGACGTCCTGCCACGCGAGCGTGATGGCGCTGCTCGAGACCGCGGTCGCCACCAGGCTCGACGGCGCCGACAGCGCGGCGGCCGCGACCGAGGGACCGAGGACGGCGCTAGCCACAAGCAGCATGAGCGGGAACGTGCGTCGACACCTCATACGCGATCTCCTACCTGCCCATGACGGGCGCCGGCACCTCGGGAAGCGCACCGCGACGTGATGACGAGGAGGGTGGAGGTCACCACCGGAGCACGCCTCCGCGAGACTGCCGGCCCGGAACAAGGAATGCAGAAACTGCGCCAGCAGCCCCGTTAGCGCTCGACGCGTGTCGACGCTACCAGAGGGAGCGGCTTGCTGCGCGCAGCGCGCCGCCGGCGTGTGCGCGATCCCTGCGCATTCGCGCGGTACCGACGCGCGCAGCGTCACGAATGCATCCACGCGCATCCGCTGTCCCGAGCGCCTGGGGCCGCCGGCATCCGTTCCGGATGCCGGCATTGCGGCACAGACCGGCTCGCGTCCGGTCCCCCCGTCACCCTTCGGCGTAGGTCCGGTAGAGGTAGCGCGCGATGTCCGCCGACTCGAACATCTCGGTGCCCGTGTTCGGGTCGGCGAGGTACGGCACCATCATCCTCCCGGAGCGCCGGACGAAGGCCGGGCGGCGCGGGCTCCCCTTGCCGACGTTGTGGAGCAGGTAGGGGAGCTCGAGGCTGCAGAGCGCCTCGCGCACGAGGCGACAGAACGGCGAGGCCTCGAAGCTCCAGAGCTCGAGGGGGCGTGCCGGAGCGCGCGCCGGCACGCACGAGACACCCGAGAGGGGACGCATGAGCGAGGCCAGCGACGAGCTCAGCGTGTTCACGGGCCCGAGACTCGCGAGGAGTGGCACCGCACCGTCGCCGTAGGTGCGGAAGAGATCGGCGACGATCTCTTCCGACTCGTACATCGCGGTACCGCGGTTCGGATCGACGAGGTAGGGGAACTGCAGCATGCCGCCGAGCTCGCGCACGCGCGGCCGGAAGCGCGTTCCGCCCTTCGGGCAGGGGTAGACCATCGCCTCGAGGTCGAGAGCCGTGAGCGCCTCGCGCACCTTGCGGCAGTAGGGACACGCCTCGAACTCGTAGAGCTCGAGGGGCTTCTCCGGACGCGGCCCCAGGCGGCCCACCGCCGCACCCGTGCCCAGTCGCGCCACCGACACCGCAAGAGACGTCGCCACGTCGAGGACACGCATCACTGCTCGTCCCTCCCCTTCCCGAGCGCGATCGGCCTGCGGGCCCGACCTCGTCCACCGCCCCCTGCGTCGCGGTGCCGCCCGGGTGCACCGCCAGGAGACGTCTCCCTACCACCCCGGAGCCGCCGCGACCACTCTGGGCGCAGCCCTCGCTGGAGCAGAACGACGACGGCGGCCTTCATCATCCCTCGCTCAGCGCCCAACGGCCACCCGCCCGCCGAGTTGCCGCCGAAGAGCGTCCTCCTCCAACTGGAGCTGCTCGGCGGCAGCCGCCGGCACCTTGGGAACACCGGTCGTCGTCATGGACCCTCCCCCGCAGCAGCAGCGCATGCAGGTCGACGTTCGCCGTCCCACCCCGGATCCGGTAGGAGTGAAGAGGGGGGCGGGGCCGCCATCCGCGAGCACAGGAGGAGAGACGAGTGCACCGAACAGGACGCCGAGCCCGCGTTGAGAGCCGAAGACGACGGTTGGAAGTCGCCGCCGCGCTGACGCCGGCTGCGGCGGCCGCACACTCGGCCGCACCCCCGGGGCGCGGAGCATCGCAAGCCCGTGGAGGAGCTGCGCGCATGAGAGACACGCCATCCACCATCGCCACCAGCGACGCTGCGCGCGCGGGTGGCCTGCCGCGCGCACGTCTCCTGCTCCTCGTGGCCGCCGCCGTGGCGGTCGTGCTGGTGGGGCGGAGGGGGGGTGCGCACCTGCCGGAGTTCGCCGCCTGGGTGAACGACCTCGGCCTCTGGGGCCCGGTCGTTTTCATGGCCGGCTATGCTGCCGCCGTGGTCGCGTTCGTGCCGGGGTCGCTCCTCACCCTCGCGGCGGGCGCCATCTTCGGCCTCCTTCGCGGCACGATCTACGTGCTCATCGCCGCCACGATCGGCGCATGCGCCGCGTTCCTCGTCTCGCGCCACCTGGCGCGACGCGCGATCGAGCACCGCATCGCCGGCAACCCGCGCTTCGCGGCCATCGACCGCGCCGTGGCAGCCGACGGACGGCGCATCGTGTTCCTGCTCCGGCTCTCGCCGGTCTTCCCCTTCAACCTCCTCAACTACGCGCTCGGCCTCACCAGCGTCCGGTTCGTCGACTACGCGCTGGCGTCCGCGGGGATGCTTCCCGGCACGCTCATGTACGTCTACTACGGGAAGCTCGCGGGCGACGTCGCCGCGCTCGCCGGCGGCGCAGCCGTCGAACGGGACGCCGCCTACTACGGCGTGCTCGTCCTCGGCCTCGTCGCCACGGTCGCGGTGACGACCCTGGTGACGCGCACCGCACGGCGCGCCCTCAGGCAGGCGACCGGCGCGTGACCGCCCCGCTGGTCCCCCGCGGCGGCCGGGCACGCGCCCGAGCCGGCGCGCGCGGCGGATCCCTTCACGACCGCTCGCCGCTCATCCCGCGACCAGACGGTCCACCAGCGCGACGTAGCGCTGCTTCGCCTCGTCCCGGTCCACTCCCGTGAGCTTGGCCCAGGCGTCGTACTTGGCGCGGCCCGCGAAGTCCATGAGCCCCGGCCGGCTGCCCTGCACGTCGCCCGCGGACGCCTGCTTGTACAGGGAGTAGAGCTCGAGGAGAACGTCGTTTCCCGGGCGTGCGGGGAGCTTCTTCACGCGTTCCTGCGCATCAGCGAACTGCTCGTCGAGTGTCATGGGCCTCCCTCCCGTCCTCGAGGTCGTGTGTGTCCGACACGCTCCTAGCGCGTCCATGCCAGCCAGCGCTGGAACGCCCTCCTCACGAGTGGCGTGAGGCGCGTCCGATTGTAGGCGTCCCCGAGCTGACGAATCGCCTCCGCCTGCGTGGGATAGGGGTGGATGACGCTGGCGATCCTGCCGAGGCCGATTCTGGCGACCATGGCGAGCGTGAGCTCGCCGATCATCTCGCCGGCGTGGCGCGCGACGATGGTCGCGCCCACGATCCTGTCCGTGCCCTTGCGCACGTGGATCTTGACGAGGCCCTCCTCCTCGCCATCGACGATGGCACGGTCGACCTCGTGGAACGGGCGCACGAAGGTGCCGATCGCGATGCCGCGCCGCTCCGCTTCCCGCTCGGACAGGCCGACGTGCGCGATCTCGGGGTCGGTGTACGTGCACCAGGGGATGGTGAGCGCGCTCACTTTCCTGCGGCCGAGGAAGAGGGCGTTCTGGATCACGAGGCGCGCCGCGAAGTCGGCGGCGTGCGTGAACTTGTGGCTCATACAGACGTCACCGGCGGCGTAGACGCGCGGGTTCGTGGTCCGCAGGCGATCGTCGACCCGGACCCCCTGGCGGACGTCGTGCTCGATGCCGACTGCCTCCAGGTTCAGGCCCTCGACGTTGGGAACGCGGCCGGCCCCGACCAGGATCTCGTCCACGGTGACGGCGTCCTGCATGCCTGGCGCCTCGAGCTCCAGCGTCTTCTCCCCGCCAAGCCTGGTGACGCGCCGGATCCTCGCGTCGAGCACGAGGCGGATCCCCTCGCGCACGAAGGCGCGCTGCACGACCGCCGCGGCGTCGGCGTCCTCACGCTCGAGGATGTGCGCCGCGTCGTGGAGGAGGACGACCTCGGAGCCGAGGCGCGCGAACGCCTGCGCAAGCTCGCAGCCGATTGGGCCACCGCCGATGACGGCGAGGCGGCGCGGACGCTCGGTGAGCGAGAAGACCGTCTCGTTGGTGAGGAACCCGGCCGCGGCGAGGCCGTCGATCGCGGGGTGCGCCGCGCGCGCCCCGGTCGCGACCACGGCACGCTTGAAGCGCAGCCGGGCGCCGCCCACGTCCACCGTGTCGGGCCCCGTGAACCGCCCGTCGCCGAGAAAAACATCGACGCCGAGCTCGTCCTGGAAGCGCCCCGCCGAGTCGTGCACGCTGATGCGCGCCCGCAGACGCCGCATCCGCTCCATCACGGCCGGGAAGTCGACCTCGACACCGGCCGGGACGCGGACGCCGAGCGCCGCTGCGACGCGGAGATCCCCGACGACGCGCGCGGAGCGGATCACGCACTTCGAGGGCACGCAGCCCAGGTTCAGGCAATCACCGCCGAGGAGATGCCGCTCCACCAGCGCCACCTTCGCCCCGAGCCCTGCGGCGCCGGCCGCGGTCACGAGCCCGGCCGTGCCGGCACCGATCACGACCAGGTTGTAGCGCGGCGCCGGCGTCGGGCTCCTCCAGGACGGCGGATGCACGTTCGCGATCAGGGTCGCGTTGTGGTGGTCGTCGGGCGCCAGCGCCGGTGGCGGCGACGACCGCGCGGCGCGCCTGGAGGAGGGGCGCATCGGCAGCTCGCTCTTCTCGTCGCTCACCATACGTCGGCCCCGCTCCCGCCCGCCTGGATGCCGCGACCTCACCGACGCTTGCAGGCGCGCCGGGCACGGCACCGGGGCTCTCTGCCGGTCCGAGAGCCCGGCCCTCCTTTCTCTTACAACCTCGCACCCGCCTCCGCCACGGCGGCAGTCGCGACGGCGGGCGCACGATCGCCACCCTCGCTCGCGTGAACGTCGGTCGCGTCGCCGTTGGCGGTCGCAGCGCTTGACTCGCTGACGCAAAACCGGGAAAGAGACCGTCCGCGCCACAGCCGGCAGCGCTTGCGGCAGCGCGGGAGATCCGTCATGGCACACCCGACCGGACAGGAGCTGCGCGAGGCGATCGACCTCGTGGTGGAGCGCATGAGCTACGGCAAGCTGCACGACCGCCTGGTGCGGCTGAACGCCTTCGTCTCCCGTCGGAAGCCCCCGTCGCCCGAGGTGCTCGCCGATCGCCTCTACAGCCTCACCGGCGGTCTCAGGAGGCAGGTTCCGGCCACGGTCGCCTTCCACACCGTGTGGTCCGAGGCCATCTCCAGCGCGATCGGCGAGGAGAACGAGAAGGAGCTCGAGGCGGTTGCCAACCGGATCAACGCGACGCTGACCGAGGACGAGCGGGCCGTACGCGAGGGCCAGGCGCAGGAGCTCGATGCCGCCCTCGGCGACTACGAGCGCATCCTCGCCACCGCGATCGGCCCGCGCGCGACACGGATCGACATGCTGCTCAAGGCCGTGGCTCCGGTCGCCGAGCGCCTCCGTGCGCGCCCCCTCCCCGAAGTCACCGCCTCCGCGCCGGTCCCGGCAGAGGCGCCGGCGCCGGAAGAGCCGCCAGCAGCACCTCCGGAAGAGCCGTCGTAGGGGATCCGATGCCGCGCGCCACCGTCAACGGCATCGAGCTCGCGTACGAGGAGCTCGGCGCGGGCGAGCCGTTGCTCTTCATCAGCGGCACGAGCGTCGACCGCACGGTCTGGGGCGGCCAGGTGGCGGCCTTCGCACCCCGCTACCGCTGCCTCGCCTCCGACAACCGCGATGTCGGCGAGAGCAC
>Ga0209253_10006135_pt1 | contig 10409 bp, 9 predicted proteins | sample FrelakmetBRP12BR_FD_187145 | JGI IMG/M metagenome (GOLD analysis project Ga0209253, IMG submission 187145) | Freshwater lake sediment microbial communities from the University of Notre Dame, USA, for methane emissions studies - BRP12 BR (SPAdes)... | ecosystem: Environmental > Aquatic >... | reverse complement strand
GGAACCTGCGCGAGGCCGAGGAGGCTGCAAGTATGTTGCCTGTGGCCGAGCGGGACGGGTTCGTACGTGCCGTTGTCGATCCCTTCGTGAACGCGCTGCACTGTACGCTGCTCCGCAAACGGAGATCGCTCAGACCCACCATCCGAGCGGCCCGCCGAGCGCTCACCGAGAGGGCCCTTGCCGAAGGCCCCTCCGCGCTAACCATCAGGGAAAGGCGCGTGCTGCTGTCGGACCTCGAGATGATGAGCGAACTGCACCGTGAAGTGTGGCACATGGAGGACGTGGAGCGTGCGAAACTCTGGGGCCGCGCCGGGCCTGGCCAGACGGCAAGGGCGTGAGTCTTTTACGTTCGATCGGGCAATGCTTCCGTGACCAACTGACGCCGGCCAGCGAGATTTCCGCTCGCTAGGACCAGCATGTCGGGCATGCCCCATCCGGGCAACACGGCACACCTCCTGCTTCATAACATACAGGGCACTCTCGAGCTCATCCGAGGAACAGTGGACTAAGAGAACGCTGGAATATCACGGGTGTCGCACGTGCGAACGCGCTGCTCTCGAATATGCTCGGGCACACCTGGGCTATCCGGCGCCTTCTCGCTCACGGATGGGCCAACGCCCGTTCAGGCTGTCCGGAAGCGCGTCAGTTTGACGAGGACGATGGCCGACAGGGGCAGTATCAGACCGATCAGCGTCACGCTGATGAGCAGTATACCCAGCTCACTGTACTCCGCCGGCACACTGACCGTGCCCGAGACGCGGTCTTTCACTTCGCGAGTCACGGTGAAGATCTGGTTGACGTACCTGGTGCCGAGCTGGCTCAGAGACAGGGCCAGGTTAGTGAATGACGCCATGACGGCGAAGAAAGTCGCCTTGAGACCCGCCGGTGCCGACCTGGCAATCCACGCGAGCATGGGGATCATGGCGATCTGTCCCAACGGCGATTCTAGGGCGGTATCCACGATGGCGATGAACCTGGCGTCGATGACGCCTCCGGTATGCGCCGCCGTCCATTCGTGCAGGCCGTAGTACATGCCGATGATAGGAAGACTGAGGAACGTGCTCACAATGGTCAGGAAGCCGACCACGTAGGCGATGGACTTCTCAGCCATAAATCGTCGGAAGATGAACATCCCGAACAGCGTCAGCGAGCTGCCAATCAAGGACAGAACGGACAGGAAGCGCTGATCGAAACCCAGATCGTCGATCATCCACCAGGTGGAGCCCGCCCCAGGGGTCGGCATCGCCCGGTACACGAAGATGACGATGGCCGTGCCCACCAGCACGCGCCTGGCCTCAGGGTCCAGCACCTGGACCAGCCGCACCATAAGAAACAGCACGATGGCCATGGAACCAGCGAAGACGATCTCCTGGTTGTAGGGCACGTCGTTGATACCCATGGCGACGGTAAACACCACGAACACGAGGCCCCCACCCAGTATCCACCAGTTGGGTGACGGCGGCTCGAAGTGCTCGAACAACATGCTCCTGATCTGGTCGGGGCCGTAGCCTTGAATCCGAAGGCGTCGGGCGTCCCTCATCTTGATCAGCTTGGCGAGCACGACACCGAGGACTGATATCACGGGGATCAACAGGGCCAGGGCATAGATGTCCAGGTACATGGCAGCCTTGATCTCCTCGGGCGCCTGCTCTACCCCCGTAAACATCCATATATTAGCCACGGCGACTAGGATGCCGCCCCCGATGATGGCGACACGCCCCAGGGTCTGCATGGTCGTATGCATCAGCTTGCGGGTCGCCTCATCGATGGACTGGCCGTCTCGGCCGAACCTGGGTACTGCCTCCACGGTCATGGCGTCTGCCACCACGTCCTGGACCACGTAGCCCACGGGGGCGAGCAACACGCTCACCACATACCAGGCGCTTACCGGCATCATCTCCCTCATCACGTCCGTGTAGCCGAGCAGGCCGACCATGATCACGAGGCTCGTGGCAATCAGTCCCGCACCCAGGAAGACCAGCGAAGCCTTCCATCGCCACATCAGGTCCACCAGATGCCCAAGCGGCATCTTCAACGCCCAGGGGATTCCCGCCCAGAAACCCAGTGCCGCCAGGAACTCCGCCGAGAGACCCAGGTACTCCTTAACGAAGAAAGTGCCGACGATGCCGGTCAGCCCAGATATGCCGGCCGCCAGGTACACCATGAGTGGAGGCAGGTACGAGAGGCGCATCGCCCGCCCCAGCTCCAGGATGTTTCTGTCAATCCACCGGTAGACTGTTAAGAACATGCTATGCCTGCAAGAAAGTCCGTCCTCTCAAACACCACGGTCTCGGGCTCGAGGGCGGTGCTCGTAGCACGACCGAGCAGAACGCAGAGAAGAGCCAACTCAGATCGCATCATTTCGAAACCACTCCCGAGATTCCTCCTGAGACAAGCGAGGCCACGTTCGTGAGCACGATCGGCAGCGTCAGCCCGCTTGGCGAGGCGAGGTAGCGCGGCTCCCAGACCGGGTCGAACTTGTCCTTGAAGCTTCTGAGGCCCTGGAAGTTGTAGAAGTGCTCACCGTAGCGGAAAAGCACGGCCCCGAGCCGATTCCACAACGGTGCCAGTCGGTGGTGCTCCAGCCCCGAGAGGGGTGCCATACCGAGGCTGAACCAGTGGTAACCCTGCGACTTTCCCCAGAGCATGATCTCGGTGAAAAGATACTCCATGACTCCCGGGGGCGCGTCGGCTACGTACCGCATGAGATCAATGGAGAGCTCCTCCCGCGCCGTCCCAGCCCACACGTTCGCGAAGGCGACGATCCGGCCACCCTGTCGTACCAGTGCGAGCGGCAACCGCTTCAAGTAGTCCCGGTCGAAAAAGCCCAGCGAGAAGCGCTTCTCGCGGGTGTTCTTATCGGCGAGCCACGCATCTGAGATGGCCTGGACCTCGTCGAGGAGCGGCGGCACCGCCTCGGCCGGAATCAACTCGAACGCGCAACCCTCGCGCGCCATCCGGTGTTGTGACTGAGGAATGCTCTTTCGCTCCCCCCCGGCGAGCGAGAACGTGTCGAGCGGCACCCGGGCTTCCTCACCGAGCTTTCTTGGCGACAGACCCAGATCCAGATACACCGGCAGATCCGTCGCAGTAACCTCGTAGAACACTGCCCGACCGGCGTGTCGATCAGCCAGCTCCCGGAACCGCCAGGCAAGCTCTTTCCGTGCCTCCGCGGGGCCCACCGGATCGCCCATCGATACCCAGCTTCTCCCTTCCACGCCGTACATCACGAACGCGCTCCCGTCCTCGTGAAACAGGAGCTGCTTGTCGCCGAGCAGTGCCAGGTGTGCCATCACGCGCGGTGCCGCCGTCGCAACCGCATGCGCGCGATCCAGGTCGCAGGGTGCCGGCAGCGCCTCGACGGGCAAGGCCGGACGCAGCAGCCTGGCCAGAAAGTAGAAGACCAGCGCCCCGAATGCGCCGGCGAGCGCCCGCAGTGAGCGCGACGCGTGGCCCGAGATTTCAAACTGCCACCAGAGCTCACTCGAGTAGTCCACGTGTCGATAGGCCAGCACCACGAGGAAGGTCGTTCCGATCAGGATGACGGCAATGCCAACCATCCAGCTGATCGAGAACGACTGCGAGATCAGCGAGCTTTGACGGTAGAAGTAGCGCCGACACGGCAGGAGGGCAGCCAGCATGAACGCGAGCATCGTGGCCTCTTCAGTAGTCGAAGCCCTTGAGCAGCGACGCCACAGCACCCGCTCCGAGGAGCCCCGAGGCGAGGAAGTAGGCCGCGTCGACCTTCTGTTGGAGTGCGCGCGCAAGGAGCAACAGTCCGACGCCGATGAGGCTGCCCAGGAAATGGGAGATCTCGATCACGGGGAGCGGGAGCAGCCGTCCCAGTGGTGCCATCCGGTCGGGCGCCACCGGCATCGCCCCGGACACCAGCAGGACCACTCCTGCCATCAACGTCGTGAGCGCGAGCGCCCGCGGCGCTACCTCGGGTACCCACTGCTCGACAAGATCGAGCACTCGCTTGAGCATACGGCGGCGCTGCAGGATCTCGTACCCAGCCAAGAGCAGCACCGCCACACCCATCGGCACGAGATAGTACACGATGCGATAGGCAACGACGGAACCGAGGACGACGGCTCCGGAAAGATACGGCGACAGGAGAACCACCAGCACGGTCTCGAACACGCCGAGCCCTGCGGGAATGTTGCTGATGACCCCGATGATCTGTCCGAGCAGGTAGATCCCGAGAAAGGTCGTAAACGAGAGCCCCTGAGCACTCGGGAGCAAAACGTAGAGCACACCGGCTGCGAGCACCCAATCGATCGACGAGAGGAAAATCTGTGTGGCCGTCATCGCAGGCCTGGGAAGCGTGATTTCGAAACCCCGCACCCGCATGGGCTCCGTGCGGCTGGCGCTCCACACCACGTACGCCACCAGAGCCAGCAGCAGGGTGATGCCGAGCGGCCGGCTCGATGTGAACGGCGCGTGCGCGAGCATGGTCAAGGAGACCGGGGCCAAGACGGGCAAAACGCCCGCGAGCGTCAGAAACCCCAACCAGAACGTGAGAAGGTTGAAGGCGATCACTCGCGCGATCTCGGCGGGTTTGATGCCCCAGCTAGACAAGATACGGTAGCGCGCGGCGCTGCCGCCGAAGAACGAGAGGCCGATGTTGTGACTGAAAACGTAGCCGACGAAAGACGCGAGGGCGATGCGGGGATAGGGAAGGTCATTGTGGATGTACCGGAACGCAAGGGCATCGTAGCCGGTGAGCGCAACATAGCTGAGAATCGTCAGGCAGAAGGCGAGGAGGACGCCACCCGTTTGGATGGTATTGAGGTGCGCCAGGATATCGTGAAAGTGAAAACGCTCGAGCTCGTGATGGAGGATCAGAATCGCCAGGCAGAAGAGGCAGAAACCCAAGACGGGCCCGAGACCAGCTAGGAGCCGTTCCTTCATCCGGTCATGCCCAATGAATAGCGAGGCGTTCTTGGCACTCTGTCACGCCTCCTTCGATCCCGCCCGGGGGGGCACAAGCCGGCGTGGCGTAGGTAAATACTCGACGCTCGGCCGCCCTAGGTTCCAAAGGCTGCGGGCGCGTTCGCTACCACATCTGCTCAGGTGGCGTCAACGGAAGCGCTCCACTTCTCTCTTCTTAACCGCCGCCCAGTGCCTTGTACAGAGCTAGGAGGTTCACCGATAGGTACTGTCAAGTTAACGCGGTCGAGGGCGTCGTCGTCGAACAAGTCCGGGGTCGTCTTCAGTCAAGCGCATGAAACCTGCTGCCACGAAACGAGCGGTCGGGCGGAAAACATCCGATAGTTGGCAGCACGCTGCAGATGGCGCCCGACCCGAAACAGATTGCTGACGATGCCATGGACGGAAAGAAAGGGGTGCTGGCGGCGCACCGCGCCGGCTGGCCCTGCATCCCCGTGCCGAACGAGTCCACCCGCGGCAACGACTTTGCGCTCGCGACACGGGTTGTCGACAACCTGGACCAGGTAAGCGCCGAGCTGATCGAGGAACTGGTCGGGCTAGTGAAGGCTTGAGCCTGGCTCGGCGAGCCACACTGGGGTCCCGCTTGACAGATCCGCGGAGGGTATATTTAGTTAGCTAACGAAGTCTAGACCCACTGGAGGCAGCAGGGCATGATGCGGGATGCAGGGAACGCCAGCCGCGCCGCGGCGGAAAGCACCTTTCATGCGTTGTTGCGGACTTTCGGCCTGTTGCGGCAGGTGATGGGTCCCTACTTTGCCCGGCATCGCATCAGCGGCTCGCAATGGGGCATTCTTCGCGCTTTGCAGCGCGCCGGGGCTGAGGGCCAGCCGGAGCCGCGAGTGACCGAGCTGGGACAGCGCCTGCTGATTCGGCCGGCCAGCGTCACCGGCGCGGTCGATCGGCTGGAACGGCAAGGGTTGGTTCAACGCAGCGCCTCGAAGGAGGACCAGCGGGTGCGTAGAGTCCGTCTGACATCGCAGGGGCGGAAGCTGGTGGCGAGGGTATTGAAGGGGCACGCCGCGCAGATCGAGTCGTTGTTCACGGGACTGACGGCGAGGGAGCTGGATGATCTTGCCGCTTCCTTGCAGCGGCTGGAGAGGCATTGGCGAATATTGGCGGGACGTCAGCCGGCGGCCGGGCGTCAGCGCAGGGAATCGGCGAGTGGGTAAGGTGGGGAGGCGCAAGATGCGACGAACGGTGCGGATGGCGTCGATGGCCCTTGCGGTAGTGGCGGTGGGCGGTGGCGTGGCGATGTGGCGGTCGTGCGGGGAGAACGAGGAGGCCACGAAACTGCGAACGGCGTTGGTGAAGAGGGCCGACCTGCTGGCCACGATCGGTGCCACCGGCACGGTCGAGCCGGAGGAACTGGTGGACGTCGGCGCGCAGGTGGCCGGGCAGATCAACAGCTTCGGCAAGGACGCCAACGGCAAGACGATCGACTACGGTTCCGTGGTAGATGAAGGCACGGTGCTGGCGGAAATTGACGATTCGCTGTACGCCGCCGACGTCGAGGCCAGCAAGGCGCAACTCGAGCAGGCCCGCGCGGGCATCGTGCGCGCAAATGCCGATCTGGTGCAGATGAAGGCGAAGCTGAATCAGGCACAACGGGACTGGGACCGGGCACAGAAGCTCGGCCCCTCCGAAGCACTCGCACCGAGCGCCTATGACCAGTACAAGGCGAATTACGAGGTTGCCCAGGCCAATGTAACGGTATCGCAAGCGGCAATCGAGCAAGCCAAGGCAACGTTGCTCCAAACGCAGGCCACGCTGGACCGGGCACAGCGCAATCTCAGCTATTGTACGATCAAGTCGCCGGTCAAAGGCGTGATCATCGACCGACGGGTGAACATCGGTCAGACCGTTGTTTCCAGCCTGAATGCGCCGAGCCTGTTCCTCATCGCGAAAGACCTGCGCCGCATCCAGGTCTGGGTCTCGGTGAACGAAGCGGACATCGGGAACATTCACCCCGGCCAGGCCGTGACCTTCACCGCGGATGCCTTTCCGAACCACACGTTCCAGGGCCAGGTCGGCAAAGTACGACTCAACGCGACGATGACGCAGAACGTCGTAACGTATACGGTCGAGGTCACCACCGATAATTCCGACGGCAGACTATTGCCGTATCTGACCGCCAACGCACGGTTTGAGGTCGGCCGACGCCAGAACGTGTTGGCCGTCCTCAACGCCGCCCTGCGTTGGTGGCCGAAGCCGGACCAGATTCCGCCGCAGTACCGCGACGTGACCGGACCGGCCGGAGGGGAGGCCCATCCGACCGGCATCGTCTGGGTGGAGCAGGACCACTCGCTGCGGCCCATCGTGGTGACCACGGGCTTGACGGACGGCACGTTGACGGAAGTGGAGGGTGGCGATCTGGCGGAAGACATGCACGTGGTGGTCGGCGAACAGACGCCGCCGGGCACCGCCGCCGCGGTGGGTGGGGGCGTGAGCCCGTTTGCACCGCAGCCGTTGCGTTCGCGTTGAACCGGTGGAGGGTGCCGAGAAAACGGCGGAGGGACGTCGCGATGGCGATGATTGAACTCCACGACATCCACAAGACCTATCATCTCGGCGAAATGGACCTGCCGGTGCTCAAGGGCATCTCGCTTGCCGTCAACGAAGGCGAATTGGTCGCGTTGATGGGGGCGAGCGGGTCCGGCAAGAGCACGCTCATGCACATCCTCGGCTGCCTCGATCATCCCAGCGTGGGTCGGTACTGGCTCAATGGCGAAGACGTGTCTGATCTCTCGCCCAAGGAACGCGCCCGGGTGCGGCGCAGCCTGATCGGGTTCGTGTTCCAGAACTTCAATCTGTTGCCGCGAACCAGCGCGTTGGAGAACGTGCTGGTGCCCCTGACCTACGCCTCGGACAACCTTTCCGAAGGCGAGATGCGCGAGCGCGCTGCAGCGTTGCTGGAGAGAGTCGGCTTGGGCGACCGGATGGACCATCAACCGTCGCAACTTTCGGGCGGGCAGCAACAGAGGGTCGCGATTGCGCGAGCGCTGGTCAACCATCCTCGCGTCTTGCTGGCCGACGAGCCGACCGGCAATCTCGATTCCGGCACCAGCGAAGAGATCCTACAGATGTTCGAGGAACTCAACCGCTCTGACGGCTTGACCGTCATCTTGGTCACACACGATCCCGAGGTCGCACGCCACGCGCGCCGCGTCATCCACATCCGCGACGGGTGCATCGAAGACGGGGGCGCGTCATGAAATCGTACCGGACACTGCGGACCGCTTTCCGCGCCCTGCACCGCAACGTCATGCGCGCGGGCCTCACGACCTTGGGCATCGTCATCGGGGTGGCAGCGGTGATCGCGATGATGGAGATCGGCAACGGCTCCTCCATCGTTATCCAACGCACCATTGCCAGCATGGGCGCCAACAACCTGCTCATCATGCCTGGCACCGCCGCCAGCGGGGGCATCAGTTTCGGTGCCGGCAGTGTCCTCACCATGACGCCGCAGGACGCCGACGCCATCGCGCGGGAATGTCCGGCGGTGGGTTCCGTCGCGCCCGTCGTGCGCGCCCGCACGCAAGTCGTATACGGCAACCGCAACTGGGTGCCGATGTTCATCTACGGCACCACGCCGGCCTATCTCAAGGTGCGCCAGTGGACGGATCTCGCGGCCGGTGAGGCGTTCGGCGAACGCGATGTGCGCAACGCGAGCAAGGTCTGTCTCGTCGGCCAGACCATCGCGCGTGAGCTGTTTGGTCGCCACTCGCCGATCGGCAAGGAACTGCGCATCCAGAATGTTGCTTTCAAGGTGATCGGTGTGTTGCAGCGCAAGGGAGCCAATATGATGGGCATGGACCAGGACGACGTTGTGCTGGCACCATGGACGACGATCAAGTATCGCGTCACCGGTTCCTCGCTGGCCAACGTCAATCAGAGCAGCAGCACCGCGAGCTCGTCCGGCGTCAACACCCTCAGCCAGATCTACCCCGGCCAGGGGAGTCTCTACCCTCTGCCGTCGGCCACCCAACAGGCCGACACGCCGCAGCCGGTCCGGTTCACCAACGTGGACCAGATCATTGCCGCGGCGCGTTCTGCCGAGCAAATCCCGCTGGCGATCGAGCAGATCACCACCGTGCTGCGTGAACGGCACCGTATCCAGCCGGGTGAGCCGGACGACTTCTCCGTCCGTGACATGACGGAGATGAACACCGCGATGACTTCGGCAACGATGTTGATGACCAAGCTGTTGCTGGTCGTGGCGATGATCTCGTTGGTCGTGGGCGGGGTGGGCATCATGAACATCATGCTCGTCTCCGTGACCGAGCGGACACGCGAGATCGGCCTGCGCATGGCCCTCGGCGCCGAGCCGGGCGACATCCTGCGGCAATTTCTGACCGAGGCCGTGGTGCTGTGTTTGATCGGCGGCGTGGCTGGCATCGCTGTGGGCCGAGCCTGTTCGTACTTCGTGACCATGCTGCTGCGCTGGCCGACGGCTGTCTCGATCGGGGCGATCATTGCGTCGGTGTTCGTGTCCGCGAGCGTGGGGATTGTTTTTGGCTACTACCCCGCGTGGAAAGCCTCCCGGCTCGATCCCATCGAGGCACTGCATTATGAATGATACGTTCAAGACCGGGGTGCTCCTGTCGGTCGCGGTACTCCTTGCCGGCTGCGCGGTCGGCCCGAACTACCGGCCGGTGCAGATGCCTGCGCCCGGTGCTTGGGCCGGCCCGTCGGCGGCGGGTGCGCCGGTCGAGTTGAGCACATGGTGGGGAACCTTCAGCGATCCGAAGCTAACCGCACTCGTGGAAGAAGCGGTCAGGACCAACCTGGATCTGAAGCTGGCGGAGGCCCGGCTGCGCCAGGCTCGGGCCACGCGCGGCGTCATCGCCGGCGGTCTGTGGCCGACGGCGGATGCTCGCGGCGGTTACCAACGAACCAACGTGCCGGCAAATACGGCGCATGATCTTTACCAGACTGGCCTCGACGCGCTGTGGGAAGTGGACATCTTCGGTGGCACGCGCCGCGACGTCGAGTCTGCGACAGCCAACATCCGGGCGGCCCAGGAAAGCCTCCGCGACGTCCAGGTCAGCCTCGTTGCCGAGGTGGGGCTGAACTATGTTCAGCTCCGCGGCTATCAGCAGCAGATCGCCATTGCTCAGTCCAACCTGCAGGCGCAATGGCACACCGGCGAGATCACGCGGCAACGGTTCAATGCCGGCTTCGTCAGCGCGCTCGATGTAGCCAACGCCGACGCTCAGGTTGCCTCCACCCAGGCGGCCATCCCGGTGCTGCAAGCCGCTGCGCAGCAATCTATCTACTCGTTGAGCGTGCTGCTGGGAAGGCCGCCGGCTGACCTGTTGCAGGATCTGTCCGAGACAGAACCGCTCCCCGTGACGCCGCCGGAGGTGCCGGTCGGGTTGCCATCGGACCTGCTGCGCCACCGCCCGGACATCCGGCAGGCGGAGGCTGAGCTCCACGCGGCCACGGCGCAGATTGGT
>Ga0209253_10006134_pt1 | contig 10410 bp, 12 predicted proteins | sample FrelakmetBRP12BR_FD_187145 | JGI IMG/M metagenome (GOLD analysis project Ga0209253, IMG submission 187145) | Freshwater lake sediment microbial communities from the University of Notre Dame, USA, for methane emissions studies - BRP12 BR (SPAdes)... | ecosystem: Environmental > Aquatic >... | reverse complement strand
AAAAGGCTGAATAATCAGGATATCATCCATTCTTTCATTAATCCTCAGAAATTTTTTACTCTGTAGAACTGCTTGAAAATTATCTTTTAACTGTCCTTGGGATTGGGTAACTGCCTGCCCCCCTCCTGCTTACATATCTGAGTATGGCAGTCATCTAAAAAAGGGTACGAAAAGACCGGATAAAATGAGGTTTTTTCCGGAGCTGAATATTATTAATATGCCCGGCCAATCAATGTCGCTTTCCCCGGCTTCCCGCAGATGATGCACGCTCCGCCGGCTTCTGAAACATATCGTGAACGCGCTTCCGTGCCGAGGATGCTCGAATTCGACTTCTCCTCGATCGGGTCCCCGCATGCACGGTACCCGCACCACGGGACGACGGCAACTTTCCCGTCATTCAGCGCTGCGGTGAGCGCATCAATTGAACTTGCCGGGCACAGGCTGTTCTTCATATGCTCTTCGGCCTTTGCTTTCATTGCCTGCGAGATCTTGGCAAGCACCCGGTTCACACCATCAGCAATGCCGGCTCGATCTAGCGGGACTTTCTCGCCCAGGCGGGTGACCGCCATCACCTTGCCGACGTCGATGTCCCGCGGCCCCAGTTCGAGCCGGAGCGGGACACCTCTAAGTTCCCACCAGTAATACTTTGCACCTGGACGCATGTCACGGGTGTCCATCCTTGTCCGGAACCCGGCCGACTTCAGTTCCTCCTCCAGCTTCTGCGCAGATGCGAGCACGTCTTCGTGCCGTTTCCCGATCATGATGGGCACGATCACGATCTGAATCGTGGCAACGGCAGGGGGGAGGATCAGACCTTTGTCATCCCCGTGGACGCCGATGAGGGCTGCGATGCACCGCTCCGAGATCCCGTAACAGGTCTGGTTTGCCAGCTGCTGTTCCCCCTTCGCGTCCTCGTAGTTGATGGAAAACGTCTTCGAGAAATGGGTGCCGAGGTGGTGCACTGTGCCGATCTGGAGGGTCTTCCCGTTCGGCATGATGGTGTCAACTGCAATCGTGTAATCGGCACCAGGGAACTTGTCCCAGTCGGGACGCTTCGAGATGATAATGGGGATGCACAGTGATTCGTAGAACTCGCGGGTCAGCGCAATCTCGGACTCAACCTGCGATTCAGCCTCGTCCCATGTCGCGTGCACTGTGTGCGACTCCATGAATGAAGTGATCTCCCGCGCCCGGATCATCGGCCGGGTCTGCTTTGTCTCGTGCCGGAACGTGTTGACGATCTGGTAAATCTTCAGGGGAAGATCAGCATGGGAGCGAACCCAGAGGGCGTACATCGGATAAATCGCGGTCTCGCTCGTCGGGCGGAGGGCGAGTCTGACATCAAGGGGGGTCGCACCACCGTGCGTAACCCAGTACACCTCATCTTCGAACCCCTTGATATGCTCCGCTTCCTTCATGAACTCCTGTTCGGGAATCAGCAGAGGGAAGAGCGCTTCCTGGTGGTCATGGTCGAGAAGGTCGCGGAGGTGCTGGTACACATGTTTTCTCAATGCAAACCCGTAAGGGTACCAGACATAAATCCCCTTGACCGGGTAACGGACGTCCATGATCTCAGCACGCCAGAGAATGTCATTGTACCATTCAGAAAACTGGTGTTTTTCAGGCAGGGCGCCCGCATCGTCGTCCATGAATAACCCTAAACCACCAATTGTATGACCTGAGGCGTAATAAAAGCCTCGACTAGCGCAGCAACGGTAATCAAGGGCAGGACAAGCACTACAAAGGAACGGGAGAGATGTTTTGCCTGCGCTGCTGCATCACCATTACCATAATACTCGTTGACAAGCGACTGGGCAAGCAGGATTCCCAGTGCACCGGCAATTACGAATCCTGGGATCTCGAAAATGCCGTGCGGGAGGATAGCAGCGGCGACGAAGAGACTGCTGTGCTGTTTATGTACTAGCTCCATGATGGCGCCGATCACGATGCCGTTTAAGCTCATGATGAAAATCGTGAGGATGCCGAACGATGCGCCTCCCAGGAAGAGCAGAATGCAGGCTTCAAGGTTGTTGGAAAAGATCTTGAGCCCGATATCCAGCGTGCTACCTCCCATGATCTGGCCGGCGACCTCTTTTTCAAACAGCCGCATGAACTGCTGGCCGATCTCCGGGTGCTGTGCAGTCCCAACCCAGCCAATCAACAGTGTTGAAAAAAAGAGCAGGAAGGTGACGATGACCGCATCTTTCAGTCCGTCTTCAGACATAGAGCACCATCCGCACCATGTCCCGGATCCCCGGGGCAAGTCCCACAACGATCATCGCCAGCAGGACAAGGTGCCAGAAAGCAGGATTTGCCTCTTTCCGGTAGAGTTCCATGATATATATTCCGGGGAACAAGACAATAAGTTTTAGCGGGAACATCACAAAAGCCGTACCTGTCCACGCGATCAGACCTGAGCCAACGACGTGCTGCTCAATGTACGCGAGGGGGTGCAGGTCAATCCCATAACTTGTGGCACCTGCATCCAGCATATGGCCGAAGATCAGCGTGATATAGAGTGGGTGAGTGGCATAAGCCCATGAGCAGGCATATCGCATGCAGGCAATGACCGCACAGCTGGCAAGGAGGGCGATTAGCAGGATCATGCCAAATATGCCGGCGTCAACCATGGAGTTGTTGATCCCCCACGAGAGCAGCACAAGCGAGGTTACCATTACCGAGATAAGGCCCGCGAATGCATAGAACGACAAAATATTTTTTGTCAGTCCCTGCTGTGTGAGGTACCGTGAAAGGAACAGCAGGCCAATCGTGTAAAAAAACAATACAAAGTAGATCAGCGGAGTGACCAGCAGGAACTGGATATCGCCCTTAATCATTCCTGTGTCCTGAACAACCCTCAGGACACCTCCCAGCACAACATAGGGAAGCGTGGCAATGATAAATCCCGTATCGATCTTAAAACCGGATTCGCTTAACCACGTGGATTTCGACAACCAGCGGTACAATAGATATACACCGGCAACAAGAATGACCGCATATGTCAGGGTGTCAACGACGTTATACGGCTGGCTGTACCGTATGGGATCGATGTAGTATTTGTAGATGAACTCACTAATCATTTCTGATCTCAATGAGCGCAGAACCTATAAAATTACTCAAATCAAAACCGTTCGACAAATCGCGGTGGATGCAGCTTCCCCGCGATGTGGTGATCGGTCACGATGTGCTCCCCCAGATCCCCGCTGTCTGTGAGGACCTCAATTTCGGCAGTTCTGCACTTATTATTTCAGGAAAACGTACCATGGATCTGGCGGGAGACCGTGTACGGGGCTTTTTAGATGATCAGTATGATATCAGGATATTTACCGCTGAGACAATTTCACCCTCGGTGATCAGAGAGGGAGAGGCAGCGGCAGAATCTGTTGACTTTGTGGTCGGGGTTGGTGGCGGAAGGGTAATCGATACCGCAAAGATCGTCTCATATAATACCGACATCCAGTTCATCTCTGTCCCCACGGCTGCCTCCCATGACGGGATCGCCTCTGCCCGCGCCTCGGTCCCCACTCCCGAGGGGCATGCATCGCTTGAAGCCCATCCGCCGATTGCGATCGTCGCTGATACTGGCATTATCGCCGCCGCCCCGCACCGGCTTCTCGCGGCCGGGTGTGCGGACATCATCTCCAACTATACAGCCATCCTCGACTGGGAGCTTGCCCACAGGGTCAAAGGAGAACCGATGAGCGAATACGCAATGGCTCTCTCAAAGATGACCGCCGAGATCCTCATGAAGAACGCACATGTCATCAAGCCGCACACGGAGCAGTCTGCATGGTTTGTGACAAAAGCCCTCGTGTCGAGCGGTGTTGCGATGAGCATTGCAGGCTCCTCGCGACCCGGCAGCGGGGGCGAACATAAGTTCTCTCATGCACTTGACCGGCTTGCCCCCGGAAAGGCGCTGCATGGTGAGAGCTGCGGGATCGGGACGATCATCACGATGTACCTGCATGGCGGCGACTGGCGGGGGATACGTGCGTCCCTGAAAACGATCGGTGCCCCGGTAACACCTGCCGAGCTCGGGATTGATGATGGGACGGCAGTTGAAGCGCTCCTGCTGGCAAAAACTATCCGCCCGGAACGCTTTACAATCCTTGATATGGGACTCACAAAGGAGTCAGCAGAAAAACTGATCCGGATGCTCTACAAGGACTGATGTATCATGGCGGAAGCAAAAACCAAGGTTACGCTGATTGGCACGGTGCATGCCCGGCAGGGTGTCGAGTTTGTGTACGAGGGGGACGTGGCATCCTGTGATAGCTGCAAGGTAAAAAAGGCGTGCCATAATCTGCAGAAAGGCAGAAAATACCGGATTATCACCGTCCGGACCACGCACCATGAATGCAGCGTGCACCTGAACGGGGCCACGGCTGTTGAGGTATCCGAAGCACCGGTCACTGCGCTGATCGGTGCTGACATGGCGATTGCCAACTCAAGGATCAGGTTTGACGTTTCCTGCAACAAGGCGGAATGCAAAAGCTTCTCACTCTGCCACCCCGACGGGATTGTGGAAGGCGAAAAATACATTGTTATCGATGTGCTCGGGAACGCCCCGGACATCTGCTTCAAGGGGCGGGCGCTCAAGCTGGTTGAACTGCGGGGCGTATAAGTTCCCGTCCTCTATTCAGGGTTCTGCGGCATCTGCAAGCTCGTGTGCCATGATCAGGATCCCGGCATACCCGTCCAGATCCCGTTGCCACCGATCCGGGATCGCGTCCATACCCCAGAATGACCCGGCGAGCGCACCGCAGCAGGCACCCACCGTGTCTGCGTCCCCGCCAAGGTTGATCGCGGAGATCACCGCATCTTCAAAAGAACGGGCGTTCATGAAGCAGAACAGGGCGGCATGGGCACAGAGAACCGCATCGAGCGAGGGTTCCGGGGCGAATCGCCGGTAATCGGCGAGCCGGTCAAAAACCTCAGTATTTTCACACCGCGATCGGGCGTACAGGAATGCAGTCTCCCGCGAACTGCCGCGGCACATCATACAGGTCATCAGGTTCAGCCATGCGGAGCTGTGTGCGGCAACCATATCATAATGTGTCAGCTGCGAGCAGGCAATGCTCATGACAGGTACCGATGCCGGCGCAAAGAACACGCCAATTGGAAATCCCCGCATCACGCTCCCGTTGCTCCGTGTCGCGCCAAGCCGCTCGTGGGCTGTTGCGGCAGCCTGCTGTGGTGGCACACCCTGAATCACAAGGTCAAAGACTGCGGAGGACGTCGGGCCAAACCACTGCGGGTTGTTGCGGTACGCGGCAACAAGGCGCGCCATCAGGTCGTCCTTGTCATACCCGCGGCAGGTAACGAGAGATGCGGCGACAGCGAGCGCCTGCAGGGTATCGTCAGTCACCTCACCTCTCCCCCTTGGGTGCATGCCGCCCGGAAGCATGTCGGTCACCCATGTGCGGGGTGCCGTTGATCCTTCCAGGGGCGCGCCACAGGCATCCCCAATTGCGAGCCCGATTATGGTTGCGCAAGCGCGTACGTGATCTGATATAAAGTTCACCAAAAAGCTATATCATCCGCAAAAGACATGTAATTTTTTGCGGAAGGTGATAGTGTGCAGAAAGAAGAGTTACTCCATTTACATATGCTGATGATTCACATTAAGAAGTACTATGAAGGCATCACCAGTGAAGAAATCCCGACCAACCGATACAACTCCCTTGCAATCTCTCCTGTTCATATTCACAAGGATAAAAAAGCCCACAAGGAAGCCCTCCTTGTGCTGGGCGACGAAATTGTCACCCATATCCACGGGAACCGCATGCCTGTGGTGACCTATTCTTCCAGTGCTGCATCGACACGGGTTGCAGCTGAACATTAACCTTTTATGGACGAGGCGAGAGCGTACCGGGAGATTATCTCCCGCATTATCTCCCTCAAGCCCGGCGATGAGCGGGTTATCGCAGAAAAAATTGGCATCTGCCGCAAGTTCGGGCTGCCTGCGGTGCCCCGGAACTCAGCGCTGCTTGCCGCGGCGCTCCCTGAGGAACGGGAACGTCTGCGCCGGCTGCTCATGGTCAAGCCGACCCGTACGCTTTCGGGCGTGGCCCCTGTGGCTGTGATGACCTCGCCGGCCCCCTGCCCTCATGGAAAATGCCTCCCATGCCCCGGCGGTCCCGGCCATCCCTTCAAATCTCCGCAAAGCTACACGGGCGAGGAACCTGCAGCGATCCGCGCCCGCGACCATGATTATGATCCGTACCGGCAGGTACAGGCGCGCCTTGCTCAGTTTGAGCTGCTTGGTCACCGCGTGGACAAGGCGGAGCTGATCGTGATGGGTGGAACGATGACTGCACGCACACCCGAATACCAGAACGATTTTGTCTCGAGGTGTATCGAGGCGATGAACGACTATCCACTTGTCCCTGCACAGGTGTCAGCCCCTCCTGATTTTGAAGTGGTCAGCGCTGCCAACGAACAAGCGGGTGTCCGGTGTGTTGCGATCACCTTCGAGACCCGTCCTGACTGGTGCCGGCACGGGCATGTAGAACGGATGCTTGCGCTTGGTGTGACCAAGGTCGAGATGGGCGTCCAGAACACGGATGACCGCATCCTTGCGCTGAACCAACGGGGCTGCACGGTGGCGGACACGGTAACAGCAAACAGGCTGCTCAGGGACGCAGGGCTCAAGGTGGGGTTCCATATGATGCCGAATCTGCCGGGCGCCGACCTTGCATCCGACCGTGCGATGTTTGAGGATATCTTTTCTGATCCCCGCTTCCGGCCGGACTTTCTAAAGATTTACCCGACGCTCGTCACTCCCGGCTCCGGGATCGAACCGCTCTGGCAGCGGGGAGAATATGCCCCGTACACTGAAGAAGAGCTTATTGACCTTATCGCCTATGCAAAATCATTGATCCCTGAATACACGCGGCTCCAGCGGATCCAGCGCGACATTCCTGCAAAACTGATCGTGGCGGGCTCGCGCCACTCCAACTTCCGGCAGCTTGCCCAGAACCGGTTGCGTGAGACCGGGAAACGCTGCCACTGCATCAGGTGCCGTGAAATCGGGCGCCTCCCCTCGCTTGCTGATCCGGAAATACGGACGTTTACCTATGACTGCTGCAGCGGACAGGAGCACTTTGTCTCTGCGGTCTCCGGCGACTCGCTGATAGGGTTTGCACGTCTACGGTTTCCTTCATCAGAATTCTCTGCGGAACTAAAAGATGCGGCGCTGATGCGCGAACTCCATGTATACGGGAGCATCGTGCCGCTGGGCAGAACCGCTGATGATGAGGAATACCAGCACCGGAGCCATGGTAAAGCGCTCCTCGCCCGCGTGGAGGAGATCGCACGCGGTGCAGGGTACCGAAGGATTGCGATCATGAGCGGGATCGGCGTCAGGCCTTACTACCGCAGGCAGGGATATGAGCGGGCAGGACCGTACATGGCAAAGGAGCTGAAATGAAGCCCGCGACGCTCGAATTCATCAGGCAGCGATTCACCGAGTACTACAAAAAGACTGTTCTTGTCGCCCCGTCATCCATCGAGCAGCGGGAGTGGGGATTTGTCCTGTTCTCGCCCGGTTATCCCGAGATCCACATGCGCCGGCACATCGCGTTTTCCAGCCGGGATGAGCTTTTCGAGTACTTAAAAAACCTCGTCCCCGCCCACGTATACTATTCAAGCGCTTACTACGAGCAGCCCGATGCTCCGACCATGAAGGACAAGCATTGGCTGGGGGCGGACCTGATCTTCGATCTTGACGCTGACCATATCATGCGGGGCCCGTACGATGTCATGCTCGCCAGAGTCAAGGAAGAGACCGAAAAACTCTTTGTGTTTCTCACGGTGGAATTCGGCATTGATCCAAAGACCATCGATATTGTATTTTCCGGTGGTCGCGGATATCATGTCCATGTCAAAGACATTGCGTTCCGCTCGTGGGGCAGCGCGGAGCGCCGCGAATTGATCGACTATGTCTGCGGGATCGGGATCGATCCATCGGCGATGCTTCAAAAAACAGCACCTCCCCATCAGGGCTGGCAGGTGCGGTACCGTGACACGATTATTGATTACCTCCAGTGGCTGGGAACTTTACCGAAAAAAGATGCGGTCACCCACCTCTCCGCAATTCCGGGTATCGGCAAGGTCAGCGCCGAAGACCTGCTCGAACAGCGGGAGGTCATCGTTGCCGAGCTCACTCACAGCCCCACTGCAACACTGCTTAAGAAGTTCCGCGGGCTTTCCCTGATTGTTTCGGCAGAAGGTGGTGAGTTTAAAAAGCGCCTCCTTGAACGGGCAGCGCTTGCCGATGAACCGGTCACCACCGACACCAAACGCCTGATCCGTATGCCCACATCACTGCACGGCGGCAGCGGGTTGCGGGTGCAGCAGATCGAGGCGCGGGATCTTGCCGCTTTCGACCCGCTCACCGATGCGGTGGCGTTCGGGACACGCGACGTCAGAGTTGATATCCGACTTTCTCTCACGATGCCGATGCTCGGAAGCACTTATCAGCTTGCAAAGGGGATCACTACAGTACCCGAAATGGTGGCAGTCTTCCTCTGCTGCCGCGGGATGGCAGATATCATCTGATGATGCTATATGTTGGGGCTTGATGATTTGCGAAAGGTGCTGCTGTCAGAGCGTGAGACAGGAAGGCTGACCCAGATACAGCAGGATCTTTTCACCAGAACCCACGCTGCCGTTTCTGCCTTGATCACAAAAGTGTATGCGATAGAAGACCCGCTCTCAGACGAAGCCCGTACGCTTATTGAAGAGACCATGAGCATCAGGGAGACCGCAAGTGACATCTTTATTATCCGCGCAAAAAAGATACTCGCGCTCGCTGAGAGTCAGGCGCATGGACAGTACATCGACCGCGAGGAGACAAAGAAGATGATCCCGCCGGAGCATGAGATGTTTGACAGGATTGCCGGTGCGATTGGCGCCTGCCAGAATGCGATCCTTACTTCGATCCAGCAGTCACTCCCCGTAGAGCACCAGGGGACTCCTTCGGTTGATCCGATCCAGCCGTTCCCGCAGGGTGGTGAAACTGCGGCAGGGGGATTACCCCCCCTCTCTCCCCCGTATGCCCTTGTACGTGTGCTTGCCGATATGGATGCATTCATGGGGGTTGACGGCAGGATCTATACCCTTGTGCAGGGGGATATCGTGACGCTGCCGGAGCGGAATGCCGAAGTTCTGGTCGAGCGCAACATAGCATTAAATATGAATCTTTGCAAATAGTAATGGTATTCGAGATAAAAAACGGGTAATTTTTATGAAAATGCCAGCGAAATTCAAGACATATTGCCCATATTGCCGGAATCACCAGCTCCACGAAGTTGAGAAGGTAAAGAAAGGCAAGACGACCGGACTCCACTGGATTGACCGGCAGAAAGCGCGCAGGGGAACGGTGGGTAATATGGGAAAATTCTCCAAGGTGCCGGGAGGCGACAAACCCACAAAAAAGATCAATGTGCGGTACCGCTGTGTCAAGTGCGGAAAAGCCCACCTCCGCAAGGGGTTCCGGGTTGCAAAGTTCGAGCTGACGGAGTGAATGATATGGTACGCGAGATTCGGGAGAACCGGAGCAGGTTTTTTAAGGTGAAATGTCCGGACTGCGAGAACGAGCAGACGGTCTTTGAGAAAGCGAGCACCGTTGTGAACTGCGTTGTCTGCGGTAAGGAGCTTGCCACCCCCACGGGCGGCAGAGCAAACATAAAAGCTGAGATCATTGCCGATGTCAAGTGATCAGGCCGGTATACAGGACAGGGAATGGCCGCAGGAATCAGAACTTGTTGTCTGTACTGTCGTGAACGTAAAGGATTTTGTCGCGTTCGTTTCGCTGGACGAATATAACGGGCGGCAGGGGCTCATCCCCATCTCTGAGATCGCAACCGGCTGGATCAAGTATATCAGGGACCACATCCGCGAGGGTCAGAAGATCGTCTGCAAGGTACTCAACGTCGACCGGAGCCGGGGGCATATCGACCTTTCCTTAAAAGATGTCAATGAGCACCAGCGGCGTGAAAAGATCCGCGAGTGGAAGAACGAGTCCAAAGCAAGAAAGTGGATCGGGTTTGTTGCAAAATCTGCAGATGAACCCGCAGCTTCAATCGAGGACGCGGTTTTGGACAAGTACGGCGCGCTCTATCCTGTTTTTGAAGATATTGTTATTGAGGGCGAACCAGTGGTAAAAAGGCTTGGGCTCTCGAAGAAAGCAAGCGATGCCCTGATGCATGTGGCACAGGAGAACGTGAAAGTCCCAAAGGTCGAAGTGACCGGGCACCTGATCCTCACGTGCACACAGCCCGACGGGATATCCGTGATCAAAAAAGCGCTAAAAAGCGCCGAGCCAAAGATTGCCGGTGCTGATATCGAACTGCTCTACCTCGGTGCTCCCACCTACCGGATCAAGGTGACCGCGCCGGACTACAA
>Ga0209253_10006133_pt1 | contig 10410 bp, 7 predicted proteins | sample FrelakmetBRP12BR_FD_187145 | JGI IMG/M metagenome (GOLD analysis project Ga0209253, IMG submission 187145) | Freshwater lake sediment microbial communities from the University of Notre Dame, USA, for methane emissions studies - BRP12 BR (SPAdes)... | ecosystem: Environmental > Aquatic >... | reverse complement strand
AGCGCGGTCAAGGCCGTCATCGACTGGGCCCATTCGACGTCCAGCTCGGTTCCAGTCAGCTCATTGCCCAAATCCTGACCAGGTCCATTCCGTTTGACACGCCCGGCAAGTCTTGATAATCTTGAGTCAAAATCGGGAGAAAGCAGAAGCGGCCATGATATGCCCTTCCTGTCAGATTGATAACCCTCCGGACAGCCGATATTGCCGAAGGTGCGGCTCCTCCATCGGAGAGCTGTCGGGTACTCTGACCTTTCCGGAGTCCGAGGAGGAGCGGATCAAGAAGGAACGCCGTTTCTCTCCGGGCGAGAAATTCGGCGAGCGCTACACGATCATCGAAGAGGTCGGCCGGGGAGGGATGGGAACAGCCTACAAGGCCGAGGACAAGGAATTGGGGACTGTCGTTGTCCTCAAGATGATCCGCCCCGAGCTGGCCACAAGGCCCGATATCGTCGAGCAATTCAGGAAGGAGACGCTGATCGGCCGGACCGTCACCCACGAGAACGTCGTCCGCATCCATGACCTGGGAGAAGTCAATAAGGTCAAGTACATTTCGATGGATTATATCAGGGGGGAAAACCTCAGCGAGTTGATCCATACCTCGGGGAAATTGACTCTGGAAACGTGCCTCAGCATCACCCGGCAGATCGGCCAAGCTTTGATGGCGGCCCATAAAAAGGGGTTCATCCACCAGGACCTCAAGCCCTCGAACGTCATGATCGACAATTCCGGCAAGGTGTTTGTCACCGACTTCGGGCTCGCCAGATCTGTATGGGGAGTGGAAGAGCGTCCCCAGAAAAGGCTCATCGGCACCCCCAGATACTTTTCGCCGGAGCAGGCCCGCGGAGAGGCCCTGGACCCGAGGTCGGACATCTATTCCCTGGGGATCATCATGTACGAGATGGTCACGGGGGCTCCTCCCTTCGAAACCGAGACCGTTGAAGGCTATATCCATAAACACGTCTCTCAAAAGCCCATTCCGCCATCCAGGATCAACCGGGCCCTTCCTTCTTCCTGTGAAAAAATCATTCTCAAGTGCCTGGAAAAAAGGAGGGAAGACAGGTACCGGAGCGTCGAGGAGCTCCTTTCGGACCTGGAGGCCCAAAGGAAACGCGGCCCGGCCTTAGCGCCGGATGCCAAGGGCAGGAAATGGCTCTATGCCTTTGCGGCTGCGGCCTTGATCGTTGTTTCAGCTCTGGCGTATTTATTGCTAAGGCCTTCTCACCCGCTGCCCTCTCAACCGCCCGTCAATTCCGTCGCCATCTTGTACGCGGTCAACAACTCGGGAGACAAAGACCTGGATAAATGGCTCCGCTGGGCAATCACAGATCTTTTGACCACTCACCTGAACCAGTCCAGGATTCTCCGCGTTTTTCCGGGAGACCGGCTGATGCAGATTCTCGAAAATATGAAGCAGCTGGATGAAGAGCGGCATTTGTCGAAAACGATGGATGAAATCGCGGACCTAGAAAATATCAAATATTTTGTTTTGCCCAGCTTCACCAAGGCCGGCGACAGCCTCAGGATCGACATCAAGGTGCAGCAGGCCAGGGCCAAAGAGATCCTCGGTACCGCATTTGTCCAAGGAAAAGGAACGGAAGATCTCTGGTCCATGGTGGACGATTTGAGTTTGAAAGTGAAAACTGCTCTCAACCTTTCCCCCTCAGACATCGCCGCCGATCGCGGACAGAGCCTGGAACAAATAACCACCGGATCACTCGAGGCGCTGCGGTATTATGTGGAGGGTGAACGGCTTTTAACCTTGCGCAATTTCAGGGCCAGCGCCCAATCTTTCCTAAAAGCTGTGGAAGCAGACCCGAACTATGCGATGGCCTACCAAGCCCTGGCCCAGGTCTATGATAACCTGGGTGACCATTACCAACATATCACATACCTTAAGAAGGCCTTGGCTCTTGTGAATCGGGTCTCGGAGCGGGACCGGCTTCTCATCCAGGGATATGCCTCCGATGTCTTGGATGAATCGCCCCAGCAGGCCATCGAAAGCTTCAGAAAGTACACCGAACTCTACCCTCAAGATGAGATTGGCCACGTCTATTTAGCTTATGTCTACAGGGATCTCGAAGAATGGGACCAGGCCATTGAACAATACGAAGAGATCCTCAAGATCAACGGTCGGTCGCTGTATGCACACGATAACCTCACCTTTATATATATGTCTCAGGGCCGGTACGATAAAGCCTTGAACATCCTTCAGGCGGCCAGGCAAATTTTTCCGCACGAGTCTTCCCTCAACCTGAAGCCCATCATCCTCATTTCTCTCATCCAGGGCCACTATGCTGAAGCAGACGCCGCGCTCAAGAATGCCCTCTCTCTTATCCCTGATGATTCTGGTCTATCCGAAATCCAAGGCAATATTTTTCTTCTTCGCGATGACTTTAAATCGGCCGAGACAGTTTTTCGACGGCTTCAGCAAAGCGAGGAGGCCGACCCCGCTTCACCCGGCTTCAACGGGCGATTCGGGCTGGCCTCTCTTCATCTTCTGCAGGCCAAATACGGTCAGACCCAGGAGGAAACCCTCACGGGCATTCAGATGTCCCAGAAGTCAAACCGGCTATATGACGAACTGGATTTTCGGCTGCTTTGTGCGTATTCCGATCTCCGGCTCGGACGGTTCCCCCAGGTCATCGACGCGTTGGGACCGGTGATGGAGATATGCCGGAACATCAGGGCACGAAACGCCCCGAAGTACGCCCAGGTCATGTCCGGGATAGCCTATCTTGGCCTGGGGCAAATCGAAAAAGCCCGAGAAGTCGGCCAACAGCTCAGGCAATCGATTGAGGTCTGGGGCTTCCCAAGACATATGAGGTATTATGAGCATCTCCTAGGGAGGATCGCCTCGGCCGAGAAGCGCCCGGCTGAGGCCGTCCGGCATCTCGAACAGGCCGTCTCCTTGCTGCCGGCACAAAGAGAAGCCTCTAATGATCACGCTTTCTATTATGAAGGCTTGGCCGCAGCTTACTACGAGAGCGGAGATTTCCCAAAAGCTAAGGAGACCTATGAGAGAATTGTGTCCTTGACAACCGGAAGGCTGCAGTGGGGGGATATCTATGCCCGGGCCTTCTATTGGCTGGGAAAAATAGATCAAAAGATGGGCAAGATCCAAGAGGCCTCTCGGCATTACGATAAGTTCCTTAAGCTCTGGGAGAATGCCGACCCCGGAAGGCCGGAGATTGAAGACGCGAGAGCCCAGCTGGCGATGCTGAGGGGATCCCTTTAACTAGCCTTCGGCAGCGCTTTTCTCATATTGGATCGCCCTCTCCAGCTGTTTTAGAAACAGTTTTTGTTCCTTCCTCCATGTCCTGGCTCCCTGGCATATCGACGGCGGGATCAGTCCGATTCTGCCGCTGGACTGGGCGGCGGCCACGGGACAGATCCAGCATTCCTCAACCTCGTCGCAGAACGCGCACAACCTGTCTGGAGTCGAAAAACGATCCATTCGCAGGGCCGAATAGTTCTCCATAATCCTGGGATAGATTTGGCGATGATTCTTGATGAACACGTCGACGCCGCCGAAGCAGAACTCTTGGAATTCCGCGCTTATTCGAGAGCCGCCGAAGTACTGAGGAAAAAGAAAGCACCCCCAGAGTGTGCCATCTGCGGCCAGGGCCATCTTGTTCAAGCCGGCCGGACAGCCGTAGACTCCCTTCTCCCGTTCTTCCCCGAGTTCAGCCCAGGGGAGCTCCGCAGCGTCCTTGAAGCGGGAAAGAGAGTATTTCCTAACCCGTGCCAGCTCCCTTTTCAAGAGCAGGACTGAAGATGCCTTCCAGGGCGACCCCAGGCGGAACGCCACGTTGGTTTTCCGAACGCCGAGCTGATGGATCAGCTTGATCGAATCCGAGAGATAGCCGACGGTCTCCGGCGTAAACACGCTGTTGGTTTCCAGGGAGATCCGCGGCCTTCCCAGGATCTTGGGAATGATCGAGACGAGAAAATCGAAGCTCCCCTTCTTCCTGGCTATATCCTGAGCCAGCCCGTCGAAGCTCAGGAGGAGCGAAAAGGCATGCCTGTCCAGGAAATCCAGAATCTCATCGTTGAGGAGACTGCCGTTCGTGGTGAGAGAATAGCCCCCCCTGATGTGGCGTTTCTCTGATGACCGCTCCAGCTGTTCAACGGCTTGCTTGATCTCCGACACCGCCAGAAGGGGTTCACCGCCATAAAAACCAACGGCGAACTCTCGGGCAAAGTACGGCTCAAAGAAGCGGAGGGCCCGGCTCAGGAGAGCAGAATCCAGCCGCGTCCCCCGATGCTCCTGCTGGCAATACCCACAGCGGAAATTGCACTCCTCCGTCAGTATGACGGTGAAGCTGGATATCTCCATCTTTTTCTCAGCGGAGCCGGCGCTAGAGGATGGAGTTCGCGGATATCAGGTCAGAGAAGTTTTAGGAGGAGGCGTGACTTTCTGCCCGGTTTCTTCATTTAAAAATTTCGGGACCATGGCCATGGGCCCGCAGCGGGCCACCTTGAGTTCGCGGGGGTAGAATATGGCCAGCGTCTGGTTGAACGCCTTGACGGCCTCGGCATGTTGCTTCTGCTGGGGCGGGGGAACTTTGACTTCCCCCAGGAATTTCGCGATTACCCGCAACAATTCAGGGAGATCAGGGCAACCTCGTTTTACCATTTTTTCCCTCCCTCCTATGGATTCGATCTGTTTATAATGATTTATCATCCTGGAGGCAAAGTCAAGCGAAAAATTCCCCTCGCCATTTCGATGATCCCGTCTTCCCGGGTTCGGGTTGACAACGGGAGAATCGACGGCTATCATCTCGCTCGAATTCTGTAGAGAAGGAGCGGTCTGCGAAAATGAAACCAATGAAAAAAATCGTCATTGTCGGTTCCGGAATCGGCGGCCTGACCGCCGGAAACCTCCTCGCCCGAAAGGGGCACAAGGTCACGATTTTTGAAGCCCACAGCTCTCCGGGCGGATACACGGCCGGATTCAGGCGCCACGGCTTCTACTTCGAGAGCGGAACTCTGTCCTTCGAATCCTCGGACACCGTCTTCCCTCTCATGAAAGAGATCGGTGTTTTCGACAAGGTGGAGTTCGTGCGCCAGAAAATAAGCCTCATCACCGGCGAGATGAACGGTGTCTGTTCAAGCTACGAGGACGTCAAGCGGCTGGTGCGGGAGGCCTACTCTGCCGACAGGGAAAAGCTCGACCGCTATTTCGCTCTGTCCGACAGGATGATCCGGGCCATGTTCGCGGTCGTCAGGCCCAAGGGGCCCGCGGCCTGGCTGGCCTATCCGTACAACTTGGGGCGCTTCATGGCCCTCTACCGGAAATACTCTCATACGACGATAACGGATTTCGCGGCCCGCTGCTTTGGAACCGATACCACTCTCTTCCGCTTCTTCAAGAGCCTCGGCTACCCCGACATGTCGGCTGCGATCATCGGCCCTGCATTTGTCTCCTTTTTCGATGACTACTGGACAGTCAAGGGGGGCATGCAGAGCTGGGCGGACGCCCTGGCTGAAAACTTTCGCGCCCTCGGGGGTAAGCTAGAACTCAGTTCGAGGGTCGAAAAGATCGTCACCAAGGACGGGGCTGCGGTCGGTGTCGAATCGCGCGGCGAATTCCCCCCGGCCGATTGGGTCATCTCCGCCGCCGATTACAAGAAGACGTTCCTGGAGTGGCTCGACAACAAGACGCTCCTGCCCGATGCGCTCCGCGACAAGATCGCCAAAGCGGGAGTTTCAGAGGGATTCGTGACGGTCTATCTCGGCCTCAACATGGCCCCGGCAGAGCTTGGGAAATGGCTGAAGGTCCCGCACGTCAGCTATAACGATTGCCTGGCGGACCCCGATGTCCGCCTGTCCGGGAATGACCCCGAGTACTTCCGCAAGGTTGGTATCGGTCTCTATTCCCCGTCGCTTCATGATCCGAAGCTTGCACCGGAGGGCAAATCCGGGCTGATGATCCAGGCAGTAGCGCCCTACCACTGGATGGATAATTGGGGCGGCACGGACAAGCTGAAATACCGGGAACTCAAGGAGAAGGTGAAGCAGGAGCTGATCGCCAAGGCTTCGGCCGTGATCCCGGACATCGCCGGCCGCGTCGAGTTCTCCGATATTGCGACGCCGCGCACCTACGAACGGTACACCGGGAATACCGACGGCGCCACCTCCGCCTGGAGCTGGAACCCGAAGAACAAATTCTACAAGAGCATCATGAGCGTCCGTATCGACACGCCTGTCCGGAACCTGCTCATCGGCTCCTGCTGGTCCTGCCAGATCGGCGGCGTGCCGAGTGCCCTCGGCGCCGCCCGCAAGTGCGCCCGGAAGATCGGGTAATGCCGCCCGTCTCTTTTCTCCTTCTCCTTCACCTCCCCCATCAGGACGAAGGAGGTTTGATCAGGGCTCTATCGAATTAAGGTTACTGTCCACTGAATTCCAATTCATTCCTATAAAAGGTCGAGGGGCGTCAGCCTCTGAATCTCTTTGAAATGATCGTCCAAAGTCAAGATGGCGCATGCGTTCTCCTGGGCAATCACGGCGATATAGCAGTCCAGGAGGTGAATCGTCTTGCCCTTGATCTTGAGCTGCCTGGAAAGCTTTCCCGCTTTCTGCCAGGTCTCCGGGCCCTGGTCCACGATCGTGAAGGCATCAAAGAAATCCTCGATAATGGAGATTTCCCGTTCAGACTTGGCGCCCTGGACAAGTTCAGCCAAGACGATTTTGGGGACGCAGACATCGTCGCCTTCCAGCAGCCTGTCGACCTTCTCTGAGAGGACAGCTGATCCTCCTCGGAAATAGTCGACCCAAACCGAGGTATCAACCAGGACTCTTTTAGCGCTCACGATGCCTGCTTGCGGTGGTTGCATGGTCGAACGCCAGCTTTCCCTTGAGTGATTTTATCCTGGATATTTTCTTTCGCCGGAGATATTCACTCACGGCCTCCCGGACGGCAGAGGCTTTGCTCCTCGCCTTGGTTTCTTCGAGGAGATCATCGATCATTCCTTTTTCGACAGTCACTGTTGTTCTCATGATAGTCCCTCTTTTAAATGCACATAATATTATAAAATATCGCACAATAATGTCAATAAATTTTGTTTATCATCAATGCACAGTTTTTGGTTCAGCGTCCCGGACCCTCACCGACAAAGACGCCCGGGAAGGACCGTTTCGCTCACCTGCACCTCTGTTGTCCTCCCGCTCTCTAGAATCGCAGGCCCGGGCCGACGACGCGATTTGGGCCGGGTTCTGGATATCTCGCTCGAGGACCGGCGAATGACGGTGGAATCAATCGGAGCTGCGCAGCTCATTTCCGAAATTTTGAACCGGCAGGCCGAAAATATCGTAAAATATATCTAAGGATTTTGCCGTGCCTTGGACTCTTTATGTCCGGGCCTATAACGTCCCTTTGACCAGAGGAGGTCAGGATGAAAAGGAAAGTATGGGCTGCGTTCCTGCTCATGATTGCGGCGGCTCCCCTTTTTCCAGCTGTCTCTCAAGAACTGAGCGGACCGGAAAAGAACTTCGAGCATCTCTGGAAAACCCTCGACCGGAACTATGCGATCTTCGGCCCGAGGCATGTGGACTGGCCGGCGCTCTATAAACTCTACCGGCCGCGGGTTACCGCCCAGACCACCGATGACGAGCTCTTCTCCATAATGACCTCCATGCTGGGGCATCTGAACGATAACCACGTCTTTCTGATGTCCAAGAAACCGGACCGCTTTTTTTCGGCGGGTTATCTGAACCAGCTTCTGGGAGAGGGCGGGTTTGAGTCGCTCCGCAAGCTGATCGCCCAGCGTCCCGTCCCCGATAAATATTTCAAGAAAAAGCTCACCGAAAGCGAGGACAAAGTCTTTGCCTACGGTTGGGTGACCGACGGGATCGGCTATTTCCATCTCAACAACTTCGGCTACCCCGAAAAGACCGCCGCCATTATTGATAACATCGTGCGGGTCTTCAAGGACGCCAAGGCGCTCATCGTCGATGTCCGGAGAAACGGCGGCGGGGATGACCGGGTGGGCAAAGTCATCGCCGACCGGTTCGCCGACCGCAAGAGACTGTATATGACAACCGAGATCCGGAACGGCGACCGGCATGACCAGTTTTCCTGGAAGAAATACTGGCACGTGGAGCCGGCCGGCCCTCTCCAGTTCACCAAGACGACCATCCTCTTAACCGACCGGACCTCGATCAGCGCCGCTGAAAACTTCGCCCTGGCCATGCGCGTGCTCCCCCATGTCACATCAATCGGCGACCTGACCTCCGGCTGCTTCGCCGACATGTACGGAGACAGGCTTCCTAACGGCTGGCAGTTCTCCGTGTCCTATAAGCTCTTCCTGGACTACGCGGGATTTTGCTGGGAAGGGATCGGCGTTCCGCCCGACCTTAAGCAGCTGAGCGGGAAGGGCGATACTGAGAAGGGAGTCGACCGGGTGTTCGAGCTCGCCGTCTCACTGATTGAATCCGGCGGGCTCTCGCCGCAGCCGGAAGACGGAAGCCTCAAAGGCGTCCGTCATTCGCTCGCCGCGCAGCTCAGGAAAGACATCGCGGAAAAGGGAACAGAGGAGGCGCTCGTCACGTTCAACAAGCTGAAAGCATCCGACCCCGAGGGATCCTGGGTCGACGGCGATGAACTGACCGAGCTGGCCGACGAACTCATAAAGGCGGGGAAGCTCAGCGAGGCGACGGAGGTCCTGATCCTGCTCACACATGAATTCCCGGACATGCCGCTCCCCCATCACTCCCTGGCCAAGCTCTACCTCAGGCGCGGCCTGGTCAAGGAGGCTGCCGCCAGCCTGGACCGCTCAATCGCCGTCAACCGGCGGAGCTATCCATTTGAATTCCGCATCTACTACACCGCGGAGCTGTTCAAGACTCTTTATGAGGCGGGATTTCCCAGTGTGGCCGGATTGTTCCGTGACCTCAAAGCCAAGGACCCGGAGAAGGTCAACGAATCCACCTTGAACGCGCTGGGCTATGACCTGATGGAGATCGAAGACTTGAAAAAGGCGGTCCAAGTCTTTAAGCTGAACATCGAGCTTCACCCCCAGTACGCCAACGGTTACGACAGCCTGGCCGAGGCTTACATGAAGAGCGGCGACAAGAAACAGGCCATCCGCAACTATGAGAAGGCGCTAGAACTCGATCCCAAGAACGAAAACGCTAAGGAGATGCTGAAGAAGCTCCAAGAGAAATAGGCCGGAGCCCAAGTCTTTTTGAACGTGGCAGACCGGTGGCTGCTTAATCTTTGCCCAATCGCGCCAAGGCAGCCCGATAGACCTCCTCGTCTCTTCTGAAGCCAACCATGATGACGGCAACAGTAACGTCCTCGTTGTGAATTTCATAAACAACCCGAAACTGGCCCACCCGGAGCTTCTAGAATCCCTTGAGATCTCCTTTTAGCGGTTCCCCACAATCCCTGGGGCGAGTGGAGAGAGAAGATAGGCTAAAAGGGCTTGACATGCTCCAAAAGGATTGGGTAGCATTCTGGTTGCTTAAAACTTAGGCCGTTTGTGCCTCCTTCGAAAAGGAAGGCACCATTATCTGAAAGGAGGATTTCATGAGGTACTGTTTTAGACGGAAATCCCTGATTTTCGGGGCCTTCGTCGTTGCCGCGATCATCACGGCAATCTTTGTTTTCCGTCCCGCGCCGGCCGGCGCGCAGTCATTCGAAACCTACGTGCTGACGGCGAATGCGTGGGGCCCGGCCCAGGATGCCGCCGTGGCCGCAGCCGGAGGCAGCGTGACCTTCAGCCACCGCAAGTGCGGAATCGGCGTCGCCACGTCCGCGTCTCCCGATTTTCTTAACTTAGCCATGGGAACGGGTGCTTTCAAGACGGGCGCCCAGGACATGATTGTTGAATGGCAGCCGCCGACTCGCGAAGGAGAGATGATTGAGGCGGCTGTGACGCCTGGAGATGAGACATTCATTAATCTCATGTGGAATATCCAGGCGGTACAAGCAGAAGGTGCCTGGGCGGCCGGGTACACCGGAAATGGCGTCCGGGTGGCGGTCATAGACGGCGGGATCTACAACACCCACATTGACCTCGTGGGCCGGGTGGACATCGCGGCTTCAAGGTCGTTCGTGCCGGGATTTGGCTATAATCAGGATGTAGGGACATTCTGGCATGCCACTCATGTCGCGGGAATTGTCGCTGCCAATGATAATGCGATCGGGACGATTGGAATAGCGCCCGGCGCTACGATTATCGGCGTGAAAGTACTCCACAACAGGTCGGGAAGTTTTGGAGCAGTCATTTCCGGCATTCTCTATGCTTCGACGCCGATTGCTGAGGGCGGGGCTGGCGCCGACATCATCAACATGAGCCTTGGGGCGACTTTTCCGAGAGGCGGGGGGCCTGGAGGCGGATGGCTCATTTCCGCTTTGAACAAGGCCGTTAATTATGCAGGCAAGAATACCCTGGTGGTTTGCTCGGC